>Ga0222421_100122_pt1 | contig 78479 bp, 81 predicted proteins | sample 3A1ome_2_FD_182473 | JGI IMG/M metagenome (GOLD analysis project Ga0222421, IMG submission 182473) | Enriched microbial communities from leaf-cutter ant dump, University of Wisconsin, Madison, United States - 3A150A (version 2) | ecosystem: Environmental > Terrestrial > Nest > Insects nest > Nest... | reverse complement strand
GCTAAGCGGACCGTAGATTCCCTCTGGACAGAGATCGGCATGATCCTCGATCTATTCTCCCCATCCGAATGCGCCAACTACTTCGCCTCTTGTGGATATGTTAATTACTAAATCAAAAACGCTCTAGCTGGCGCGAACGCCGGGCTTACAGCCCGGCCGCGGCACTTGCTATCGCTTTGTGGTCTGCGTTCACATCCGCTGCGCGGATATGAACTCCGCCCCAAACCCCAGGGTTCGCTGACGCGAACGCCGGACTTACAGCCCGGCCGCTGCGCGCAGCGCCTGGGCTTTGTCAGTCCGCTCCCAGGAAAACTCGGGTTCTTCGCGGCCGAAGTGGCCGTAGGCGGCGGTCTTGGCGTAGATCGGGCGCAGCAGGTCGAGCATCTGCACGATGCCCTTCGGGCGCAGGTCGAAGTGTTCCCGCACCAGTTGCGCCAATGTCTCGTCGCTGACCTTGCCGGTGCCGAAGGTGGTCACCATCACCGAAGTCGGGTGCGATACGCCGATCGCGTACGACACCTGGATCTGGCAGCGTTCGGCCAGGCCGGCGGCGACGATGTTCTTGGCGACGTAGCGGCCGGCGTAGGCGGCCGAGCGATCGACCTTGGACGGGTCCTTGCCGGAGAAGGCGCCACCGCCGTGCGGCGCCGCGCCGCCGTAGGTATCGACGATGATCTTGCGGCCGGTCAGGCCGCAATCACCCTGCGGCCCGCCGATGACAAAGCGGCCGGTCGGGTTGATCAGGTAGCGGGTGTCCTTCAGCCATTCGGCCGGCAGCACCGGCTTGATCAGCAGTTCGACCGCCGCTTCCTCGATGGTGGCGTGCTTGACGTCGGGTGCGTGCTGGGTCGACAGCACCACGGTGTCGACGCCGACCGGGCGGCCATCGACGTAGCGCAGCGTCACCTGCGACTTAGCGTCCGGGCGCAGCCACGGCAGCCGGCCGTCCTTGCGCAGCTGCGACTGCCGCTCGACGATGCGGTGGGCGTAATGGATCGCCGCCGGCATCAGTTCCGGCGTTTCGTTGCAGGCATAGCCGAACATCAGGCCCTGATCGCCGGCGCCCTGATCGAGATCGACGCCCTCGCCTTCGTTGACGCCCTGGGCGATGTCCGGCGACTGCTTGTCGTAGCAGACCATCACCGCGCAGCTCTTGTAGTCGATGCCGTAGTCGGCATTGTCGTAGCCGATGCGCTTCAGCGTATCGCGGGCGATCTGGATGTAGTCGATGTTGCCGTTGGCGGTGATCTCGCCGGCCAGCAATACCAGGCCGGTGTTGCACAGGGTTTCGGCGGCGACGCGGGCGCGCGGGTCCTGTTCCAGCGCGGCATCGAGGATGGCGTCGGAAATCTGGTCGGCGACTTTGTCGGGATGGCCTTCGGAAACCGATTCCGAAGTGAAGAGGTATGCGTTTGCTGTCATGACAGGCTCCTGTGCTGTGCAATGGGACCATGTCGCGGCCTCCTGCAAGAGCCTGCGACGCTTTAGCGAATTTTCCGCAACCTTGCCGTCGCGGACCGCCTCGCAAGTTGTCTGATTAAACTTGGCGGGTACTGCTTTGTGCTATTTTACGCCTCTTGAAAAATTCCGCTCCAGCGCCGCTCCCGGCCGCTGGCACCGCTCCCGCTCGCGCCGATGCTGGTCTTCCTGTTCCGCCTGTTCTCGCTCCTGCCGCTGCCGCTGCTGCACGCGCTCGGGATCGGGCTCGGCTGGCTGACCTGGCTGGCCTCGCCGACCTACCGCCGGCGCCTGACCGCCAACCTCACCCAGGCCGGTTTCCGGCGCCATCTGCGCGCAGCCATCGCCGAAGCCGGCAAGAGCGTGGCCGAACTGCCGTTCATCTGGTGCGCGCGGCCGGAACGGGTGTTGCGCCGGGTCGAGGTGGCCAACTGGGAACTGGTGCAGGCGGCGCTGGACGCGCACGCCGGCGTGATCTTCCTGACGCCGCACCTCGGCTGCTTCGAAGTCAGCGCCCAGGCCACCGCGATCCACACGCCGCTGACGGTGCTGTACCGGCCGCCGCGCAAGGCGGCGTTAAAACCCCTGGTGGAAGGCGCGCGCGCGCGCGGCAAGCTGTTTCTGGCGCCGGCCAATCTGGGCGGCGTGCGGCTGCTGCTGAAGGCGCTGAAGCGCAACGAAACCGTCGGCGTGCTGCCGGACCAGGTGCCGCAGCACGGTGAAGGCGTGTGGGCCGATTTCTTCGGCCGCCCGGCCTACACGATGACGCTGCCGGCCAGGCTGCAGCAGATGTCGCGTGCGCCGATCATCCTCGCCTACGCCGAACGGCTGCCGCTGGGCCGTGGCTACCGCCTGCATTTCGTCGAATTCGGCCAGCTGGCGGACGGCAGCCCGCAGCAGCAGGCGCGCCAGCTGAATGCGGCGATGGAAACCCTGATCGCCCGCTGCCCGGCGCAATACCTGTGGAGCTATCAGCGCTACAAGACTCCGTCCGGCGTCACGCCGCCGGAAGCGCCACGGACGGCGGCATGAGACTGGCGCTCGGATTGCTGTGGCTGCTGCACTGGCTGCCGCTGCCGCTGCTGGGCCGGCTCGGCGAGGCGGTCGGCGCGCTACTGTTCCTGCTGATGCCGAACCGGCGCCACGTCGCGCTGACCAATCTGCAGCTGTGCCTGCCGGCATTGAGCGAAGCCGAACGACGCCGGCTGGCGCGCCGCCATTTCCAGGATTACACCCGCGCGGTGCTGGAGCGCGGCATCCTGTGGTGGGCGCCGCCGGCGCGCCTGCAGCGGCTGATCCAGATCGAGCCGGCGGTGCCGCTGGAGCTGATCGGCGCCGGCCCGCTGATCTTCCTGTGTCCGCACTTCGTCTGCCTGGACGTGGCCGCCACCACGCTGGCGCAGGTCGGGCCGGGCTGTTCGATCTACACCCGGCAGCGCAGCAAAGTGTTCGACCGCGCGCTGCTGCGCGGACGCACGCGCTTTCATCCGATCGCGCTGTTTTCGCGCGAGGAAGGGGTCAAGCCGATCCTCCGGGCGATGCGCAGGAACCTGCCGTTCATGATGCTGCCGGACATGGATTTCGGCACCAAGGATGCCGAGTTCGTGCCGTTCTTCGGTGTGCCGGCGGCGACGCTGACGGCGCCGGCACGCATCGCCGGCCTGACCGGCGCCACCGTGGTGCCGGTGATCGCCACCTTCCTGCCCGGCTATCGCGGCTGGCGCGTGCGCTTCTTTCCGCCATGGCAGGACTATCCGGGCGCCGACCTGTCGGCGGCGACGCGCCGCATGAACGCCTTCATCGAAGAGCGCGTGCGCGAAGCGCCCTCCGAATACTTCTGGACCCACAAGCGCTTCAAGACCCGCCCGCCGGGCGTCGCCGATGTCTACCGGCAGGCGCCGGAGCGCGACTGACACGCTGCAGGCGCGTTCTATAATGCCGGGATGAAACTCAAATTCACCAAGATGCACGGCGCCGGCAACGATTTCATCGTCATCGACGCGATCCGCCAGCGCATCGCGCTGACGCCGGAACTGTGCCGGCGGCTGGCCGATCGCCGCTTCGGCATTGGCGCCGACCAGATCCTGGTGGTCGAGGCGCCGCCAGCCGGGCTGGCCGATGTCGATTTCCGCTACCGCATCTACAACGCCGATGGCAGCGAGGTCGAGCAGTGCGGCAACGGCGCGCGCGCGTTCGCCCGCTTCGTCGCCGAACAGGGCTTGTCGGACAAGCGCAGCATCCGCGTCTCGACGCTGGCCGGGGTGATCGCGCCGACGCTGGAAGACGGCAACCGCGTCACCGTCGACATGGGCGTGCCGCGGCTGCAGCCGCAGGAAGTGCCGTTCGACGCCGCCGGCCTCGCCAGCCGCGCCGAAGCACAGGCGACGCTGTGGCCGCTGGACGTCAACGGCCGCCAACTGTGGATCAGCGCCGTCTCGATGGGCAACCCGCACGCGGTGCAGCAGGTCGATGATGTCGAGCAGGCACCGGTGGCCGCCGACGGCCCGGTGATCGAGCATCACCCGCGCTTCCCGCAGCGGGTCAATGCCGGCTTCATGCAGATCGTCGATGCCCACGCGATCCGCCTGCGCGTCTACGAGCGCGGCGCCGGCGAAACGCTGGCCTGCGGCACCGGCGCCTGCGCGGCGGTGGTGTCCGGCATCCTGCGCGGCAAGCTGGCCTCGCCGGTGGCGGTGGCCACGCGCGGTGGCGAACTGACGATCGCCTGGGACGGTCCGGGCCAGCCGGTGCAAATGACCGGGCCGGCGGTGACCGTGTTCGAAGGCGAAATTTCCCTCTAAACAGCCAAGCGATTTTTCCATGCATACGATGAATTCCGACGACGTCGCCCGCTACCTAGAAGACCACCCGCAGTTCTTCGAGGAACACGCGGAACTGCTGTCCGCGGTGCGCCTGACCAGCCCGGTGCTGGGGCGCGCGGTCTCGCTGCAGGAACGACAGATGGAAGTGCTGCGCGAAAAGGTGCGCACCCAGGAACTGCATCTGGCCGAACTGCTGCGGGTGGCGCAGGACAACGACGCGATCAACCGCCGTTTCGACGACTGGGCGCAGCTGCTGCTGGCGGCGCGCAACGATGTCGATCTGCCGCACACGCTGAACGCCGGGCTGCAGTCGATCTTTGGCGTGCCGCAGGCGACGCTGCGGCTGTGGGATGTCGCTCCCGGCTTCGCCCACACCTGGTTCGCGGCGCCGGTGTCGGAAGACGCGCGGCTGTTCGCCAATGGCCTCGATGCGCCGTTCTGCGGGCCGAACAACGACTTCGAAGTGGCCGGCTGGCTGGAAGACGCGGCGCAGGTGCGCTCGCTGGCGCTGCTGCCGCTGCGCGCCGCCGACGGCGGCGAAGCGTTCGGCCTGCTGGTGCTCGGCTCGCCCGATCCGGAGCGTTTTGCCGCCGACATGGCGACCGATTTCCTGGCGCGCATCGGCGCCACCGCCAGCGCCGCGCTGGCCTGCCTGCTGGCCTGAAGCCGCCGTGCGCAGCGATTCCGACCTCCTGCGCGATTATCTCGAACACCTGCGCAGCCAGCGCCAGCTGGCCGCGCACACGCTCGACAATTACCGGCGCGACCTGATCGAACTGCGCCAGCTGGCGCCAGCCGCCACCGCGCTGGCCGCGCTGAGCCAGTTCGACATCCGCCGGCTGGTCGCGCAATTGCACGGGCGCGGGCTGTCGGCGGCCTCGATCGCGCGCAAGCTGTCGGCCTGGCGCGGCTTTTTCGAATGGCTCGGAGAACACCAGGCGCTCGCCGCCAATCCGGTGACCGGCGTGCGGCCGCCGAAGCGCGCGCGGCCGCTGCCGAAGGCACTGTCGGCCGACGACGCGGTGCGGCTGGTGGCGCAGCCGGCGCCCGGCGCCGCCGACGACGATCCGGCGCGGCTGTGCGATGCGGCGATGTTCGAGCTGCTGTATTCAAGCGGGCTGCGGGTATCGGAACTGGTCGGGCTGGATTGGCGCTACGTCCAGCAGCCGGACCACGTTTCGGCCGGCTGGGTCGATTTCGACGCTGCCGAGGTGCTGGTGACCGGCAAGGGCAGCAAGCTGCGCCGGGTACCGGTCGGCGCGCCGGCGCTGGCGGCGCTGCGGCGCTGGCTGCAGGTGCGGCCGCAACTGGACTGCAGCGGCGCCAGCCCGGCGCTGTTTCTCGGCGGGCGCGGCAACCGCATCTCGGCGCGGCTGGTGCAGCTGCGGCTGAAGGCGCATGCGCGCGCAATCGGACTGGCCAGCGATGTCCATCCGCACGTGCTGCGGCATTCGTTCGCCTCGCACGTGCTGCAGTCGTCCGGCGATCTGCGCGCGGTGCAGGAAATGCTCGGCCACGCGCAGATCACCTCGACCCAGGTGTACACCTCGCTGGATTTCCAGCGGCTGGCGCAGGTGTACGATGCCGCCCATCCGCGCGCGAAACGCTCGCCACAGGGCAAGTGAACCGCACCGGAGAGATAGTTTCCCACATACTGCCGGCTGTATTTTGAAAGCCGGGCGCCATTATTCCGGGAGAGGCCGATTTTTCGGCATACTCCCCCCCATCACTAATCTGGTGACGGCAACGCTGATGCAACCCGATTGCAGATTTGCGGCATAATCGAGCCAATGCCGTTACCACCACCGCGATGAACAGCCGATCCGATCCTCACTTGCCGGGCCGTGACGCCAGCCGCACGCTGGCCGAAGCGCAGTTGCGCGCCGCGGCGGTACGTGTCACCAGCGCCCGCGTCAAGGTGCTGGCGGCGCTGCTGGACGCCGGCAGCGCCGTCACCCACCAGCAGTTGCAGGACCGGCTCGACGCGCTCGACCGCGTCACGCTGTACCGCGCGCTCGACTGCCTGACCGATGCCGGCCTGGCACACAAGATCGCCGGCGACGACCGCGTGTTCCGCTACGGCGCCGGCGCCGAACACGGCGGCCAGGCGCGCTCGCATCCGCACGGCCATTTCAAGTGCACCCGCTGCGCGCGCATGTTCTGTCTGGACGACGACGCCGGCGGCGATGCCGCGCTGCGCGCCCAGCTGGCCGGCACGCTGCGCCAGGCGCTCGGCGACGGCTTCCAGAGCCACGACATCGAACTGACCGTCAAGGGCTGGTGCGCCGATTGCGCCCATTGATTTTTTTATCATTTCACGACCATGGCACTGATTCCCACCACGATCCTCACCGGCTTTCTCGGCGCCGGCAAAACCACGCTGCTGAACCGCATCCTGCAGGAGCCGCACGGCCACAAGATCGCCGTCATCGAAAACGAATTCGGCGAGGAAAACATCGACAATGAAATCCTCGTGCAGGACCGCGGCGAACAGATCGTCGAGATGAACAACGGCTGCGTCTGCTGCACCGTGCGCGGCGACCTGATCCTGGCGCTGTCGGCGCTCGGCCGCAAGCGCGAGGCCGGCGAACTGGCGTTCGACCACGTGGTCATCGAAACCACCGGACTGGCCAATCCGGGGCCGGTGGCGCAAACCTTCTTCATGGACGAGGAAGTGGCGTCGCAATTCCGCCTCGACGCGATCATCACCGTGGTCGATGCCCGCCATGCGATGCAGCAGCTGGACGAGCACGAGGAAGCGCAGCGCCAGGTCGGCTTCGCCGACCGCATCCTGCTGTCCAAGACCGATCTGGTCGATGCGGCACAGGTGCGCGAACTGCGCGCGCGGCTGCAGCGCATCAACCCGCGCGCGCCGATCGACAGCTCCGACTTCGGCCGCGCGCCGCTCGACGCGATCCTCGACATCCGCGGCTTCAACCTCAACGAAAAGCTGGAGATCGACCCGGATTTCCTCGCCGCCGAGGAGCCGCACGTGCACGACGAGCACTGCGGCCATGATCATCACCACGACCACGATCATGGGCACGGCCACGGCGGCCACACCGACGACATCGCCGCCTTCGTGTTCCGCAGCGACCGGCCGTTCGACCCGGCCCGGCTGGACGACTTCCTCGGCGGCCTGATCGAGGTGTACGGGCCGCGCATGCTGCGCTACAAGGGCGTGCTGCTGATGGCCGGCGCCGACCGCAAGGTGGTGTTCCAGGGCGTGCACCAGATGATGGGCAGCGACATGGGCGCCAAATGGGGCGAACACGAGCCGCGCGGCAGCAAAATGGTGTTCATCGGCAAGAACCTGCCGCGCGAAATCTTTATGCAGGGTCTGCAGCAGTGTTTGGTATAAACTACCGTGATTTTGATTGAGCCAAATTGACAAGCCGGAGGGCTGAAACAGCACAATACGAGAGACGATCGAACGTCATGCGCGGTCCGCGCGCAAGGTAGCGGACCGGTTCTTGAGACGAGGAAACCATGAACGTAGCCGTTACCAAGCCGCCCAGGAAAAACGCGGCAAGCAAGGCAGTTGCCGATATCGCCTCTTCAAAGCAAGCCGTCAGCGCCGCCAGAAGCGGCGGCACGCGGCTCACCAAGGCCGCCGGCAAGCTGGTCAAGACGCTGGCGCAGGCGCTGCATCCGGCGGAGGGCAAGAAGACGCCGTCCGTCCCCGCCAAACCGCGCAAGAGCGCCGCCGGCAAGGTCGCGGCGCCGATCGTCAAACCGCCCGCGCAGTCCGGGAAATCCGGCGCCACGGCAAAAGCCGCCAGAGCGGCGAAACCGGCGCCAGCCGCCAGGCCGCCTGCCAGGACGGCCGGTCCGGCCGGCGCGGCTCCGAAAAAACCCGCCGCACAAGCGGCATCCCAAGCGACCCGAGCCAGCACGCGCAGCCAGAAGGCCGCCGCCGGCATCGCGGATAACATAGACCGAATCGTTGTATCGAGAGCAAGCGAAGTGGCTACCAAGACATCCAAACCGACCTCCGCCGTCCAGAACCAAGAGACCGTGCTGACCGAAGCGCAAATCCTGAAGATGAGCGACAAGGATTACATGAACGCCGCCCAGCTGAGCTTCTTCAAGGCGCGCCTGCAGCAACTGGAACGCGATCTGCTGAAGAACGCCGGCGAAACCACCGAACACCTGCGCGAAACCGTGGTGGTGCCCGACCCGGCCGACCGCGCCACCATCGAGGAAGAGCATGCGCTGGAACTGCGCACGCGCGACCGCGAGCGCAAGCTGCTGAAGAAGGTCCAGCAATCGCTGGCCAGCATCGAAACCGGCGACTACGGCTGGTGCGAGGAAACCGGCGAGCCGATCGGCGTCGCCCGCCTGCTGGCCCGGCCGACCGCCACGCTGTCGCTGGAAGCGCAGCAGCGACGCGAACTGAAGCAGAAGCTGTACGGCGACTGAGCCCCGGCCCCGCGCCGCTGGCGGCGCGGCGACGCTTTGTGTTACCTTTTGGGGACTATCCGGCCGGCCCGATCGCAGCGGCCAGGGCGGTGCCCGCCCGCCATCGGATCATTCAGCACGTTCAGGAGTACCGTGGGGATTTTTTCGCGTTTCACCAGGAAAGACCGGCAACCAGACCCCGCCGAAGCACGCAAGTCTTCCGGCGGCAAGCGCGGTGATGCCGATCGCGAGAAATCCGGCAATACGCTCGATCACCTGTCGAACGCTACCACGCTGCAGCGTGATCTCGGCCGCGCCACCGCGCTGAAAATCGACGCGATCGAATCCGAAATGACGTTCGAATTCGTCAACACCGCGCCCGCCACCCTGACCGGCAACACCCGTCCCCCGAATACCGTTGCACCACCACCGGCGCCGGCTGCCGCACCAGCATCGGCGCCAACGCCGGTACCGGCACCTGCCGATCCGGTCACCCTGCCAGTGCTGGAATTCCCGCTCGACACGCCGACGGCGGCGCCAGCCGACCCGGTTGCCGCGCCGGCGCAGGAAGCGGCGGAACTGCCGAGCACACCGGCACTGGAAGAGGCGGCGATCCTGTTCGCCAACGGCCAGACCGAAGTGGCCGGGCAAATCCTGCGCGACGCACTGCAGGATGCGACGCTGGGCGCGGCGGCGCCGATCGCCTGGTTCATGCTGTTCGACCTGTACCGGCTGACCGCCGACCGCGAACAGTTCGACGCGCTGTCGATCGCCTACGCGGCGGAATTCGAGACTTCGCCGCCGGCCTGGACGGAAACCCCGGGGCTGGAGCCGGCGGCAGCGGCCGGCACGCGACCGGCGGCGCCGCCGAGCGTGGCCTTTTCCGGCATGCTCGACACCCAGATCACCAAACAGCTGGCACGCGCGCAGAAACTGGCCGAAAGCCACGCGGTGCTGCGGCTGGAATTCACCCGCGTCAGCGGCGTCGATCCGGTCGGCTGCGGCCTGTTGCTGCGGGTTCTGAAGAAGCTGCAGAAATCCGGACTGGAGCTGGTACTGGTCGGCGCGCCGGAACTGGTCAACCGCATCCAGTCCATCCTCGAAGTCGGCCGCCGCGACGAAACCGAGGCGCCGTGGCTGCTGCTGCTGGAAATCCTGCGGCTGCTGAACCGCGAACAGGAATTCGAGGAGCGCAGCATCGATTACTGCATCACCTTCGAAGTGTCACCGCCGGCCTTCGTGGCGCCGCAGACCCGCGTCAGCACCGCCAGCGCCAGCGAGGACGACGGCGCGGCCGAACCGGATGCCGTCGGCGACGCCTTTCCGATGCCGCACGTGATCGAAGGCGACATCCGCGCGCTGAGCGAGGCGCTGGCCGCGCACGCCGCCGCCAGCCACGGTCCGGTAGAGCTCGATTGCGCCCGGCTGGCACGCATCGATTTCAGCGCCGCCGGCCAGATCATGAACATCCTGGCGCCGCTGGCCAGCCGCCAGGTCGAACTGCGCAACGTCAATCATCTGGTGGCGGTAATGCTGCAGGCGCTCGGCCTGCAGCACGTTGCCCGCATCCTGCCGCGCAGGAACTGAAGCGCGGCGCCGGCGGAAACCGCCGGCATCTTGCAATCGGCGCCACCGGCCCCATCATTTCTGGTGATCATCGGCCCGCCGCTCTGGCGGGCATTCATCCTCAGGGGCAAACATGGAACAATTTCACGGCACCACCATCCTGTCGGTGCGGCGCGGCAATCAGGTCGCGCTCGGCGGCGACGGCCAGGTGACGCTCGGCAACGTCGTCATGAAGGGCAGCGCGCGCAAGGTGCGCAAGCTGTTCAATGGCCGCGTGCTGGTCGGTTTCGCCGGCGGCACCGCCGACGCCTTCACCCTGCTCGACCTGTTCGAGGCCAAGCTGGAAAAGCATCAGGGCAACCTGATGCGCGCCTCGGTCGAACTGGCCAAGGAATGGCGCACCGACCGCATGCTGCGCCGGCTGGAAGCGATGCTGCTGGCGGCCGACCGCGAATCGACACTGATCATCACCGGCAACGGCGACGTGCTGGAGCCGACCGACGGCATCGGCGCGATCGGCTCCGGCGGCACCTTCGCGCAATCGGCCGCCAAGGCGCTGCAGGAAAACACCGAGCTGGCGCCGGCCGACATCGTCAAGAAAGCGCTGACCATCGCCGGCGATCTTTGCATCTACACCAACCAGTCGCACATCATCGAGACGCTGGACTGACCGGCGCCGCAGACTGAAACCACAGGCAACCGAACATGAACATGACTCCTCCGGAGATCGTCTCCGAACTCGACAAGCACGTAGTCGGCCAGGCCGCCGCCAAGCGCGCGGTGGCCATCGCGCTGCGCAACCGCTGGCGCCGCCAGCAGGTGGCGGAGCCGCTACGGCATGAAATCACGCCGAAGAACATCCTGATGATCGGCCCCACCGGGGTCGGCAAGACCGAGATCGCGCGCCGCCTGGCCAAGCTGGCCGACGCGCCGTTCATCAAGATCGAAGCGACCAAGTTCACCGAAGTCGGCTACGTCGGCCGCGACGTCGACACCATCATCCGCGACCTCGCCGAGATCGGTATCAAGCAGACCCGCGAAGCGGAGATGCGCAAGGTGCGCGCGCGCGCCGAGGATGCGGCGGAAGACCGCGTGATCGACATCCTGGTGCCGCCTCCACGCGACTTCGGCTTCAACCAGAGCGCACCGGCCAGCGACGACGGCAACGCCACCCGCCAGACCATGCGCAAGCGCCTGCGCGAAGGGGCGCTGGACGAGCGCGAGATCGAAATCGACGTGGCGGAAGCGGCGCCGCAGATGGAAATCATGGCGCCGCCCGGCATGGAGGAAATGACCGAACAGATCAAGTCGATGTTTTCCGGCATCGGCGGCGGCCGCAAGAAGGCGCGCAAGCTGAAGATCCGCGACGCGATGAAGCTGCTGATCGAGGAAGAAGCCGGCAAGCTGGTCAACCAGGACGAACTGAAGCAGAAGGCGATCGCCAACGTCGAGCAGAACGGCATCGTGTTTCTCGACGAGATCGACAAGATCGCCACCCGCTCGCAGGTCGGCGGCGCCGACGTTTCGCGCGCCGGCGTGCAGCGCGATCTGCTGCCGCTGGTGGAAGGCACCACGGTCAACACCAAGTACGGCATGATCCGCACCGATCACATCCTGTTCATCGCTTCCGGCGCGTTCCAGCTGGCCAAACCGTCCGACCTGATCCCCGAGCTGCAGGGCCGGCTGCCGATCCGGGTTGAACTGGAGTCGCTGTCGATCGCCGATTTCGAGCGCATCCTGACCGGCACCGACGCCTGCCTGACGCGCCAGTATCAGGCGCTGCTGGGGACCGAGGGCGTGGCGGTCGAATTCGCCCCGGACGGCATCGCGCGGCTGGCCGAGATCGCCTTTTCGGTCAACGAAAAGACCGAAAACATCGGTGCCCGCCGGCTCTACACGGTGATGGAAAAACTGCTGGAAGAAATTTCGTTTTCGGCCGGCAACCAGGGCGAATCGACGCTGACCATCGATGCCGCCTACGTCGATCAGCGGCTCGGCACGCTGGCGGTCGACGAAGACCTGTCGCGCTACGTGCTGTAGCCGACGGCACCGTGGCGGCGATGGCCAACAAGACCCTGCGCACCCGGCAAAAAGCCGGCTTCCGGCTGGCCGTGTCGCCGCGCCGGAGCAAGCCGCGCAATCCGCTGGCGGTGCCGACGCGGCTGCGCGCCTCCGGCCCGCATCGCAAATCGGCGTCCGGCCTGCGCCAGCAGCAACGGCGGGCGCTGAAGAAACTGCTGGGCGAGGACTGAAGCGGCGCGTTCGGGGCCGCTCAGTGCCCCGGCGGCGCTGGATGCCCCGGCACCGCCTGCCCTGCCGGCTGCTGCGGTGGCGGCGCCGGGGTGGGTGCGGCCGGCTGCGTCACCGCCGCCGCGGCGCCATAGCGGATGCCGGACTGGGTCGGCGCCAGCGACGCCGCTGGCGGATGCGGTCGCACCGGCGCCGCCGGATTGACGAACGGCGGCGATTTCGGCGCGGTTTCCGGCAGTTCGACCCGCTTCGGCACGCCGCCTTCGCTGACCACCACGTAGCTGCGGTGCACTTCCTTGACCACCGTGCCGGGCGCGATCTCGGCGCCCTGACGCAGCGATTGCGCCGGCTTGCCGTTGGCCGACAGGATGGCGACGCTGTCGTGGTCGTCACCGGCCGCAACCACGCCCTTCAACTGGTAATTGCTGGCGACCACCACGCTGGCGCGGCCGCCGAACAGGCCGGCCGCCGCCTGCAGATCGAGCGGCGGCGCGCTGGCCGGCGGCGGCGCGGTGACCGCGCGCGGTGCCGGCTTCAACAATTGCAGCGCCCAGTACGCCAGCGACACGCACAGCGCGACGAACAGCAGGAATCCCGCCAGCAGCGGCCAGCGCTTCATCGCCATCCTCCGGCAAGGCCCGATGGCCGCCGCAAACCGCTTTCCGGCACCTGGAATTTGATCATACTATCCGCAGTATTTTTAGAGCCGCAGGCGTGGCGCCCGACACAGGCCGTTTTCAAGGCATACTCCCCCATTTATCGTACCAGCTGATTGATTTCGATGATCGGCATCAACACCGCCAGCACGATCAGCAAGACCACCACCCCCATCGCCAGAATCAGCGCCGGTTCCAGCAGACCGGCGATGGTCAGCGCGCGCCGCTCCAGATCCTGCTCCTGCGCGCTGGAGGCGCGCTCCAGCATCGCCGGCAGCTCGCCGGTCACTTCGCCGGCGCGGATCATGTGGATCAGCATCGGCGGGAAATGCTTGTGCGTCGACAGCGCGCGCGCCAGCCCGACGCCTTCGCGCACGCTGGTGGTGGCGTCCTCGACCTGGGCGCGCATGGCGACGTTGGTCAGGGTGTCGCGGCTGGTCTGCAGCGCCCGCAAAATCGGCACGCCGGAGCCGGTGGTGATCGCCAGCGTGCTGGCGAAGCGCGCGGTATTCAGGCTGCGCTCGAACTTGCCGAACAGCGGCGCGTCCAGCAGCCAGGCGTGCCAGCGCAGCTTGATCGCCGGATTCTTCAGCAGCCGGCGCCAGAACCAGAACAGCGCGGCAACGGCCAGCGCCACCATCCAGCCGTAGTTGCGCACGAAATCCGAGATCGCCAGCATCATCACGGTCAGGAACGGCAGCTTCTGCTTGGTGTTGGCGAACACCGAGACGATCTGCGGCACCACGTAAGTCAGCAGGAAAATGACGATGGCGAACGCCACCACCGTGACGATGGCCGGATAGGTGAACGCCAGCTTGACCTTCTGCACCAGCGCATTGCGCCGCTCGATGTAGTCGGCCAGACGCGACAGCACGCGCGCCAGCTGGCCGATCTGCTCACCGGACGCCACCAGCGCCCGGTAGATGTCGGCGAAGTCGCGCGGATGCTGGGCCAGCGCGGTCGACAGCGACTGCCCGGCCATCACCTCGGAACGGATAGAAGCGATCAGGTCGCGCAGATACGGCCGCTCGGCCTGTTCCAGCAGCGCCGAAAATGCCTGCTCCAGCGGCAGGCTGGCTTCCAGCAGACTGGCCAGCTGGCGCGTGAACAGCGCCAGCTCGGTGGTCGACAGCCGGCTGCGCAGCGCACCGCCGCCACCGGCGGCCTCGGCGGCGATCTGCTCGACGGCGATCGGCACCAGTCCCTGACCGCGCAGATCGGCGCGCGCCGCGCGCGCGCTGTCGGCATTGACCACGCCCTTGCGGCTGGCGCCGGCGGCATCGACGGCTTCGTAACGGAATGCGGGCACGGCGGGCGGCTACCTTTCGAATCGGAACGGACGCATCGCGGCTAGTCCTTGGTCACGCGCAGCAGCTCGGCGCGGGTGGTGGTGCCGTTGGCCAGCCAGCGCTCGCCGTCCTCGCGCATCGTCAGCATGCCGTCGCGCTGGGCCACCTCGCGGATGTCCGCTTCCGACGCCTGCTGGTGAATCTGCGCGCGAATCTGGTCGGTGGTCTGCAGCAGCTCATAGACGCCGACCCGGCCCTGATAGCCGCTGCGGCCGCACTGGTCGCAACCGACCGCCTGCCATTCGCTGCCGTCGTGGCGCTTGCAGTGCGGGCACAGCTTGCGCACCAGCCGCTGCGCCACCACGCCAAGCAGCGACGACGACAGCAGGAACGGCTCGATTCCCATGTCGAGCAGGCGCGTGACCGCCGCCGGCGCGTCGTTGGTGTGCAGGGTCGCCAGCACCAGATGGCCGGTCAGCGATGCCTGCACGGCGATCTGCGCGGTTTCCAGATCGCGGATTTCACCGATCATGATGACGTCCGGGTCTTGCCGCAGGATCGCCCGCAGCGCCTTGGCGAAGGTCATGTCGATCTTCGCATTGACCTGGGTCTGGCCGACGCCGGCGACTTCGTATTCGATCGGGTCTTCCACCGTCAGGATGTTGGTGGTCGAGGAATTCAGCCGCGACAGCACCGCGTACAGCGTGGTCGATTTGCCGGAGCCGGTCGGCCCGGTCACCAGCACGATGCCGTGCGGCTGGGCGATCAGATGATCGAACTTCTCCTGCACCTCGGCGCTCATGCCGAGATGTTCCAGGTCGAGCCGGCCGCCTTCCTTGTCCAGCAGACGCAGCACCGCGCGCTCGCCGTGCCCGGTCGGCAGCGTCGAGACGCGCACGTCGATCGGCTTGCCGCCGACCCGCAGCGTGATGCGGCCGTCCTGCGGCAGGCGCTTTTCGGCGATGTCCAGCTGCGCCATGATCTTGATGCGCGAAATCAGCGAGGCGTGAATGCCCTTCTTCGGCCGCACGATGTCGCGCAGCGTGCCGTCGATGCGGAAGCGCACGATCGAAATCTGCTCGAACGGTTCGATGTGGATGTCCGACGCGCCCTCGCGCAGCGCCTGCGTCAGCAGCGCGTTGATCATGCGGATCACCGGCGCGTCGTCGGCCGACTCCAGCAGGTCCTCGACCGCCGGCATGTCCTGCATCAGCTTGGCCAGATCGAGATCGGATTCGTATTCGTCGATCACCTGGGCGGCGTCGCCGCCGGAACCGGCATAGGCCTGGGCGATCGCCGCCTCCAGTTCCGGCTGCGGCAGCGAACGCAGCCGCAGCCGGCCGAAGCGGCGGCCGATTTCGGCGATCGCCGACGGCGCGGTGGCGTTCGATACCAGCACCTCGACCGGGCCGTCGCCGGCGTCGTCGCGCTGCGCCAGCACGGCGTAGTCGCGCGCGAAGGCGTAGGGCAGAAGTCTCGCGTCCATCGTCAATTCACGAATGTGTCGATCGGGTTCAGCGGCTCGGCCGGTTTTTCCGGTTCGGCCGGCTTGACTTCCGCCGGCGGCGGCAGGCTCTCCGGCCGCACGTCCAGCGTGTCGGGCGCCGGCCGCGCCGGCGACGGCTTGTCGCCGCCGGCCGCCGGCCGCTGATACATCGGGCCGCCGATCATCTGGCCATCCTGCAGGGTCGGCAGCAACGGCGCGTCCATCGTCGGCAGCACCACGGTCGGCTCCGGCTGGGTCTGCCGCTGGCGGCCGCGCATGAATTCGTAGCGGTCGGCGGCGACGTTGACGCTCTCCTGATTGCTGCGGATCACGATCGGCCGCAGGAACACCATCAGGTTGGTCTTGGAGCGGTCGCGGGTGTTGTACTTGAACAGGTTGCCGACCAGCGGAATGTCGCCCAGGCCGGGCACCTTTTCGACGCTGTCGCTGACCGAATCCTCGATCAGGCCGCCCAGCACGATGATCTGGCCGTCGTCGACCAGCACATTGGTTTCCAGCGCGCGCTTGGTGGTGATCAGGTCGGCGGCGCCGCCCTTGGTCGGCAGCACGTTCGAGGTTTCCTGATAGATCGCCATCTTCACCGTGCCGCCCTCGGACACGGTCGGCCGCACCCGCAGCGACAGGCCGATGTCCTTGCGCTCGATGGTCTGGAACGGATTGACGCCGGCGGCGCCGGCGGATGCCTGCGTGGTGAACTGGCCGGTGATGAACGGCACCGTGTTGCCGACCACGATCTGCGCTTCCTCGTTGTCGAGCGTGATCAGGTTCGGCATCGACAGGATGTTGGTGTTGGTCCGGCTGGCCAGCGCGTGGGCGATCGCGCCCAGCCCGAGGCGGCCGTTGATCTGGCGGAACACCGCCAGATTCATGCCGTTGCCCGGCGCCGCCAGCCCCCCCGTGCCGGCCGCCGCAGCAGCAGCCGCCGCCGAGGCGCCACCGCTGGCCTGGGCGATCAACTGGCTGATCAGGTTGTTGCCGCCGGTCGAAAAACCGGTGATGGTGCCGATCCGGTAATTGCTGGTGCTGTCGCCGGACAGGCCGGCCCACTGGACGCCGAGTTCATCGGCATCGGTCGAGGTCACTTCGACGATCAGCGATTCGAGGTAGATCTGGGCGCGGCGCGCGTCGAGCTGCTCGATGACGCTGCGCAGGTTGCGATAGACCGGCTCGCTGGCGGTGATGATCAGCGAATTGGTGGCGGTATCGGCCTGGATGAAGCCGGCGGCGCCGCCACCGCTCAGCGATCCCTGACTCTGGTTCTGGGTTGAACTCTGGCTGCTGCCGAACGACTGCGACGAAGTGGTGGTGCTCATCAGCCCGCCGCTGCTGCTCGTCCCGGAATTCAGCCCGAGGCCGCTACCGCTGCCATTGCCGGTGCTGGACAAGCTGGAAGTGGACGATGTCGAAGCCGGATTGGCCGAGGCGTCGGCCGCCACCACCGCGCGCAGCGTCAGCGCCAGCTTGGCCGCTTCGGCGTTCTTCAGGTACACCACATGGATATTGCCCGGCTGCGCGCTCGGCTGATCGAGCTTGGCCACCAGCGACTTGACCAGATTGGCGCGCGCCACCGACGGCGCCCGGATGATCACCGAATTGGTGCGCGGATCGGCCAGCGTCAGCGTGCGGCCGCTGTCGGCGGCGGCGCCGGCGGCCGGCGCGCCGGACCCGCTCGATTCCAGCAGGCGATTGACCATCATCGCGATGTCGGAAGCCACCGCGTGCTGCACCGGCACCACGTCCAGATCGGCGTTCGGCGGCGCATCCAGCGCGCCGATGATCTTGCCGAGCCGGGTCAGGTTGTCGGCGTAGTCGGTAATCACCAGCGAATTGCTGCCGGGATTGGCGTTGATGGTGTTGTTCGGCGAAATCAGCGGCCGCAGCACCGCCACCAGGTTGGCGGCCGATTCGTAGTTCAGGTGGAAGATGCGGGTGGCGATCTGGTCGCCGCGCGCGCTGGCCGACTGGGTCGGGCCGACCTGCAGCTTGGCGTCGGCTTCCGGCACCACCTTGGCGTAGCCGTCGCTCATCACCACCGCGTAACCCTGCAACCGCAGCGCCGAGCCGAGCATCTGGAAGGCCTGCGCCTTGCTGACCGGCTTTTCCGACACCAGGTTGAGCGTGCCCTTGACGCGCGGGTCGATCACGAAGGTGATGTTGGTGTACTGGCCGACCGCCTTGATCACGGTATCGATGTCGGCGCCGACGAAATTGAGGTTGGCCTCTCCGGCAGCCGGTTCGGCGGCGAACGATGCCGGCGCCGGGCCGCACAGCAGGGCGCCGGCGAGAAGTGCAAGCCTGCCCAGACGTCTCCAGTCGGGTTTCTGGCGGGATGGTGCCGCGGTCTTGATTGTCATTGTCTGAACTCTAAAGCGATAAAATTCTTGCCGTTTTCGGTACGGCGCTGACCCAGCAGATTCAACAGGTTGGCCAGCCGTTCCTCTTCGCCGGGAGCCGCTTCGGCACGCCCGGAAAAGCGGAAGCGACCGCCCTCGATGCCGCCCTGGCCGGACAGCAGCATCGGCCCGTGGTCGGTCTGCAGTTGCAGCGTGGCCTTCTGCCCCTGCCAGTCCATTGTCAGGCGATACGCCCCCAGCGGCTTGATCGGCGACAGCCGCGAAGCGATGTCGTTCATCTCCAGCAGCAGCGCCCCGTTCAAATCGACCCGCTGGCCCTGCCGCGCCAGCTCCAGCGTATTCCACGACAGCTGCATGCGGCCGGACGGCCGGATCGTATTCAGCGGCGCGCCCAGCCCGGCCAGCCGCTCGGCCGGCAGCAGGATCGCCGCCTGACTGACCCGCCATTCGCTCCAGCTGCCGTCGATGTGCACCGGTGCCGTCAGCGACTCCGGATTTTCCAGCTCGGCATCGACGCGCCCGAGCAGCAGCGTCGGCGACAGGCGCCAGGCAAAGCGCCCCGGCAGCAGCGGCGTCAGCGGCTCGTTGCCGCCCGGCGCGCCGCCGATGAAGGCGGATCCGCGCCACAGCGTGCCCTGCGCGTCGCCAAGCGCCAGCCGGCCGCTGGTCTGCAACTCCACCGCCCGCGACAGCCAGGCCGCCGGCAGGAAGGCCAGTACCGTCAGCGCCGCCGCCAGGATGCCGGCCAGCCCCCAGATCAGCAGCCGCCGCATGCGCCGCGCCCCTTCGCCGTCATGCCGCCGTCATTCATTGCGGGCCGCTTCGTCGCGCTGCTGACGCAGCGTCAGCGTCGCCTTGACCATGCCCGGTTCGTCCAGCGCGGCGATGCTGGCTTCGGTCACCGCCACGCGGGCGCTGCCGCGCAAACCGTCGAGCCAGGCAGTGATCGCGGCGAACGGCGCCTCCGGCAATTGCAGCTTGATGAACTCGCCGGTCAGCACCAGGTTCTGCGCTTTCAGGCCGCCATGCTCCAGGCTGGTCTCGATGCTCTCGCGCGTCACCGGCTTGACCGGCGCCGCCGCCTGACTGGACAGGTTTTCCACCTGCCGCGCCAGCTCCTGCAACTGTGCCACCTGCTGGCGCAGCTCCGGCTGATTCTTGCGCAACTGTTCGCGGCCTTTCAGCGCCGGATCGATCAGCAGCGCATAGATCAGGCCGAGCGCCAATACCGCCGCCGCGCCGGCCAGAAGACGCCGTTCGCGGCGGTCGCGCGCGGCCAGAAACAGCAGCAGCGATTGCCGCCAGCGATGCAATGCGTTCATCGGGTGCTCCGTATCTGCAGCGCGTCGGCGCCCTGCTGTGCCAGTTCCAGCTGATGCGCGGCCAGCGCCGTCTTCAGCGGCTCCAGCGGTACTTCGCCGTCCGGCTTGATGCGCACCAGCAAGCCCCGTTCGTGATATTCCAGCGCGGCGATCGGCGGCAGCGCATGGCCGTTGCCGGCGCTGTTCCAGGCTTCGGCGAAGGCCGCCGCCAGCGGCAGGAAATCGTCGGCCACCGGCTCGCCCGAAGCCTGACGGGCGGCGGCGATCTTTTGCCGCATCTGCAGGATAGGATCGACGATCACCGTCTCGTTCGGATACGCCTCGTGATAGATGCGCGTCATCGCGGCGCGCGCCGCCTTGGCATCCTGACGCAGATGCCACCAGTCGAGGTTCAGCGCCAGCACGTTGACCAGCAACACCAGCCCGGCCAGCACCAGCGGCCAGCGCCACGGCCGCCAGTCGAAACGCGGGCCGGCGTCGGCGCCGAGGCCGCTCAGCAGGTCCGGCTCGGCGGCACGGGCGGCGGCGATCCAGTGCGCCCAGCGATCCGGCTGGACCGCGATCTGTTCGTCGCCCAGCGCGCGCACCGCCTCCTGCCAGGCACCGACCTCGGCGGCCGGCACGTATAGCGTGACGGCGCCCTGCGGCGCCATCAGCCGCAACATCTGCAGGGCTTCCGGCGCCGGCGTGCGGCCGGCTTCCGGCTGCAGCGGCAGGCCCAGCCCTTCTTCCGCCGACAACCGCAGCGTCAGTGCCAGATCACCGCCGAGCGCGGCATCGGTGGCGCTGACGGCGGCGCTGACGGTATCGGCGTGATGCGGCAGGCACAATTGGCCCGGCAGCGCGGTGAGGCGGCGGGCGCCGAGCGCGACCAGCGTCGCCGACAGCATTTCCAGCCAGTCGCGCTGCACCACGGCGACGGTCAGCAAGCCATCCAGGCTCCGGCCGCCGACCACCACCGACTCGTCCGGATCGGAAATCAGCCGGTCCTCGACCAGATTCGGCAGCGCCGCCTTCAGCCGCGCCGGCGCCAGCGGCGGCACCGCCGTCCGCAACAGGTTGACGTCGGCCGCCGCCACGATCAGCACCGTGCGCTGCGCCGCCGTCACCAGTTCGGCCAGCTGCGACAGCACGGCCTCGCCTTCACGCTCGACATTGCCGCCGTCGGACGCCAGGGCATAGGCGCAGCCGATCGCGGCGGCGTTGGCGCCGTGTTCGATCGCGGCGCGGGCCGGCAGGCGGATATACAGTGTGCTCAAAAGCGTTCCGTTTCAGCAAGGCGCGAAGCGCCGGTTGTCGTCAATTTTCCCGATCCCAGAGGATATTCGTGGTTGTCCCGTTGCGCTGGATCAAGGCCTGCATCTGCAGCATCGCGCGGTTGATCCGCACCCTGCCGTTGACCAGGAAATACTGGGTAGTCAGCATCACCCGGGAGGAATCGATCGCCGGGAAGCGCTGCTTCAGGTCGGCATCGTCCCGGAAATAGGCGCGATCCCGGCTGGAAATCACCGCCGCCGCGTCGGACGGCGACAGTGTATCAATTATTGCCGACAGCACTTCGGCCGAAGTGGTGTTGATGTTCACTTTGGTCGCCACCGGCAGCACGGTGACGAAATCCCTCAGCGTCAGATAGGCTTCCAGCGTGAAACCGGGAACCGCCAGCAGGTCATCGACCTGGGTGATGCCGATCGTGCGCGAAGCCGCACCGGTGGCGATGCTGGTGCCGGGACTGGTTCCGCTGCCGGTGTCGGTTCCGGTTCCGGTTCCGGTTCCGGTTCCGCTGCCGGCACCGGTATCGCCGTCGGGGCGCGCCGCCGGTATCTGGCCCTGCGCCAGCGTCAGCGCGGTCGGCTCGGCCAGACCGGTATCCAGACGCAGGTTCTCGAGCAGGCGTTCAAACGCCATCAGCTGGGCCGGATCGACCACGCCATTGCTGGCCAGGTTGGTCAGGTTGAAGCGCGATTGCGCATCGACGATCTGCCCGGACAGCACCGCCTCGGCGGCGTCGCCCTCGGCCTGGCCGCTTTCGACATACTGGTCGAGCCGGGTGTCGGCCAGTTCGACCGACCACGGCTCGCCCAGATAATCGACGTTGGAGTGCATCGAGTCCTCGCGCAGGATCAACCGCGCCCAGTCGAGCGCGCCGCGCAGCACCCACTGCTTCTGCAGTTGCAGGCGCTGGTTTTCGATCGAGCGCACCTGCACCTGCTGCTGCCAGAACAGGCTGGCGACGATGGTGATGGCCAGCGTGGTCAGCAGCAGGGCGGTGACCACCGCCACGCCGCGTTGCCGACTTGCGATGCGCCGCGCCGCCGTCATAGCGTCCCCAGCAGGAATACCTTGACCATCGCCTGCTGCTGGCCATCCGGTTGCTGTCGCGGGTCCGGCAGCAACGACACTTCCAGACCGGTCGGGCGCGGCGCCGCCGGCGAACCGCCGGCTACGGCGCCGCCGCCGGCGGCACTGCCGGTCGGCCGCCAGCCGGGACGGTCGGCCGCCCAGAAGCGGATCGTCATCGCCGCCAGACCCGGCTGCAGCGCCACCACCGGGGTCGCGTCATTGCCCTGCAGCGCCGCCTGCCACAGCATGTCCAGTTCGATCAGCGTGCGGGTCGGCAGCGATTCCTGGCGCGTCAGCACGCCGTCGCGCACCCGGTAGCTGACCACCTGCAGCCGCGATGGCTGATCGTCGGCATAGACGCTGCGCACCAGCAACAGCAGGTTGTCGTCGGCCACCAGCGCCGGGCGGTTCTGGATCAACGCCGGACTCGCCAGATGGGCGCAATCGCTTTGCATCTGCGCGAACGCCAGTTGCAGGCCGCGCGTCTGCGTCAGCTGCTCGTTCAACGCCAGCCGGGCGCGCACGATGCCATCCAGCCCGCGCCAGCCGAGCACGGCGACCACCGCCAGCACGGTGATCGCCACCAGCAGCTCGATCAGCGTGAAGCCGGCGCGGCGCCGTGTCGCCATCGCTACCTCAGCCATTCGGCACGACCTGGGTCAGGCGGACGATGCGCTGCTCGGGATTGGCGGCGGCGAACACGCTGACCTGGACGCGGCGGAAATACGGATTCGGCGTCGCCAGCACTTCTTCTTCGCAGACCAGTTGCAGCTCGCCCTGCGGGCAGTCGAACTGGCGGCGACCGAGCGCCGGCCATTCACGCGCCAGACGAATCTGCGACAGGCGGTTTTCTGCCGACCAGTTGGCCATCATCGCGGCGCGCAGGCCGTCGCTGTTCTGCGTCAGGCTGCCGACCGCGCGCAGGCTGGCGCCGAGCGCGGTGCCGACGATCACCAGCGCCACCAGCACTTCCAGCAGCGTGAAGCCGCGCGCGCGGCGCCTGACGAAGGGGGAACGGGAGGAATGGCGCATGTCACTCGACCACGTAATGGCCGATGCCGTCGGCGCGGATGGCGGCCTTGCCATCGCCGGTGATCAGCGTCAGCACGAACGGCTTGTCGACCGGCTCGCGCCCGAACACGATCCGCAGCGGCGAACCGATGCCGACCGCCGGCGTCAGCGACAGGCCGACCGGCGGCTGCTGGAAGCTGCGCGGACGCAGCATCTCGTCCTGATCCAGCGGCACCCACAGATTGCCTTCGCGCACCACGAAGCGGTAGCCGTCGCCCTGCGCCTCGAAGGCGATCGGGCTGTTGCGCACGATCGCCTCGTCGCGCGCCAGCTGCATCAGCAGCGCGAGTCGCTGCGCCTCGTTTTGCAGCACCTGCTGCGGACTGGAAATCACGTTCAGCGACACCGCGCCCAGCGTCAGGCCGACGATCACCAGCACCACCAGCAGTTCGAGCAGCGTGAAGCCGCGCTGGCGGCCGGAAGCGGAACGGCGGCGCAACATCGCGATCGGCCGTCAGGCCGTCCTACAGATCCCAGGAACCGATGTCGGCATCGTTCTCGACGCCGCCCGGCTGGCCGTCGGCGCCGAACGAGAACACGTCGATCTCGCCCTTCACGCCGGGCGACAGATAGTTGTACGGATTGCCCCACGGATCCTTCGGCAGCTTGTCGAGATAGCCGCCGGTCTTCCAGCCGTTGGCGGCCGGACCGGAGGTCGGCTTGGTCACCAGCGCCTGCAGGCCCTGCTCGGTGGTCGGATAGCGATGGTTGTCGAGGCGGTACAGTTTCAGCGCCTGCATGATGGTGGCGATGTCCTGCTTGGCGGCGATGATGCGGGCGTCGTCGGTGCGGCCCATCAGCTTGGGCACCACCAGCGATGCCAGCACGCCCATGATCACCACCACCACCATGATTTCGATCAGCGTGAAGCCGCGCGCGCGGGAGGCGGCCGGCCGGCGCAAAGGAAGGGAAACGGTATGCATAGAAATATCGAAAAAAGGGTCAAAACGGCAAAGTGAATTGCGAGTATAAGGCCGAAACGGCGCGCTTCCGAAGGGAACCGGCGCTATCGACGAAAAGATGACGGGAAGATGGGCGTGGCGGGCTGCCAGCCGGCATGTCTTTTGAACCAGCGGAACGTCGCTGCCACGGTGGCGGCGACTCCGGTTCGACCGCACGGCGGCGCCGTGGTTCGGCGGATTCGGCGAAGATTCACGCTGCCGCCACGGCCGCTGCCATGCCGGCAACTTTTCATCAACGACGACCGAAGGAGATCGATCATGGCTCTACCCCACGCGGCATCCGGCGACGTCATCGACGTGCGCCCGCTCGGCCCGCGGCTGGCGCAGGCGGCGTCGGTCGCGCTGTTCAAGGCGGCCGAACTGGAAGTGATGCGGCTGGTGCTGCCGGTCGGCAAGAAGCTGCTGAATCACCGCGTGCCGGGCGCGCTGACGCTGCAATGCCTGGAAGGCGAGGTGGAAGTCGCGGCGCATCAGCGCCAGCAACCGCTGCGGGCCGGAGAAATGATGTATCTGGCCGGCGGCGAGCCGCATGAACTGCTGGCGCGCCAGGATGCGTCGCTGCTGCTGACGGTGCTGCTGAAACCCTGAAGGCCGGGCCTCAGGCGCCCTCGCCGCGCGGATCGCGCGCCAGCAATTGCGTGACCGCCTGACCCGGCGCGGCGCCGTCGAACAGCACCGCCGCCACCGCGTCGGCGATCGGCATGTCGACGCCGCAGGCGGCCGCGCGGGCGCGCACCGCGCGCGCGCAATACACGCCCTCGGCGACGTGGCCGAGTTCCGCCACCACCTGCGCCAGCGGTTTGCCGGCGGCCAGCGCCAGCCCGACGCGGCGGTTGCGCGACAGGTCGCCGGTGCAGGTCAGGATCAGGTCGCCGACGCCGGCCAGTCCCATGAAGGTTTCGGCGCGGCCGCCGAGCGCGACGCCGAGCCGGGTGATTTCGGCCAGCCCGCGCGTGATCAGCGCCGCGCGCGCATTCAGCCCCAGCCCGAGGCCGTCGCCAATGCCGGTGGCGATCGCCAGGATGTTCTTGACCGCGCCGCCGACTTCGACGCCGACCACGTCGTCGCTCGAATACACCCGCATCGCGCCGCCGTGCGCGGCGGCCACCATGCGCTGCGCCAGTTCGGCGTCGGCGCTGGCGGCGGTCAGCGCGCACGGCAGTCCGCGCGCGACTTCCTGCGCGAACGACGGCCCCGACAGCACGCCAAGCGCGACGCCGTCGCCGAGCACCGCGCGCGCCACCTGATGCGGCAGCAGCAGGCTGTCCTGTTCGAAACCCTTGCACAGCCAGACCAGATGCGCCGGCGCGCCAGCCTGGGCGCGCAGCCGTTCGGCCAGACCGCGCAGGCCGGCCACCGGACAGGCGGCGATCAGCAGGCCATCGGCACCGGCCGCGTGCGCCACCGCGGCGTCGAAATCGGCGCTTGGCACGAGCGCCTCCGGCAGCGCGCAGCCGGGCAGATAGCGCGGGTTTTCGCGGCGCGCCGCCAGTTCGCGCATGGCCTCGGCATCGCGCCCCCACAGCAGCACCGGATGGCGCGCCGCCAGCGCGATCGCCAGCGCCGTGCCCCAGGCGCCGGCGCCGAGCACGCTGATCTTCATCGGGACGCGCGCCGCCGCGCGGGAAGGCCGGAAATCATCCTGATCATCCTCATACTAGGGGGAGCATTTTTGAAGCCGGGCGCAGGGCGGGCGGGACAGGCCGATTTTTCGGCATACTCCCCCTTATTTTGCAATCCGGAGCAATTCCGGAATCAATCGCCCCAAACCTCGGCGGCCTTCACGTAGCCGCTCTGGCCGTCGCGGTGGCGCACCTTCAGCCAGTCCGAGCTGGGCGGTTCCAGCAATTCCAGCAGTACGCCACGGTCGGCACTGAACACCACCTGGCTGGCCTCGTCGGCGGCGGCATGGATGCGCGCGCTGGCGGCGCTGACCACCACCGTGCGGGCGTTGTCGAGCAGCTTCGATTCGACCCAGGACAGATCGCCGGCGGCGTCGCGCACCTTGGTCCAGCCGTTGTAGCTCAGCACCACTTCGACCGGCATGCCGCGCGGCGCGACGAACACGCGCCGGCCGCGTTCGGTCGGGGCGTCGTACAGCACCGCCGGCGCCGCGCCGATCGACTTGAATTCGACCGCGTGGGCCGGGCCGGCCGCCAGTCCGGCCAGCGCCAGCGCCGCCAGACTCGGCAGGCCGCTCAGCCTGAGTGCGCGCCGGGCCGCCATCTCAGTGGGTCGCGCTGGAGCCGTCGGGCATCACGAGGCCGGCGCCCTGCTGCTGGCCCTGCTGCTCGGCCAGCGCCTGCAGGCGCTGCTGGTAGAACACCTCGAAATTGATTTCCGACAGATGCACCGGCGGGAAGCCGGCGCGCGTGATGGCGTCGGCGATGTTGGCGCGCAGGTACGGATAGATGATGTTCGGGCAGCCGATGCCGAGCAGCGGATCGAGCTGTTCGGCCGGGATGTTGCGCGCCTCGAAAATGCCGGCCTGCTTGCCTTCGACCAGGAACGCCACCTTCTCGCCGATCTTGGAGGTGACGGTGATGGTGACGGTCGATTCGAAGATGCCGTCGGTCAGCGCCTCGGCGCCGACATCGACCGCGACTTCGATGGTCGGTCCCTGCTGTTCCAGGAAGATTGCCGGCGAATTCGGTTGTTCCAGCGACAGGTCCTTCAGATAGACGCGCTGGATCTGGAACACCGGTTGCTGTTCTTCGGCGCTTGCTTGCTTTTCGTCGGCCATACTCTACTTTCTACGGGATAAAAAAGGGCGGCGTACCGCCCGCATGGAAAAACCGCGCCAGCCGCCTAGGACTGCAGCAGCGCGTCGAGCTTGCCGGCGCGATCCAGCGCCGACAGCTCGTCGAAGCCGCCGACGTGGGTGTCGCCGATGTAGATCTGCGGCACCGTGCGGCGCCCGGTCTTCTGCATCATCTCGGCGCGCTGCGCCGGGTCGAGGTCGATACGGATTTTCTCGATGGCATCCACGCCCTTCGCCTTCAACAGCCGCTCGGCCATCTGGCAATACGGGCATACGCCGGTGCTATACATTACTACAGGGGCAGTCATGGGAATCCTTTCTCTGCTATTTGACGATCGGCATGCCCTGCGCCAGCCAGGCGGCCTGCCCGCCCTGCAGGCTGGCCACCGTGCCGAAACCGGCCCTGGTCAATTGACCGACCGCCTTCGGCGACTGGGCGCCGCTGTCGCATACCACGATGACGTTGCGGCTCTTCGATTTTTCCAGCTCGGCCAGCCGCTGCGGCAACTCCTTCAGCGGGATGTTCCTGGCGTCGCGCAGATGGCCGGCGGCAAAGGCTTCCGGCTCGCGCACGTCCAGCACCAGGGTCTTGCCCTGATTGATCATCTGCGTCGCCTGCAGCAGCGACACCTTGCTGCCGCGCCGCTGTAGATGCGGCCAGGCCAGCGCGCCGCCGGACAGCAGCGCGATTCCAAACAGCGGAAGATTGTCAATGATGAATTTCACGGCGCTCCAGGAGGTCAGAATGGTTCAAATCGGCACCCGCATTATAAAATAGAAGCCGGACCTGCTTTCGCGGCGCCCGCTACCGTTGCCACCGGCCCGCGCGGCCGCGCGCCTCTCTTTACCCTCTGCCGATATTCACATGTACAAAATTGTCTTCATGCGCCATGGTGAATCCACCTGGAATCTGGAAAACCGCTTCACCGGCTGGACCGACGTCGACCTCACCGAAAAGGGCCGTGCCGAAGCGCGCCAGGCCGGCCAGCTGCTGACCGAAGCGGGCTTCGATTTCGATCTGTGCTACACCTCGGTACTGAAGCGGGCGATCCGCACGCTCTGGATCACGCTCGACGAAATGGACCGGATGTGGCTGCCGGTGGTCCACAGCTGGCGCCTGAACGAACGCCACTACGGCGCGCTGCAGGGCCTGAACAAGGCCGAAACCGCCGCCAAATATGGCGACCAGCAAGTCATGACCTGGCGCCGCAGCTACGACACGCCGCCGAATCCGCTGGAAGACGGCGATCCGCGCGGCTCCGCCGGCGACCCGCGCTACGCGCGCCTGAAGCCGGAGGAAATCCCGCGCACCGAATGCCTGAAAGACACCGTGGCGCGCGTGATGCCGCTGTGGGAAGAATCGATCGCGCCGGCGATCCGCGCCGGCAAGCAGATTCTGGTATCGGCGCACGGCAACAGCCTGCGCGCGCTGATCAAGATGCTCGACAACATCAGCGATACCGACATCGTCGGCCTGAACATCCCGAACGGCCAGCCGCTGGTGTACGAACTGGATGCCGAGCTGAAGCCGATCCGCAGCTACTACCTCGGCGACGCCGACGCGGTGCAGGCGGCGATGGCCGCGGTGGCGGCCCAGGGCAAGGCCAGATAGGCCGCCACTTCCTTTTCCGGCGGCCGCGCGCCGCCATCCCTTGCCCTCGATGTCCTTCCTGCGAATCCGCCTGCTGACCGCGCCGCTGCTGCTGGCGCTGGCGGCCGCCGCGCTGGCGCAGGCGCCGAAGGCGACCGAACGCAGCCGCCAGAAGCAGGCCGCCGAAAGCGAGCGCGCCGAACTGCGGCAAAAGCTGTCGGCGCTGAAACAATCGATCGACCAGACCGAGAGCGCACACAACCGCGCCGCCGACGCGCTGGCCGATTCCGAAAGCGCGATCTCCAGGGCCGACCGCGCGCTGCATGAACTGGCCGCCGAACAAAAACAGACCCAGGCCCGGCTGGAACGCCTGACCCGGCGCCATGCCGAACTGAGCGCCACCGTCGCCGACCAGCAGGCGCAACTGGCGCGGCTGCTGCGCGGCCAGTACGCCGCCGGCAACGAAGACCGGATGAAGCTGCTGCTGTCCGGCGACAATCCGAACCGCATCAACCGCGACCTGCACTATTACGGCTACGTGTCGCGGGCGCAGACGGCGCTGCTGGAAACGTTGCGCGCCAACCTGCGGGAAGTCGAAAGCAATCAGGCCGACACGCTCAACGCCAAGGCCGAACTGGACGAAATCGCCGGCGAACAGCGCGACCAGAAAGCCCTGCTGGAAACCGAAAAGGCGCGCCGGGCGACGCTGCTGGCGCAGTTGTCCGGCCAGCTGGCCAGGCAGCGCAAGGAAGCCAGCAACATCGCCCGCGATGAACAACGGCTCGGCAAGCTAGTCGAACGGCTGTCGCAACTGATCGAGGAACAGCGCAAGGCGGAAGCGGCGGCGCGCGAAAAGCTGCGCCAACAGCAATTGGCGAAGGCCCGCGCGGAAGCCGAGAAGCGCCGTCAGGCGGCCGCCGCCAAGGCGCCGCCGGGCGCCAATCCGGACGCCATCGACGACGATGAACCGGCGCCGCGGACGGTGGCGCGCAACAAGCTGACGCCGCAGCCCGGCGGCCAGTCCGGCCGTTCGTTCGCCAGCCTGCGCGGCCAGTTGCGGCTGCCGCTGGCCGGCGACATCGTCTCGCGCTTCGGCAGCCGGCGCGGCGACGGCCCCGGCGGCAAGGGAGTGTTCATCCGCGCCGCCGAAGGCAGCCCGGTCAAGGCGGTGGCCGACGGCCGCGTGGTATTCGCCGAATGGCTGCGCGGCTTCGGCAACCTGATCATCGTCGATCATGGCAGCCAGTACCTGACCATCTATGGCAACAACCAGGCGCTGCTGAAACGCCCCGGCGATCCGGTCCAGAGCGGCGACGTCATCGCCAGCGCCGGAAATACCGGTGGCAGCGAAGAATCGGGTTTATACTTTGAAATGCGGCATCAGGGCCGCGCTTTCGACCCTCTCGAATGGGTCACAACCAGGTGAGCAATGGGTAGCAAACTGAAGAATTTCGGCCTGATCGGGCTCGGTCTGGTGGCCGGTGTCGCGGCCACCATGCAATTCGACGCGCTGGCGCAGAAGAACGCCGGCTCGCCGCTGCCGATCGAGGAACTGCGGCAACTGGCCGACGTGTTCGGCCTGATCAAATCCGACTACGTCGAATCGGTCGAGGACAAGCGCCTGCTGACCGAAGCGATTTCCGGCATGGTGGCGTCGCTCGATCCGCACTCGGCCTACCTGGACAAGAAAGCCTTCAAGGAATTGCGCGAAGGCACCCAGGGCAAGTTCGTCGGCCTCGGCATCGAGGTCGGCATGGAAGACGGTTACGTCAAGGTGATCTCGCCGATCGAGGATTCGCCGGCGTACCGCGCCGGCATCAAGGCCGGCGACCTGATCACGCGGCTCGACACCACGCCGGTCAAGGGCATGACGCTGGACCAGGCGGTCAAGCGCATGCGCGGCGAGCCGAACACCAAGATCACGCTGACGATCGCCCGCAAGGACGAGGACAAGCCGCTCCTGATCACCATCGTCCGTCAGGAAATTCACGTGCAGAGCGTCAAGGCCAGGATGATCGAGCCGGGCTACGGCTGGCTGCGCGTGTCGCAGTTCCAGGAGCCGACCGTGGCCGACATGGTCAAGAAGCTCAACATGCTGTACACCGAAGACCCGAACCTGAAGGGGCTGGTGCTGGACCTGCGCAACGATCCGGGCGGCGTGCTGCCGGGCGCGATCGGCGTCGCCGCCGCCTTCCTGCCGAAGGACGCGGTGATCGTCTCGACCAACGGCCAGCTGGCCAATTCCAAGGCGACCTTCTACGCCAAGCGCGAATACTACGCCTCCGGCCCGGTCGGCGATCCGCTGGCGAAGCTGCCGGAAGCGGTCAAGAAGGTGCCGGTGGTGGTGCTGGTCAACAGCGGTTCGGCCTCGGCCTCGGAAATCGTCGCCGGCGCGCTGCAGGACTACAAGCGCGCCACCATCATGGGCACCCAGACCTTCGGCAAGGGCTCGGTGCAGTCGATCGTCGCGCTGCCGCCGGACCGCCAGACCGCGGTCAAGCTGACCACTGCCCGCTATTACACGCCGAACGGCCGCTCGATCCAGGCCAAGGGCATCGTGCCGGACCTGATGGTCGATGAATATCCCGACGGCGACGGCCTGAACGGCCTGCGCCTGCGCGAAGCCGATCTCAGCAAGCACCTGATCAACGACAAGGACAAGGACGCCGAAAGCGCCAACGCCAAGGTCGACGAACTGGAAGAGGAACAGCGCCTGCTGGCGCTGGCCAAGAAGCGCAAGCCGCTGGAATTCGGCGGCAAGGACGACTTCCAGCTGGCGCAGGCGCTGAACCAGCTGAAGGGCCAGCCGGTGCAGCTGTCGCAGGCCAAGGTGGTGGAAAACAAGAAGGAACCGGACATCAACGAAACGCCGGAAGGCGAGAAGAAATAACCCCCCGCCCCGGGGCGACAGGCCGCAGCGATGCGGCCTTTTGTTTTTGGCCGGCGCCGCCGGCAACCGGAAATCCGCAATGAACGACAACCAGCTGCTGCGCTATTCGCGCCACATCCTGCTCGACGAGATCGGCATCGAAGGCCAGCAGCGCCTGCTGGGCGCGCATGCGCTGATCGTCGGCGCCGGCGGCCTCGGCTCGCCGGCGGCGCTGTATCTGGCGGCAGCCGGCGTCGGCCGGATCACGCTGATCGACGACGACAGCGTCGATCTGACCAACCTGCAGCGCCAGATCATGCACGCCGGCGCCCGGATCGGGCTGGCCAAGACCGAGTCGGCGCGCCAGGCGCTGGCGCAGATCAATCCGGAAGTCGAGCTGGTCGGGCTGGCCGAACGGGCCGACCAGGCGCGGCTGACGGCGCTGCTGGCCGACGCCGACGTGGCGCTCGACTGCAGCGACAATTTCGCCACCCGCCACGCGCTCAACCGCGCCTGCGTCGATCGGCGGGTACCGCTGGTGTCGGGCGCGGCGATCCGCTTCGACGGCCAGATCAGCGTATTCGATACGCGCGCCGCTGACAGCCCCTGCTATGCCTGCCTGTTCCCGCCCGACCGGCAGTTCGACGAAGTCAGCTGCGCCAGCATGGGCGTGTTCGCGCCGCTGGTCGGCATCATCGGTTCGATGCAGGCGGCCGAGGCGCTGAAACTGCTGCTCGGCATCGGGCCGACGCTGGCCGGCCGGCTGCTGCTGCTGGAGGCGCGGGCGATGGAGTGGAGCAGCATCGGCATCGCCCGCGATCCGGCCTGCCCGGTCTGCGGCGGGCGTTAAAAAACCCGCCCGGAAACGCTTCCGGGCGGGTTGTCGGGAACCCCTGCTTGCCGGCCTGCCGGCTCAGGCGGTCTCGGCCTTCCGTGCCAGTCCGAGGTAGGTGTCGATCACCTTCGGATCGTTGGCCAGTTCGGCGGCCGGGCCTTCCAGCACCATGTCGCCGGTTTCCAGCACGTAGGCATGGTCGGCCACCTGCAGCGCCGCGCGCGCATTCTGCTCGACCAGCAGGATGGCGACGCCGGTTTCCTTCAGCCGCACGATGATGTGGAAGATTTCCTTGACGATCAGCGGCGCCAGACCCAGGCTTGGCTCGTCCAGCATCAGCAATTGCGGTTTGGCCATCAACGCCCGGCCGACCGCCAGCATCTGCCGCTCGCCGCCGGACAGCGTGCCGGACTCCTGCCGGCGCCGCTCGCGCAGACGCGGGAACAGGTCGTACACCACCGCCATCTGGTCGGCATAGTCGCGCTCGCGCGCCTTGTAGCGGCGATAGCTGCCGAGCAGCAAGTTGTCCTCGACGCTCATGCTGGCGAACAGTTCGCGCTTTTCCGGCACCAGGCACATGCCGCGCGCCACCCGCGCCTCGATCGGCACGCCGTCGACATCCTGCCCGAGCAGTTCGACCCGGCCGCGCATCGTGCCGCTGTTCGGCAGCGCGCCGGCGATGGCATTGAGCATCGTCGATTTGCCGGCGCCGTTGGGACCGATCACGGTGACGATCTGGCCGGCGCCGACGGTCAGGTTGGCGCCGTGCAAGGCTTCCACCTTGCCGTAGGCGACATGCAGGTCACGGATCTGGAGGATGGGCGTAGTCATCAGGGTTTTCCGTTTCGATCAGTCGATGCCGCCCAGGTAGGCTTCCAGCACCGCCGGGTTCTGCTGCACTTCGGCCGGCAGGCCCTCGGCGATCTTGGTGCCGAACTCCATCACCACCAGGCGGTCGGTCAGGTTCATCACGAAATCCATGTCGTGTTCGACCAGCAGGATGCTCATGCCTTCGGCCTTGAGCTTCTTCAGCAGCTCGGCCAGCGCCTGCTTTTCCTTGTAGCGCAGGCCGGCGGCCGGTTCGTCGAGCAGCAGCAGGGTCGGATCGCAGCACAGCGCACGGGCGATTTCCAGGATGCGCTGCTGGCCCAGCGCCAGGCTGCCGGCTTCCTCGTACAGCAGGTCGCCCAGGCCGACCCGCTCCAGCTGCTTCTTGGCCTCGAACAGCAGCGTCTGTTCCTCGCCACGGTTGAGGCGGGCGATGCTGGTGAAGACGCCGGCAAGGTCGCCGTGGGCGCCGCGCAGATGAGCGCCGATGGCGACGTTTTCAAGCACACTCATGCTCGGCAGCAGGCGCACGTGCTGGAAGGTTCGGCCGATGCCGAGCCGGACGATCTGGCGCGACGGCAGCGCGTCGATGCGCCGCAGGCCGTCCTCTGCGCGGAAGCGGATCGCCCCGCGCGTGACCGGCAGCACGCCGGTGACCAGGTTGAACATGGTCGACTTGCCGGCGCCGTTGGGGCCGATCAGGCCCATGATTTCGCCGGCATGCACGGTGAACGCCATGTCGTTGACCGCCACCAGGCCGCCGAACTCCTTGCGCGCGCCATCCACTTCCAGCACCACTTCACCGCCGGCCGGCCGGGTCCGCATCGGCAGCGCGGCGGCCGTCGCCGGCGCGATGGCGGCCGGCTTGCGCGGGAAGCGGCGGCGGATGAACGGCCAGATGCCGTCACGCGCGCGCTGCAGCAGCAGCACCATCATGATGCCGAACACGATGGTTTCGAAATTGCCGTTGCTGCCCAGCAGCGCCGGCAGGATCGACTGCAGCTGGTCCTTCAGCAGCGTCAGCAGCGCGGCGCCGAGGATCGCGCCCCAGACGTAGCCGGCGCCGCCGACCACCGCCATGAACAGATACTCGATGCCGGCGTTCAGGCCGAACGGCGTCGGATTGACGGCGCGCTGCAGATGGGCGTACAGCCAGCCGGAAATGCAGGCCAGCAGCGCGGCGACGACGAAGATGACGATCTTCATCCAGGCGGTGTTGACGCCCATCGCCTCGGCCATCACGCCGCCGCCCTTGAGGGCGCGAATCGCCCGGCCCGGACGCGAATTCAGCAGGTTCTGCAGCGCGATCACCGCCAGGATCACCACCAGCCAGATCAGGTAGTAGATCTGGTGCCCGCTGTCGAGCGACAGGCCGAACAGGTTGATCGACGGAATGCCGTTCAGGCCGTCGTACTTGCCGAGGAATTCCAGATTGCCGAACAGGAAGAACAGCGACAGGCCCCAGGCGATCGTGCCGAGCGGCAGATAGTGGCCGGACAGCCGCATCGTGATCGCCCCCAGCGCGAACGCGGTGGCGGCGGTGATCAGCAGGCCGGCGACCAGCCCGAGCCACGGCGACAGGCCGAGCTGGGTGGTCAGGTAGGCGGTCGAATAGGCGCCCAGGCCGACGAACGCCGCCTGGCCGAACGAAGTCAGGCCGCCGACCCCGGTCAGCAGCACCAGCCCCAGCGCGACGATCGCGTACAAGCCGATGTAGTTGGCCAGCGTGATCCAGAATTCCGGCGTCGGGAATACCGGCAGCAGCGCGGCGGCGACGATGAAGACGAGGAAGGATTTGCTCATCATTCTTCCTCCTCCTCGACGTGGTGCGACGACAGCGAGCGCCACAGCAGCACCGGGATGATCAGGGTGAACACGATCACTTCCTTGAAGGCGCTGGCCCAGAATGACGAATACGACTCCAGCAGTCCGACCAGCACCGCGCCGGCGGCCGCTACCGGATAGCTGGCCATGCCGCCGACGATGGCACCGACGAAGCCCTTCAGGCCGATCAGGAAGCCGCTGTCGTAATAGACGGTGGTCAGCGGCGCGATCAGCACGCCGCACAGCGCGCCCATCGCCGCCGCCAGCACGAACGCCAGCCGGCCGGCCTGGGTGGTGCCGATGCCGACCAGACGCGCGCCGAGCCGGTTGACGGCGGTGGCGCGCAGCGCCTTGCCCGACAGCGTGCGCTCGAAATACAGGTACAGCCCGACGATCAGCAGCACCGAGACGCCGACGATGACGATGCTCTGGCCGGTGATCGCCAGCGCGCCGATTTCGAAACGGCTGTCGGAAAACGGCGTGGTGCGCGAGCCTTCGGCGCCGAACATCAACAGGCCCAGCCCGGTCAGCGCGAAATGCACGCCAACCGCGACGATCAGCAGCACCAGCGTGCTGGCCTCGGCCAGCGGCTGGAACGCCAGCCGGTACACCATCGGTCCCATCGGAATCACCAGCGCCAGCGTCAGCAGCACCTGCCAGAACAGCGGCAGCGCGGCGCCGGCCACCGCCCTGGTCAGCAGGTACAGCGCGGCCGGGAACAGCAGGAACTTGACGGCGGCCAGCGCCAGCGCGCGCGGCGCCCGGCGCCGCCGCTCGACGCTGCGCAGCGTGGCGACCGCTTCATAGACGAAGGTCAGCGCGCCCATCGCCAGCAGCAGCGTGGCCGATTGCGGGAATTTGTCGGACTGCATCGCCGCCAGCGTCAGCGCGCCGTAGGCGACGAATTCGCCCTGAGGAATGAAGATCACGCGCGTGACCGAAAACACCAGCACCAGCGCCAGCGCCAGCAGCGCGTAGATGGCGCCGCTGGTGATGCCATCCTGCGCGAGGATGGCGGCAATTGAAAAATCCATTCCGGTTCCCGGTTGCGTGCAGCGATGAAAAAACGCCGATCAATAAAAAGGCGCGATCGGTATCGCGCCTTGGCTCGGTATGCTACAACGGACGCGGCCGGAGCGGGTCAGCCGCGACCGCATCCACCCCGCCGCCTCAGTCGGCGGCGCCGACCAGCTTCCACTTGCCCTTGACGATCTGCACCATCACGCGGGCGCGCTGATCGAGCCCGAGGTGGTCCTTCGGGCCCATCGAGAAGATACCGTGCGCGCCCGGCATGTCCTTGACGTTTTCCAGCGCGTCGCGCAGCGCCTTGCGGAATTCCGGCGTGCCCGGCTGGCCCTTCTTCAGCGCTTCCGGCGCCGCCGCCGCCAGCAGCTGGCCGGCATCCCAGGCGTGGCCGCCGAAGGTCGAAACGCTGCCGGCGCCGTAGGCCTTTTCATAGGCGGTCTTGTACTTCAGCGCGGACTTCTTGATCGGGTTGGAGTCGGGCAGCTGTTCGGCCACCAGCAGCGGGCCGGACGGCAGCCAGGTGCCTTCGCAATCCTTGCCGCAAACGCGCAGGAAGTCGTTGTTGGCGATGCCGTGGGTCTGGTAGATCACGCCCTTGTAGCCGCGCTCCTTCAGCGTTTTCTGCGGCAGCGCGGCCGGCGTGCCGGAACCGGCGATCAGCACCGCGTCCGGGTTGGTGCCCATGATCTTCAGGATCTGGCCGGTGACGGAAGTGTCGGTGCGGGCATAGCGCTCGTTGGCCACCACTTCGATCTTGCGCACGTCGGCCAGCTTGGCGAATTCCTTGTACCAGCCTTCGCCGTAGGCGTCGGCGAAGCCGATGAAGGCGACGCGCTTGATGCCGTGATCGGCCATGTGGCCGGTGATCGCGGTCGCCATGTGCGAATCGTTCTGCGGGGTCTTGAACACCCAGTGGCGCTTGGCATCGACCGGCTCGACGATCAGCGACGACGCCGCCATCGAGATCATCGGCGTCTGCGCTTCGGAAACGACGTCGATCATCGCCAGCGAGTTCGGCGTGACGGTGGAACCGACCACCAGATCGACCTTGTCCTCGGAAATCAGCTTGCGGGTGTTCTTGACCGCGGTGGTGGTGTCGGAAGCATCGTCGAGCACGATGTATTCGACGGTCTTGCCGGCGATTTCCTTCGGCAGCAGCGCGAAGGTGTTCTTTTCGGGAATGCCGAGCGAGGCCGCCGGCCCGGTGGCGGACACCGTCACGCCGACCTTGATCTGGGCCAGCGCGGCGCTGGAAAACGCCAGCGCCAGCAGCGACGGCAGGACGGCGTGCAGTAGTTTGGTCTTCATCAGATTGTCTCCGTATCTCGAGTGCGTGTTCAGGTGTCCAGTTGCCCGGATTCACCGACCGATCGGTCGGTTAATTGGCTTTGTAGTGTAGCGGTTCGATACCGGCCGCACAAGAGCGCCTGGCGCCACAATTGCCTTCATGCAAGCGCCATTATGCCGGTGCTACAATCGGCCGGGCGGCGGTTTTCGCGTCCGACGCAACTATTTCATGCCCTTGTCCGATCTCGTCAAGCTGTTCTTCCTCGCTGCCGTCTGGGGCGGCTCCTTCATCTTCCTGCGCATCGCCGCACCCGAACTGGGGCCGCTGCTGACCGCGATGTTGCGCGTCGGCATCGCCAGCATCGCGCTGCTGGCCTACGCCGCCGTCACCGGCGTGGCGCTCGAATGGCGGCGCAACCTGAAGCCGTATGCGCTGGTCGGGCTGACCGCGGCGGCGCTGCCGTTCCTGTTCTTCTCGTTCGCCGCGCTGCATCTGCCGGCCGCCTATTCGGCGGTGCTGAACAGCACCGCGCCGCTGTTCGGCGCCGTGCTGTCGGTGTTCTGGCTGTCCGAGCGGCTGACGGCGCGCAAGGGCATCGGCCTGCTGCTCGGCATCGCCGGCGTCGCCGCGCTGGTCGGCGCCGGCGCGCTGCCGCTGAATCCGAAAACCCTGCTGGCGGCCGCCGCCGCCCTCGGCGCGGCCGCTTCGTATGCGGTGTCGGCGGTAATCGTGCAACGACTGGCGCGCCGCCCGGACCGCCATGCGATCGAACCGATCGCAATGGCCACCGGCTCGATCGCCTGGGGCGCGCTGCTGCTGCTGCCGGTGCTGCCGTTCGCGCTGCCGGAATCGCTGCCCTCCAATGCCGCGCTGGCCAGCGTGAGCGCGCTGGCGCTGCTGTCGTCGGCGCTGGCGCAGGCGCTGTTCATTCCGCTGATCGTGCGCATCGGACCGACCCGGGCGATGTCGGTATCCTTCATGATCCCGCTGTTTTCGATGCTGTGGGGCACGCTGTTCCTGGCCGAGGCGATACAGCCGGCGATGCTGGGCGGCGCCGCGCTGGTGCTGCTGGCGATGGCGCTGGTGCTGCCGGCATCGCCGCTGCGGGCCGCGCCGGATCATCCCCGGAACTCATACTAACCAGGAGTATTTTTCAAGGCGGGCATCCTCTGCCCGGAACAGGCCGATTTTCATGCATACTCCCCCCACTCATCCAGAGGCGACGGATTCCGGCCTGGCCCGGCGGCATCCGTTCCTGACCGCGCTGGCGCTGTCGCTGGGGGCCGCGGTATCGCTCGGCCTGACGCGCTTTTCGTATGCGCTGCTGCTGCCGCCGATGCGCGACGATCTCGGCTGGAGCTATCTGCTGGCCGGCGCGATGAACACCGGCAACGCGCTCGGCTACCTGATCGGCGCGCTGATGACGCCGCCGCTGATGCGCCGCTTCGGCGCCCAGGCCACGCTGACCGGCGGCTGCGTGCTGGCGGCGGCGTTCATGTTGTGGTCCGGCTTCGAGCTGGATACGGCGCTGCTGATGGCCCAGCGGATTCTGGCCGGGATCGCCTCGGCCTACGTGTTCGTCGCCGGCGGCGTGCTGGCGGCGCGGCTCGGCTCGCTGCACCCGCAGCGCGCCGGCCTGCTGATCGGGCTGTATTACGGCGGCGTCGGCATCGGCATCGCGCTGTCGGCGCTGCTGGTGCCGGCGACGCTGGCGCTGGCCGCCGAGGGTGGCGCGGCGCATGCCTGGCAATGGGCCTGGCTGGTGCTGGGCGCGCTGTGCCTGCTGGCGACGGCGGCGATGGCGCCGGCCGCCGCCGGCATCGACGGCACCCCGGCGGCGGCCGGCGGCGGCGGTTTCCGCATCCGCCCGTTCGCCTTCGGGCTGGCCGGCTACTTCATGTTCGGCGTCGGCTACATCGGCTACATGACCTTCATCATCGCGCTGCTGCGCGACAACGGCATGGGCGCGGCGGCGATCACGCTGTTCTATACCGCGCTCGGGCTGGCGGTGGTGGCGTCATCGCGCATCTGGGCTGGCATGCTGGACCGCTTCAAGGGCGGCGAATCGCTGGCGATCCTGAACGCGCTGCTGGGCGTGGCCATCCTGCTGCCGGCGCTGTCGTCGGCGCCGGCGCTGGGCGTGGTGTCCGGCCTGCTGTTCGGCGCGGTGTTCCTGTCGCTGGTGGCCTCGACCACCGCGCTGGTGCGCCACAACCTGCCGCAGTCGGCCTGGCCGGCCGGGATTTCCGCCTTCACCATCGTGTTCGCGTTCGGCCAGATCGTCGGCCCGGCCATCGTCGGCTGGATCGCCGACGGCGCCGGCGGCCTGCAACGTGGTTTCCTGTATTCGTCGGCGGCGCTGTTCGCCGGCGCGCTGCTGGCGATGCGCCAGAAACCGCTGGCGCGCGACTGACCGCTCAGCTGCCGCGCTTGGCCAGATACAGGCCGGCCAGCAGCAGGATGCCGCCGGCGATCTGCGGCGGCGACAGCACTTCGGCGAACAGCACCCAGGCGGCGGCCGCCGCCGTCAGCGGCTGGATCAGCAGGCTGGTCGAGGCCAGCGCCGCCGGCAGGTGCGCGAACGCATAGGCGATCACGGTCTGGCCGCCGATCTGCGCGATCAAACCGAGTGCCAGCAGCGGCCACCAGCCGGCCGCCGACTGTGGCAGGAACGGCCCCGGCGCGGCCAGCGCGAACGGCAGCAGCGCCAGGCCGGTGACGGTGGTACTCCAGGCCATCAGCCGGGCAGTCGAATACTGTGCGCGGCCATCCTTGATCACCCATTGATAGGCGGCATAGAACACCGCCGACAGCAGGCCGAGGCCGTCGCCGATCAACCGGCCGTGCCCGCCCGGCGCACCGGCGTTGGGGCCGACCAGCAGCACCGCGCCAACCAGCGCCAGCACCATGCCGATCAGGAACACGCGGGCGAAGCGGGTCTGGTGCACCTTCCACATCCACAGCGCGATGAAGATCGGCGCGAAGTTCGACAGCAGCGAGGCGTTCGACACCGTGGTGTGATGCAGCGCCAGATGCCAGACGCCGATGTCGCCGGCGAAATACACGCCGGCCAGCGCCAGCACCGGCGCGAAGCCGATGCGCTTGCCGGCGGCGCGGTCCTGTTCGCGCACCGCCCACGCCCACAGCCACAACGGCGGCGCCGCCAGCGCCATGCGCCAGAACGCCGAAGCGACCGGATTGACGTCCGACCAGCGCACGAAGATGGCGCCGAAACCGATCGCGGCGCCGCCGATCAACAGCAACGCGAAGGCGCCGGCGGAAAACTGCCTGGAAGACATGGATGAGGAAGGAAAAAGCGGGAGGAGGAAAGCGCCGCGCCGTCACCGCAGCGCGCCGCCGACAGCATACGGCAAAGCCGGAACCGGCGTCAGCCCAGCAGCACCCCGATCTGGACCGCGGCGCCGTCCGACGGGTTCTGCCGGAAGCCGCTCTTGGCGAAACGCTGCCAGCGGCCCAGCACGTAGCAGACCAGCAGGCTGGCGCGCGGCCCGGCATCGTCCTCGGACAACTGCGCCTGACTGGCGGCGACGCGCAGCGCCTGCCGGAACGCCAGTTCGATGCGCTCGACGAACTGGTTCATGCGCTGCTGCAGCCGCTCGTCCTCGTTGACCAGCGCATCGCCGATCAGCACCCGCGTCATGCCGCGATTCTTTTCGGCGAAATTGAGCAACATCGCGGCGATCGCGCCGGCCTGCGCCAGCCCGCCTTCCTCGCGCTCGGCGATCTGGTTGATCAGGCTGAACACGCTGCCCTCGATGAACTCGATCAAGCCCTCGAACATCTGCGCCTTGCTGGCGAAGTGCCGGTACAGCGCCGCTTCCGACACCTGCAGCCGCGCCGCCAGCGCGGCGGTGGTGATCTTCTCGCCCTTCGGCTGCTCCAGCATGCTGGCCAGCGTCTGCAGGATCTGCAGCTTGCGTTCGCCCGGTTTGGTGGCCATGTCGCCTCTCGCGGATCGTTGCGGTGCGCGGAACCGGCGCCGGCCGCTACTGCAGCACCAGTTCGACGCGGCGGTTCTTGGCGCGCCCTTCCTCGGTGGCATTGCTGGCCACCGGCGCCAGCGAGGCCACGCCGTTGCCGACCAGACGCCCGGCGGCGACGCCGTAATCCTTGACCAGCGCGGCCGCCACCGCCTCGGCGCGGCGGCGCGACAGGCCGAGGTTGCTGTCGAAGCTGCCGACGCTGTCGGTATGGCCGACCACGTGCAGCTTGACGCCCGGATCGGCCTTCAGGAAGGCGCCGATCTGTTCCAGCGAGGGTTTGGAATCCGGCTTGATGTCGGCCTTGCCGGTATCGAAATAGATGCCGTAGATCGCCACCTTGCCGCTGGCGGTCAGCGACTGGCCGATCTCGGAGGCGCTGACCACCACCATGTTCTGCTTCATCGCCTCGGTTTCCAGAATGTCCACCGCGATGTAGGCGCCCTGTTTCGCCTTGTACGTGGGATCATCCTTGGTCCAGTCCACCGACACCAGCCGCACCGTGACGTTGTCCTTCTGGAAGGTGCCGGTACGGATGGTTTTCTCGGTGGCCGAATACATCACGTATTCGCTGCGCACGTTCTTGATGAAATCGCGCCGGCTCTTGCCGAAGCTCGACATGAAGTTCGGCCAGCGGGTCGCGGCCGGATCCTTGGTCGAGTCGTACAGCACCTTGAAGCCGGCGGCTTCCAGCTCGTTGGTGTAGTTGCGGTACAGCTCCAGCGAACGGGTGTCGCCCGGCGCCTCGTACCACAGCCGCGTCAGCCGGCCTTCCAGATGCAGCGGCGGCTTGGCGTACTGGCGCTCGCCGGACGGTCCGTCGTAGGTCCTGTAGGTGGAGGTCTGGAAATCGACCGCGTCGAAATTGCGCACCTCGTAACCGACCAGCGCGCTGCCGTTGAAACGCTTGACCGCCGGATGATCCTTGGCGCCCGCCATGTCCTGCGCCAGCGCCGCGCCGGCGCCGCCGATTCCACCCGCCAGCGCCAGCACGACGCCACACACCCATTGCATCCAACGCATGATCCGCCTCCAGAAAAAAAAGATGAACCGCCTGTGCATGACGGCCGCGGCTACCACGCCGCCGCCCCTTGGAAACCTGGCGCCACGGCCGCCGTGACGGCCCTAGCGCAGACGCCGCAGATTACCAGATAGTTGCCGTACAGACTGTATTCTGAGGTCCACATACGCCGGACGCGGCAGCCGCGTGCGGCCATACGGACTGGCGGCATCGTCGCCGGCGCGGCGCGCGCGCTGCGCCGCCAGATAGCGCGTCACCCAGACCGTGCGCAGACCGAGCGCCCTGGCGCTTTTCAGGTTTTCCAGCGTGTCCTCGACCAGCACGCAACGGCGCGCCGGCACGCCCTCGCGCGCCAGCAGCCGGCGCAGCAGCTGCGGCGCCGGCTTCGGCCGCAGCTGGCCGTGCACGCGCATCGATTCGATCGCCACGTGACCGGCGAAATGGCGCTGCAGCCCGAGCTGGCGCAGCACCTCGCGCGAATAGCCGAGCGGCGCATTGGTCAGCAGGATCTTGCGCCCCGGCAGGCGCCGCAGCAGCCGCGCCAACCCGCGCTCGGCGCGGATCAGCGCGGCCAGGTCGTCGAAACGGTGGGCGTCGCGCAGGAAATCGGCCGGCCGCACCTGGTGATGCCGCACCATGCCGAGCAGCGTGGCGCCGTAGCGCCGCCAGTATTCCAGCCGCACCGCGTTGGCGGCTTCCAGCGTCGCCGGCACGCCATCCACCGCCAGCGCCTGCATCAGCAGCGCGTTCATGTTGTCGCGGATCGCCGGGAAGATCGCGTGCGAAGCGTCGTGCAGCGTATTGTCGAGGTCGAACAGCCACAGCGGGCCGGCCCGCTTCGACGCGCGCCTAGACAAGCGCCGACTCCATCGGCGGTTCAGCGGCCGGCATCACGGCGACGCCGCGCAAGCCCGCATACTCCCCAACCACCCGCCCTGTACCGGGCGCCAGCATTGAGAAGTTGAGGCATACTCCCTCGTTTTTGAAATCGGCCCGGCTCAGTGCGAGCGGATCATGGTGCCGAACGCCTGTTCGGTCAGCACTTCCAGCAACAGCGAATGCTCGATGCGGCCGTCGATGATGTGGACCGTGTTGACGCCGGACTTGGCGGCGTCCAGCGCCGACGAAATCTTCGGCAGCATGCCGCCGGAAATGGTGCCGTCGGCGAACATCTCGTCGATCTCGCGCGCCGACAGGTCGGTCAGCAGATTGCCAGCCTTGTCCTGCACGCCGGCGATGTTGGTCATCATCACCAGCTTTTCCGCCTTCAGGATTTCGGCGATCTTGCCGGCCACCAGATCGGCGTTGATGTTGTAGGCCCGGCCATCGTCGCCAAAACCGATCGGCGAGATGATCGGAATGAAGGCGTCGTCCTGCAGCGCCTTCACCACCGCCGGATTGATCGCCTCGATCTCGCCGACGAAACCGATATCGATGAACTCGCCCGGATGCTCCTTGTCCGGCATCGCCATCTTGCGCGCGCGGATCAGGCCGCCGTCCTTGCCGGTCAGACCGACCGCCTGGCCGCCGTAGTGGTTGATCAGCATCACGATGTCCTGCTGCACCTCGCCGCCGAGCACCCACTCGACCACTTCCATGGTTTCCTCGTCGGTGATGCGCATGCCCTGCACGAAGGTGCCCTGCTTGCCGACTTTCTTCAGCGCGTTGTCGATCTGCGGGCCGCCGCCATGCACCACCACCGGATTCATGCCGACCAGCTTCAGCAGGATCACGTCGCGCGCGAAGCCGTGCTTCAGGCGTTCCTCGGTCATCGCGTTGCCGCCGTATTTGATGACGATGGTCTTGCCGTGGAACTTGCGGATGTACGGCAGCGCCTCGGCCAGGATCTCCGCCTTGACTTGCAGGGAAACGGCGCTCTGGTCGGTGGGGTCTGGCATGTCTGGTCCTTGCTGGCGGGGGAATGGAAATGCCGCGATTTTACAGCGAAAGGCCGGGGGTTTCCGTGGTGCGGCGGGTGGCGCGCGAGGCGCCGGCGCCAGCGCCGGAGCGCAGCGAATCCGGCCCGCCGGCAGACGCCTCAATCGGCGGCGCAGGCGCGGGTTTGCTGCGCCGGAAACTCGCCGCGCAAGGTATCGAACGCCGTCTGCTGCGCCGGCTGCAGCGCGCGCAGCTGGTAAGCCTGACGGGCGCCGCGGGTCTGGATGCGGGCGCCGCGCACGCCTTTTTTCAGGACGCCGGCCAGTTGCGTGCGCGCCGCTTCCTCGCTCTTGAACACGCCCAGCGAAATCGCCCCGGCCGGCGCCGCCGACGGCGGCAGCACGTAGAAATCGCGCACGCCCTGCTGGCGCAGTTCGGCCAGCTTCGCCTCCAGCGCCGCGTGGTCCGGCGGCGGCGCCAGATACACCATGTAGCTGGCGGCCTCGGCGCCGTCGCCGACCTGGCGCGTGCTGGCCTGCGCGCGCAATCCGAGCTGCTCCAGCCGGGCGGCGAAACGCTGGCCGTCGGCGGCGCCGAAGTCGCCGATCTCGACGCAGGCGGTGACGGCGTCGGTGGCAGGCGGTGTGGCGGCGCTGTCGGCAACTGGCGCCGGTGCAGCCGCTTCCGGGGCCACCGGCGCTGCGTCCGGGGCCGGTTCGGAGAACAGCGGCGCGGCGGCGGCGCGCGCGCGGCTTTCGTCGATCAGCGTCAGCTTGTCGGCGTTCAGCTGGCGCGCCAGCCGTGCCGGCTCGCGGCGGCTGGCGTCGCCGCCGCCGAGATAGCCCTGATGCAACGCGAACAGCACGCCGTTGGCTGCCAGCAGCAGCCAGAACAGGAATTTCAGCATCGCTCCTCCAGCGGCGCCGCGACCTGCAGGCCGATCAGCACCAGGTTGTCGACCCGTTCGCACGGCTGTTGCAGATGCGGCGCGATCCAGGCGGCGGCGCCGCCGGCCAGCACGCAGCGCACCGCGCCGCCGTGGCCGCGCGCATGCAGCGCCAGTGCCCGTTCGATGGCGCCGGCCTGGGCGGCGATGCAACCGCTGGCGATCGCATCGACGGTGTTGTCGGCGAAACGGTCCAGCGCCACCGCCTGCGGCGGCGTCTGCGGCAGCTGCGCGGTGTTGGCCGCCAGCGCGCCCGTCATCAGGCCCAGTCCGGGCAGGATCATGCCGCCGAGGAAGCGGCCGTCGGCGGTCAGCGCATCGACCGTGGTGGCGGTGCCGCAATGGACCACCAGCAGCGGCTGTTGCGGGAACAGCGCGCGCGCGCCGATCGCGGCGGCGAAGCGGTCGCAGCCGAGCTGGCCGGGATCGCGATAGCCGTTGACGACGCCGGCGCAAGCCGCCCGCGAAGTGAAGAAGGACAGCGGCAGCCCGGCGCCAAACGCTTGCCGCGCCTGCGCCGCCAGCAGCGCGGCGAATTCGGCGCCGGCGACGTTGGACACCAGCGCCGCCGCCACCGGCAGGCCGCGCCAGTCGTGCGCCAGTTGCACCACGTCGTCGCGCGCGCAGGCACCGGCCTGCTGCCAGCTGCCGAGCGGCGCGTCGGGCTCGGCCAGCACCCACTTGACCGAGGTATTGCCGGCATCGATCAGCAGCCGCACGCCAGCCCCTCCTGCCGCCGCAGCGAAACGTCGCCGGCCATCACCGGCTGCAAGCCGGCGGCGCCGCGCAGCAGCAGGCAGCCGCTGTCGTCGACACCTTCGGCGACGCCCTGCTGCAATACGCGGCCGTGGTCGAGCAGCGCCACCGGCTGGCCGGCGTAGGCGTGCAGCGCGTTCCAGCGCGCGCGGAAGGCGGCGAAACCGTCCTGCTCGAACTGCGTCAGCGCCGCCGCCAGTCCGCTGGCCAGTTCGGCCAGCAGCAGTTCCGGTTCCAGCGCCGCCAGTTCCGGCATCGCCGCCGCCGGGATGCCGCCGTCCAGTTGCGGCGGCAGGATGTTCAGGCCGACGCCGATCACCGCCCAGGCGCCGGCCGCGTTCGGCGTCGCGGTTTCGATCAGCACGCCGCCCAGCTTGGCGCCGTCGCGCAGGATGTCGTTCGGCCACTTCAGTTGCAGCGTCAGGCCGAAGCCGGCCAGCGTCTCGGCCAGCGCGACGCCGACCGCCAGCGGCAGCCCGGCCAGCCGGTGCAGCGGGCAGGAGAAATTCCACGCCAGCGAAAACGTCAGCGAGGCGCCCGGCGCCGATTGCCAGTCGCGCCCGGCGCGCCCGCGTCCGGCGGTCTGGCGGCTGGCGACCAGCAGCATCGGCCGCGCCAGCCGGTCGACGCGCGCCAGCAGATCGGCATTGGTCGAGCCGGTACAGGCGACGCTGCGGATGTCGAGCCGGCGCGCGCCCTCATGCAAGCGGGCGGCGATACGCTCTGCCGAGAGTGGAAGAATCATGCCGCGCATTGTAGCGGCAGGCGCAGGGCGGCGCGTGACCGTCCGCGCGTTTGCCCTTACACTTGCCGGATGCCGAATTCACCGACGACGACGCCCACCGTGGAACTGCAGGATGGCGCCACCGCGCGCGCCCTCGGCGTCTGGCGCGTGCAGCAGCTGACGCACGCCGGCGCCGCCGCCGAATTGCAGGCGCGCTTGAAGGCGCTGCCGGCCGGCATCGCCTGGGACCTGACCCGGATCGACGCGCTCGACCACATCGGCGCGCAGCTGCTGTGGGACGCCTGGGGCCGCCAGCGGCCACAACAGCTGGCGCTGCCGCCGCACAGCGAACAGATGTTCGCGCGGCTGCAACAGGCCGACGGCCTGCGGCTGCCGGCGCCGGAATCGGCTTCGCCGCTGTCGCCGGCGCGGCTGTCGGCATGGCTGCGTCAGGTGCTGGACCAGTTGTACGGCTTCGTCGCGCTGATCGGTCAGCTGATCCTCGACCTCGGGCGCTTCGCGCGGGCGCCGCAGCGCGGGCCGTGGAAGGAAATTTCGGCCAACGTGTTCCACGCCGGCTATCAGGCGCTCGGCATCACCGCGCTGGTCGGCTTTCTGATCGGCATCGTGCTGTCGTATCTGTCGGCGCAGCAGCTGCGCACCTTCGGCGGCGACATCTATCTGGTCAACATCCTCGGCATGAGCATCATCCGCGAACTCGGGCCGCTGCTGGCGGCGATCCTGGTGGCCGGCCGCTCCGGCTCGTCGATCACCGCGCAGCTGGGCGTGATGCGGGTCACCGAGGAGCTCGACGCGATGCTGGTGATGGGCCTGCCGCACGGCTTCCGCCTGATCATGCCGAAGGTGCTGGCGCTGGCGGTGGCGATGCCGCTGCTGGTGATCTGGACCGATGCGATGGCGTTGTTCGGCGGCATGGCCTCGGCGCATCTGGAACTGGGCATGTCGGCGCGCTATTTCATCACCGGCCTGCCGGACGCGGTGCCGCTGGCGAACTACTGGATCGGGCTCGGCAAGGGCGTCGCCTTCGGCGCGCTGATCGCGCTGGTGTCCTGCCACTTCGGCCTGCGCATCGAGCCGAACACCGAAAGCCTCGGGCGCGGCACCACCACCTCGGTGGTGACGGCGATCACCATCGTGATCCTGGCCGACGCGGTGTTCGCGATCGTCTTCAGCGACGTGGGGTTCTGATGGCGGCGCCAATGTCCATGCCGGCGGCGGCGCCGGTGATCCGGATTCGCAATCTGTGGAAACAGTTCGGCGATTTCACGGTCCATCAGAATCTGGACCTGGAAGTGCCGGCCGGCGCCATCGTCTCGCTGGTGGGCGGCTCCGGCAGCGGCAAGACCACGCTGCTGCGCCAGATACTCGGGCTGGAACGGCCGACGCGCGGCGTCATCGAAGTATTCGGCCAGGACCTGGCGCAGGCCGAGGAGGAGCAGATGCAGCGGCTGCGCCGGCGCTGGGGCATGCTGTTCCAGCACGGCGCGCTGTTTTCGGCGCTGACCACCTTCGACAACGTCGCCCAGCCGATGCGCGAGCTGCGCCACCTGCCGGAGCCGCTGATCCGCGAGGCGGCGCTGCTGAAGCTGGACATGGTCGGCATCACGCCGAAGGATGCGCTGAAGATGCCGTCCGAACTGTCCGGCGGCATGGTCAAGCGGGTGGCGCTGGCGCGCGCGCTGGCGCTGGAACCGGAACTGCTGTTCCTGGACGAGCCGACCGCCGGCCTCGATCCGGACCGTTCCGACAGCTTCGTCGAGCTGATCAAGACGCTGCACCAGCAGATGAAGCTGACCGTGGTGATGGTCACGCACGACCTCGACACGATCTTCGCCATGTCCACCGCGATCGCGGTGCTGGCGGAAAAACGGGTGCTGGTGTGCGCGCCGCCGGCCGAGGTGCTGGCGGTCGAGCATCCGTTCATCCGCCATTTCTTCCTCGGCCCGCGCGGACAGCGCGCGCTGCAGGTGCTGGAGCAACAACCCGGCGGGTCCGCGCCGCCACCGGCGGCGCCCGGCGCCGCGCCAACCGATTAGGGAATTCGCTTCATGGAAAACAAATCGCACGCGCTGATCGCCGGCCTGTTCACGATCCTGCTGCTGGCGGCGGCGATCCTGCTGTCGATGTGGTTCAACCGCGACCGCGTGGTGCGGGTGCCATACGAAATCGCCACCAAGCTGTCGGTGCCGGGCCTGAACCCGCAGGCGGCGGTGCGCTATCGCGGCCTGAACGTCGGCAAGGTGGACGAGATCGTGTTCGATCCGAACGAGCCGGGGCAGATCCTGATCCGCCTGTCGGTCAATCCCGACACGCCGATCACGCAATCGACCTTCGCCATGCTCGGCTATCAGGGCGTGACCGGCATCGCCTACGTCCAGCTCGACGACGACGGCAGCCGGCCGGTGCGGCTGTCCAGTTCGGCGCAGCAGCTGGCGCGCATCGACCTGCACCCGAGCCTGTTCGACGCGCTGCAAAGCAAGGGGCTGGCGATCCTGTCCGAGGCGCAGGAGCTGACGCAGCGGCTGAACGGATTGATGGCGCCGGAAAACCAGCGCGCGATGCTGGCGGCGTTCGACAACATCAGCCGCGCCGCGCTGGCTTTCGAAGGCATACCGCGCCAGCTGCAGCCGACGCTGGCGCAGTTGCCGGCGCTGACCCGGCGCGCCGACGGCACGCTGGCGGCGGTCACCACGCTGGTGCAGGACGCCAGCAAACTGTCCGACAGTCTGAACGCGCTGACCGCCAGCCTGCAGGCGCCGGACGGTGCGCTGGCGCGCCTGACCGATTCGATGGATCAGGTCGGCTCGATGGCCAGCCGGCTCGAATACGACGCGCTGCCGCGCGTCAACGCGCTGACCGGCGAAGCGCGCACCTCGCTGCAGACGCTGAACCGCACGCTGGAAAACTTCAACCGCCGCCCGCAAAGCGTGCTGTTCGGCGCGCCGGCGCCGCAGCCAGGGCCGGGCGAACCCGGTTTCAGCGCCGCCGCCGCGCCCGCGCAATAAACCAAATATGGGGGAGTATATGCAAAAAATGACCTGTCACGGGCAGCAGGAGCCCGGCTTGAAAAATACACTATCTAGTATCGAAAAAGACCACGCTTTCCGGCAAGCGCCGGCACGGGGCCGGCCATGAACCGCCGGCTGCTCGCCGCGCTGGCGGCGCTGCTGCTGGCGGCCTGCGCCAGCCCGCTGCCGCCGGCCGCCAGCGCGGTCTATGACCTCGGTCCGCTGCCCGCCGGCAACGCCGCCGCAAGCGCGCTGGCGCCGCTGGCGCTGGCGACGGTCGGCGCCCCGGCCGCGCTCGGCGGCACCGAAATGATCTACCGGCTGGCCTACGCCAACGACCAGCAATTGCATCCCTACGCCAACAGCCGCTGGAGCATGGCGCCGCCGGAACTGTTCGGCCAGCGGCTGCGCGCGCGGCTGGCGGCCACCGGCACCGTCGCCACCAATGCCGCCGACACCAGCCGCGACCTGCCGCTGCTGCGGGTCGAACTGGAGGATTTCAGCCAGGACTTCAGCGCCCCGGCCGCCAGCGGCGCGCGCGTGACGGTGCGCGCCACGCTGTTCGCCGGCCGCCGGCCGCTGGCCCAGCACAGCGTCAGCCGGCAGGCGCCGGCGCCATCCGCCGATGCCGCCGGCGGCGCGCGCGCGCTGGCCGCCGCCAGCGATCTGGCGATCGACGACCTGCTGCAATGGCTGGCGACGGCGGCACCGAAAAAATAGCGCCGGCGGCAGCGCCAGCCACCGCCGCGCACGGCTCGTCGTCGGCGCGCGCCGGCCTGTTCTTCTATCTGGTGCTGATCGTCTACGCCAGCTGGTATCCGTTCACCGGCTGGGAAAATCGCGGACTGTCGCCGGCGCAACTGCTGACCGCGCCGCTGCCGCACTACTGGACCGCGTTCGACGCCGTCACCAACGTGCTGGCCTACCTGCCGTTCGGCCTGCTGCTGGTGTTCGCGCTGTATCCGCGCCTGCGCGGCTGGCCGGCGGCGGCGCTGGCGTTCGCCGCCGGCACGCTGCTGTCGGCGGCGATGGAAGGCGGCCAGACCCTGCTGCCGTCGCGCATCCCGTCCAATCTCGATCTGCTGACCAACGCGCTCGGCGCCGCCCTCGGCGCGCTCGCCGGCGTGCTGCTGACGCGGCCGTTCCTGGAACAGAGCCGGCTGCTGGCGGTGCGGCGCCGCTGGTTCGGCGGCGATGCCGGACGCGGCCTGATCGTGCTGGCGCTGTGGCCGCTGGCGCAAATCTATCCGCAAGGCTATCTGTTCGGCCACGGCCAGCTGACCACGGTGCTGTCGGACTGGCTGTCCGACGGGCTCGACACGCCGGTCGACCTGGCGGAACTCCTGCGCGGCGGCGCCGAACCGGGCATCGAACAATACTGGCTGGCGGAAACCATCATCACCGCCTGCGGCATGGCCGCCGCGGTGCTGGCGCTGGCGGTGGTGCTGAGGAAGCAGGCGCCGAAAAACGCGCTGGCGGTAGTGCTGGTGGCCGCCGCGCTGGCCGTCAAATCGCTCGCCAGCGCGCTGTCGTTCGCGCCGGAAAACGCCTTCACCTGGCTGACTCCCGGCGCCGCCGGCGGCCTGCTGATCGGCGCGCTGCTGTGCGCCGGCCTGCTGAGCGCGCGGCCGCTGGCGCAACGGCGGCTGGCGCTGGCCTGCGCCGTCACCGGGTTGGCGATCGTCAACCTGATGCCGTCCAATCCCTACTTCGTCGCCACGCTGCAGACCTGGGTGCAGGGCCGCTTCCTGAACTTCAACGGCGCCGCGCAATTCCTGTCGGCGCTGTGGCCGTTCTTCCTGCTGTGGTTCCTGCTGCATCCGGCGCATCGCGCGCGCAAGGGCTGAGGCGGCGCGCCTGCCCGGCGCGGCGGCGCGGTGTATGATCGGCGCTTGCTTTCCGGATTTTCCCGCCTGCTGTCATGAGCGATCAGCCCTATTACCAGCATCACGTTTTCTTCTGCCTGAACCAGCGCGAACCGGGCGGCCGCCCGTGCTGCGCCAACGCCGGCGCCGAAGCCGCGCAGCAACACGCCAAGCGCCGCATCAAGGAACTCGGCGCGGCCGGCGCCGGCCGCGTGCGCATCAACAAGGCCGGCTGCCTCGACCGCTGCGAGGAAGGGCCGACGCTGGTGATCTACCCGGAAGGCGTCTGGTACACCTATGTCGATACCGAGGACATCGACGAAATCATCGACAGCCACATCCTCGGCGGCAAGATCGTCGAACGACTGAAACTGTGAACCGATGAACGCCCACACCCAAGCCTTCACGCTGCAGGGCGCCGCCGGCGCGCTGCAATGCGCGCTCGACCTGCCGCCGGCCGAGGCCGGCGCGCCGCGCGGCATAGCGCTGGTGGGACACCCGCATCCGCTGTACGGCGGCACCATGGACAACAAGGTCGCGCAGACGCTGGCGCGCGCCTTCGTCGCCGCCGGCTACGCCGCCGCGCGGATGAATTTCCGCGGCGTCGGCACCTCGGCCGGCGAGCACGATCACGGCCGCGGCGAAACCGACGACATGGCGCTGCTGGCGGCGGAAATGCGCGCCCGCTATCCCGGCCTGCCGCTGGCGCTGGCCGGTTTTTCGTTCGGCACTTTCGTGCAGGCGCAGTTGCAGCAGCGGCTGATCGCCGCAGGCGCGCCGGCCGAGCGGCTGGCGCTGGTCGGCAGCGCCGCCGGCAAGTGGGCGATGCCGCCGGTGCCGGCCAACACGCTGCTGATCCACGGCGAGGAGGACGACACCATCCCGCTGGCGGCGGTGCTGGACTGGGCGCGGCCGCAGGACATTCCGGTGGTGGTGATTCCCGGCACCGGACATTTTTTCCACGGCAAACTGCAACATATCAAAACGCTGGTGGTCGAAGCGTGGCATCGCTAGCGGCGGAGCGGCGGCGCTATAATCCGGCACTTCCCTTGGCCTTCCCGCCAGACCCGCGCACCTGCTCCGCATTTTCCTTGAACCGACTGCCTCGCCGCGCCACGGCGGGGCGCAGCCATTGAAGCCTTCCATGAAAAAGTTCCTCACGGCCGTTGCCGCCGTCCTGTCGCTTTCCCTCTGTCTGTCCGCCGCGCAGGCGCAGAGCCTGCCGCCGCCGACCATTGCCGCCAAGTCGTGGCTGCTGCAGGACGTCACCAGCGGCCAGGTGCTGGCGTCGGACAACGCCGACCTGCGCATCGAGCCGGCCTCGCTGGTCAAGCTGATGACCGCCTACCTGGCATTCGAGGCGCTGAAGGACAAGAAGCTGACGACGGACCAGATGATCACGGTGTCCGAGCACGCCTGGAAGGTCGATCCGGGCAGTTCCAAGATGTTCATCGAGCCGCGCATTCCGGTCAGCTTCGGCGACCTGCTGTACGGCGTCATCGTGCAGTCCGGCAACGACGCCTCGGTGGCGGTGGCCGAGGCGGTGGCCGGCACCGAGGATGCGTTCGTCGTGCTGATGAACCGCGAGGCGCAGCGCATGGGCCTGAAGGACACCCATTTCGCCAACGCCCACGGCCTGCCCAGCCCGGAAAACTATTCGACCGCGCGCGACCTGGCGCTGCTGGCGACGCACCTGATCGCCGATCATCCCGAGTCGTACAAGATGTATTCGACCAAGAGCTTCACCTACAACAAGATCACCCAGCCGAACCGCAACCGGCTGCTGTGGCTGGACCCGTCGGTGGACGGCATGAAGACCGGCCACACCCAGGCCGCCGGCTATTGCCTGATCGCTTCCGCCAGGCGCCCCAACGGCAGCGGCGAGCGGCGGCTGGTGTCGGTACTGCTGGGCGCCAGCTCCGACCAGCAGCGCACGCAGGAAAGCCAGAAGCTGCTGAACTGGGGTTTCCAGAATTTCGACACGGTCAAGCTGTACGCCAAGGGCGCGCCGGTGGCGACGCCGGAAATCTGGAAGGGTTCGCAAAACCACATCAAGCTCGGCTTCGACCACGACGTGTTCGTCACCGTGCCGCGCGGCATGGCCGAGAAGATGAAGCCGGTGCTGGAGCGGCGCGATCCGCTGGTGGCGCCGGTGGCGGCCAACAGCCAGGTCGGCACGCTGAAGATGGTGGCCGACGGCAAGACGCTGGCGGAATTTCCGCTGCTGGCGCTGGAACAGGTAAACCAGGCCAGCATCTTCGGCCGCGCCTGGGATTCGGTGCGGCTGTGGCTGAAGTAAATCCGCGTTGAAGGCTTCCCCGAAGCGGCGCTGCGGCGCCGCTTCGTCATTCCGGTCATTCCGTATTTGCATCGCACCCCGGCGCGCCGCGTGCCAGAATGGCCGCTTGCCATTCACCGGAATCCCTCATGTCCGCCCTGCCTGCCCTGCCCGACGATCCGCTGGTCTATCTGAACGGTGAGTTCACTCCGCTGTCCGAGGCGCGCGTGCCGGTGCTGGATCGCGGCTTCATCTTCGGCGACGGCATCTATGAAGTGATCCCGCTGTACGGCGCCCGCATGTTCCGCGCCGAACAGCATCTGGCGCGGCTGTTCCGCAGCCTGGCGGCGGTCGGTATTCCGAATCCGCATACGCATGACCAATGGCTGGCCCTGATAGAGCGCGTCGCCGCGCCCGGTGCCAGCGCCGGCGACCAGATGGTCTACATCCAGGTCACGCGCGGGGTGGCGCCGCGCAGGCATGCGTTTCCGCAAAACAGCACGCCGACCGTGTTCCTGATGGCCAACCCGCTGGTGCTGCCGTCGGCGGCGCAGCGCGAGCGCGGCGTGCGCTGCGTGACGATGGAAGACAGGCGCTGGCAGTACTGCCACATCAAATCGACTTCGCTGCTCGGCAACGTGCTGGCGGCACAGAATGCCGCCGAGCATGATGCGCTGGAAACCATCCAGTTCCGCGACGGCTTCCTGACCGAAGCATCGTCGTCCAACGTCTGGGTGGCCAAGCATGGCGAACTGCTGGCGCCGCCGAAGGACCACCTGATCCTGGAAGGCATCCGCTACGGACTGGTGGAGGAAATCTGCGCCGCCGCCGGCATTCCGTTTACCGCGCGCCGCATCGGCCGCGACGAAGTGTTCGGCGCCGACGAAGTGCTGCTGACCTCGGCCACCAAGGAAGTGCTGCCGGTGGTGGCGATCGACGGCCAGCCGGTCGGCGACGGCCGGCCGGGGCCGCTGTTCGGCCAGCTGTACGCCGCCTATCAGGTCGCCAAGGCGGCGCTGTAGTCCGCTCCGCCCCTTGCAAAACGGCGCGTCCGCCTCATCTATCGAACTTGCCAACGCCGCTCCGAAAGCCCGCCATGACCGAACCGCAAGCCCGTCCCAGCCTGATCGACTACCCGAGCGATTTCCCGATCAAGATCATGGGTGCGATGCAGGACGCCTTCGCCGAAACCATCGTCGAGGTGGTGCTCGCCTTCGACCCGAGCTTCCACGCCGGCCGCATGGAAATGCGGCCTTCGTCCAAGGGCAACTATCTGGCGCTGACCGCCACCGTGCGCGCCACCAGCCGGGAACAGCTGGACGACCTGTACCGCGCGCTGTCCTCGCATCCGATGGTCAAGGTGGTGCTGTAAACGGCGCCGCTCACAGATACCCCCATTGATGCCGGCCTGTGATGGGTGCCAGCAGCCAGTCTTTATCGCATACTCCCGTTATTTTCAGGTGACCCGGTGCGCGCTCCGGCGGCCGCCGCCGATTCGGTAAACTGGCGGCCATGCCGGCACTCCAGATCCTCCAGCGCGGACGCGAAGACTATTCCGACAGCTACCGCGCGATGCGCGCCTACACCGACGGCCGCGACGCCGATACGCCGGACCAGCTATGGCTGGTCGAGCATGCGCCGGTATTCACGCTCGGCCTCGCGGCCGACCGCGCCCACGTGCTGGACGCCGGCGCCATTCCGGTGGTGCAGACCGATCGCGGCGGCGAAGTCACCTACCACGGCCCCGGTCAGGCGGTGGCCTATCTGCTGATCGACCTGCGCCGCAAGCGCGCCAGCGCCGGCGCCGACGCCCGCCTGTACGCGCGCGAATTTGTGCACCGGATCGAAGCAGCGGTGATCGACACGCTGGCCGCCTATGGCATCGCCGGCACCCGCCATCCGGGCGCGCCCGGCATCTATCTGGAAAACGGCCCGGCACAAGGCGCCAAGATCGCCGCGCTCGGCCTGAAGATCCGCGCCAACGGCTGCACCTATCACGGCGTCGCGCTCAACGTGGCGATGGACCTGGAACCGTTCACGCGGATCAACCCTTGCGGCTATCAGGGGCTGGCGACCATCGACATGCGCAGCGCCGGCGCCGATGCCGAACTGGCCGACGTGCAGGCGCGGCTGGCACGGGAACTGGCGCGGCAGCTGACGCCGGCCGGCGCCTGAACGCCGGCACCGCCCTTCCCGGCGGCGTTATTCCATCGGAATCGACACACCCAGCATCAGCCCCTGACTGCGGCCGCTGCTGAGGTCGAGGTTGCTGGTGTAGTCGAACGACAGTTCCAGTCCGTTGCGCAGTTGCAGCCGCACACCCAGTCCGGCGGCCCAGTTGCCGGTGCCCAGCACCGCCGTGTTGACCGTGTAGCCCGGCCCGGCGCCGGCCAGATCGGCATAGGTCAGACGGGCATCGTCGCCGCCGTCGAACTGGCGGCGGAACTCGACGCGGGCACGCGGCATCCAGGTGCCGACCGGGCTGGCGTACTTCCCTTCGGCGCGCACGCCCAGTGTGCCGGTGGTCGAGCGCAGGGTCTGCTCGTAATACGTCAGCGCGTTGTGTCCAGCCGCCGTTTCGGTGTATTCATCGAGCGTCGCCGACAGCACATCCAGCCGCGCATACGGCGACAGCAGCCAGCCGTCACGCCGGTATTCGACCCCGGCCGCGACCGAGCCGAACAACTGGCTGCCGGAACGCGAGCCGGTGGCGAAACCGCCGACGTCGGTCAGGTAGCGGCTGCTGTCGAAATTCAGCGTGCCGTAACCGATCAGGCCATCGACGAACACGCCCCTGGCCGGCCGCAGCGTGCCGTACAGCGCCGCCACCGCGCTTTGCCCGGAACTGGTGCTGCCATGGCTGCCGACATCGCTGCGGTCGCGCCCGAAGCCGGCGCCCAGACCGACGCTGGCCAGATCATTCAGCCGATAGTCGGCGCCGAGGCTGATGCCGCTGGTGCTGAACTGGAATCCGCTCTGGCGGCCATTGACGTAGTGCTGGCCGAAATCCACCGACCCGCCCATCCATGCCGACAGCCGCTGTTTGGCGGCACCGGTGCCGCCGCGTGGCGCCGGCAGTTCCGGCAGACCGTCGGCGCCAGCGAGGGTGTCAGCGGTAGCGCTGGCGGCGTCAACCGCATCACCGTCGGTCTTGTCCACTGCCGTGGTCCTGGTGGGCTTGCCGTCCTCTGCCAGGCCAAGGCGGTATCTCGGCGCTTCGGTGCCGCGCTGCCGTTGCCGCTCGCGTTCCTGCCGGCGCGACTGTTGCTCGCGCAGCGTCTGCGCGTCGTCCGACATGGCCGGAGTACCGCTGGCCGACGGCACGATGCTGACATCGAAACCGGACTGGCCCCAGCCGTCGCCATGCAGGCTTTCCAGCCGCCGCGTGAAATTGCTGATCTGCGCGCTGGCGAAGCGCCGCGCGCTGCTGGCCTGGGCCGCCAGCAGCGCGCTCACTTCGGCGTCGCGGCTCACATCGCGGCGCGCCTGCACCGTCACCGTCACCCGCGCCGGCGCCGAGGTGGCGTAGGCGTTGCTCAGCGTGTACAGGATCATCGCCGTGCCGCTGAAGGTCCTGGCGACAGTGAAGTGCAGTTCCAGCCGGCGGCCGCCAGCCTTGCCGGCGCCGCCGCCATCGACTTCACGGATCACCGCGCTGCCGGCTTCGGCCGGCGTCACCGACAGCAGGCTGGCACCGAGGAACGGCCCGCCGCTGGCGCCGCTGGTCAGATCGACCACCACTTCCTCGCCGGTAGTGGTGGCGGCGCTTTGCGCCGCCACTGGCTGCGGCAGCGGATTGACGTGGATGGTCGCCGTCACCGCTTCCGAAGTGCCAAACGGATTCGACAGCGTGTAGCCGATGCCGACATCGCCATTGCCGTCGGCCGGCGCGGCGTAAGCGATACGGGTGCCGCTGACGCTGGCGCTGCCGCTGGCCGGCGCGCTGACGATGGCCGCGCCGGTGAACGGCCCGCCGCTGGCGCCGGCGGCGGCGTCCAGCGTGACGGTCTGGCCGGCCAGCACGGTCAGGCTCTGCGGCCGCGCCACCGGCACCGCCAGCGGCGTCACCGTCAGGCTGACCGTGGCCGGCGCCGAACTGCCGCCGGGGCCGGTGGCGAGGTAGGTGAAACGGTCCTCGCCGAAATAGTTGGCGGCCGGCGTGTAGACCACGTTCAGCCCATCGACGCTGGCGCTGCCGTGCGCCGGCGGCGTGGCGACGGCGATGCTGGTGATCGGCCCGCTGTCGTTGCGCGTGACCGGAATCGTCACCGCCTGATTGGCCGGCGTGCCGGCCTGGTCATCGACCGCCACCGGCGCCGGCTGGGCGACCGCGAGCGTGGATGCCAGTGCGCCGCTGAAGCCGTGACTGTCGGTGGCGCGCACGGTGAAACTGAAGCTGCCGGCGGCGTTCGGCGTGCCGGACAGCAGGCCGCTGCTGCCGTTCAGCGTCAACCCGCCCGGCAGCGCGCCGGCCGCCACCGTGAAGGTGTACGGGCCGACGCCGCCGCCGGCGGAAAACTGCCATGCGTAGCTGGCGCCAACCTTGGCCGGCGGTGCCGGCGGCGCGCTGACGCTGATGGTCGGCCCGCTGACCGTCAGCGTGTAGGTCTGGCTGCCCGACTGGCCAAAGTTGTCGGTGGCGGTAATGGTGAGCGGATAGCTGCCGGCTTCGGTCGGCGTGCCGGACAGCCTGCTGTTCGAGGTCAGCGTGATGCCGGCCGGCAGCGTGCCGCTGGTGATCGTAAACGCGAACGGGCCGATGCCGCCGCTGGCGCCGAGCGGTTGGCTGTATTCCTGGTTGTAACTGGCCGTCGGCAGGCTGGCGGGAGTGATCGTGACCGTGGCGGCGTTGATCGTCAGCGTATATGTCTGTACTCCGGTCATGCCGTTGGCATCGGTGGCGGTGACGGTGAAAGGGTAGCTGCCGGGCACGACCATCGGTCCCGCCAGCAGCCCCGATTCCGACAGCGTGACGCTGGTCGGCAGCGTGCCGCTGGTGATCGCGTAGCGGTATGGCTGGACACCGCCGATGGCGCTCAACTGCTGGTTGAACAGTGCAGCGTAGTTGACCGCCGGCAGGGAGCCCGGGCTGAGCGCGATCGTTCCCGCCGTCACGGTCAGCGTGTAGTTCTTCTGGCCTTTCTGGTCATGCGCATCGGTCGCCTCGGCAGTGAAGGAAAAGCTGCCGGATACGGTCGGCGTGCCCGACAGCAGGCCGGACGGCGACAGCGTGACGCCGGCCGGCAAGCTGCCGCTCTGCACGCCGTAAGTAATCGCGCCGCTGCCGCCGGTCGCGTTCAGTTGCTGATTGTAGGCGGCGCCATAGTTGGCATTCGGCAGGCTGACCGGGGTGAAGCTGAACGTCGGCGCCGCCACCTCCAGCGTGTAGGCTTTCACCTCCGTATAGTGCCGCTCGTCGGACACCTTGATGGACAATGGAAAGCTGCCGGATACCGTCGGCGTGCCCGACAGCAGACCGGACGAGGCCAGCGTGACACCAGCCGGCAAGCTGCCGCTGCTCAGGCTGTAGCTCAGGGTACCAATGCCGCCGGTCGCCGTCACCTGCTGGCTGTAGGCGGTGTCATAGATGGCACCCGGCAGGCTGGACGGCGTGAAGCTGAATGTCGGCATCGCCACCACCACCGGAAAATTTTTGTCGCCGGTCTGACCATTGGCGTCGGTCGCCCGAACCACGAACGAGGCGTATCCGGGTGTCAGCGGCGTACCCGACACCAGCCCGGACGACGAGACGGAAAGGCCGGCCGGCACGGTGCCGCTCTGCACGCTGTAGGTGATGGTGCCGATGCCGCCGGTGGCGTTCAGCTGCTGGCTGTAGGCGACGCCATAGGCGGCGTCCGGCAGGCTGGCCGGCGTGATCTCGATCGCCGCGGCCGCCACCTGCACCGTATAGTCTGTTTGGCCGCTGCGGCCACCGGCATCGACCGCCCGGACGGTGAACGAAAAGCTGCCGGGCGCCGTCGCCGTTCCCGACAGCAGGCCGGATGACGACAGCGTCAGGCCGTCCGGCAAGCTGCCGCTCTGCACGCTGTAGGTGATCGCGCCGCTGCCGCCGGTCGCGCTCAACTGCTGGCTGTAGGCGGCTCCATAGGCGAGGTTCGGGATCGCCGCCGGCGTCACCGTCAGCCCCATCACCGACCAGTTATAAGGGGCGGTGGCGGCCGTGCCCTTGCTGTCGGTCGCGGTCACAAAAAAGGAAAAGTTGCCGGCGATCGGCGTCCCCGCAAACAGCCCATCGGACGACAGCGACAGACCGGGCGGCAGGAGCACCCCCGAAAAGGTGTAGGGACCGATGCCGCCGCTGGCGCTGAACTGCTGACTGTAGGCAAGGCCGGCATCGGCGTTGGGCAGCGGTGACGGCGGCGAAATCAGGATGTTGGGCGGCGACATTGACACCACATAATCTTGCTCGCCCTTGGTGCCGATGGCGTCCGTCGCCTGTACCGTGAAACTGTAGGCGCCGGCTACGTCCGGCGTGCCGCTGAGCACACCGGTGTCGGCGTTCAGCGTCAGGCCGGATGGCAATGTTCCGCTGGTCACCGCGTAGGTATACGGCGCGGTGCCGCCGGCAGCGCCAAGCGTCTGGGAATAGGGGCTGCCATAGATCGGAACCGGCAGAGTGAAGGGGCTTACCACAAGCGGCGGTGGCTCCGTCACGGTGATGGTGACGGTGGTGACGAGGGGGCTACCCAAGGCAGTCATTGTGAACGTGTCGGTCGACAATGACGTACTACCGTCATGCTGGTATTTCAAGTCGTAGGGAGGAGTCCCGAGAGACCCGCCAACCATCAGAAAACCATGGTCGATCAGCACGCCGGAATCAGGAGGCGCCGGTACGGACAGGTACACATCGGAGCATCCATCGAGCGGAATCTGCACGGTGCCGCCCCGCTGCACGCTGACGTTAATGGATGCCGGGCAGGCCGCTGCTGCCGCGCCGGACACGCCGAACAACGCCATACCGAGCAGCCAGACCGCCAGCAGGCGCCGCAGCCAGCCGGAATCCCCGCGTGAACGCACCGCCCGGCCGGTCAGCGGCCACGAAAAACGGCGCAGCAAGGGGCCTGCAAGTATTGACAGCATCGAATCTCCACCTTTATCTGTTTGTTGTATCGACGCCGCCGGGGAGGCGGCTGTGCGGGGGAATCAGGCTGGCTGACCGCCATCGACGGCTGGCTGGGACGAACCCGCGTCCACTATCGAAACCGCCCGACCCAACGGGTGGAGTGATGCGCGAAGGGGAGAAAAAATACCTGAAAAATTTTCTTCACGGAACAAGTTTTTCAGATACATCTTTATGCGGGGGGCGGCGCGGGCACAAAAAAAAAGCGCCCGCAGGCGCTTTTCGACCGACGCGGTGGCCGCCTCAGGCCAGCAGCGCGCTGTCCAGCAGCTTGTGCAGTTCGGCGAAATCCGGCTCGCCGACGTAGCGCTTGAGGATCGCGCCGTTCTTGCCGATCACGAAGGTGGTCGGGGTCAGCTTGACGTCGCCGAAGGACTTGGCCAATTGATCCTGCGGATCGAGCGCGACATGGAACGGCAGCTGGCGCGTTTCGGTGAAGTTCAGCACGTAGTTGGGCGGATCGTAGCTCATCGCCACCGCGACGAAATCCAGCCCCTTGTCCTTGTAGCGGTTGTAGGTGTCGATCATCTGCGGCATTTCATGCACGCAGGTGGTGCAGGAAGTGGCCCAGAAATTCACCATCACGACCTTGCCGTGCAGGCTGTTCAGCGCGATCTGCTCGCCCTTCAGATTGGTGAAGGTGACGTTCGGCGCCCTGGCCTCGGCCGACATCGACAGATAGCCGACGCCGGCGATCGCCACGACCGCCAGCGCGCCGACCGCCTTGAGCCACAGCCGCTTGCCGGCGGCGACGGGAGTTTGCGCTTGCATGAGTACACCCCTGGAACGGGAAAAGGGAACGATGGCCTCATTATAGTCATCCCGGCCAGGGCCCGCCGGGGCGCCGCGCCGGTTTCTGCCCTGTCGCAAAAACAGGGGAGTATGCCTTAAAATCGTCCTGTCACGGGCGCCAGCCGCCCAGCTTCAAAAACACACTACCCAGTATGCATTACGGCCGGAGGTAGACATAGCCCTCGCGGGCTTGCAGCCGGGCGATTTCGGCGACGCCGGACGGCACCAGCGTGGTCTGCGGCAGCAGCCGCTCGGCCGGCACGTCGTGCGCCTGCAGGGTGTTGTTGCAGACGCGGAATTCGACGCCGCGCTCGGCCAGCGCCGCCACCTTCCGCTCGAACGGCCGGCCATTGCCATCCACCGCGCCGTTCAGCAGAAAGCTGATGCCGTCGGCCAGCGCCACCGCGACGATCTTCACGCCCGGTTCGGCGCGCAGATGGTTGGCGATGTTGGCCAGCCCGCGCGCGGCCTGGGCGCGGCCGTCGGCGAAGTGGTACACCACCTTGACCGTTTCGGCGGCGGCGGTTTCAGCAGCGGCGGCGCGGCGGCTGAACAGGCCGAGCGTGCCGAACGCGGCCAGCGGCCAGGCGGTCAGCAGGTTTTTCAGGAACAGGCGGCGCATCGCGGATCTCCGGGAAAAAGGAAGGGGAAACTCCCGTCCATTATCCCGCGGACCAGTCGTAGCCGCCGTAGGCCGCTGCCAGCGCCGGCGGCAGCGGCGCGTCGATCGCCGAACAGAGCGCGCGCAGCACGTCGGCGCTGGCCGGCAGCAGGGCGCCGCCGGCATCGCTGGCGGCGGCCAGCCAGGCCTTGACCAGCGCCGGCTTGGCCAGCGGCGCCAGCTGGTTGACGCGCTCCAGCGCGGCGCGCACGTCGGCGAAGTCGATCGCCGCCGCCGGCCGCAAGTCGGCCGCCGCCAGCGCCAGTTCCGGGCAGGCGGCGGCGCCGCGCAAAAAGGCCGGCAGCGCGCTGTCGGCGGCGGCAGCCGGCTGCGCCCGCAGCGTCACCTGCGCCAGCAGCGACAGCAGTAGCGCCGCTTCGGCACGCAGCGCGGCTGGAGCGGTGAAGCGCACCGGCACCGCGCGCCCGGCGTGGCGGCCGAGACGGCGCTGCAATACCGCCTGCACGACGAATTCGGCCAGCGTGACGCGGCCGTCGGCGGCGATCAGCCGTTCGCAACTGTCCAGCAGCGCGGCGCGCTGCGGCGCCGTCAATTGCCGCAGCGCCGGCGCCGCCAGATCGAGCAGCGGCAGCCGCACGCTGGGCGGCAGCGCATCCAGTTCACGCCGCAGATAGCCGGCCATCCTGGCGCCGCGCGCGTCGATGGCGGCGAGCAGTTCCAACTGGCCATCGCGCGCCGGCGGCGCGTCCAGCAACAGCGCCTGCACCAGCGCGCCGGCAGCCTGCGGATCGTGGGCGGCATTGGCCAGCGCGATCGGCAGTTTCGACGGCGCCGAAGCCGGCGCGGCATGTGGCGTGGCCAACCCCGGCGCCGCTGTTGGCGCTGCTGTTGACGCTGCTGTTGGCGCTGCTGCCGGGGCCGCCGATGCGGCTGCTGCTGCGGGTGCGAAATACGGAATGTCGGGCAGCATCGGTTCCGGCTCCGGCGTTTCCGGCGGGATTTCCGGCGCCGCCAGCGGTTCCATCGAGCGGCCGTAGATGCGCCGCAGCCGCTCGGCCAGCGGCGGATGGGTGGCCAGCCAGCCGCCCGCCAGGCGCGGTAGCGCGGCGCCGAGGAACAGGTGCGACAGCTGTTCGGCGTTCGGATGGCCGATGCGCGAACCGGCGCCGGCGCCGCTGCCGAGTCCGCCTATCTTGCGCAGCGCGCCGCCGATGCCGTCCGGGTTGCGGGTGAACTGCACCGCGCTGGCGTCGGCCAGGAATTCGCGCTGGCGCGACACCGCCGCCTTGATCAGGCGGCCGAAGAAGATGCCGATGTAGCCGATCACGAACAGCACCACGCCGGCCGCCATCAGCACCAGTTGCAGCGGCGGACCTTTTTCGTCGCGGCCACGGCGGGCCCAGACGCGCGCGCCGAAATCGATCAGCGTGCGGCCGAAGCCGGCGATCATCTGGATGCCGAACAGCACGCCGATCAGGTGGATGTTCAGGCGCATGTCGCCGTTCAGGATGTGGCTGAATTCATGGCCGATCACGCCCTGCAGTTCGTCGCGCGACAGCCGCGTCAGCGCGCCGCGCGTGACCGCCACCGCCGCCTGGTTCGGCGTGTGGCCGGCGGCGAAGGCGTTGATGCTGTCCTCGCGGTCGAGCAGGTAGACGCGCGGGCAGGCGATGCCGGAAGCCAGCGCCATTTCCTCGACCACGTTCAGCAGGCGCCGCTCGCACGGCTCGGTGGTGGCCGGTTCGACCGGGCGGCCGCCGGCCATGCGCGCCACCGCGTCGCCGCCGTCGCGCAGGTTCCAGCTCTGGATCAGCGTGCCGACGCCGATCAGCGCCAGCGTGACGACGGTATTGGTGGCGAAGAAGCCGCGCGGATAGCCGGCCACCGCCGCCAGCGGCTGGCCATTGGCCCAGGCCCACAGCAGCGCCAGCGCCAGGTTGACGCTGATGACGATCAGCAGCACCGCCAGCGCGAACAACAGCACCAGCGTGCGGCTCTGGCGGCGCGCCTGTTCCTGCTGTCCGAAGAAATCCATGCGGGGCAAAGCGGTGCCGGCCGGGCGGCCGGCGCCGCGTCAGAAGCTGACCTTGACCGGCTGCCGCTCCTGCGGCGATTCGGTGGCTTCCAGCAGCTGGCCTGGCGCGAAGTGGAACATGCCGGCGATCACCGAGGCCGGGAACAGCTCCAAGGCGGTGTTGTATTCGGTGACGCCGTCGTTGAAGGCCTGACGGGCGAAGGCGATGCGGTTTTCGGTCGAGGTCAGTTCCTCGCTCAGCTGCATCATGGTCTGGTTGGCCTTCAGGTCCGGGTAGGCTTCCGACAGCGCGAACAGCCGGCCCAGGCTGCTCGACAGCGCGCCTTCGGCGGCGGCCATCTGCTGCATCGCGGCGGCGTCGGCCGGATTGCCGGCGGCGCGGGCGTTGGCGCCGACCGCCTGATTGCGCGCGGCGATCACCGCCTCCAGCGTTTCGCGCTCGTGCTTGATATAGCCGCGCGCGGTTTCGACCAGGTTCGGGATCAGGTCGTAGCGGCGTTTCAGCTGCACGTCGATCTGGGCGAAGCCGTTCTTGAAACGGTTGCGCAGCGTAACCAGACGGTTGTAGACGCCAACCACCCAGAACACCGCCAGCAGCACCAGCGCCGCCAAAACGATCCACGTGACCATGCCTGCCCTCCCCTAAAAAAAACCGCCAGACGGATTGTCTGGCGGCCAACATTAGCTTACCCGTTGCCCGAACGCAAGCACCGGCGGCATCGTTCAGTCGGTCGGCGTCGGCTGGCTTTCCGGCGTCGCCGTCAGCCGCTTCAGTTCGGCTTCGGTGATGTATTCGAACACCTTGACCACCTTCTGCACGCCGGACACGCCGGAGGCGACCGCCGCCGCCCGGGTGCCTTCGGCCGGCGTCACGCGGCCCATCAAATAGACCACGCTGCGCTCGGTGATGACCTTGATCGAGTTGGCGTAGATGTCCTTGTCATCGACGAACGAGGCCTTGACCTTGCCGGTCAGCAGCGAATCGTTGGAGCGCGCGGTGAAGCTGGAGGCGCCGGCCACCGCCAGATCGTTGACGATCGATTCGACCCCTTCGACCGCGGCGGTTTCGCGCTCGGCCGCTGCCTTGGCCTGGGCGTCATGCACTTCGCCGGTCAGCAGCACCCGGCGGTTGAAGCTGTTGACGTTGATGTGGTCGCTGTCGGCGCCGGGCAGGCTGGCGAGCCGGTTGCCGGCCTTCAGCACGATCGCCTTGTCCTCGGTCTGGGCGCCGAGCGTGCGGCGGTCGGTCGCCGCCAGCGTGCCCATCACTACGCCGCCCACCGCCATCGTGAAGCAGCCGGCCAGCGTGGTGGCCACCATGCCGCACAGCGCGGCCGCCGCCAGCGGCCGCCGCAGCGCGCGCCAGTCGCGTTTCGAATCAGTCATGCGCATCTCCTCCAAATAAGGCGACATCGATGCCGTCGCACAAAGCGTGAATCGTCAATAAATGCACTTCCTGGATGCGCGCGGTGCGGTCGTGCGGCACGCAGATGTGCACGTCGCCACCGCCCAGCCGCGCCGCCATCGCGCCGCCGCCCTTGCCGGTCAGCGCCACCACCCGCATGTCGCGCTCCAGCGCCGCATCGACCGCCGCCAGCACGTTGGCCGAATTGCCGGAAGTCGACAGCGCCAGCAGGATGTCGCCGGCCTGGCCGAAGGCCTGCACCTGCTTGGCGAAAATCTCGTTGAAGCTGTAATCGTTGCCGACCGCCGTCAAAATCGAAGTGTCGGTGGTCAGCGCCAGCGCCGGCAGCGGCAGCCGTTCGCGTTCGAAGCGGCCGACCAGCTCGGCGGCGAAATGCTGGCAATCGGCGGCCGAACCGCCATTGCCGCACGCCAGAATCCGGTTACCGTTGGACAGCGCGGAGAACATCAGTTCCACCGCCTGCGCGATCGGCTCGGCCAGCTGCGCCGCCGCCTGGATTTTCAGCTCGGCGCTTTCGTGGAAGTGGCCGAGGATGCGTTGAGTATTCATGGTGGAACGATTATAAGGGAGCGCCGCCGGCGCGGATGGCGGCGGCCGTCAGCTTTCGATGGCGTTCTTCAGCCAGTGGATGCGGCCGCCGTCGATCGCCACCACGTCGAAGCGGCAGGCCGGCGGCACGCGGTGCCGCTGCAGGTAAAACTGCGCCGCCAGCAGCAGCCGCGCCTGCTTGGCCGGCGTGACGCTGGCGGCGGCGCCACCGTGGCGGTCGTCGGCGCGGCGCCGCACTTCGACGAACACCAGCGCCGCGCCGTCGCGCATCACCAGATCGATCTCGCCGCCCTTGCAGCGGAAGTTGCGCTCGACCAGCGTCAGGCCGTGGCGGCGCAGATGATCGAGCGCGGCGTCCTCGCCGGCGGCGCCGCTGATCTGCCGGCTGGTGCGCGGCGCGCTCTGCTCCGCCATCGGGCTTAGCGCGTGCCGGTCAGCGCTTGCACGCGGCCGTCGCGGTAGACCGCTTCGGTTTCGCTGCGCTGCAGGCTGGAAATGCCATTGCCGTTGCCGAAGCGCACCGTCAGCCGGCCGGTGACGCCGTCGAGGGTGAAGTCGCTGTGCCCGGCCGCCACTTCACGCGCCACCCGGTAGGCGTCGATGCCGAGCGCGTACAGGCGTTCGCGCACCGCGCCGCGCTTGCCGGCCTCGACGCTGTGCGGATAGATCATCACCGCCGGATGGTCGCGCTGCACTTGCCACGGAATATCGACCAGCCGGGCGCCCTCCAGGCCGCTCACCGGTTCGGCCTCGGCCCATTCAGCCTGCGCCAGCGGATTCAGCTGCGAAGTGCCGTACAGCGGAATCTCGTCGCCGATGGCGGCGCGCAGCTGCAACGCCTGCTGCGCGTCGAGCGCGGCGAACAGCGCCTGCGGCCGCTCGGTGGCGATGCGCCGCCTCAGCTGCGCCAGCGCGGCGGCGTCGAGATTGCCGCCGCTGGCCGCCAGCGTCATGCCCTGCGCGCTGATGCCGGCCGGCCGCGCCTGCAGCGTGAAGGCGCGCGCGGCGCGCTGCTGCCAGGCGCCGTCGGCGGCGATCACGAATACCGCCGCGCCCGGATGATCGGCGCCGATCCAGCCGGCCACCTGGCGCGCTTCATCCTCCAGCGACAACCCGGCCACCAGCATGCGCGCCGGCGGCATCGCCTCGGCATCGCCTTGCGGCGGCGACAGCGCGATGGTCGGGCGCGTCACCTTGCCGCTCTGGGCGACGGTCGTGACATCGGCACGCGACAGCGGCCCGATCACGATGTCGAAACGCTCGACCGCCGCCGCGTAGGCCGGCAATACGTCCTGCGGCGCGTCGCCGGTTTCCAGCACTTCCAGCGCGATCCCGGCCGGTTCGCGCTCATGGCCGGCCAGCACGCCGTCGCGCACCGCCTGCGCCGCCGCCCCCAGCGTCGCCGAACGCAACGGCAGCAGCAGCGCGATGCGGACCGGCGCCGGCGCGGCGGGCATGGCGGGAACAGCGGGAGTGATGGGAGCGATGGGAGCGATGGGGGAAACCGGAACCGCCGGCGCCGTCGGTGCGACCGGCGTAAGCGGCGGCGCCGGCAGCACCGTGCCGGTCGGCGGCCCCAGCAGCGAGGCGTCATCGGCGCCGTTCTGCGCCAGCACGGCGGTTGTGTTTGCCTGCGTGGCGGCGCACAATCCGGCCAGCGGCGCGGCCAGCAGCGCCGCCGCCAGCAACGCGCGCAACGACCGCCGCCAGTCCGTCCTGATTCCTCTGCCCAACATCGCCACCTCCTGATGATTCACGATCCGTCCGACTTCAACGCCGTCCTGTCGCTGGCCAAGGAGGTGGCGCAGCAGACCTATCCGGCGTCGGCATTATATGTGCTGGCCACGCCGCTAGGAAACGTCGGCGACATCAGCCTGCGCGCGCTGCATGTGCTGGCGCTGGCCGACGCGGTGGCCTGCGAGGACACCCGCAACACCGGCCAGCTGCTGACCCGTTACGGCCTGTCGAAACCGCTGCTGGCGGCGCATCAGCACAATGAGCGCGAGGCGGCGCAGAAGATCATCGCCCGCCTGCGCGTCGGCGAGCGCGTCGCGCTGGTGTCCGACGCCGGCACGCCGGCGGTGTCCGATCCCGGCGCGCGCATCGTCGATGCAGTGCTCGACGCCGGCCTGCGCGTGCTGCCGCTGCCGGGCGCCTCGGCAGCGATCGCCGCGCTGTCGGCCGGCGGGCTGGTCAACGACCGTTTCCATTTCGTCGGCTTCCTGCCGACGCGCGCCGGCCAGCGCGACGCCGCCCTGATGGCGCTGCGCGACATGACGGCGACGCTGGTGCTGTACGAGGCGCCGCACCGCATCGTCGAGACCGTGGCGGCGCTGGCGGCGGCCTTCGGCGGCGACCGCCGCATCGTGTTCGCGCGCGAACTGACCAAACTGTTCGAACAGGTCCACCGCTGCCCGCTGGCCGAGGCCGGCGCCTGGCTGGCGGCCGACGACCATCGTCAGAAAGGCGAATTCGTGCTGCTGGTGGAAGGCGCGCCGGCCAGTGCCGACGCCGCCGGCACCGAGGCCGAGCGGGTGCTGCGCATCCTGCTGGAAACCTGCCCGGTCAGCCAGGCGGCGGCGCTGACGGCGCAAATCACCGGACAGAAGAAGAACGCGCTCTACCAAAGAGCGCTGGAACTGGCCGCCGGAAATCCCTGAAACGGGGAGTATGCGGTAATTTCTCAATCCACATGCTCGCCACAGGATGGCATATAAGGGAGTATGCAAGAACTCCCGGTGCATCACATCTGCCAGCGCAGCCAGGTGAACAGCACGTTGCCATTGCCGCTGCCGCCGGGAATATAGGTGGACTGGATCGCCAGCCGGCCATACTCCAGCGACACCAGCGGCAGCAGCACCGGAATCGGCAGGTAGTGATAATCGGCGCGCATCGTCACGCCGGCGGTGAAGCCGGCGCCGAGCCGCAGCTGGCCGGCCGGACGCCACATCTTCTGGAACGCATAGCCGGCGATCGGCTCGATGTCGTTGTGCGATTCCAGGAAGGCCATCGCGTACAGCGCATGCCAGTCGCCGTCGCTGTCGTAGCGGTACTTGCCGAAGCCGATGCCCCACGGGTCCTCGTTGTAGCCGGCGATCTTGTCGGCGCTGTAGCGGGCGCGGTTGTGCCAGGTGTTGACCGGCACGTACAGCTCGTATTTGTCGGAAGCCCAGATGCTGCCGACCTCGTCGCTGGCGGCCTGCCACGACGAGGCCCAGAACGACGGGCGCGCGTCGTCATCGGCGAGCGCGGCGGCGGGAAACAACACGGCGGCGCACAAGGCGCCCCGGCAGGCGTATGTAGACAATTTCATGGCGGGAAACTCGACATCAGGCTATCAGCAGACCGCGCCGGCCGACTTGAGTTCCGACAACATTGCGTCAGATAACGCCCTCGCCTGCTGGCAGCCGATAGCCGAGCTGCTGCGCGACGAAGCCATCGAAGGCCCGCAGCAGCGCATCATAGCGCGCCGCTGATCCCGCGCCTTCGAGGATGACCAGCGCATGACAGACCGCTTCCAGCGTCGCCAGCTGATGCGGCGCGTGGGCGCGGCGGATCGCCCGGTAACGCGACGACGGCGGCGCCGCCAGCGCCAGCCGCGGCAGCTGCCGCAACAGCGGATTCTGGTGCAGCATCTTGCGGCTCTTGCGCCAGGTGGCGTCCAGCACCACCAGCTGCGGCGGTTCCGCCAGCACCGGTGGCGGCGCAGCAAGGTCCGGGGCGCCCTGCCCGGCAGCGGCCGGATACAGCAGCAGCGCGCCGGGCCGCAGCAGGCCGCGCAGAGATTCCGGATCGAAACGCTCACCGACTTCCAACCGGCTGTCGGCCAGCGACAGGTGCAGCAGCCCGGCGCTGTTCTTGGCCTGGCCGGTTTCCAGCGGATGCTGCAGGATCAGGAGCGGCACGCGATTGCCGACCGGCCGGATCCAGCCGCAGATGCAGGCGCGCTGTGGCCGGCCGCAATGCGCGCACTGCGGTCGCCGGGACGGCGCCGGCATGACCGGATCGGGGGAATTCCCGGCGTTGCCGGGAAAGGAAGAGGACGGCGCCAACGGGGTCGGCGCCGGAACGGCGGGCTTATGCGGGAACGGCGGCGACGGCTTCGACTTCAATCAGGAACTCCGGCCATGCCAGGTTGGAGACTTCGACGATGGTGCTGGCCGGGCCGTTTTCCGGGAAATAGCTGAGCCGCAGATCGGACAGGCTGTGGAAGGTGGTGATGTCGGTGACGAAGACGGTGACCTTGAGCACATCCGCCATCGTCGCGCCATTGGCTTCCAACTGCACGCGCAGATTTTCGAATACCTGGCGCGCCTGTGCAACCACGTCGCCCTTGCCGACCAGATTGCCGGCGGCGTCGAGACTGACCTGGCCGGACAGGAACAGCAGCGGGCCGGCTTCGACCTTGACGCAATTCGAATAGTGCGGCTTCAGCGGCGTGGCGACGCCGGGCGGGTTCTGTGCGGTGCGACGTTGAGTGGCCATGACAAATCTCCTCTGTGTTGGTGGTGGTGAAAGGAATCCTGCGGGGTCACGCGACGCGCCGGCCGGCGGCGTCGAAAAGAATCGAATCCTGGCAGCTCCAGCCGGCCGTCAGGCGCGCGCCGACCGTCGGACTGACGCCCGCCGCGCGCCGCTCCAGCAGCGCCAGGATGCGGCTGTGATCCGCCAGTTCCAGCACGACGCGCTCGCGGTCGCCGAAATAGGCGGTCTCGACCACCACCGCTTCGACGCGGTTGTCGGCGCTTTCGCCGTCGGCCAGCAGCCGCATGTTTTCCGGGCGCACGAAGCATTCGGCCGGACCGTCGGCCAGGGCGCTGGCGGCCGGCGCGCTCAGCATGCCGGCACTGGTCTGCAGCGTCGCCCGCCCCTCGCTCCAGCCGGCGACGCGGCCGCCGATGAAATTGGCCTTGCCGATGAAGTCGGCGACGAAGCGGGTGGCCGGCTGGTCGTACAGGACTTTCGGCGTGGCGATCTGTTCGATGACGCCGCCATTCATTACCGCGACCCGGTCCGACATCGACAGCGCCTCGTCCTGATCGTGGGTGACGAAAATGGTGGTCATGCCGAGCCGCTTCAGCAGCGTCTTCAGTTCGATCTGCAGGTCTTCGCGCAACTTGCGGTCGAGCGCGCCGAACGGCTCGTCAAGCAGCAGCAGGGTCGGTTCGATCACCAGCGCGCGCGCCAGCGCCACACGCTGCTGCTGGCCGCCGCTCAGCTCGCGCGGCTGGCGTTCCAGCAGATGGCCGATCCGCACCAGCTCGGCGACCTCCTGCACACGTTTGCCGATCTGCGCCTGCGGACAGCGCCGCATCTTCAGACCGAAAGCGATGTTTTCGGCGACGTTCATGTGCGGGAACAGCGCGTAGGACTGGAACACCATGCCGGCGTCGCGCTTTTCCGGCGCCAGCTGGTCGATGCGTTTGTCGCGCACCAGGATTTCGCCGGAACTGGGCGTTTCGAAACCGGCGATCATGGTCAGCGTGGTGGTCTTGCCGCAGCCGCTCGGCCCCAGCAAGGAGATGAATTCGCCGGCGGCGACGCTCAGCGAAATGCCCTTGACCACCGGCGCGGCGCCATAGGATTTGGTGATGTCGACGAGTTTGAGGTCGGCAAGCTGGCTCATTGTCAATTCCGCTCCAGGCTGATGAACTTGCGCGCGAAGAACAGCGCGACCAGGATCAGGGCAACCTGGACCACCGAGATCGCCGCGACGATCGGTTCGAAGTTGTTGATCATGTAGTTGAAAATTGCGATCGGCAGCGTGATGTTGTCCGCCGTGGTGACGAACAGCGATACCGGAATGTTGGTGAACGAGACGATGAACGCGAACGACACGCCGGCCAGCACGCCGCCGCGGATATACGGCAGCGTGACGTGGAAGAACGCCTGCAACGGGCTGGCGCCGAGGCTGCGGGCGGCGCGTACCAGGTTCGGCGGCATCGTCTTCAGCACCGCCACCGTGACCCGCAGCACGTAGGGGATGGCGATCGTGGTGTGGCCGAGGATCAGCGTCCAGATCGACAGGTTCCAGCCGATCGCACTCCAGAAGAACAGCAGCGCCAACCCGTAGACGATCCACGGCACCGTGAACGGCGACAGGCTGACCGCGTACAGGAAATTGCTGCTGCCTTCGCGCCGCATGATGCCGAGCGCCGCCGGCACCGCCACCACCGCCGCGATCGCGCTCGACGAAAAGCCGACGATCAGGCTGTTCTCGATCGCCCGCACGACGGTGTCGTTGTGCCACATGTCGAGATACCACTTCGGGCTGAAGCCGGTCGGCGGGAAGATGATGTAGCTGCCCGGATCGAGCGACACCGCCAGCACGATCGCCAGCGGGAAGATCAGGAACAGGGCGCTGAGGCCGACGTAAATCCGTAGTGCGAGTGGCATGGCAGGCTACCTCAGACCAGATGGCGCTGTTTCAACACGCGCAATTGCACGACCATGACCACCAGCGAGATCACGATCAGCACCACCGACAGCATCGCCGCGAAGGTGCGGTCGGCCGACACGTTCAGCTGTTCCCAGACCGACACCGGCAGGAAGGTGAAACCCTGGCCGCCCAGCAGCAGCGGCAACACGAAAGCGCCGCAGGTTTGCAGGAAGACGATCAGGAAACCGGCCGACACGCCCTCCATGCTGAGCGGCAGCAGCACCAGCGTGAACGCCTGGCGGCGGTTGGCGCCGAGGATGCGGGCGGCGCGCTCCAGCGACGGATCGATCTGCCGCAGCACCGCTTCCACCGGCAGCACCATGAAGGTAAAGGTGACGTGGACCAGCGCCACCACCACGCTGCCCCAGTTGTAGAGCAGCTGCAGCGGCTCGTCGATCACGCCGGTATTCATCAGCAGCGCATTGAAGAAGCCGTTGCGCCCGAGCAGCACCATCCAGCCGAGCGTCAGCATGTTCATGCCGACCGCCAGCGGCGTGAAGGTCAGCACCGAATACAAGCCGGTCAGGCGCGAGCGCGAACGCGCCATGTAGTAGGCGACCGGATAGGCGGCGATCGCGGTCAGCACCGCCACCACCACGCCCATCAGCAGCGTGTAACCGAGCGTCTTCAGGTAATAGGCGCTGGTCAGGAACTGCCGGTATTTGGCGATGGTGAGCGCATCGACCTCGAGGCCGAAGCCGGGCGGATTGCCGAAGCTCATCAACACCAGAATGGCGCCCGGCAGCAGGTAACCCAGTACCAGGAAAATCATCACGGGTCCGAGCAGAAGCGCCGCCCCGCGCGAGAAAAAACTCGCGCCTTTCCCGGTACTGGTCACGGCTCAACCCCGGATTTCGCGGTTCCAGCGTTCCATGATGGCGGGAATCGCCGCCCCCAGTTCCCGGTATGGCGGCGTCGCGGTCTTCGCCAGGTCCGGCAGCCGGGATTTCAGGTTGTCGGGGATTTTCACCTTGGTGTTGGTCGGCGTGAAGCCGATCATCTTGTAATACTCGAGCTGCGGCACCGGGTCGAGCAGCGTGTTGACCCATTCCAGCGCCAGCGCTTCGTTGCCGCCCTTGACGACCTGGGCCGGCGTCAGCGTCAGCAGCGAATCCGGCGCCAGCCGGCTGAAGCGCAGGAACGGCGCGTTGGTGTCCTGCATCGCCTGGGCGCGGCCATCCCACAGCACGCCGATGCTGACCTCGCGCGACAGCGCCATGCGCTCGACTTCCAGAGCGGTGCCCCAGAACTTGACGATGTACGGCTTGATCTTGCGCAGCGCATTGAAGACCGGATCGAGATTGTTCAGATCGCCGCCGAGTGCCTTGTTGAAATGCCACAGCATGTGCGGCCCCCAGGCGTAGGTAATGTCGGCCAGCGTGATGCTCTTGCCGAATTCGCCACGGCCGGCGCGTTCGAAGAACTCGGCCCAGGAGGCTGGCGCCTGCTTGATCTTTTCGGAGTTGTAGAAGATGCCGGAAGTCGAGTACTGGTAGGAAGCGCCGTAGTTGTCGAACGGCAGGCGGCAGGGTTCGGGAATATCGACCAGGTTCGGCACCTTTTCCGGCGTCAGCTTGACCACCATGCCCTTGTCGATCAGCGAGATCGCCAGCCCTTCGCTGTTGTCCACCGCGTCGAGCGGCGGCTTCTTCGGCTGCGCTTCGATTTGCGCCACCCATTGCGGCGGCGCGCCAAGCACGATGCGTACGTCGGCGCCGGTCTTGCGCTTGAACACCGGGACGAAATGCTCGCGGATCGATTGCTCCCACTTGCCGCCCAGGCTGGTCACCGTGACCACGTTGCCGCTGCCCTGCGCGAACGAAGCGCCGGCCCAGGGCGCCAGTACCGCGCCATAGCCAGCCATTTTCATGAAATCCCGTCTGCTCGTCATCGTCTTGTCTCCATCCTCGTTGTGATTGGTGTGAATTCGCCCATCAGATGGGCGCCTGCAAAAAACTCAGTCCGGCGCCTTCACGATCGGATTGCGCAGAATGCCCAGCCCCTCTATTTCGACTTCGCAAACGTCGCCCGGCTGCATGAACAGCTTGGGATCGCGTGCAAAGCCGACGCCGGACGGCGTGCCGGTGACGATCAGGTCGCCCGGGTCCAGCGCCATCGCGGTGCTGATGATTTCGATCAGCGTCGGCAGGTCGAAGACCAGATTGGCGGTGTTGTCCTGCTGCACCACCTGGCCGTTCAACCGGGTTTCGATGCGCAGGCCGGCCGCCGCCGGCGGCAGTTCGTCGGCAGTGACCAGTTGCGGCCCGAACGAGCCGGAGGCGTCGAAGTTCTTGCCCATGGTCCACTGCGGCGATTTGAACTGGTACTCGCGCACGCTGCCGTCGTTGAAGATCGAATAGCCCATCACGTGGTCGAGCGCGTTGGCGCGGGAGATGTTCTTGCCGGCGCGGCCGATCACCGCCACCAGCTCCCCCTCGAAATCGAGGCTGTCGGAAATGCCCGGATGGACGATCGCCTGCTGATGGCCGACCACGCTGCTGATGAAGCGGATGAACAGCGTCGGATAGTCGGGCTGCTCGAAACCGGACTCCTCGGAATGCTCGCGGTAGTTCAGGCCGACGCAGACGATCTTGCGCGAACGCGCCAGCGGCGGCAGACAGGTGATCGCAGCGGGATCGATGCGCGGCGCGTTCAGGTAGCGGGCGCGGCATTCCTGCAATGCCTCGGGGCCGGCGGCGATCAGCTCGTCTAGCGAGCGGTAGCCGGCATCGCGCTCGGAGAGGCCGCGCCATTCGTTGTCGGCGCTAGCGAGGGCCAGCCCTTCAATACCGTCCCGGTCTGCGTATCGGATGAATCTCATGTCATGCCCGCCCTTGGAAATTGGAAGAGACAGGCTAACAACATAAAATATTTAAGTCAATAAAATATATTTTCCATTAAAAATATATTTTGTTTTCCACTATACTTGGCGGGTTTTCCAACGGATTCCCATGCCAAAACCGACGACATCTCCGACCCAGACGGAACTGGTCAGCGAGCGCCTGCGCGCCGACATCGTCAGCTGCCGGCTGATGCCGGGCGCCAAGCTGAACATCGCCACACTGCAGGAAGAATTCGGCGTCAGCCTGGGCGCGGTACGGGAAGCGCTGTCGCAACTACGCTCGGAAGGATTGATCCTGGCGACCGCGCGGCGCGGCACCACGGTCAGTCCGGTGTCGCGCGACGAATTGCTGGATCTGACCCGCACCCGCGTGGACATCGAGAGCCTGTGCCTGCAACGCTCGATCGCCAACGGCGACCTGGCATGGGAAGGCCGGGTGGTGGCGGCCATGCACACGCTGGGCAAGATCGAAAGCGCGCCGGCCGGCAGCCGCCTGAACGACGAATGGATGCGCGCCTGGGTCGCCAGCCATCTGGATTTTCACTCGACGCTGGTCGGCGCCTGCGGCAGCCACTACCTGCTGAAGATCCGTGACGATCTGTCCGTCAAGAGCGAACGCTACCGCCGTCTGTCGCTGGTGCTCGGCGTCGCCAAGCAGGTACGCGACGTACCCGACGAACACCAGCGCCTGGCCGAAGCGGTGCTGGCCCGCGATGCGGCGCGGGCGCTGGAATTGCTGGGCGCCCACCTGATGGGCACCGCCAACGTGCTGCTGGAATCGACCGATCTGACGCTGGAATAGCGCCGGCGGCCACCAGTCCTCAGGCGCTGCGGAAGATCGAGTCGTAGCCGTCCGGCGCGGTGCGCGCTTCCAGCAGCTCATCCACCAGTTCCAGATCGGTCAGTTCTTCCACCGCATTCATGTAGCTGGCCAGCTTGTCGGCACCGATGATGCGGTAGATCTCGCCGGCTTCGTTGCGGATGCCGATCACCAGGGTCTGGCGCCGGACTTCGTCGGCGCCGACGTGGTCGAGCAGCAGGTTGCCGATGATGGTGGAGTCGATGCTGGCGATGTCCACGCCGTCGATCAATGCTGTTTTCAAGAGACTTCCCGGTGAAGAAACGAAGGGCGTGCGAGACGCGGCGCACAATATAACCGCAAACACCGCGCGGCGGCGCCCGAAGGCCGCCATTGTATGGTCCAATGGCGCCATTCACACCACCGCGCCTCCCTGCCGATGCACCGCTCCGCTTTCCCCCTCCCCGTTCCGCGATGCCGGCCATGACCGCCACGCCGCTGCTGCACTGGACCGAGGACGGCCAGCCGCGCTCGGCGCGCTGGCGCTCGGAAAGCGGACTGGCGCCGCCACGGCGCGTGCTGGTGGCCGACGATGCGCTGGCCGCCGATACCGCCTACCGCCTCGCCTGCGAAGGCACCGCGCTGCTGTGGCGCGGTGATTACCAGAACGCCCGCCAGTTGCTGAACGCGCTGGCGCGCCGCATCGACCGGCCACCGCGCAAGCCGAAGCGCAAGGAAGCAGCGGCACCGACGCCGGCGCTGCCGGGCGCCGCCTTCCATCGCCACCGCCAGGCGCAGGCGCAGCGCGCGCGCGTGCTGGCGATGCTGGTGCTGCCGTTCGAACCCGGCTGGCGGCTGGCGCTGCGGCGCGCGCCGGAAGTCGCCGACGCCTGCCGCCAGGCCTGGGGCGATGGCGACGATGCCTGCGTGTTGCCGCTGCGCGACCTGCTCGGCGCGATCGGCGCGCGCGAATGGCGCCGCAACGGTGTCGAGGTGGCGGCGCTGGGCGCGCGCATCCATCCGCACTACGGCGTGTTCTCGCCGCTGCGCGGCGAATACGTCGATCTGGTGGCGGCGGCGCCGCTGCCGGATAGCGCGCTGGCGTTCGACATCGGTACCGGCAGCGGCGTGCTGGCGGCGCTGCTGGCGCGGCGCGGCGTCGCCCATGTGGTGGCGACCGACACCGACCCGCGCGCACTGGCCTGCGCGCGCGAGAATATCGAACGGCTCGGTATCGCCGCGCAGGTCGACCTGCAAGCCGCCGACCTGTTCCCGCCCGGCCGCGCGCCGCTGGTGGTGTGCAATCCGCCGTGGCTGCCGGCACGTCCGGCGGCTGCGATCGAAGCGGCAATCTACGACCCCGGCAGCCGCATGCTGCGCGCCTTCCTCGACGGCCTGACGGCGCATCTGACGGCCAACGGCGAAGGCTGGCTGCTGCTGTCGGACCTGGCCGAGCATCTCGGCCTGCGCACGCGCGAGGAACTGCTGCAATGGATCGCCGACGCCGGACTGCAAGTCGCCGGCCGCAGCGACGTGCGTCCGCGCCACCCGAAAGCCGCCGATGCCAGCGACCCGCTGCACAAGGCGCGCGCGGCGGAAGTCACGTCGTTATGGCGGCTGAAGGCGCGCACGGCGGAATGAATCTGCTGGCGCAGACATGGGGAACATGCCTGTCATCACGGATTAGAAACGATTGCACCGGGTGACGAACGGCGCTCGGTTCCCCTTGCAGGGCGCGTTTTCGCTGGCAGGCGAAAACCGTTTTGCAGGCAGATCGGGGCCGCCTGCATTCCCTGCCCAACCCTGCGCCGGAACGACAAGTGAGAGGGTTGTCGGAACTGGTCCGCGCTTGCCTGCACACTCGCAGCACCGCTTGATCCAGCGCCGGCTTTTCCATCTCTCGTTCCAGCGGTCTCAAGCCGGAACCCAGTGGCGTTACCGGTGTATCAAAGTTCGCTGGCAGTGGATGCGGTGATGACGACACTGGGTTCCCGCCTTCGCGGGAACGACAGGCGGAGAGGTTGTCGGACCTGATCCTCGCTTGCCTGCGCATTCGCAGCACCGCTTGATCCAGCACCGGCTTTCCCATCTGTCGTTCCGGCGGGTTCAAGCCGGAACCCAGCGGCGTTGCCGGTGTATCAAAGTTCGCTGGCGGTGGATGCGGTGATGACGACACTGGGTTCCCGCCTTCGCGCACTACTGTCCGGAATAATTCAGTTGACAAGCTTGTGAAGGGTTGCAGGGAAAGGTTTAAGGGGGTAAACCCCTGTTTGCCAACTTAAAAACCCACCCTGCAACATGTACAGGATAAGCCGA
>Ga0222421_100120_pt1 | contig 80253 bp, 87 predicted proteins | sample 3A1ome_2_FD_182473 | JGI IMG/M metagenome (GOLD analysis project Ga0222421, IMG submission 182473) | Enriched microbial communities from leaf-cutter ant dump, University of Wisconsin, Madison, United States - 3A150A (version 2) | ecosystem: Environmental > Terrestrial > Nest > Insects nest > Nest... | reverse complement strand
CCGGCGATGCGCAGGTGTCCGGCGATGCGCAGGTGTACGGCGATGCGTGGGTGTCCGGCGATGCGTGGGTGTACGGCAATGCGCGGGTGTACGGCGATGCGCAGGTGTCCGGCGATGCGCGGGTGTACGGCGATGCGCAGGTGTCCGGCGATGCGCAAATCGTCTGGTTCTCAAAAGTCGGCAGCGAGAACGGCACGTTGACCGTCTATCGCTCAAAAGACAACACGCTACTCGTCACGCGCGGCTGCTTCTCCGGCACCGACGAGCAATTCCTTGATGCCGTCGACCAACGGCACGGCAATGGCTCGAAAATCAGCCGCGAATACCACTTGCTGATTGAAGTTGCACGCTCCCGCATTGCTCTCGGCGAGAGCACTCCAGAGGCCGATCGCGCCACGGAGGCTGCAGAATGACCGCCCACGCCCTTCTCGGCTTGTCCCTCAAGCCCATCTTTTCGGCCATCCGCCGCGCTCACCTGAAATACGCCGAACAGCACGCATTGATGTGCGCCGAAGTTGAATCGAAAAAGGCGAGTGAAGCAATGGCCAACGCCGCCTACTACCAGAAGCAAGCCGCCTTGGCGCGTTCTTTGCGCCAGAGTTAATTCGCCGAATTTGGCGCCAATCCAACGCCGGCATAGCCCCGACAGGAGATCACAAATGAGAAAAGGTCCAGAGAAAACCAACTGGGAAGTCATCATAGCTTCCACTGAGTTGGAGTTTTGTGAAATCGCATCGATCGACGGGAACCTCGTCAGCTTTCAAAAGGAATCGCGGTTCGCTCTGCAAATCATCAGCGGGAACGAGTATTTCGACAATGTTCCGACCAGCTCGGTCAGGTCCGCGATCATCAACGTTGCCAGCATCGGACTGACACTCAATCCAGCGATGAAGCTGGCCTACCTCGTGCCACGTAAAGGCGTCGCCTGTCTCGATATTTCGTACATCGGGCTGGTCAAGATCGCCACCGACTCCGGCAGCGTGAGCGCCGTCAAAGCCGAGATCGTGCGCGAAAAAGACGGCTTCAAATATAACGGCCCGTTTGTCGCGCCGACGCACGATTTCGATCCGTTTGCGACCGCGGAATCTCGCGGCCCGATCAAAGGCTGCTACTCGATGGCGTTGCTGCCAAATGGGACCACCGTAGTCGACACGCTCAGCAACGAGGAAATCACAAAGATCCGCAGTATGTCGAAGGCCAAAACTGGTCCTTGGTTTGACTGGGAAGAGGAAATGATCAAGAAATCGGTGATCAAGCGCGGCTCGAAGCTATGGCCTCGCTCTGAGCGCCTGGCAATGGCAGAAAAAATCCTCAATGAGCACGAGGGCAACGAAATCGACATCACGCCAACCGGCGCGCCACCGAAGATCGCACGCCCGAATGCGGCACAGATTGCACAAGACGCTCAATTCGTCCAGCCCAGCGAGGAAGGCGATCGTTTGATTGCGGACCTGGAATTGATTTCCAGGGAACAAGGCGCAAAAGCGTTTGAGGAAACCTGGCGCGCACTGCCCCGCGCAAAACGCGCTCTTGTCGGGATCAACAACCGCGACCGCATCTACGCGATGGGGGCGTGACATGGTGAAATTTTCCAATCACAAGCAAGGCACCCAGGAATGGCTGGCGGAACGCGCCGGCTTCGTCACCGCATCCTGCCTCGGCGATCTTCTGGCGACCGATAAAAAAACCGGCAAGCCACTCAAGTCACGCGAAACCTATCTGCGGCGCGTGGTGACCGAGCGCATCTATGGCGAGCCGATGGAAAGCCCGCAGGCGTATGCGCTGCAATGGGGGCACGACGCCGAGCCATACGCTCGCCGCGAAGCGCAAATTTTTACCGGTGAAACTATCGTTGAGGCGGGCTTTGCGCGGCATCCAAAAATCAAGTTTTTTGGCGCGTCCGTAGATGGTCTGATCGGCGACGACGGCACCTATGAATCGAAGTGCCCGAAAAACAGCGCGGTCCACATGCTTACCTGGGAACACGGCATGCCGGAAGAGCACATTCCACAGGTCCAGGGGCAGCTTGCCGTAACCGGCCGCCAATGGTGCATGTTCGTCAGCTACGACCCACGCGCGCCGAAGGAATTCCAGCTGTATGTACAGCACGTTCAGCGCGACGAAAAGTACATCGCCGACATGGAAAAGAAGGTCAAGGTGTTTTTGGCCGAGGCCACATTGAAGATCGATTTTCTCAACAAAAAAGCCAAACTTTTAGGGGATGCAGAATGAACAGAATCCTTTTCTACGACTTTGAAACCACTGGGATTCCGGAGTGGGGAAAGCCGTCGGACGATCCGTGTCAGCCGCGCATCACGCAGATCGCGGCCGAACTGGTCGACGAAGAAAGCCGCGAAACCCTCGCCGCGCTCAATTTCATGATCAAGCCTGACGGCTGGATCATCCCCGACGAAGTGGCAGCACTGACCGGGATCACCACCGAACGGGCCGATCAGCACGGTTTTCTCATCACCGATGTCCTGCCGGCGTTCCTCGGGATGTGGAAAAAATCCAGCCTGCGCTGCGGCCACAACGAATCTTTCGACGCCCGCATGGCACGCATTGAAATGCTGCGCGACGGCGGCTACTCGGAAGACTTCTGCGACCAGTGGAAAGCGGGCGCGGCGTACTGCACGCAAGCCAAGAGCACCAAGATCGTCAACACGGGTCGGGACGGCAAGAAAAAGACCGCCAGCCTGGCCGAAGCCTACAAGTTTTTCACCGGGCAGGAACTGACCGGCGCGCACAACGCTGCCACTGATGTCGCCGCCTGCAAAGCCGTCTACTTCGGTATTCAGCAACATCAAGGAGAAGCCGCATGAGCGATATGGCGGATGACTTTCGTGCCATGAGTGATCACAAGAAAAGATTGCGCAAGAAGTATGGAGTGAATTGCCCGCAGTGCGCAATCTCGCGGCCAAGAGCCAGCCCAACGATCTTGATGCCGCAGCAGCGATGCCAAGTAGATGGCTACCGCGATGGCCGTCCCGAACTAACCAATGAAGAATGGAGTGCCGCATGAGCGCCGTAATCCCTACCCAAGAACAGGACCAGGAATTCCCCCTGGAAAAGATCGACACGCCGCCTGCCATGAGCCTGCCGCAGCGTGCTGCCGTCGCGCTACGGAACACCGCCCAGCGCGCACAACTGTCGCGGCTGGTCAAGAAATCGGCCGCGATTCAGGTCATCAAGAACAAGGACGGACGCGACGAATGCCACAGTGCGATGATGGTCCTCGTGAAAACTCGCACCGGGATCAACAGTGCAGTCGAAGATGCCACCGAAGATGCCAAAGCATTCGTCAAGGCGGTCAAGGCAGAGGCCGTCGCAAGAGTGGCCATCATTCAGCCGGAAGAAACTCGCCTGCGGGGCTTGCGCGACGGCTGGGACGAAGAGCAGGAGCGGATCAAGCAAGCTGCCATCGCGGCCGAACTGGCGCGCACCGAAGCGATCGCGGCAAGCATCGCGGAAATCAAGGATATCCCGCGCCGGCTGACTGGCAAGCCGTCCGGCGAAATCCAGAGCGCCATGAACGCACTGTCCGAGCGACCCATCGGCGAGGATGAATTCCAGGAATCGACGCCGCAGGCAATGGTGGCGAAAGATGATGCGCTCCAAGCCCTGCAGGAAATGTTCGACGCCGCCGCCGAGGCCGAGCGCGAGGCCGAAGAAAAGGCCGCGGCGCAGAAGGCTGAAGCCGAGCGGATTGCTGCGGAGCGCGCCGAGCTTGAACGGCTGAAGGCTGAGGAAGCGGAGCGCGCCCGAGTCGAAGCCGAAAAACTCAGGTTGGCGCAAGAACAATTCGCCGCCGAGCAGGCCGAGGCCAAGCGCCTACGCGATATCGAAGAAGCCGCCCGTGCCGCCGAAATCCAGCGGCAACAAGAAGAGCTGACTGCGCAGCGCGCTGAGCTGGAACGCTTGCAGAAGATGCTGCAGGCCGAAAGCCAGTCGGATCTCGGTGCGCCAGGAGAAACGGTGGAAGGTGTTGTTGACACCTCGCCCTCCCCTGCTGCTGAAGCAGCGCCCTCCCTCCAGATCATCGACGCCACCCCGGCATGTGGCGATGAAGCGCCCGCCGATTCGGCCGCCGATGCCGCCCCTGCCGCATGCCCTGATGACGCCAGCAGCATCGTCCGCATGCTGGCCGAATACTGGAACGTGTCCGCGCGACAGGCGCAGCAATGGCTTATCGCAACCAATTTCCAATCAATCGATCTTCCGGAGGAATAACCAGCATGGCATCCATCAACAAAGTCATCATCATCGGCCATCTTGGCCGCGACCCGGAAACGCGCTACATGCCGAGCGGCGACGCCATCACCAACATCGCCGTCGCCACCACCGACACCTGGAAGGACAAGGCCACCGGCGAGAAGAAGGAACAGACCGAATGGCACCGAGTAAACGCCTTCGGCCGTCTTGCTGAAATTTGCGGTGAGTACCTGAAAAAAGGTTCACAGGTCTACATCGAAGGCAGCCTTCGTACCCGCAAATACACCGACAAGGATGGCGTGGAGCGATACGCCACCGAGATTCGCGCCGACCAAATGCGAATGCTTGGCGGTCGGCCGGAGGGTGGCGCACCAGCCGCGCGCCCGGCCGCCCCCTCCAGCACGGCACGGCCGGCCTCGAAACCGGCACCGAACTTCTCGGATATGGACGACGACATTCCGTTTTGATGGGCGCCCAAGGAAACCGTGGGAAAACGGGACCAGCAAAGGCGGTCATCCTCCAAGCTTTTATGGCCGTGACTTTGCAGATTGGCCGACAAGTGTTCCCGCACTTCCTTAACTGGATAGGCCGATCTTAATTTTGAGCAAACAGGCATGCCAACAGTAACGATTACCAGGAACGAAGTCGGCAAGGTCGATGGCGTGGACGAAAAGCACCAGCGCGCCTATGGGCGGTTCATCGCGCAAGTGCGCAACCTGACGCACCAGAGCGTCTTGGTGCTGAAGTGGTGGGCGCCGAGAAGCCCGAGATTCCACCGCTTTCACTTTGCAATCCTGAACGCGATTTATAAGGCACAGGACCAGTTTGATCATCCAGAGGCACTGCGTGAATGGCTGCAGGTTGGGGCCGGCCACTGCAAGTTCGTTCCTGGGCCGAAGGGGAAGATGGTGGCGCTGCCGCTATCGATTGATTTTGAGCACATGGATGACGTGGAGTTCGGGGAGCATCACGCCAGCGTCAAGCAGTTCGCGCGATCGCTTCACGCAACTCGATTCCTGTGGCCGCACCTGAATGATCACCAGGGCGGCGAAATGATGGAACGCATCTTTGACAGCTTCGAACTATAAAAAGGAAAAACTATGTGGTTCAAGAATTTGCAGATTTTGCGCCTTCCCGCTCCTTGGTCGATGACGGCTGACCAGCTTGAAGAATGCATTTCCCAACATGCATTCGCCCCATCCAATAGCGGCGACATGCAGAGCCAGGGCTGGCTGGCGCCACGGGCGTCGGCGCCGGACAAGCTGGTGCATGCGGTCGGCGGCCAGTTCCTGCTGCAACTCGGCACCGAAAAGAAGCTGCTGCCGGCGTCGGTGGTCAACCAGGTGGTCAGGGCGCGCGCCGCCGATATCGAGGAGCAGCAGGGTTTCCGCCCCGGCCGCAAGCAGATGAAGGAGCTGAAGGAGCAGGTCACCGATGAGCTGCTGCCGCGCGCCTTTGCGGTGCGGCGCGAAACCCGGGTCTGGATCGATCCGGCCAATGGCTGGCTGGTGGTCGATGCCGCCAGCCCGGCGCGCGCCGACGACATCCTGAAGCTGCTGCTGAAGGCGGTCGATCCGTTTCCCGTCACCAACCTGCGGGTGGCGCAGTCGCCGCAGGCGGCGATGACCGGCTGGCTGGCGGCCGACGAAGCGCCGGCCGGCTTCACCATCGATCAGGACACCGAACTGCGCGCCGCCGGGACCGGTGGGGCGACGGTGCGCTACATCAAACACGCGCTCGAAGTCGCCGATGTATCAAAACACGTCGCTGCCGGCAAGCATGCTACGCGGCTGGCGCTGACCTGGAACGACCGCATCTCCTTCGTGCTGACCGAATCGCTGGCGATCAAGCGCATCGCGCCGCTGGACGTGCTGAAGGAAAACGCCGATGGCGGCGGGCTTGGCGACGACGAGCGTTTCGATGCCGACATGATGCTGATGACCGGCGAACTGGCGCGGTTGCTGGCGGCGCTGGTGCAGGCTCTTGGCGGGGAGGTGGCATGAAAACTCACGGAGAAAGCGCTGGCTGGAACGATGCCATTGCCGCATGTGAAAAAGCATGCCGAGACCTTTCTAGCTATCAGTTCTCGGATGACCTGGAAAGAAGGTCTTGGAATTTAGGAGTATTCGATTGCATCGCCGCCATCTGTGCGCTTTTCAAAAAAACAACGTATCTACAGGTTGAGGCCGAGGTGCGCTATTGGGAGGACGCGCAGATCAATGGAATAGTTGATCAGACCGGCGACATGATGCCGTTGCGCACCGGGGATTTGTGGACGCCAGTAATTCGTCTGGAGGATGGCTTCGTCGAAGGCTGGCCATCAGGAAAGAGCGCAGACATTTGTTACAAGGTCTGCGATCAGGGCGAATATTTCCTGCTCAACGATGCGCGCCAGCGCGTCGCCAAGTACCGCAGTGGATACGTTCCAGACATGCTTTCCGTCGGCGAAAACGGATACGGCGACTACATCATCCTGAAGATTTCGGCGAACGGCTACATCAACGGATGGAAGGAGCCCAGCATCGACGATTCCCAGTGGCAGGCCATTGCTCAAGAAGGCGGTGGCTCATGACTGCGCCGCGCTACAGCTATGGGCCGGCCGGAAGGAAGTCGCGATGAATGACCATGAATTACTGAAACTGGCAGCAAAGGCTGCGGGAATTGAAATCGAGCCATGCACATGCAGCGATCCGAAGTGGCCGTTCCGGCTTGCTCATGGGTTTATCAAGCCACATTGGAACCCGATCGAAGATGACGCCGACGCTCTGCGGCTGGCAGTTCATCTACGGCTGATCGTGTGCCCCTACGAGGGCAGCATCATCGTCGATAACGGTCTGCGAATGATAGAAGAACATGATCTATCCGACCGCGCCGCCGCAACGCGCCGCGCCATCACCCGCGCTGCGGCCGACGTAGGCAAGGCCATGCCATGACGCTCCCCCACGACTACGCCCGCTGCATCGGGTATCAGACTGGCGGCGAATGGCGCGAAGGCTGCGCGGACTGCTTGCGCCGCACGTCGCCCGGCCGTGAACACCGGCAGGCATTCATCCAGCCACCCATCATCATCGTTTTTGAGTGCGATAAAAAGATCGCCCCGGAGGATTTCAAATGAGCAACGAACAGAACAATGCTGTCGAGGTTTGCCCGTGCAGCAAATGTGGCGGGACAGGTGAAGCCGCCCGTCCTGTACCGGCAAGGGATACGGCTATCGGCCCCTATGAGCGGGCCATGCAAATCCAGCAGACGCCGCAGCCTGCGGGCGAGTATCCACCCTCCAAGGTGCTGCCCCATCCCCGTCAAGATGCGGGCATCTGCTGGACGACAGAGGAATTGCTCGCCATCGACCAATACGCCCGTGCCTATGTTGATGCCGACCGGGCAGCGCGGCGCAGCAGCAAGTCTGCACCGTCCACCGAACGCAGCGCAGTTCTCGACGCCCTGTGGGCGGCCGCCAACCGACTTCCAGCTGGCCCCGATCTCGCGGCGGTGACAGCGGCGATCCAGCACATCGACGGCGCGGCGCCAACTCAAGCCGTTCCGGCCGGCTGGAAGATGGTGCCGGTTGATCTGACATCGGGAATGCTTAAAGCGGCAGGAAACGCATGGCTGGAAGACCCACTACGGCGCACGACAACGCTGTACCGCGCCATGCTCGCCGCCGCTCCCGATGCGCCGGTAGCGCCGGTAGCGCCGGCACGGCCAGGCAACGCCCCGCTGTACGATCCGCAGGAAGGCGGTGCAGCATGAGCGATCAGATGCTCCTCGGCGCTCTGCGCATGCCATACGACATGGCGATGCGCGATGAAATCGCGCGCCATCACTTCCACGGCCGCGCCAAGCAAGCAGCGGATCGAATCGAAAGCGATGGAAGGCGCATCGCCGATCTGGAAGTGGCACTGGCAAAGGCCGCGCAGCCGGTAAGCGCAGGTCTGACGGAGCCAAAGCTGTGTGACTACGGAAATCAGGATGAATTCGACGAGGCCCACGACGATTGGGAGCGGAATCAACGGTACGAACTGATCGGGGCTATGGAGTACAACGGGAACACCGTCAGTTATATGTATTCCAAGGCAAAAAATTACGGCAACGTCCTTGTCGAATGCTGCAACATTATTGGGGGCACGGGGGACATCAGAGATCGTATCCTGGGGTTACTCGCTGAACGCGATGCCCTGCTCTCAGCATCCCAGCGAAACAGCCAAACGATAGCAAGCGAATGCAAATGTACGTTTGCGCAGCGCATGGCCGGTGATGGCTGTGATATTTGCAATCCGTCGCTGGCGCTCGAACACGCCAAAGACCGCATCGCCGAGCTAGAGGTGACGCTGGGAAAAGCGCAGGAGGATGCAAAGCGGTATAGATTCCTCGCCGCGGACTGCCGAAAAACTTCTGAACACTGGGGTGGGAGATGGTCGATCGTCATTGATGGTCCGGCCCCCGAAATGCCAGACCGAGAAGAAGATTTCGACGCCTCGATCGACGCCGCCATGCGCAAGACAGCGCAGCCGGAGGGTAGAAATCCATGACGCGCCCAGACTATTGCCCAATTGGTGGAGAGCCGTGTCAATCGCTGTGCGATACGCCTTGCTCGTCCGTTCCGCGCAAAAAAAAGCTGCAGCGCGAACACGATCCGAACCATCCATACGTCCGATCCTTTCGCGGCTGCGGACACGGACGGCTTTTCACCGAACCATGCCAAGATTGCGAGATCGTCAATCTGCATGACGAGTATCGCCGCGCCGTACGCACCGTGCAGCGGGTGCGCGACCGGTTGCGCGTGCTGGGATCGCCTCTGCCCGGTAATACCAGTGCTTCGCACAAGATGGAGCAGCCATGAAAGAGCGCCCAATACTCTTCAGCGCCCCGATGGTGCGCGCCATTCTCGACGGCACGAAAACGCAGACGCGGCGGGCGGTGAAACTGCGTCACGGGGCTGATGTTGTCGTTGTCGATGGTCGAGTGTGGAAACCCGCCCGCGTTGATTATGCTGGCTATGTCGATTGCCCCTACGGGAAATCCGGCGACCGCCTGTGGGTGCGCGAGGCCTGGCAAGACGTTCACCCCGTGCAGGTGGCGGACGGCCGCTACTCACAAGCTGGACAGGCTGGTATTCCTGGACCACCCGGTGTCACCTACAGAACCATCTATCGAGCTGACGGGCCTTACCCGGTCGTCTATCACAGCCATGTATCCCCCTTCCGCCGCTTGCAGCCCGACCCAGAGCATGGCAGCACCTGGGCAGCCGAGAGTGGCTTCACCGGCTGGACTCCGAGCATCTACATGCCCCGCTGGGCCAGCCGCATCACGCTTGAAGTGACCGGCGTGCGCGTCGAGCGGCTGCAGGACATCAGCGAGGCGGATGCTCAGGAAGAAGGCGTGAGAGGAATTCCGCGAAGCCGCGATCTATATCCCACTGACGATTTCCGCTATCCGTTCATGCAACTTTGGGAATCGATCAACGGCCCCAGAAGTTGGGATGCCAACCCGTGGGTGTGGGTCGTGGAATTTCGCCGGATCGAGAAGGACCGGCAGGCAGCATGAACAGGAGCGATAGATGAACGAATACATCCAGACGCCCGGCCCGCTTCCCGGTGAACAGTGGGTTCCAAGTAACGGCACCGAAGGCTACAGCTTCCTTGAAGATTGGTGCGGCAACTGTCAGCGCGACAAGGCCATGCGCGAAGGTGCCGACCTGGATGATTGCGACGACAACGAATGCTGCCAGATCATCGCAGCGTCATTCAGAGGCGAGGCCGTTGAATGGCGCGAGATGCCGGATGGCGAAGTCAAATGCATCGCTTTTGTGCCGGCCGGAGAGCGCATCTCGGAGCCACGCTGCGAGCACACCACCGACATGTTCGTGCAGAATGAACAGGAGTAGAAAATGAGCACCGTAACCATGACCCTCACGCCCGATCAGGCCCGCGCGATCGCCGGCATGCTTGAAGTGGCTGTGCGCGTTCACCTCTGCCAGTTCGGGGAGATCGAATGGATGGCGCGCATGGGTATTCTGAAACACCAGACCGGGCGCTCGCTGGCGTCCGATGAGTGGGACATGATCAAGTATCTCAGCGGTCGAATGAGCGGCGTATTTGGCTTCTCACCGAATGCCAGTTTCGGTATAGGCTCGCCGCAGGTGTACATCGATGCGCAGCGTGGCTATGAAGTAAAAAAGGTGCTGGACAAGGCGTTAGCTGAGTGGCGCGAGCCGAATCCGAAAGGCATCCGCGGCGTGGATTACGACGGGCTGATCGTGAGATATACGCCCGATCCGGTGCCCGCAGTAGAAGTGAAGGAATAGAGATATGAAAAAAGTATTCGACGCGCCCGGATGCAACTTCGAAGCCTGCCGAGAGGCCGAGGAATGGTGCGAGGAGCGCGGGATTTCGGTGGGACAGATCGAGCGCGGACAGCCTCGCGGCCTATTCGACGAGCCGTGCTGGATCGCCAAGTGGTCGAACCTGTCTGGCGTCGAACGGCGACAGCTCACAGGGAAAATGACCGGCGACATGCGGCATGGTCCGGTGACGATCGAGCTGAAGGGCGACGAGGAAGATTACGAGATCGTGCAAGAAGGAGAATGGCATGCAGCTGAACATGTCGATCAATTCTGAATATCTCACTGTCGATGAATTGGCAGGAATTTCTGGCCGAGCCAGAAAGGATGATCAGATCGCGTGGCTGGTTGCGAAGGGATGGCGGCATACTGTGAATGCCGCTGGCGCCCCGATCGTGGGCCGCTGGTATGCACGCATGAAACTGGCTGGAGTGGACCTGGCAGAGTCGCTCAGCCAACAGCCTGTCATGCCAGATTTCAGTAAGGCACGATAATGCCGAAGCCCAAGACCAAGAACCGCCATCTTCCGCCACGGATGACGCTTCGCACTTACAAAAACAAGCGCGGCGAAGTCTGGACCGGCTATTACTACGAGCATCCCCGCGATGCGGACGGCAAGCGCAAGGCGACGCCACTTGGCTCTGACTTGGCGGAAGCCAAGAAGCGCTGGGCCACCCTTGAAGGTCGGCCGCTGCCAGTCGACCAGACAACCGTTGCGGGCGTGTTTTCCGACTACATCAAGTGGGCGGAGAATGCGACCGAATCGGAACTAGCACCGCGCACTGTGCGCGACCGGCGCGCGTACTGGAGAGAACTGGAGCCGGTGTTCGGCAGGACGCCGATCAACGCTCTGCGGCCTGAATTCGTGCTGCCCTACTTCAACGCCAGATCGTCGAAAGTCAGCGCGAAAAAGGAACTGAAGTTTCTCGGCGTGCTGTGCAACTGGGCGCGCGCCCGCGGCAAGATGACCGCGCAAAACCCTACCACCGGCCTGATACGCGGCCTGAAGGCCAAGGAGAGCCGGGACGTGTACGTCTCTGACACCGACTTGGCGCTGGTCTACAAGCATGCCGGAGAAATAATCCGTGACTGCCTCGACCTCGCTTACCTGACCGGCCAACGACCGGCAGACGTGCGAAAAATGCGCTGGGATCAGGTCCATGATGGCAAATTGGAAATTGCCCAACGGAAAACCGGGGCAAAGATGCGGATCGCCATCGTCGGCGAATTGGCGGCAGTAATTGATCGTATCCGCGCTCGCGGCGTCATTGGCATGACGATTCTGGCGGACCCCAAAGGCCAACCATTGAAGGAGTTTGGATACTTTCGTAGCCAATTTGACAAGGCCCGCGACGCCGCAGAAGCCGAGGCGGCAGAGATGGGGATACCGTTTGAGCGGTTCCAGTTCCGCGATCTTCGGCCGAAGGCGGCAACCGATCTGGAGAGCCTTGCGGCGGCGCAAAAGTTGCTCGGGCACACAACTGAGCGGATGACGGCAGCATATATTCGCGCGCGACGCGGTGACGTTGTGCAGCCGCTGCTGAAGAAAAACGGGGTGGATGGCTAAAAGTCTTTTAGCCAAAACGCCAAAAAGAAAGCGGCCACTATCGCTAGTAGCCGCTTGGAATATGGAGGCGGGGGTCGGAATTGAACCGGCGTCTACGGCTTTGCAGGCCGCTGCATAACCACTTTGCTACCCCGCCTTGGGGTCGTCATTCTAACCGCGAAATGTGCGGGGCGCCAATGGCAACGGTTCGGTCACAAGACCGGACCACGGCTGGCGAAAATTCTGGAGCGGGAGAAGAGTCTCGAACTCTCGACCTCAACCTTGGCAAGGTTGCGCTCTACCAACTGAGCTACTCCCGCATGGAGTCTGGACTGCCGGCGCGATGGCCGACAACTTCCGGTACAACAAAAAAGGAAGCGGAGAGCTTCCTTTTCCCTGATTGTTTCTCACCGAGCTGTTCGGCGAAGAGCAGGATTATAGCGCCATTCTTGCGGTTGGTGAAAAAATTCTCCGAATCGGGCCACGTTCCAGCACGGTCCACAGTCCCTTCGCCACCCGCCGCAACGCCACGGTGCCGGCGGCATGCTGACTGGCATGGAGAAGGTGGAGCTTACCTCGATGGCCAGGCGCAGGTGATACGCTGGCGCTCGGGCCGGAAGCCTATATTGACCCATGTACCCATTCAACCGCATATCTGCCGAATCATATGAAAAACATTCAGATCATTGACGGCGCAATCAATCATGGAGTGCTGGATCACAGCCCGACATGTGCGCGATCATCTGTACCTGAACACCTATTGACCAGCCCTTTGGAGAACTACCATGTATTCAAGAATTCTTGTGCCTCTTGATGGAAGTCCGACTGCATACCAGGCCCTGGAGCACGCAAGGGTATTGGCTCGTCAAAACGACGCCACCATCATTCTCTTGCACGTTATTGAAGAGATGAAGCACAGCAACGGATTCGAGCCTCCCAAGGTCTATATCGAAGAAGTGCGTCCCGGTTTTCTTGCCGCAGGTCAGACCCTGCTCGATCAAGCGGCAACGGGTCTTCGCCATGAAGGGATTACCGTGGAATGTTCATTGGTGGAAAGCAAAGGCGAGCGCGTGTCATCCCTGATCGTGCAACAAGCCGAATCCAGTCTCGCCGACATCATCGTCCTCGGCACGCATGGCCGTCGCGGCATGAATCGTGTCCTGCTGGGGAGCGATGCCGAACAGGTGGCTCGCCTCGCGCCAGTGCCGGTCATGCTGGTACGCCAATCCCACCGCACTACCGGTTGAAGCGCATTTCCCCTCGCAACAGGAATAATTTTCCTCATGTTCACCTTGACCAGCCTCGGCGGCGCCGGCACTGTCACCGGCTCCAAGCATCTTTTGACCCATGACGACACCCGAATCCTGGTCGATTGCGGCCTGTTTCAGGGTTTGAAGAATCTGCGCGAACTCAACTGGCAGCGCCTGCCCGTTGAGCCGAAAGACATTGACGCAGTAGTGCTAACGCACGCCCATCTGGATCATTGCGGCTACCTGCCTCGACTGATACTGGACGGTTTTCGCGGGCAGATCTTTGCTACGCGAGCCACCTGTGACGTGGCCGAGTTGATCTTGCTGGATAGCGCCTGGCTGCAGGAGAAAGACGCCGAGTACGCCAATCGCAAGGGTTTCTCCAAACATAAGCCCGCGTTACCGCTATACACAGTCCCGGATGCCGAGCGCGCCATAAAAAAATTCAGGGCGGTCCCCCTGCATCAGGAAATCGATCTCCCCGGCGGGGCGACCCTGGTTCTTCGCCGTGCTGGTCATATTCCGGGAGCCGCTACGGCCCAGATCGACATGGGCGGCAAGCGAATTGTCTTCTCTGGCGATCTGGGTCGTTATGACGACCCGGTCATGCACGCCCCGGAAGCGGTTTCCGAAGCGGATTACGTCGTGCTGGAGTCCACGTATGGTAACCGGCAACATGATTGCTCTGACCCTGTGCAGGCGCTTGGGGACATCATTGAACGGACCACACGGCGTGGCGGTACCGTAGTCATTCCCGCTTTCGCGGTGGGGCGCGCACAATCGCTGATCTACTATCTGTGGCTATTACGCCAACATGGTGGATTGCGCAACGTGCCTGTCTATCTCGACAGCCCAATGGCCGCCAGTGCAACCGGTTTGCTCAACGCACATCGCGCGGATCACAAACTGGCGGATCACGACTTCGAAGCGGCCTTCTCGCAGGTGACCTACGTACGAGATGTGGAAGAGTCAAAGGCCTTGTCGGCCAGTCACTATCCCAAGGTGATCATCTCGGCCAGCGGCATGGCCACGGGCGGACGGGTATTGCATCATATTGCCGCGTTTGCAGGCGACCACCAAAACACCTTGCTATTTTCCGGGTATCAAGCAGCAGGAACCCGTGGCCGCAAACTTCTGGAAGGAGCGAGGGAAGTCAAGATTCATGGTCGTTGGCTGACCGTGAATGCAGAAGTTGCCGAACTGCCGATGCTATCCGCTCATGCGGACAGCAAGGAATTGATGCGCTGGCTGTCAGGATTCAATCCAGCGCCGCACCATGTATTTGTCGTCCATGGTGAACCTTCGGCATCCGATGCCCTGCGTGAGCGAATTCAGCGTGATCTGAATTGGAGCGCCAGCGTGCCACTCCAAAATCAGGAATATCCGCTGTGAAAGCACCACAGCTTCATCTAAAACGCCTGCGTTTCTGCAGCAGCCGCTTCCCCCATATTTGGACTTCAGGGCATCAATTGGTCAATCAAAAACGCTGACCGTGGGGAATTCGGGGCGTTCGCTGGAATGAAAAAAGGGGCCGTGGCCCCTTTTTTCAAAGACTGACAGGCGTCAATGGAAGCCTGTAGAGATAATCTGGAGCGGGAGAAGAGTCTCGAACTCTCGACCTCAACCTTGGCAAGGTTGCGCTCTACCAACTGAGCTACTCCCGCGTGAACAACAGGTGCGTATTATAAGCCAGCGGCTGTTTTTGTCAAGCAAATCGGCAGCTGAATCTGCCGCAAAAGCCGATGGGGTGGCGCTTTGCGGCCGACGCCGGCGGGGCCTGGTCAGATCAGATGGCCGGCGGTTTCCTTGATCAGCGGCCATGCCTTGCGCAGGTAGTAGAGCATCGACCACACCGTCAGCACCGCTGCCACGCCGAGCAGCCACTGGCCCCAGACGCTGGTGTGGATGACGCCGAACAGGTCGTCGTAATACAGCAGCATCGGAATCGCCGTCATTTGCGCGGTGGTCTTGATCTTGCCGAGCGAACTGACCGCCACCGACTTCGACGCCCCCAGTTGCGCCATCCATTCGCGCAGCGCCGAAATGGCGATTTCGCGGCCGATGATGATGAAGGCGATCACCGCGTTGACGCGGCCAAACTCCACCAGCACCAGCAAGGCGCCGGCCACCATCAGCTTGTCCGCCACCGGATCGAGGAAGGCGCCGAAGGCCGAGGTCTGCTGCCAGCGGCGCGCCAGGAAACCGTCGAACCAGTCGGTGACGGCGGCGACGATGAACACGACGGTCGAGGCGACGCCCTTTTCGAATGGCGACAGCCAGGCGTCCGGCAGATAGAAAACGCCGACCACCAGCGGGATCAGCGCCACGCGCAACCAGGTCAGAAGTATCGGAATGTTGATCGGCATTGCTCGGGCCTTGTGTTTCGATATCGGCTGCGAACCGATCGGATGAATGTGCGGGCGGGCATATTATGACCCAGCGGCGCCGCGCGCATGCAGCTAATGCAACTGACGATAGATTTCCTCCGCCAACTGGCGCGAAATACCGTCCACCGCCGCCAGGTCGTCGACGCTGGCATCCTGCACCCCGCGCAGTCCGCCGAAACGCGCCAGCAGCTTTTGCCGGCGCCGCGCGCCGACCCCTTCGATCTGCTCCAGCTGCGACGCCTGCCGGGCCTTGGCGCGCCGCGCGCGCATGCCGGTGATGGCGAAGCGATGCGCCTCGTCGCGGATCTGCGCGATCAGCATCAGCGCCGCCGATTCCTTGCCCAGTTCACGCGGCGGCCGGCCATCGGCGAACACCAGCGTTTCCAGCCCGACCTTGCGGCCCTCGCCCTTGGCGACGCCGACGATCCGGCCGATGTCCAGCCCCAACTCGGCCAGCACCTGGCGGGCGATCTCGACCTGGCCGCGGCCGCCGTCGATCAGCACGATGTCCGGCATCACGCCGTCGCCGCCTTCGATTTCCTTCGCCACCTTTTCGTAGCGGCGCATCAGCACCTGGCGCATTGCCGCGTAGTCGTCGCCGGGCGTGACGCCGTCGATGTTGTAGCGCCGGTATTCGCCGTTCTGCATCGCGTGGTGATGGAACACCACGCACGATGCCTGGGTCGCCTCGCCCTGGGTATGGCTGATGTCGAAGCATTCGATGCGCAGGCTGCCGAGGTCTTCCGGCTCCAGCCCGAGCGTGTCGGCCAGCGCGCGCGTGCGCGACTGCTGCGAACCCTGCTCCGACAGCAGCCGCGCCAGCGCCATCCCGGCGCCCTTCTCGGCCATTTCCAGCCAGCGCCGGCGCTGCTCCTGCGGCTGGAACACCAGATGGACGCGGTGGCCGCACTGCTCGGCCAGCGCCAGCATCAGCGCCGGTTCGTTGAACTCGACGTTGACCACCAGCGTGGCGGGAATGAACTTGTCGATGTAGTGCTGCGCCAGAAAGGCTTTCAGCACTTCGGCCTGCAACGCCTCCTCGGTACTGGCGACCGCCTGATCCAGATGCGCCGGGAACGATGCGCGGTCACCCAGATGACGGCCGCCGCGCACCATCGCCAGATTGACGCAGGCGCGCCCGCCCTGCACCGCCACCGCGATGATGTCGATGTCGGTATCGCCGACGGTTTCCATGCTCTGCTGATGCAGCACGCGCGACAGCGCGCTGATCTGGTTGCGCACCGCCGCCGCCTGCTCGAACTTCAGCTCGGCCGCCAGCGCGTGCATCTTGCGCTCCAGCTCCTGCAGCACTTCGGTCTGGCGGCCGCGCAGGAATTTGCCGGCGTTGTCGACGTCGGTGGCGTAATCGTCGTGGCTGATCAGGTTGACGCACGGCGCGCTGCAGCGATTGATCTGATGCAGCAGGCAGGGCCGGGTACGGTTGGCGAACACGCTGTCTTCGCAAGTGCGCAGCAGAAATACCTTCTGCAGGATCTGCATCGATTCCTTGACCGCCCAGGCGCTCGGAAACGGTCCGAAATACTGGTTCTTGCGATCGACCGCACCACGGTAGTAGGCCATGCGCGGGAATTCGTGGCCGGACAGCTTCAGGTAGGGATACGACTTGTCGTCCCGAAACAGGATGTTGAAGCGCGGCTGCAGCGCCTTGATCAGGTTGTTTTCCAGGATCAGCGCTTCCGCCTCGCTGCGCGTGACGGTGGTTTCCAGCCGGGCGATGCGCTCGACCATCATGGCGATGCGCGGGCTGGTCAGGGTTTTCTGGAAATAGCTGGACACGCGCTTCTTCAGGTCGCGCGCCTTGCCGACGTACAGCACCTTGTCGTCGGCGTCGAAATAGCGGTACACGCCCGGCAGATGCGGCAGCTTGGCCACGGTGGCCAGCACCGTGGCGCGCGGATCAGCGGCGGCCTGATCATCCATGCTTCATCCCTGCCCTGCCGGCGCGGCTGCCGGACATGTTCGGCCCATTTTGAAAATAGGGGGAGTATGCCTAAAAACAGGGCATTTTGCGCAATGTCCATGCCCGCTTTCAAAAATACACCACCGTGTATTCATATTTATTGCACAACCTGGTCGAGCGTTTCCAGCAGATTGCAGGCGGCGCGGTAGCGTGGATCGGCCTGCAAGGCGGCCCAATCCGGCGCCGGCGCCGCCGGGACCAACGCGGCGATGCGCGCGGCCGAGGCTGCTGCCCTGGCGCCGCGCCAGGCGTTTGGCGGCAGGCCGGCCAGCAGACGGTCGGCCTTGTCCGGCGCGTTGCAGATCAACACCATGTCGCAGCCGGCCGCCAGCGCCGCCTGCGCGCCCTCGACCACGCCACCGGCGACGCTGGCGCCTTCCATGCTGAGGTCGTCGCTGAAAATCACGCCGGTGAAGCCGAGCTGTTTGCGCAGGATGTTCAGCCACTTCTTCGAAAAACCGGCCGGCTGCGCGTCCACTTCCGGATAGATCACATGCGCCGGCATCACCGCCGTCAGGCTCATGCCGAGCCAGTCGTAAGGCGCGGCGTCCACCGCCAGAATGGCCTTGCGGCCGCGCGGATCGACCGGAATCGCCACGTGCGAATCGGCCTGGACGAAACCGTGGCCGGGAAAATGCTTGCCGCAGTTGGCCATGCCGGCCAGCGCCAGACCGTGGTTCAGGCTCTTGGCCAAGAGCGTGACGACGCGCGGATCATGGTGGAAGGCACGGTCGCCGATCACGCCGGAAGCGCCATAGTCCAGGTCCAGCACCGGCGTGAACGACAGATCGACGCCGCAGGCGCGCAGCTCGGCCGCCAGCACGAAACCGGCCGCGGTCGCCATGCGGGTGGCTGCCAGCACGTCGCGTTCCCACAATTCACCGAGCCGGCGCATCGCCGGCAGGCGGGTGAAGCCGTCGCTTTTGAAACGCTGGACGCGGCCGCCTTCGTGATCGACCGCGATCAGCACGCCCGGCCGCGCGGCATGGATCGCCGCCGTCAGTTCGCACAGCTGGCGGCGGTTCTGGTAATTGCGCGCGAACAGGATCACGCCGCCAGTCAGCGGATCGCGGATGCGGCGCAGATCGTCCTGATCGAGGCGGGTGCCGACCACGTCCAGCATCACCGGACCGAGCGGCTGCGGATTCGCAGCTTGGGCAGGTTTCATTTTTTCTCCACTATCACGAACGCCACCGCGTAATCGGCTTCATCGCTGATCGACACCTGGGCGCTCAGGCCATGCCGTTCCATGAATTCATGCAGCGCGCCGCTGGCCACCAGCACCGGCTTGCCACCCGGCGCGTTCAGCGTCTGCAGCGCGCGCCAGGTCATCGGCATGCGCATGCCCAGCCCGACCGCCTTGGAAAACGCTTCCTTGGCGGCGAAGCGGGTCGCCAGGAAGCGCAGGCCGCGCGCTTCGAATTTGGCCTTGCGGCGACGGTATTTTTCCAGTTCCTCGGCGCCGAGGATTTTTTCGGCGAAGCGCTCGCCATTGCGCGCCAGCGCCGCCTCGATGCGCGAAATCTGGATGATGTCGGTGCCGATGCCGTAGATCATCGCCCGCCCGGCCGGCGCGCCGCCACCATGATCGCCTTCATCTCGCGCACCGCCTGTTCCCAGCCGGTGAACACCGCCTGGGCGACGATCGCATGACCGATGTTCAGTTCGGCGATGTCGGCGATCGCCGCGATCGCCTGCACGTTGGTGTAGTGCAGGCCGTGGCCGGCGTTCACCTTCAGCCCGCGCCGCCGGCCTTCGGCGACGCCCTGCCGCACCCGCTCCAGCTCGGCCTGCTGCACGGCATCGGCGGTGTTGGCGTAGCGGCCGGTATGCAGTTCGATCACCGGTGCGCCGGCCTCGGCCGCCGCCTGGATCTGCGCCGGTTCCGGATCGATGAACAGCGACACGCGGATGCCCTCGGCCTGCAACTGCCGCACCGCTGCCTGCACCCCGGCGAAATGGCCGGCAACGTCGAGGCCGCCTTCGGTAGTCACTTCCTCGCGCCGTTCCGGCACCAGGCAAACATCGCCTGGCCGGATGCGGCAGGCGAAGTCCAGCATCTCGGCGGTCACCGCCGCTTCCAGATTCATGCGCGTGCGCAGGCGCGGACGGATCGCCTCGACGTCGGCGTCCTTGATGTGGCGGCGATCCTCGCGCAGATGCAGCGTGATGGCGTCGGCGCCGGCATCCTCGGCCAGCAGCGCCGCCTTCAGCGGATCGGGATAATCGGTGCCGCGCGCGTTGCGCAGCGTGGCGACGTGGTCGATGTTGACGCCCAATTCGAGGGCAGGTGCGGCTGGATTCAGAGGGTTCATCGGATATATGGGCTCAAGGGAATGCTGGAATTCTGGATCAATTTCGGCGCGGCGGCAAAACCGGTGCGGTGGCGCCCGATGCTGGCGCCGGATTTTCCGCCACGCCGCGCTTCCAGTTCAGGATGCCATGTGCCAGCGCGCCGGCCACCAACCCCCAGAACGCGGCGCCGACGCCGAACAGCGTGACGCCGGAAGCCGTCACCAGGAAAGTGATCAAGGCCGCCTCGCGCTGCTGCTCGTTGGCCATCGCCGCCGTCAGGCTGCTGGCGATGGTGCCGAACAGGGCCAACCCGGCGATCGCCAGCACCAGTTCCTGCGGCAGCGCGGCGAACAGCGCGCCGACGGTGGCGCCGAGCAGCCCGACCGCCAGATAGAACACCCCGGCGGCAACCGCTGCCCGATAGCGTTGGGCCGGGTCCTCGTGCGCTTCGCGCCCCATGCAGATCGCCGCCGTAATCGCCGCCAGGTTGATCGAAAAGCAGCCGAACGGTGCCAGCAGCAATGTCGCCAGCCCGGTCCAGCTGATCAGCGGCGAAATCGGCGTGCGATAGCCGGAAGCGCGGATCACCGCCACGCCCGGCGCATTCTGCGACGCCATCGTCACCACGAACAGCGGAATGCCGACGCCAATCAGCGTGGTCCAGGAAAAACTCGGCATCGTGAACACCGGCACCGCCCAGGCGAAATGGAAGTTCTCGAAACGCAGCAGATTCTCCTGCCCCGCCAGCGCCATGCCGATCGCCAGCACCACGATGATCGCGTAGCGCGGCAGCCAGCGCTTGCACAGCAGATAGGCGGCGAACATCGCGAATACCAGCACGAATTGCGTCTTCATCGCGACGAACACGCCCATGCCGAAGTTCGCCAGAATGCCGGCCAGCATCGCCGCCGCGATCGATACCGGAATCCGCCCCATCGCCCGCTCGAACCAGCCGGTCACGCCGCACAGCGTGATCAGCGCGGCGGCAAACATGAAGGCGCCGATCGCCTCCGCCATCGGAATGCCGGCCAGGCTGGTGGCCAGCAGCGCCGCACCGGGCGTCGACCAGGCGGTCACCACCGGCGCCCGATAGCGCAGCGACAGGCCGATGCAGGTAAGGCCCATGCCGAGCCCGAGCGCCAGCATCCAGGAACTGATCTGCTGCGGCGTGGCGCCGGCGGCCGAGGCCGCCTGCAGCACGATGACGGCGGAACTGGTGATGCCGACCAGCACCGTGACGAAACCGGCGGCGATACTGCTCCAGGAGAAATTTTTCATGATGGTTCGGGATTCGGCGGCGCGACGGCGGCTTTCACAATTGCATCAGGTCGATCAGGATCTGCCGCGTGTTCAGCGGCGCGCCGCCCAGGTGGTGCGCCAGCAGGAAGCGCATCAGGAACTTGCTCTGGCTCTGGGTGGCGGCGTCGGCATAGTCTTCGCGCTCCATGTCCAGCAGCGTCTTGCCGGCCACCCGCGGCCAGGTATCCGACGGCAGCGCCGGGCGCGCGCCGCGCTCGGGATCGACCACGTACTGCCGCCCCGGCTCGACCGGCTGGCGGGTCACGGTGCACAGTGAGAAATCACCGGCGACGCCGGTTTCCTTCAGCAGCGCGCGCTCGAACTGGCGCAGCACGATCGGCGCCGGTTCGTCATGCGCCAGCTGGTTCAGCGTCGCCACGTAGCGGTCGAACAGCCCCGGATGCGGATCGTCGCGTGCCAGCAGCTTGACCAGCAGCTCGTTCAGGTAGAAACCACACAGCAGCGCCGAACGCTCCAGCGGCGGCATGCCGCCGACCCATTCGGCGGCGGTCAGCGTGCGCATCTCGGATTTGCCGCTCCAGCCCAGCGCCAGCGGCTGGAAGGTCTGCAGCACCCCGCGCAGCCTGGAATGCGGCCGCTTGGCGCCCTTCGCCACCAGTGCCACGCGGCCATGATCGCGCGTGAACACTTCGAGGATCAGGCTGGTTTCCTTGTATGGATAACTGTGCAGCACGAAGCCAGGCTGATGGCCGACGCGATGGGTCTTTTCCGCCGCCGCCGACCGGCGCGGCGCCGGCGGCGCGGCCACGGCCGGGTCAGTCGGGGAGGGTGCGGAATCGGTTGCGGTGACGTTCACGTCCATGCGCGCCAGCGCTCATTCGTAGCCGTAGGCGCGCAGGCCGGCTTCGTTGTCGGCCCAGCCGGATTTCACCTTGACCCAGATTTCCAGATAGATCGGACCGCCGAACAGGCGCTCCATGTCGAGCCGCGCCTGGGTCGAGATTTCCTTCAGGCGCTCGCCCTTCCTGCCGATCAGCATCGACTTGTGGCTGTCACGCTCGACCAGCACCGCCGCGAACACGCGGCGCAGATTGCCTTCCTGCTCGAATTTTTCGATCACCACAGTGCTGGTATACGGCAATTCGTCGCCGACGAAACGGAACACCTTTTCGCGAACGATCTCGGCGGCCAGGAATTTTTCGCTGCGGTCGGTGATGTCGTCGGCATCGAACATCGGTGGATTGAGCGGCAGATGCCGGCGGATTTCATCCTGCAGGTTGCGCAGCTGGAAGCCCTGTCTGGCCGATACCGGCACCACCGCGGCGAACGGATGGCACGCCGCCACCCGCTGCGCGAACGGCATCAATTGCGCCTTGTCCTTGACGTGGTCCGACTTGTTCAGCACCAGGATCACCGGCACCGCGCGCGGCAACAGATCGGCGACCTGCTGGTCGGCCGGGCCGAAGCTGCCGGCCTCGACCACGAACAGCACCATGTCGACGCCGTCCAGCGCCGAAGTCACGGTGCGGTTCAGCGTGCGGTTCAGCGCATTCGCGTGGCGCGTCTGGAAGCCGGGCGTATCGACGTAGACGAACTGCGCATCGTCGGTGGTCTGGATGCCGGTGATGCGGTGCCGCGTGGTCTGCGCCTTGCGCGAGGTGATGCTGACCTTGGCGCCGATCAGCGCGTTCATCAGCGTCGACTTGCCGACATTCGGCCGGCCGACGATGGCGATGGCGCCGCAGCGGAAATCGGAGGGGGAAGCGGCGTCGCTCATGCGCTTTTCGGTTGCTGGCCAGGCAGCGGATCGGGATTGCCGGCGGCCGGCGGCAGGGCTTCGCCAGTCTTGGCGGCGGCTTTGTGCGCGGCCGCGTCGCCATCGGCCGGCACCGCCGGTTTGGCTTCCGCTCTGGCTGGCTTGCGCGGCGCCGATACCGGCGCTGGCGCCGGAGCCGGCGCATCGGGCTGGATGGTGGCGATGCCGGCCAGCTTCAGCTGGGCGGTACGCGGCCGGCTCTTGCGGACCGCTGCCGGCGACTTCAGCAGCAGCGCCTGCGCCACTTCCAGCGCCAGTTTGGCGGCGGCCTGCTCGCCGGCGCGGCGGCTGCCGCCGGTGCCGAACACCTGGATGTCGAGCTTGGGCACCAGACATTCGATTTCGAATTCCTGGTTGTGGGCGGCGCCGTGGGTGGCCACCACGTTGTATTGCGGCAGCGCGATTTTCTTGCCCTGCAGGTATTCCTGCAGCAGCGTCTTGGCATCCTTGCCAAGGGTCTTCGGATCGACCGTGTCGAGGATCGGGATGTACAGCGCCCGCACCGCGTCGCGCGCGGCATCGAAACCGGCATCGAGGAAAATCGCGCCGAACAGCGCTTCCAGCGTATCGGCCAGGATCGACGGCCGGCGGAAACCGCCGGACTTCAGTTCGCCCTCGCCCAGCCGCAGAAACTGCGACAGCTCCAGCCGCTGCGCGATTTCATACAGGGATTGCTGCTTGACCAAATTGGCGCGCACGCGCGACAGGTCACCTTCGTCGATGTCCGGATAGCGTTCGAACAGCAGCGAGGCGACCACGCAATTGAGGACCGAATCGCCGAGGAATTCGAGCCGTTCGTTGTGTACGCTGCCGTGGCTGCGATGAGTCAGGGCCTGCTGCAGCAGCGCAGGCTGGCGGAATGCATGGCCTAGCCGTTTTTCCAATAACATGAGTTCCATTCAATCCGCCGCCTGTGGGTTCCTTTTATTGCGCCGCCGCCCGCTTCGCCGTTGGTCGCCGGGCGGTGGTGCCCTGGTATTCGAGCAGCAGGCTGGCCGGGCCGAACAACGGGATCTTCTTCTCGTAGGCGAAGCTGATCTCGATGCCGTCGGCGTCGTTGACGATTTCCAGGTCCTTGCCGGAAATCGAGTCGATATAGCCGACATCGGTCTGGCGGTCGAACGCCGCCTGGATTTCCGGAATCGTGGTGCCGGCATTCCGCGCGCTCGCCACCGCCTTCTTGATCGAGTAGTACTCGACCACGGTCGGCACCACCTTCATGCCGAGCACGCCAAGAGCGCCCAGTATCGCCAGCACGAAGATCAGGCCGACCAGAGTGACGCCGTGCTGCCGACGATCCGCTGCGTATTCCATTTTCCCCTCCTCCCGAACGCGTTTATTGGAAACTGCCGATGCGCTTCAAGTTGCCCAGATTCATCCACACGAAGAACGCCTTGCCGACGATGTTCTGGTCCGGCACGAAGCCCCAGTAGCGGCTGTCCAGGCTGTTGTCACGATTATCACCCATCATGAAATAGTGCCCCGGCGGCACGGTGCAGGCGAAGCCCTCCAGGTCGTAGGTACACAATTCGTGCTGCGGGAAAGCGTCCGGGTTCGGCACATAGGACGGCGCCCGCTCGTCGTTCAGGATCCGGTGCTCGACGCCGGACAGGTTCTCCTGGTATTGCTGCGAGTAGCTCAAGTGCTCCTCGTCCAGGTAATCCGGCAGTTGCTTGTAAGAAAGTGCTTCACCATTGATCGTTAAGCGCTTGTTTTTATACACGATTTTATCACCCGGCACACCGACCACGCGCTTGATGTAATCGAGCGACACATCCTTCGGATACTTGAACACCATGACATCGCCGCGCTGCGGCTGATTCACCTCGATGATTTTCTTGTTGAGGATAGGCAGCCGGATGCCGTAGGTGAATTTGTTCACCAGGATCAGGTCGCCGACCTGCAGCGTCGGCACCATCGAGCTGGACGGAATCTTGAACGGCTCGTACAGGAAGGAACGCAGGAAAAACACCAGCGCGATCACCGGGAAGAAGCTGCCGGAGTATTCGATCCAGGTCGGCTGCCGCAACAGACGCGCCTCCAGCGCGGCACGGCCGCCGGTTTCCGGCTTGATGCCGTCCGCCGCCAGCCGGGCGTTGCGGGCGTCGAATTCGGCCAGCGCCGCGTCGGCCCGCGCCCGCCGCTGCCGCGCCAGATAGAACACGTCCAGGCACCAGACGATCCCGGTGCCGACCATCAGCACGAACAGGATCAGCGCGAAATTGCCCAACACCGATTGCACAGTCATTTCTCGTCCACTTGTAAGATTGCCAAAAACGCTTCCTGCGGAATTTCCACCGAACCGACCTGCTTCATCCGTTTCTTGCCGGCCTTCTGCTTTTCCAGCAGCTTGCGCTTGCGGCTGATGTCGCCACCGTAGCACTTGGCCAGCACGTTCTTGCGCAGCGCCTTGACGTTTTCACGCGAGATGATGTTGGCGCCGATCGCCGCCTGGATCGCCACGTCGAACATCTGGCGCGGAATCAGCTCGCGCATCTTGGCCGCCACCGCGCGGCCGCGGAACTGGCTGTTGGCGCGGTGCACGATGATCGCCAGCGCATCGACCTTCTCGCCGTTGATCAGCATGTCGACCTTGACCACGTCGGACGAGCGGTATTCCTTGAATTCGTACTCCATCGACGCATAACCGCGCGAGGTCGATTTCAGCCGGTCGAAGAAATCCAGCACGATCTCCGCCATCGGCATCTCGTAGGTCAGCTTGACCTGCTTGCCGTGGTAGCTCATGTCCATCTGCACGCCGCGCTTCTGGGTGCACAGCGTGATCACCGAGCCGACGTATTCCTGCGGCATGTACAGGTTGACGGTGACGATCGGCTCGCGGATGTCCTCGATCTTCGACGGCTCCGGCATCTTGGACGGATTGTCGACCATGATCACGCTGCCGTCGCGCAACTGGACTTCATAGATCACCGTCGGCGCGGTGGTGATCAGGTCCATGTCGAATTCGCGTTCCAGCCGCTCCTGCACGATTTCCATGTGCAGCAGGCCGAGGAAGCCGCAGCGGAAACCGAAACCGAGCGCCTGCGACACTTCCGGCTCGTATTGCAGCGCGGCGTCGTTCAGCTTCAGCTTTTCCAGCGAATCGCGCAGCGCGTCGTACTGGTTGGCCTCGACCGGGAACAGGCCGGCGAACACCTGCGGCTGCACTTCCTTGAAGCCCGGCAGCGGTTCGGTGGCCGGCGCCGACGCCAGCGTCACCGTGTCGCCGACCTTGGCCGCCTTCAATTCCTTGATGCCGGCAATGATGAAGCCAACCTGCCCGGCCGACAGCGATTCGCGCGCCACCGACTTCGGCGTGAACACGCCGACGCTTTCGACCAGATGCTGCGATTCGGTCGCCATCAGCAAGATCTTGTCCTTCGGCCGCAGCGTGCCGTTGACGATGCGCACCAGCATCACCACGCCGACGTAATTGTCGAACCAGGAATCGATGATCAGCGCCTGCAGCGGCGCCGCCGGATCGCCCTGCGGCGGCGGCACCTTGGCCACCAGCGCTTCCAGCACGTCCTCGACGCCGAGGCCGGTCTTGGCCGAGCAGCGCACCGCGTCGCCGGCCTCGATGCCGATCACGTCCTCGATCTCGGCGCTGGCGTTTTCCGGTTCCGCCGACGGCAGGTCGATCTTGTTCAGCACCGGCACCACCTCGACGCCGAGGTCGAGCGCGGTATAGCAGTTGGCCACCGTCTGCGCCTCGACGCCCTGCGAGGCGTCCACCACCAGCAGCGCCCCTTCGCAGGCCGACAGCGAGCGGCTCACCTCATAGCTGAAATCGACGTGGCCGGGCGTGTCGATCAGGTTCAGGTTGTAGACGATGCCGTCGCGCGCCTTGTAGGACAGCGCCGCGGTCTGCGCCTTGATGGTGATGCCGCGCTCCCGTTCGAGCGCCATCGAATCGAGCACCTGGGCTTCCATTTCGCGGACGGACAGGCCGCCGCACAGCTGGATGATGCGGTCGGCCAGCGTCGATTTGCCGTGGTCGATGTGAGCGATGATGGAAAAATTGCGGATGTTGTTCATAAGGTTGCGGACAGCGGCCGGCGGCGCGTCTGGCGCCAGCCCGGCCATGTTCTGGAGGCGATTGCAAAAAAGGCGCTCCGGCGGGGGCAGATTCCCCTGTTGAGCGCCTTGTTGCACGAGAAATTCGTCGCCGCCATTTTACCGGATTTCGACTGCCAAAACCCCGCGCGCCGGCCACATGCGGCGCCGTTCCGGGCGCCGCCGGCAGCGCGCCCGCCCGGCTCCGCTCCGGCAGGCGGCCAAAGCTGGCCGGGCATCCCGGGGCAATCCGGTCAATTTACAAAAGAGGGGGAGTATGCCTAAAAATCGGCCGCTCACGGGCACCAGAAGCCCGGCTTCAAAAATACACCATCGTGTATGCTTTTTATCCATGAATACTGGCGGGTTCAGCCGTGCGCCAGGAACTCCCGCACCCTGGCTTCGTCGAGGAAATAATGGCACAGCTGTACCGCTTCCTGGCCGGCGCGCCGACCGACCAGTACCGGCACCAGTTCGTCATAGCGCGCCACCAGTTCCGGATCGGCATCGACATCCAGCACTTGCAGTTCGAAGCGATGCTCCTGACGCAAGGGCCGCAGCGCCTCCGCCATCTGCTCGCACAAATGGCAATAGGAGCGGGAATACAGCGTCAACGTCGGTGGAAAAGAATCGGACATCGGATCAGGCTTCACAAGAAAAGGGGTTGCCGGCGCGAACCGGCAACCCCGTCACGGCGCAGCGCGCCTGACCTCAGTTCGGACGCAGCGGCACGAACTGCGACGCATCGCCGCGCCGCACCAGCAGCACCGCCATCTTCTTCGATTCCAGCTTGGCCACCAGCGCGTTGAATTGCTTGACGTCCTTGATGTCGGTGTTGTTCAGGCGCTGGATGATGTCGCCCGGACGCAGACCGGCACGCGCCGCCGCGCCCTCCACCGTCTCGACGACGACACCGGCATCGATCTTCGCGTCCTTCTTCTGCGCCGGAGTCAGATCGCTGACGCCCAGACCAAGGCTGTTGATCGCCTGCGGCTCCTGCGGGGCCTTCTTCTGCTCGCCCTTGGCAGCGCTTTCCGGCTCCATCTCGGCCACGGTCAGCTGAATGTCGCGCGTCGCGCCCTTGCGCCAGATCGTCACGGTGACACGCGAACCCGGCTTGGTGGCGCCGACCAGACGCGGCAGATCGCTGGTCTTCTCGATCGCCGTGCCCTCGAACTTCAGGATGATGTCGCCGGCTTCGAGGCCGCTCCTGGCCGCCGGGCCATCCGCTTCGACGCGCTGCACCAGCGTTCCCTGCGCCTTCGACAGGCCGAGCGACTCGGCCACATCCTTGGTCACTTCGCCGATCTGCACGCCGATCCGCCCGCGCGTGACGCGGCCGCTCGCCTTCAGCTGATCGGCGACCCGCATCGCTTCATCGATCGGCACCGCGAACGAAATTCCCATGTAACCGCCGGAGCGGCTGTAGATCTGCGAATTGATGCCGATCACTTCGCCGCGCATGTTGATCAGCGGGCCGCCGGAATTGCCCGGATTGACGGCAACGTCGGTCTGGATCAGCGGCAGGTAATCGCCGGTGTCGCGCGCCTTGGCCGAGACGATGCCGGCAGTCACGGTATTGGCCAGACCGAACGGCGAACCGATCGCCACCACCCATTCGCCGGCGCGCACCTTGTCGGAATCGCCGATCGTCAGGCTCGGCAGGTTGCTGCCCTCGATCTTCACCAGCGCGACATCGGTGCGCTTGTCGACACCGATGATCCTGGCCTTGAATTCACGCTTGTCGGTCAGCGTCACGTACACCTCGCTGGCGCCTTCGACCACGTGGGCGTTGGTCATCACGTAACCGTCGGCTGACAGGATGAAGCCGGAGCCGACGCCGCGCGGCACCATCTGCTCCTCCTGCTGCGGCGCCGGCGTACGGCCACGCGGCGTCGGCGTCTGCTGGCGCGGCATCGGCACGCCGAAGAAGCGGCGGAAGAATTCCTGCATTTCCTCGTCTTCGCCGCCCGGCATGCCCGGCTCGACCTTGACCTTTTCGGTGGTACGGATGTTGACCACCGCCGGGCCGACCTTCTCCACCATGTCGGAGAAATCGGGCAAGCCGTTCACCGTGGCTGCAGCAGCCACCGACCAGCCGGTCGCGGCCGGCGCCAACAGCGCGCTACCGGCGCCGAACAGGATTGCAAACAGGGTATTGCGGAAATAAAGCCTGGTTTTCATGTGGATATTGTTATCTGGTTTTGAGTTCAATCGAATTGGCGATCCGCCGGATCGCCGCCGGCGGCGCTTCCCCCACCACCGTCAACCAGTAGTCGCCGAGCCGCCGCCCGACGATACTGGTCGCCCCCTGACGCATCGAACCCTCGGTACGGCTCTGACTGCCGGGTTCGATGAAGATCGAAATTGCCGCCAGCCCGTCGGAAAAAACGATCTGCGACACTTCGCGCTGACTCGGCTGGGTGCCATCCTGCGCGGCGGTACTGGCGCCGTCCTCGGCCGGCGTATCGGACACCAGCCGGCGCAATTCGCGGATGCGGGTAAAACCGGGCGGCAGCGACTTCACCACCCAGTTCGACAGATCGACCTGTTCCATCACCGCGTTTTCGATATGCCAGCCGGCGGTGCTGGTGACACCCGCGCGCACCTGGCGGCGATCGATATTGCCGATGCCGAGCTGGGTGAAGGCGATCTGCTCGATCACCTCGTCCTTTTCGTTCAGGGTTTGCGCGCGCAGCAGCAGGCCGGTGGATTTTTCCGCCCACAGCTTGTAGCCATAGCGGGCGTCATCCTTCGGCGCCAGCACCACCGCCTGGCAATCGTAGCCGGCGACGCGACCGGTTTCGCCCTTGCGGATGTCGTAGTACTCGGCCAGATCGGCCGGCGCGGCGGCGACGATCGCCGGAAACACATCCTTGGTAACCCGCTTGTCGATCAGTACCGTGCGGGTTTCCGGCATGTAGCAGGTGATGTTCTCGTTGGTGCGGATGTATTCGCGCGCCTTGCCATCGAGGACTTCCAGCTTTTCAATTTCGTTGCGGCCTTCCAGCAGATGGGTAATGCGCGATGCGCGCACCAGACTGCCCTGCTGGTAGATGAAGGTTCCGGTGTAGTTCAGCCGCTGCGCCGCCGCCTGGATTTTCTTCAGCAGCTGCTGCGCGTCCTGTGCCTCGGTCGGCTTGTCAGCCGGTGCATTGGCCGCCTCGGCGGCAAATCCAAAGAAGACGCACAGCGCAACCAGCAACCGCAACACCACCACTGTTTGCCCCATACCGATCATTTACCCGGATTGGCTGCAAACGACGGGGTACGGGCGAATTGCACGGTGCTGTAGAGCGACGAGGAAAAACGCTGATGGGCGAACAGATATTCGTCGATACGCGGATCGCGCAAGACCACCTCGTCCGGTTCGGCGCCACTCCTGGCCGCCACCGGTGCGACGGCGCCAGGCGCGGCTTCCATCGCCGCAGTCGCCAGCACCTGCTGACCGGCCACGCCAGCCACGGCCGGCGCGTCGTCGGCTCCCGCCACCATCATCTGCGGCGTGGTGATGAAGGCAACCGTTGCCACTGCGGCGGCGGCCACCATGCCCGGCAGGGCAAAGCGCTTCAGGGCGCGCCGCGACGGCAGCGTGACGGCTCCGCCGGCAGCCATGGCGGCGACGGCAGGTTCGCGTACCGGCGCCAGGGCCGGGGCGATGATGGTCGGCTCCGCGTCCAGACGATCGAACAAGCGCCGGGAGAAATCCGGACTCAGTTCCAGCGCCATCTCGTCGGAACGCAATACCTCGCCGATACGGTGATAAATTTCCCAGGTGCCCTGCCCGTCGGCCTGCCGCAGCGCGGCCAGCGTTGCCTCGACCTCGAAATCGCCAAGCTCGCCATCGATCAGCGCGGAAATCTGTTCCTGAGTCATGTTCGTATTCATATCCTACCTCGTTAAGCAGAGATGCCCCTGTTTCCCCAATCGCTGCACCGTTTGGCTCACCAGCGCTTGTCGATCGCCGTGTCCAGCAACGGCCGCAATTTTTCCGCGATGGCTTCACGCGCCCGGAAGATGCGGCTACGCACGGTTCCGATCGGGCAGCGCATCGCTTCGGCGATTTCGTCGTAACTCAAGCCTTCGATCTCGCGCAACGTGATCGCCGTGCGCAATTCATCCGGCAGCGCATCCATCGCGAGATTGACGGTTTGGGCAATCTGCTTTGTGGCTAGCATTGACTCAGGCGTGTTGATATCCCTTAGGTGCTCGCCGTCATCAAAAGTTTCTGCCTCCTCGGCGTCCGCCTCGGTCGAGGTCGGCGCCCTGCGTGCCTGGGTCACCAGATAGTTTTTGGCGGTATTGATACCGATTCGGTACAGCCAGGTATAGAAAGCGGAATCCCCACGAAACTGCGGCAGTGCGCGATATGCCTTGATGAACGATTCCTGGACGACATCTTCCGCTTCGGCCTGGTCGCGCACCAGCCGCGACACAAGCCGCATCAGTTTCCGCTGGTACTTGGTGACCAATAACTCAAATGCTTTTTTGTCACCGCGCTGAACGCGCTCGACAAGCAACTGATCTATATCGCGTTCTGTCGTCAATCGCCATTTCCTTGTTCTATTGCAACAACCGCGCGACTTGAAACACTGACTGGGCGAAACACAATAAGTTCACCAAAATACAAGGTCTGCCCTGCCCTGGCTAGTATTTCATGGATTGGGCGTGAGCGGCGAGCCAGCGGCAAGCAACCGACAGCGCGCGAAAGGTGTCGGCCGGCAGGCAGTCCGGCAATACCGGCACCGTCACCACCGTTTTGTCTTCCAGCCGCAGGCGCAGCAACAACAGTCCTGGCCAGATGGTCGAGGCCGGCAGCAAGACGGCCTCTTGCATCGGCGCCGCCAAAGATCGGTGATGCGGCTGGGGGCCGGGATGGTCCGGCGCTGCCACGGCCAGTCTAAGCTGTCCTGTGCCACTTATATGAATATGGAACTCGAATCTTCTGCGCGCTTGCTGATAAAGCACAGACAACGCGATGAAAATCCCGGCACACCCCGCCGCCGCTCGGGAAAACGGCGGCAATTCTCCGACCAATCCGGTCGCGATCAGGGCAGCCACCATCAGCACCGCGCAGCACATGCCGCAAGTCAGGCCCCATAACCACCGGGACGGCTTGACCACGGCGTACAAAGCGAGAGACATGATGGTTGTGGCGATGCCGCACAAGCGGCATCGCCTGGCGCTATATCCGCCCGAACACCAGCGTTCCGTTGGTGCCGCCGAAGCCGAAGGAATTCTTCATGGCGATGTTGATCGGCATGTTGCGCGCGGTATTGGCACAATAGTCGAGATCGCAGGCGGGATCCTGATTGAAGATGTTGATGGTCGGCGGCGACAACTGATGATGTACCGCCAGCACGGTAAAGACCGACTCCAGGCCACCGGCGCCACCCAGCAGATGACCGGTCATCGACTTGGTGGAATTGACCACGATACCCTTGGCCCGCTCACCCAGCGCACGCTTGATCGCCACCGTTTCGGCGAGGTCGCCCAGCGGCGTCGAGGTGCCATGCGCATTCACGTAATCAACCTGGCCGGCATCGATGCCGGCATTGTGCATCGCCGCCGCCATCGAGCGGCAGGCACCTTCGCCGTCTTCCAGCGGCGCGGTCATGTGATAGGCATCGGCACTCATGCCGAAACCCAATACCTCGGCGTAAATCGTGGCGCCGCGCGCCTTCGCCGATTCGTACTCTTCCAGCACCATCACGCCGGCGCCTTCGCCCAGCACGAAACCGTCGCGATCCTTGTCCCACGGCCGCGAGGCGGTGGCGGGGTCATCGTTGCGCGCCGACAGCGCACGCGCCGAAGCGAAACCGCCCAGACCGAGCGGAGAAATGGTGGATTCCGCGCCACCGGCGACCATCACGTCGGCATCGCCATATTCGATCATGCGCGCCGCCATGCCGATGCAATGCAGACCGGTGGTGCAGGCGGTGACGATCGCCAGGTTCGGCCCCTTGAATCCATACTTGATGGACAGGTTGCCGGAAATCATGTTGATGATCGAGGCCGGCACGAAGAACGGACTGATCCGGCGCGGGCCGCGATTGGTCAGTTCCGCATGGGTTTCTTCGATCAGCGGCAGTCCGCCGATGCCGGAGCCGACCAGGACGCCGATCCGCTCGGCATTCGCTTCGGTCACCGTCAGGCCGCTGTCCTGGATCGCCTGGATCGCCGACGCCATGCCGTAGTGGATGAAGGTGTCCATGTGACGCGCTTCCTTGCCGGGAATGTAGTCCTCGACATTGAAGTTCTTCACTTCCCCGGCGAAACGGGTGGAGAAAGGAGTGGCGTCGAATCTGGTGATGTTGGCAATGCCGGATTTGCCGGCGACGATGGCCTCCCATGTCTCGGCAACGGTATTGCCGACCGGGGAAACGCAACCCAATCCGGTGACGACGACGCGGCGTTCTCGTTTGCGGCTCAAGCAGTTACTCCTTGATGCGGCCAATCAGGCCTTGACGTGTGCCTTGGCGTAGTCGATCGCCTGCTGCACGGTGGTGATCTTTTCGGCTTGTTCGTCGGGAATTTCCATTTCGAATTCGTCTTCGAGGGCCATCACCAGTTCGACCGTATCGAGCGAATCGGCGCCAAGATCGTCGACGAAGGAGGATTCATTCTTGATGTCGGCCTCGGCCACGCCCAATTGCTCGGCGACGATTTTCTTAACGCGTTGTTCGATGTCGGACATGCTATGCCTCCAGATTGTGGGTTACAGAAAGTGCGCGCATTTTATCAGGTTTGCGCAGTCGGATTTCAGATTTAGCTTCTGCTTCGAAGATTGACCAAAGTTGCATCAAAAGCGCACAAGCCAGTCTTAATTCATGTACATGCCGCCATTCACGTGCAGCGTGGTACCGGTGATGTAGCCCGCCTGACGGGAGGCCAGGAAAGCGACGGCGGCGGCGATTTCCTCCGGTTTCCCGAGGCGGCCGAGCGGAATCTGCTGCAGGATCGCGGCAGCCTGCTCCTCGCTCAGTACCTTGGTCATGTCGGTATCGATGAAGCCGGGGGCGACGCAGTTGACGGTGATGTTGCGGCTGCCGATTTCGCGCGCCAGCGCCCGGCTCATGCCGGCCACGCCGGCCTTGGCGGCAGCATAGTTCATCTGCCCCGGATTGCCGGCCGCGCCGACCACCGAGGTGATGTTGATGATACGCCCGTGCCGGGCCTTCATCATCCCGCGCAGCACCGCCCGCGACAGCCGTGCCACCGCGGTCAGGTTGGTGGCGATCACCGCCTCCCATTCCTCGTCCTTCATGCGCATCGCCAACTGATCCTGGGTGATGCCGGCATTGTTGACCAGCACCGACAGGCCACCGAAATCCTTCTGCACGCCGTCGATCGCCGCCTGGCACTGCGCCGCGTCATTGACATTCAGGACGATGCCCCGGCCCGGCAGCGAAGCCGCCTGCAGATATTCAGTAATCGCCGCCGCACCGGCTTCCGAAGTCGCGCTACCGACCACGGTCGCGCCCTGGCGCCCCAGTTCCTGCGCAATGGCGCGGCCAATCCCGCGCGAAGCACCGGTTACCAGCGCCACTTCTCCGGCCAGATTCAGATTCTCGTTTTCCATGTTCACCGCAACAGTTCCAGTACCTTGTCCAGCGAAGCCTGATCGACGATCGCATCGCCTGTCAGGTTGCCGTCGATGCGCCTGGTCAGGCCGGCCAATACCTTGCCGGGGCCGCATTCGATCACGTATTGCACTTCCCGCGCCGCCATCGCCTGCACCGTCTCGACCCAGCGCACCGGGCTGGCGGCCTGTCGCACCAGCGCGTCCTTGATGCGCTGCGGATCACTCTCGACGGCCACGTCGACGTTATTGATCAGCGGGATGTCCGGCGCGGTGACCGCCAGCGGCGCCAGATACTCACGCAGCCGATCCGAAGCCGGCTTCAGCAGCGACGAATGGAACGGCGCCGACACCGGCAGCACCAGCGCACGTTTGGCGCCTTTGCCCTTGGCGATCTCGCAGGCGCGTGCCACCGCCGCCGACTGCCCCGCGATCACCACCTGCGCCGGCGCGTTGAAATTCACCGCCTCCACCACTTCGCCCTGCGCCGCCTCGGCGCAGGCGGCGCGCACGTCGTCGTCCGACAGGCCGAGAATCGCCGCCATGCCGCCCTGCCCGACCGGTACCGCTTCCTGCATCGCCTGGGCGCGAAAGCGCACCAGCGGCAGGGCATCGCGGAAGGCAATCGCCCCGGCCGCCACCAGCGCCGAATATTCACCGAGACTATGGCCGGCCACGACCGCCGGAGCCGAGCCGCCAGCCGCTCCCCAGGCGCGGAAAAACGCCACCGCAGCAGTCAGCATGACCGGCTGGGTATTGGTGGTCAGATCGAGTTCTTCCTTCGGTCCTTCGGCGATCAGCTTGCCGAGATCGAAACCGAGGACGGCGGAGGCTTCGGCCACCGTTTCCTGCACCGCCGGATTGGCGGCGAATCCATTCAGCATCCCGATCGCCTGCGAGCCCTGACCGGGGAAAACAAAGGCAAATTTGCTCATTCTTCCATCACTTTACGTTACATGCGCGCCAGCGCGGCGCCCCAGGTGAAACCACCGCCGACCCCTTCCATCATCACCAGCTGACCAGACTGGATGCGGCCGTCGCGCACCGCGGTATCCAGCGCCAGCGGGATCGACGCCGCCGAGGTATTGCCGTGCTGATCGACCGTGACAATCATTTTTTCCAGCGGCAGGCCAAGCTTGCGGGTGGTGCTCTGCATGATGCGAATGTTGGCCTGGTGCGGAATCAGCCAGTCCAGCTGCGCCGCTTCGATGTCGGCCGCCCGCAGCGCTTCGGTGGCGACCTTTTCCAGCACCGACACCGCCAGCTTGAAGACCGCCTGCCCGTCCATGTGCAGGAAAGCGCTGCCTTCGAGCACGCCGCCGCGTATGCCGCCCGGCACGCACAGGATGTCGCCATGCCGGCCGTCGGCGTGCAGCCGGGTGGACAGCACACCGGGTTCGCTCGACGCGCTCATCACCACCGCGCCGGCGCCGTCACCGAACAGCACGCAGGTGGTGCGATCCTCGAAATTCAGCAGGCGCGAAAACACTTCGGCACCGATCACCAGCACGTTCTTGTGGGCACCGGTACGGATGAAGCTGTCGGCCATCGACATCGCATAGACGAAGCCGCTGCAGACCGCCTGCACGTCGAGCGCCGGACAGAGATTGGCGATGCCCAGCTTGCGCTGGACCACGCAGGCGGTACTGGGAAAGCCGCCGAAAAAATCCGGGGTCGAGGTGGCGAGGATGATCAGATCGATGCGGTCGGCTTCCAGACCGGCCATGTCGAGCGCCTGACGCGCCGCATGCACGGCCAGATCGCTGGCCCGCACATCCGGCTCGGCGTAATGGCGGGCCGCGATGCCGCTGCGCGAAACGATCCACTCGTCGGAAGTTTCCACCCCCTTCTCCGCCAGCTGCGCCGCCAGTTCGGCATTGGTGACCCGCTTGGGCGGCAGATAGCTGCCGGTCCCGATGATTTTGCTGTAAAGGCTCATGCTCTTTTCTCTTGGAACGATTCGGTGGCCGCGGCGGCATCCTTGGCGGCGGCGAGGCTTTCGACCTGCGGCATCAGTTCGGCGATGGTGGCCGATACGCGCGACAGCACGCCATGACTGGCGGCATCGAAGGCGCGCTTGATCGCCCAGCCATATTCATAGGAATCGGCGCCGCCATGGCTCTTGAACACCAGGCCGCGCAGGCCAAGCAGGCTGGCGCCATTGTAACGGGACGGATTCATGCGGCGGCTGAAGGATTTGATCGCGCCGCGCGCGATCAGCGCGCCCAGCAGGTTCAGCGGGCCGCGCTTGAATTCGGCGGTCAGCACCGTCTTGACGAAGCGCCCCAGTCCTTCGGAGGCTTTCAGCACCACATTGCCGACGAAGCCGTCGCACACTACCAGATCGGTAGTGCCCTTGAAAATGTCGTTGCCCTCGACGTTGCCGTAGAAATTCAGCACGCCCTGCTCGTGATCGGCGCGCAGCAGCCTGGCGGTCTGCTTGACGACATCGTTGCCCTTGATGTCTTCCTCGCCGATGTTCAGCAGGCCGACCGTGGGACGTACGATGTTTTCCATCGCCGACACCAGCACCGACCCCATCAGCGCGAACTGATGCAGATGCTCCGGCTCGCAATCGACGTTGGCGCCGAGATCGAGCATGTAGGTGGGACGGTCCTTCTGGTTCGGGATCAGCGTGCAGATCGCCGGACGATCGACGCCCGGAATGGTTTTCAGCACATAGCGCGACACCGCCATCAGCGCGCCGGTATTGCCGGCGGAAACGCAGGCCTGTGCCTGACCATCCTTGACCAGATTGATCGCCACCCGCATCGAGGAATCCTTCTTGCGGCGCAGCGCCACTTCGATGGCATCGTCCATCGCCACCACTTCGGTGGCGCCGACCACGGTCAGTCGGGGATGGCCGGCGGCCTTGTGCTTCTTCAGCTGGGCGTGGATCTGGTCTTCCAGTCCGACCAGAATCAGTTCGGACTCCGGTTCGCGGTTGACGAAAGCTATTGCAGCGGGAACGGTGACCGACGGGCCGTGATCACCGCCCATGCAGTCGATGGAAATTTTAATTGTCATATTTTGATCTGAGCCTCGCTCCAACCCGCATTATGGGGCACATTCGGCTTGATTCAAAATGACAGAAAGAGAATGCCGGACATGAAAAAGCGGCGCCGGAGCACTTGGCTCCAGCGCCGCGTTTTGCGTCGAACCGCGAACTTATTCGTCGTTCTTGGTCTTCAGGACCTTGCGGCCACGATAAAAGCCGTTCGGGCTGATGTGGTGGCGCAGATGCGTTTCGCCGGTGGTCGGCTCGACCGCCAGCGGCGGCGCATTCAGAAAATCGTGCGAACGATGCATGCCGCGCTTGGAAGGGGACTTCTTGTTTTGCTGGACAGCCATGACAACTCCTAAACCGTAAGTTTTAAAATTTTAACATACGGCACGGCAAGTTCCTTGCCGCGCCCGATCCTTTACTGCAAATTCTCCGCGTCGCCGCCTACTGCTTCAGATGCTTCAGCACCGAGAACGGCGACGGCTTTTCCACCGCCGGCACACCGGTCGCGGCAATGCTGTCCGGGCAGACCTCGTGCTTCGGCGCCGGCGGAATCGCCAGCAGCGCATCGTCCTCGACCAGCGCGGCGACATCCATCTGACGCGAACCGACGATGACATCGACCGCGTCATCGGCCAGACGCTCCTCGATGGCGTCGGCGCCGGCTTCGTCGGCCGCCAGAATCAGCACCGAATCCGTGTCGATCCGATAGGCAAACGGCGTCAGGCAGCGCTGGCACATCAGCCGCAGCGTGCCACCGACCGCCAGCCGCAAGCGCGGATGCCCATACTGGTCGGCACCGCCCTGCAGCACCCATTCGATACTGCCGGAATCGTCAACGCATTCGCCAGCCAGGCGACCGAGTTCGGCGACCTGGAAACGGCCCTCGGCACGTTCCTCGAGCCGGCAGAATTCGAAAGCGTCGATCACTAGGGCTTTCATGGCGAAGGCGAAACCGGAAAACCTGCGATAATAACAGGCTTTTTCCTTATTGGTCAAAGTCTTAGCGCGTTTTCGCGCGGTATTTTTCCTGGCACGTCACCTTTTTTCCATGTCCGCTCCGCGCCTGATCCTCGCCTCCACATCCCGCTACCGGCGCGAACTGCTGTCGCGCCTGCAACTGCCCTTCGACACCATGGCGCCCGAGGTCGACGAAACCCCGGCCGCCGGCGAAACCCCGGCCGCCACCGCGTCGCGGCTGGCGTGCGCCAAGGCGCAGGCGGTGGCGGCGCGCGTGCCGCAGGCACTGGTGATCGGTTCCGATCAGGTCGCCACCGTCGATGGCGCGCAGATCGGCAAGCCCGGTTCGCACGAGCACGCGCTGCAACAGCTGCGAACCCTGCGCGGACGGCAAATAGTGTTCCATACCGCGCTATGCCTGTTGGACGGCCGCACTGGCGCCGGCGCGCCGCGGCAATGCACTGAAGTGCAAAGCGTGGTGCGCTTCCGCGACCTGCCGGACGCCGAACTGGACGCCTATCTGCGCATCGAGCGGCCTTACGATTGCGCCGGCAGCGCCAAGAACGAAGGGCTCGGCATCGCCTTGCTGGAAAGTATCGAAAGCACCGACCCGACCGCGCTGACCGGCCTGCCGCTGATCGCGCTGACCTCGATGCTGCGCCGCGCCGGCTTCGCCTTCTTTACAAAATAGGGGAGTATGCCGTTTTTTCGGCCTCTCCCGCAGGGTACATGCCCGGCTTCAAAAATACACATCCCAGTATATTAATAAATCAACAATCATGAGCGGTACTCTTTACCTGATTCCGAACACGCTCGGGCCGGCCGATCCGGCGCTGGCCGATCCGCTGGCGACGCTGATCCCCGAACAGGTACAGCAGCTGGCGCGCCGGCTCGACTGCTTCATCGCCGAAAACGCCAAGACCACCCGCGCCTTCCTGAAGCTGCTCGGCCAGCGGGCGCCGCTGGCGCGGCCGCTGCAGGAAATCGAGATTGCCGAACTGAACCTGCATACCCCTGCCGCCGCTCTGCCGGGCCTGCTGGCACCGCTTTTGGCCGGGCGCGACGCCGGCCTGATCTCGGAAGCCGGAGTGCCGGCGGTGGCCGATCCCGGCGCCGATCTGGTGCGGCTGGCGCATGCGCGCGGCATCCCTGTGCGGCCGCTGGTCGGGCCATCGTCGCTGCTGCTGGCGCTGATGGCGAGCGGCCTGAACGGCCAGAGCTTCGCCTTCCACGGCTACCTGCCGACCGACGCGGCGCAGCGCAACAAACGCATCCGGCAACTGGAGGAACGCTCGCGCCAGGAACGCCAGACCCAGCTGTTCATCGAAACGCCTTATCGCAATCACGCGCTGTTGAGCGCGCTTTGCAGCGCCTGCCAGCCGGGCACGCTGATCTGCGTGGCGACCGACCTGACACTGGCCAGCGAATCGGTCAGGACGCAAACCGCTGCCGTCTGGAAAACCGGACTGGCCGCGCGCGCCGCCGAACTGCACAAGAAGCCGACCGTCTTCCTGCTGCTGGCGGCATGAGCGGCCAGCGCCGCCGCAAAAACAAAACGACGGCATTGCACCGTCGTTTTGTTTTTTGGATTTCCAACTGATCGAGAGTATCGGCATACTCCCTTATCCGCATCGGATGCGGTCAATTCGGCCTTCCGGACCAGGTCGCCAAGCGGATCTGCGTCACCGGATGCCGTCGATACAGGCAGGGCGAGCGATTCGGTTTTCGATAATACGATCCTCCGTGATGCCGCAGACTCCTTCACTATAGGACGGCAGCGCCAACTTGCAAGGGCCGCCGAATCTGCCGTCCGTGGTGCCTGGCTCAATCCGCTCAGCGCAGCGCCGGCCGGCCTTCCAGCGACAGCGCCTTGACCGCACTGCTGCCGACGGCGGCACCGAACTTCTTCAGTACCCGCTCGGACAAACCTTCCTGCTGGGTGTAATCGACGATGTCCTCTGCCTTCAGCAAGTCGCGCGCGACGGTATCGACGGTGCCGAAACCGTCGGCCAATCCCATTTCGACTGCGCGCGCGCCGGTCCAGAACAGGCCGGAAAACATTTCCGGGGTTTCCTTCAGGCGCTCGCCACGGCCCTTGCGCACCGCCTCGATGAACTGCTGGTGGATTTCGGTCAGCATCTGCAGCGCGTAATTCTTTTGTTCCTCGCTCTGCGGGCTGAACGGATCGAGGAAGCCCTTGTTTTCGCCGGCGGTCAACAGGCGCCGCTCGATGCCGAGCTTTTCCATCAGGCCGGGAAAGCCGAATCCGTCCATCAGCACGCCGATCGAGCCGACGATGCTGGCCTTGTTGACGAAAATCTTGTCGGCCGCCACCGCGATGTAATAGCCACCGGACGCGCACATCTCGTCCACCACCACGTACAGCGGCTTTTTCGGATATTCCCGACGCAGCCGGCCGATCTCGTCGTTGATCATGCTGGCCTGCACCGGACTGCCGCCGGGGCTGTTGATGCGCAGCACCACGCCGACCGAACCGCTGCTGGCATACGCCTTGTCCAGCGCCGCGATCACCGTATCGGCGGATGCCTTGCCATTGGCGTCGATGGTGCCTTCGACCTCGACCAGCGCGGTATGGCGTCCGACGTTATCCATCTCGACCGCTTCACGCCCGAACGCCAGCCACAATCCGAACACGATCACCGCCAGCGTCAGCAGCTTCATCAAAATGCCCCAGCGGCGGCGTGCGCGCTGTTCGCGCAGCGAGGCAAACGCCAGCTTTTCCAGCAGTTCGCGCTCCCAGCCGCTTTTGGCCGTCGGGCCGGCGGGCTGCGGTCCGGATTCGAAGGGTTCAGTACTCATCGTCATCACTCAGTGTGGTTGCGCGGCGGCTCATACCGTCGCGGGCCTTACATAATCGTCCGGCTGCCAGTAGATCCAGCCATCCCGCTCCAGCACCGTGACCGGATGCAGCCGCCCGCCGCGGCACGGGCCGCCGGCACAGACGCCGCTCTCCGGCAGATAGATCGCGCCGTGCGTCGAACACATCAGATACTGACCGCCCGATTCGAAGAATTCGCCTTCGGCCCAGTCCAGCTCGATCGGCACGTGGGCGCAGCGATTCAGGTAACCGTAAACCGTCTGATTGTGGCGAATCACGAAACCGCTGCGCGCCTCGCCGCCGGCCGTGACCGGAAAACGCACGCCCTTGCCGCGCTCGGCCAGTTCGGCCGAAGCGCATACCGGGATCAGCGTATCGGCGTCCGCCATCAGGCGTTTTCCAGCAGCCAGGCATGCAGCCCGCCGACCGAATCGGCGCCGTACAGCGGATTCAGCTCCGCCAGCTGGTGCGACGGATGGGCGCCATAGTGCACCGCGACACCGGCGGCGCCGGCATTGAGCGCCATCTGCAGGTCGTGCGTGGTGTCGCCGATCATCAGCGTGCGTTTCATGTCCTGCCCGAGTTCGCGCGTCAGTTCCTGCAGCATCGCCGGATGCGGTTTGGAAAAGGTTTCGTCGGCGCAGCGCGTGGCATCGAAAAACGACAACAGCTTGACCGCGTCCAGCGCCCGGTTCAGTCCGACCCGGCTCTTGCCGGTAGCGACCGCCAGGAAATAGCCGGCCTGCGCCAGTTCCTCCAGCATCCCGGCGGCGCCGGCGAACAAGCTCAGTTCGTGGTCCTGCGTCAGGTAGTGGTAACGGTAACGCTCCACCATGCGCGAATAATGCTTCGGCTCCATTTCCGGAATCGCCAGTTGCAGCGCTTCCTGCAGGCCCAAGCCGATCACGTGCGCCGCCATGTCGTCCGCCGGCACCGGGAAACCGAGATCGCGCGCTGCCGCCTGGATGCACCTGGCGATTGCGCTGGTGCTGTCCATCAGCGTGCCGTCCCAGTCAAAGACGATCAGGTCAAATTGCTTTCTTGCCATGTCCCGGCGGCTGCCCGCCCGCTCCTTCCGTTGCCGGCACCCGCCTCAGGCGTGCGGCGCCGCCGCCTGTCACAGGCTGTTCAAAAAATCCGTGCATTCCGGTGGCAGCGGCGCGTTCAGCGTCACCGCCTGTCCGGAGTCCGGATGCGCGAAAGTAATCCGGTGTGCGTGCAGAAACATCCGCCTGAAGGCAGGACGGCCCGGCTGGCCCTTGTGCAGCGCGCGGTTCAGGCTGAAATCACCGTATTTTTCATCGCCGACGATGGCAAAGCCGCTGGCCGCCAGATGCACCCGAATCTGGTGCGTGCGGCCCGTCTTCAGTTCGGCTTCCAGTAATGTGAAATCGCCGTAACGGCCGATGCGGCGGAAAATCGTGTGCGCCGGCTGGCCGTCTTCCTGCACGCGCACACGCCGCTCGCCATCGGCGGTGGTGTACTTGAACAGCGGCAGCCGCACATGCTGGGTCGGGTTCTTCCAGTCGCCATGTACCAGCGCCAGATAGCGCTTGTCGATCTGGCCGTCGCGCATCTGCGCATGCAGATGCGTCAGCGCCGAGCGCTTCCTGGCCAAGAGCAGGATGCCCGAAGTATCGCGGTCGAGCCGGTGCACCAGCTCCAGAAAGCGCGCCTGCGGACGCGCGGCCCGCAATTGTTCGATGACGCCGAAGCTGACGCCGGAACCGCCATGCACGGCGACGCCGGCCGGCTTGTCGATCACCAGCAGATGACCATCTTCCAGCAAGACCCGGAATTCGGCGCCAGGGACGAAGCGCACCGGCGCTTCCGCCACCCGCAGCGGCGGCACCCGCACCACGTCGTCTTCCTGCAGCCGATAGGTCGGATCGATACGGCCCTTGTTGACGCGCACCTGCCCCGATCGCAGCACCCGGTAAACATGACTTTTCGGCACGCCCTTGCACACCCGCAGCAGAAAATTGTCGATGCGCTGGCCGGCCTCCTCGCCGGAAATCTGTAAATGCCGGACCGCGAGCGCAGCGCCGGAAGGCGCCGGAGCGGACGCGGTTTGCACCGGCTCCGCATAAAATCTCGCTAAGTCCTTCATTTTGAATATATAATTGTTTCGCCGCAGTGAAATGGCTGCGGTATAAGTGTAAGAATAAAAAGCACATTCTACACAGGGGCTCTTCCCTCGGCCTCGCCAATTCGCAAATTCGAGGGAAAAGACGTGTACGCATCATCCGTGCGCGAATCCAGGCCGCACCGCAGTTGCAGCCGGACAGCGCGCACGATGCCGGACCGGAATGTTTGGAATACCAGGATAAAAATCCGGCAAGTCCCCCGCTTTCATGCTTGCGGCGCTTGCCGGCGATGCTGTCGAACCCCGTTTGCCGTTTCTGCTGAACCCTATGTCTCGTTTGGCGCAACCCGCTTGCCCACGCCCTGCCGCCGTTCGCGGCGCGTCCGCTCCGCCGGATGCGCCGGACGCGGCCAGGCCCGGCAGCCGGCATCCGGCTCAATCGCATCCGCGCCCGATCGCAATGCCGGCATAGCCGCCGGGCATCGCAGCAGCGCCCTTCCGCCAGACACTCCTTCCTCCGCGCGTACATCCCTGTACTTTTGCCGCCGCTTCCGCCGGGCGGCAGCCAGAGGCCCGCGGGCCACGGAGTGAAACATGAAACGCATGTTGTTCAATGCGACGCAGCAGGAGGAATTGCGCGTCGCCATCGTCGATGGCCAGAAGCTGATCGACATCGATATCGAAACCGCCGGACGCGAGCAGCGCAAGTCCAACATCTACAAGGGCGTCATCACCCGCATCGAGCCGTCGCTGGAAGCCTGCTTCGTCAATTACGGCGAGGAGCGGCACGGTTTCCTGCCGTTCAAGGAAGTGGCGCGCAGCTACTTCAAGGAAGGCGTCGACGTGCGCAACGCTTCGATCAAGGAAGCGCTGCGCGAGGGCCAGGAAATCATGGTCCAGATCGAAAAGGAAGAACGCGGCAACAAGGGCGCGGCGCTGACCTCGTTCATCTCGCTGGCCGGCCGCTATCTGGTGCTGATGCCGAACAACCCGCGCGGCGGCGGCGTCTCGCGCCGGGTCGAGGGCGAGGATCGCCAGGAACTGCGCGAAACCATGGACAAGCTCGACCTGCCTTCCGGCATGTCGGTGATCGCGCGCACCGCCGGCATCGGCCGCAACGTTGACGAACTGCAGTGGGATCTGAACTACCTGATGCAGCTGTGGCGCGCGATCGAAGGCGCCGGCCAGTCGGCGCCGGGGGCGTTCCTGATCTACCAGGAATCGTCGCTGGTGATCCGCGCGATCCGCGACTATTTCCAGCCGGACATCGGCGAAATCCTGATCGATACCGACGACATCTTCGAGCAGGCGCAACAGTTCATGACCCACGTGATGCCCGACATGGTGCATCGCGTCAAGCGCTACCGCGACGACGTGCCGCTGTTCTCGCGCTTCCAGATCGAGCACCAGATCGAAACCGCCTATTCGCGCACGGTACCGCTGCCGTCCGGCGGCGCGATCGTGATCGACCACACCGAAGCGCTGGTGTCGGTGGACGTCAACTCGGCACGCGCCACGCGCGGTTCCGACATCGAGACCACCGCCTTCAACACCAATCTCGAAGCCGCCGATGAAGTGGCGCGCCAGTTGCGCCTGCGCGATCTGGGCGGCCTGATCGTGATCGACTTCATCGACATGGAGAATTCCAAAAACCAGCGCGAAGTCGAAACCCGCCTGAAGGATGCGCTGCACTACGACCGCGCCCGGGTGCAGATGGGCAAGATCTCGCGCTTCGGCCTGATGGAGCTGTCGCGCCAGCGGCTGCGGCCGTCGCTGTCCGAGGGCAGCCACGTGACCTGCCCGCGCTGCAACGGCACCGGCCACATCCGCGATACCGAATCGTCGGCGCTGCAGGTCCTGCGCATCATCCAGGAAGAAGCGATGAAGGAAAACTCGGCGGCGATCCACGTGCAGGCGCCGGTCGATGTCGCCGCCTTCCTGCTGAACGAAAAGCGCGGCGAAATCCTGAAGATCGAAACCCGCCATCGGGTCACGGTGGTGCTGATCCCCAACAAGCACCTGGAAACCCCTCACTACAAGATGGAGCGCATCAAGCTGGACGACAGCCGGCTGGAAGAGCCGCAAGCCAGCTACGCAATGGCGGAACAGGCCGATACCGACATCAGCTACGGCAAGCGCCAGAAGGAAGAAGCGCGGCCACGCCAGGAAGCGGTGGTCAAGGGCATCACGCCGGACCAGCCGGCGCCGGTATTCGAACGCCGCCAGCCGGAAGCCGTGCCGACCCCGGCACCGGCACTGGTGACGCCGCCGCAAGGCTTCTTCACGCGACTGATGAATCTGCTGTTCCGTCCGGCCCCGATGACGCCGCCGGCGGCTCCGGCAGCCGCCCCGGTGGCCGCCAAACCGGCCCCGGCACGCGAGCGCGGCAATGGCGGCGGCGCCAACGGCAACGGCCGCAATCCGCGCGGGCGCGGTGGCCGTGGTGGCCGCAACGGCCAGCGCGAACAGCGCGAGGAACGCGACACCACCCGCGCCGATGCCGCAAAGCCGGCAACCACCAGCGAAGCAGCGCCGGCGGAAGCCAAACCGGCCCGGCCGCCGCGTCCGCCACGCGAACCTCGCGAGCCACGTGAAGCGCGCGAGGGTGGCGAAGGTCGCGCCCGCAACGGTGAACGCCAGCAGCGCAACCGCGAGGAACGCAAGGAAAGCAACGAGGACAAGCTGGAAAAGGTAGAGAAGATCGAGGCGCTCGAAACCGCCGTGCCGGCACCGGAAGCCGTCAGCGCGGCCGTGCCGGCAAGTGCCGACGAGGCGCAGCTGGAACCGAACCGCGGTCCGCAGGGCGAAGGCAACGAGCAAGGCGAAGAACCGCGCCGCCGCCGCCGCCGTGGCGGTCGCAACCGCAACCGCCGCGATCGTGACGGTGCCGACAATGCCGAAAACGGCAATGGCGAAGCGGCCTTCGTACCGGTAGCCGACGCCGCGATGGCGCAGGCCCAGCTGGAAAGCGCGGCAGCGGTCGAACCGCCGGCCGTCGCCATCGAAGCCGCTGCACCTGCACCTGCACCTGCACCAGCGCCGGCACCGGCACCGGCGCCGGTGATCGTCGAAACACCGCAGGCGGCGCCGACCGCCACGGTGGCACCGGCGGTTGCCGAAACAGCGGCGCCCGCCGCTGCTCCGCAGGCGCGGCAGATGCCGCTGCTGCCGGAACAGCCGGCTGTCGAGCCGGGGACGATGGATGCCGACGCGGCGGTCGCCGCCGGCGTCACCGCGGCGGCGGCGGAAGCCGAAGCCGCCAGCGCCAGCCTGACCGGATCGGCGCCAGCCGACCCGACGCCAGCCGGGGAAAGCACTCCGGCAGCGGCGGCTCCGGTCGCCGTCCCGGCCGTCCCGGCCTCCCCGATCGTCACTCCGGCCGGCGCCTCGGTCGATGAACTGCGCAGCGCGCTGGCGGCAGCCGGCCTGACGCTGGCCGCGACCGATCCGGAGAAACTGCGCGCCGTGCAGGAAGCGGCCAGCCGCGAAGTGCCGGCGGTGCGCGTGCCGCGCGAGCGCAAACCGTTGCCGCCGGTATCGACCGAGCCGCTGGTCCAGGTCGAAACGCAGCGCTAGTCGCCGCGCCGATGCCCGCAGGCCACCCGGCCGGCGGGCCTGCCCGAGGGAGCCGCCGGCTCCCTTTTTCGTTGCCGCCACCCGCCGCGCGCGGCGGCGACTTCGGCGCGCGCGCCGGCGTGGTATCGTGTAACGATCCGTCAGGGGAAACCGGCGCCCGCTCACTGCGCCCCGGTTCGCGCCCGGCGCGCCGCCTTCCAGCATCCACATGAATCAGAAAGTCATTTTCCTCGCCAACCAGAGCGATGCCGCCGTGCCCCCGATGCCGCCGGCAGCGGCGGATGCGGCCGACGGCAACGTGCGCGACCGCCTGCAACGGCCGCTGCACGATCTGCGCATCTCGGTCACCGACCGCTGCAATTTCCGCTGCGTCTACTGCATGCCGAAGGAAGTGTTCGGCAAGGATTACCCGTTCCTGCCGCACGCGGCGCTGCTGTCGTTCGAGGAAATCACCCGCGTCGCCCGACTGTTCATTGCCCACGGCGTCGAAAAAATCCGCCTGACCGGCGGCGAGCCGCTGCTGCGCAAGGACATCGAGACGCTGATCGCCCAGCTGGCGGCGTTGCGCACGCGCTCCGGCCGCCCGCTCGATCTGACGCTGACCACCAACGGCGCGCTGCTGGCGAAGAAGGCGCGGGCGCTGAAGGAGGCCGGCCTGGCGCGCGTGACGGTGTCGGTCGATTCGCTCGACGACGCCACCTTCCGCCGCATGAACGATGCCGATTTTCCGCTGGCGAAGGTGTTGCAGGGCATCGACGCCGCGCACGCGGTCGGGCTCGGGCCGATCAAGATCAACATGGTGGTCAAGCGCGGCATGAACGACCACGAGATCGTGCCGATGGCGCGGCGCTTCAAGGACACGCCGTTCATCCTGCGCTTCATCGAATACATGGACGTCGGCGCTTCCAACGGCTGGAAGATGGACGAGGTGGTGCCGTCGGCCGAGGTGGTGCGGCGCATCGACGCCGAGCTGCCGCTGCAGCCGATCGCCGCCAACTATGCCGGCGAAACCGCCGAGCGCTGGCGCTACCGCGACGGCGGCGGCGAGATCGGCCTGATCTCCAGCGTCACCAGGGCATTCTGCCGCGACTGCACGCGCGCGCGGCTGTCGACCGAAGGCAAGTTGTACACCTGCCTGTTCGCCACCGGTGGCCACGATCTGCGCGCGCTGCTGCGCGGCGGCGCCAGCGACGACCAGATCGCCGCGACGATCGGCGGCATCTGGCGCGCGCGCGCCGACCGCTACTCGGAACTGCGCGCCGATGGCGGTGCCGGGCCGGCGCAAAAAAAGATCGAGATGTCGTATATCGGTGGCTGACCTCTTTAAAATACGGGGAGTATGCGATTGAAATCCTTTATGGTAGCGCGCCACAGCATGCCTATATGGGGAGTATATGCATATCGCGGGGCCGGCGTCGGCAACTGGCGGCAGTCCCGCGCCGCTTCCCTTTTCCAGCGGAGCGACGAATGGATACCAGTCAGATCACCGGCCTGATCCTGGCCGGCGGGCGCGGTTCGCGCATGGGCAACGTCGACAAGGGCCTGCAGCCGTTTCGCGGCGCGCCGATGGCGATGCACGTGATGCTGCGGCTGGCGCCGCAGGTCGGCCCGCTGATGATCAACGCCAACCAGAACATCGGCCCCTACGAAGGCTTCGGCGTGCCGGTGTGGCCGGACCAGATGCCGGATTTCGCCGGGCCGCTGGCCGGGCTGCAGACCGGGCTGGCGCATTGCGAAACGCCGTACCTGGCGACCGCGCCCTGCGATTCGCCGTTCCTGCCGGACGACCTGGTGGCGCGGCTGTATGCCGGCCTCGACGAATGGCAGGCCGACCTGGCCGTGGTGGTGACCGGCACCGAGCGCCGCGCGCAGCCGGTGTTCTGCCTGATGAAAAGCGCGCTGCTGCCGCACCTGAGCGCCTTCCTGCAGGACGGCGGCCGCAAGATCGACCGCTGGTATTCGACGCTGAACGTGATCGAAGTGCCCTTCCCCGATGAAGCGGCGTTCCGCAACATCAATACCGTCGAGGAACTGCGCCAGTACGAAAACGACTGAAGCACGCCCACCGCCCGCGAACTACCGATGACCGCCCCGCTCCCCCCTGTTCCGTCAACGCTGGCCGACGCCACCGGCTGCCTGACCGCCTACGATCCGAACGCGCTGCCGGTGGCCGACGCGCAGGCGGTGATCCGCCGCTTCGTCGCGCCGATCACCGCCATTGAGCAACTGCCGCTGCGCAGCGCGCTCGGGCGCGTGCTGGCGCACGAGGTGATGTCGCCGATCGACGTGCCGGCGCACGACAATTCGGCGATGGACGGCTTCGCGCTGCGCGCATCCGATCTGCGGAGCGACGGCGCGGTCACGCTGAAGGTGGTCGGCACCGCCTATGCCGGGCGCGCCTTCGACGGCGCCGTCGCGCCCGGTGAAGCGCTGCGGGTGATGACCGGCGCGGTGATGCCGGCCGGCTGCGACACCGTGGTGCCGCAGGAATTCACCCGCGACGCCTCCGACGCGGCAGTGACGATCCCGCCCGGCGTGGTGCGCGCCGGAGACAACCGGCGCCTGCGCGGCGAGGATCTGGCGGCCGGCCGTGCCGCGCTGGCGGCCGGCAAGATCCTGCGGCCGGCCGACATCGGCCTGCTGGCCTCGCTCGGCCTGGCCGAAGTGGCGGTGCGGCGGCGGCTGCGGGTGGCGTTCTTTTCCACCGGCGACGAACTGCGTTCGATCGGCGAGCCGCTAGCCCCCGGCTGCGTCTACGACTCCAACCGCTACACGCTGCACGGCATGCTGACGCGGCTCGGTTGCGAACTGCTCGACATGGGCGTGGTGAAGGACGATCCGGTGGCGCTGGAAGCGGCCTTCCGCAGCGCCTGCGAAAACGCCGATGCGGTGATCACCTCGGGCGGCGTCTCGGTCGGCGCCGCCGACTACACCAAACAGATGATGGCGCGGCTGGGCGACGTCGCCTTCTGGACCATCGCGATGCGCCCCGGCCGGCCGATGGCGTTCGGCCGCATCGAATCGAACGGCCGCGGCGCCTACCTGTTCGGCCTGCCGGGCAATCCGGTGGCGGTAATGGTGACTTTCCTGTTCTTCGCGCGCGAGGCGCTGCAGTACATGATGGGCGCGCGCACCGAGCCGCTGCCGCTGCTGCGCGCGACCTCGGCAGGAGCAATCAAGAAGCGCGCCGGCCGCACCGAATACCAGCGCGGCATCCTGTCACGCGGAGCGGATGGCCGGCCGCAGGTGCGCGTGACCGGCAACCAGGGTTCCGGCGTCTTGCGCTCGATGTCGGAAGCCAATTGCATGATCGTGCTCGGCCACGCGCAGGGCAACGTCAGCGCCGGCGACGAAGTCGAGGTGCTGCCGTTCGAGGGTCTGATCTGACTCAGGCGTCGTTCTCGCCGGCATCGGCCGGCAGCGCCGCGCCCAGCAGCTTCTGCGCCGCCTCGGCCGGCAGCGCCTCCACCGATTTCAGCTTGCGCGACATCTGACGGCTGCGCACTTCGGCCTGCTCGATGTTCTTGGCGGCGCGCTCCAGCGTGTTTTTGGTGACCGCCAGCACCTCGCCGAACTTGCCGAATTCGGTCTTGACCGCGCCCAGCACTTCCCACACCTCGGACGAGCGCTTTTCCAGCGCCAGCGTACGGAAGCCCATCTGCAGGCTGTTCAACAGCGCCGACAGCGTCGATGGTCCGGCGATCGACACCCGGTGCAGCCGCTGCAATTCGTCGGCCAGGCCGGGACGGCGCATCACTTCGGCGTACAAGCCTTCGGTCGGCAGAAAGAGGATGGCGAAGTCGGTGGTCAGCGGCGGCGACAGGTATTTGTCGGCGATCGATTTGGCCTCGCCGCGCACCACCCGCTCCAGTTCGCGCGCGGCCAGGTTGGCGCCGTCGAGATCGGCGCGCTCGGCCGCCTCGCACAGCCGTTCGTATTGCTCCTTCGGGAACTTGGCGTCGATCGGCATCCATACCGGCCGATCGCCACCGCTGCCATTGCCGGGCAGCCGGATCGCGAATTCGACCCGCTCGCCGCTGCCCGGCACGGTTTCGACGTTCTTGCCGTATTGATCGACGGTCAGCAACTGCTCCAGCAGCATTTCCAGCTGCACCTCGCCCCAGGTGCCGCGCGTCTTGACGTTGGTCAGCACCCGTTTCAGGTCGCCGACGCCGATCGCCAATTGCTGCATTTCACCCAGTCCCTGATGCACCTTGTCGAGGCGGTCCGACACCAGCTTGAACGATTCGCCGAGGCGCTGTTCCAGCGTCGCGTGCAGCTTTTCATCGACGGTCTTGCGCATTTCCTCCAGCCGCACGCCGTTGTCCTGCTGCAGTTCGCGGATCTTGGCTTCCAGCGTGGCGCGCACCTCGGCCATCCGCTGGGCATTCGATTCGGTCAGCGCGGCCAGCGCCTGATTCAGCGTCGCGCCGAAGCGCTGCAGGGATGCTGCCTGCTCCTCCCGGCCAGTCTGGGCATGGGTGCTCATGCTTTGACGCATACCCTCAAGTTGCTCGGCATTGGTCTGAGTCAGCTTGACCAGCTGCTGGGCGAAACCGTCGAGCCGCTGGGTGTTGGAAGCGGCCAGCGCATTCAGGTTCTGCGTCTGCGTCTCGCCGAAACGCGCCAGCGATGCCGACTGCTCCTCGCGCGCCGCCTGCGCCTGCTGGCTGATCGCCTGCCGCATCTCGCCGAGTTGCTGGCTGTTGGCCTCGGTCAGCTTGGCCAGCTGCTGGGCGAAACCGTCGAGCCGCTGGGCGTTGGAAGTGGTCAGCGCGTTCAGACTCTGCGTCTGCGTCTCCGCCAAGCGCGCCAGCGACGCCGACTGCTCCTCGCGCGCCGCCTGCGCCTGCTGGCTGATCGCCTGCCGCATCTCGCCGAGTTGCTGGCTGTTGGCCTCGGTCAGCTTGGCCAGCTGCTGGGCGAAGCCGTCGATCTGGTTGTTCTGCATCGTCGCCACCGTGGTCAGCTGCGCCGCCAGCGCCTGCTGGAACTGGCCGAGGGTGGCGCCGAGTTCCTGCCGGGTGGTCTGCGCCGAGCCCTGCACCTGCGCGCGCAGTTCGCGTTCGACGCGCTCGCCGCGCTCGCCGGCCTCGTGCTGCTGGCGCTGCAGTTCGGCCTGCAATTGCTGCAGGCGCGCATCCAGTCCGCCGTCGCGGCGGCCGCGCAGCGTCAGCATGATCTGCAGCACCAGGATCAGCAGGACGAGCAGCAGGACGATGATTTCGATGGAAGGCATGAGTCGGTAGCGGAAGGGAAAGTGGAAGTCAGACTGTACTAGCCGCAGGGATTCCGGGACAAGCCGGAATCGGCGAGTGGCGCGGCACGGCTAGCCGGGACGGTTGCGCATCCAGTCGGCCACTTCGTAGAACGACAGCATCAGCCGCTCCTGCAGCGCCGGCGCGATCTGCCGGTCCTGCAGCGCCCATGCCATGCAGCGCAGCCACTGGTCGCGCTCGACGCTGCCGATCGCATACGGCAGATGGCGCGCGCGCAGGCGTGGATGGCCGAAGCGTTCGACGAACAGGTCCGGGCCGCCCATCCAGCCGGACAGATACCAGTACAGCTTGTTGCGCGAGCCGTCCAGCGTGCTCGGGTGCAGCGCGCGCAGGATGGCGAACTCCGGCTCCAGATCCATCAGGTCGTAGAAACGGTCGACCAGTTCGCGCAGCGCCTCGGCGCCGCCGAGCTGCTGATACAGCGACGGCGTGGAAGATTCTTCAAGCGGCATGGCGCGCAGCATTGCCGGTGGCGAGCGGAAAGCAATCCGGGATGGACCCGGCAGATACATATACTCCCCATGTAGCCGCCCTGTTACGGGCACCCACGTTTGTAAGTTGACTCATACTCCCCTGTTTTTCAAATATCGGCGAACGCCTCAACCGTCGCGCAGGCTTTGCAGCGGCGGCTGCGTCAGCACGTTGCGCAATCCGATCCAGCCGCCGACGAAGGCGCAGACAACGCCGACCGCGCCGCCGGCCGCCCACACCAGCGGGCTGAAGTGCCATTCGAAACGGAACACGTAATGCGCCAGCGCCCAGCCGATCGCGGCGGCGCCGCTGGCGGCCAGCACACCGGCCAGCGCGCCGATCAGCGTGAACTCGATCCACTGCGCGCGCGACAGCTGGCGCCGGGTGGCACCCAGCGCGCGCAGCAGCGCCGCCTCGCGGATGCGTTCTTCCTGCGAGCCGAGCAGCGCCGCGTACAGCACCAGCGCACCGGCCGCCAGCGTGAACAGGAACAGGAATTCGACCGCGCCGATCACCTGATCCAGCACGCTCTGGATCTGGCGCAGGATGCTGCCGATGTCGACCACGGTCAGGTTCGGAAAGGCCCGTGTCAGCGCATCGCCCAGCGCGCCCGATTCGGACGGCAGATGGAAGGCGGTGATCAGCGTCTGCGGCATGTCGCGCATCGCCGCCGGATTGATGATGACGAAGAAATTGACGCGCATCGAGCCCCAGTCGAGCGCGCGCAGGCTGGTCACCGGCGCCTCCACCATCTGGCCGCCGACGTCGAACTGCAGCCGGTCGCCCAGCTTCAGGCCGAGCGTCTTGGCCAGTCCCTGCTCGACCGAGGCTTCCGGCTTGCTGTCGTCGTACCAATGGCCGGCGACGATGGTGTTCTGCGGCGGCAACTCCGCCATCGTCGACAGGTTGAATTCGCGGTTCACCAGCCGTTGCGCGCGCTCGTCCTGATAGGTGTCGGGGCCGACCGCGACACCGTTGATGCGCACCAGCCGGCCGCGGATCATCGGGTACAGCTGTGGCGCCGCCACGCCGCCGTCGCCCAGCATCGTCAGCACGCCGGCGCGCTGATCCGGCTGGATGTTGATGACGAAACGGTTCGGCGCATCCGCCGGCGTCGAAGCGCGCCAGGCGCCGATCAGGTCGCCGCGCACCACCGTCAGCAGCAGCAGCGACATCAAGCCCAGCGCCAGCGCGACGATCTGCACCACCGTCGCGCCCGGCCGCCGCTGCAACGCGGTCAGCGCGAAACGCCAGGCCGCCGCATGCGACAGGTCGCGCAGCGGCCGCAGCGTTTTCAGCGCCAGCCAGCCGATCAGCGCGAACAGCACGAAGCCGCCGAGGAAACCGGCGACCGTCAGCAAACCCAGTTGCGGATCGCCGGCCTGCCACAGCAGCAAGGCCGCGAACGCCGCCACGCCGCTGCCGTAGGTGGCCAGCGCCAGCGGTTTCGGCGCTTCCTGCTCGCGGCGGATCACCCGATTGTGCGGCACGTTGCGCAGCTGCAGCACCGGCGGCAGCGCGAAACCGATCAGCAGCAGCAGGCCGACCGCCACGCCTTGCAGCGCCGGCAGCCAGCCAGCCGGCGGCAGCCGCGTCGCCACCAGACTACCGAGCCATTCCAGCAGCACGAAATGCGCGCCGAAACCGAGCACGACGCCGATCACGCCGGCCGCCAGCCCGAGCAGCAGGAATTCATACAGCACCAGCCGCGTCACCTGCCCCTGCGACAGGCCGAGGCAGCGCAACATCGCGAACCCGTCCAGATGGCGCCGGGCGAAACGGCGCGCCGCCATCGCCACCGCCACCGCCGCCAGCAGCGCCGCCAGCAGGCCGACCAGCGACAGGAACTGGTGCGCGCGGTCCAGCGTCGAGCGCATTTCCGGCCGGCCGGTTTCCAGCGATTCGATGCGCACGCCGCGCAGCCGCTGCGCCGCGATCCGCGCTTCCACCCATTGCTGGAAACCGCGCACCTGCGGCGGCGCGCCGGCGGCCAGCAGCCGGTAGGTCACGCGCGAACCATCCTGTACCAGCTGGGTCGCCGCCAGGTCCGGCAGCGCCAGCATCACGCGCGGGGCGAAGTTGATGAAGGCGCCACCGCGATCCGGCTCGACCGAAATCACGCCGGCGATGCGCAGGCGCGCATCGCCAAGTTGCAGCTCCTGCCCCGGCGCCAGCGCCAGCGCCGACAACACGTCGGGATCGACCCAGACCGTGCCCGGCGCCGGAATCCCCGGCGCCGCCACCTCGCCGGCGCCGGCATCGAGCGCCTGCGCGCGCAGCTTGACGGCGCCACGCAGCGGATAGCCGGCCGACACCGCCTTCAGCGACACCAACCGCGAGCGCGCGTCGTCGCCAGTGCCGAGCGCCATGCTGGGAAAGGCCACCGTTTGCGCCAGCGTCAGCCCGCGCCGGCGCGCCTCGGCCTGCCAGTCGGGATCGATCGGCTGATCGGCGTTGACCACCATGTCGGCACCGAGCAACTGGCCGGCATCGCGCTGCAGCCCGGCTGCCAGCCGGTCGATGAAGAAGCCGACCGCCGACAGTGCCGCCACCGCCACCACCAGCGCCAACAACAGGAAATGCAGTTCACCAGCGCGCCAGTCGCGCCGCATCATGCGCATCGCTTGCGCCAGCATCAGGAAGTCATCTTTCGGAAAAACCAGCGCAGGCCGCGCCAGAGTTTTGGCAACAGCCACAGCGCCAGCAGGAAAAACAGCAGCAACAGCGCGAACCACAGCCACGGATGGAAGAACGCCGCCCACAGGCCGCCCAGCACCGCCGCCTCCTCGGAAACCGAAGCGGTCCAGTTGGACAAGGGTTCCGGCGAGGTATTGATCAGCGCCCGGCTGCCGGCCTTGGTGGCATGCGCGCCGGCCGCCACGGTGCCGCCCAGCAGCGCCGCCACCGCGGTCCATTCCGGCGCCATCTGCCCCATCGCTGCGACCGCCAGCACCGCACCGGCCGGAATGCGGATGAAGGTATGCAGCGCATCCCACAGCGAATCGAGGCCCGGCACCTTGTCGGCCAGGAACTCGATCGTCGCCAGCACGCCGGTGATGCCGATCACCCAGGGAGACTGCAGCACCTGCAGCGCCGGCGGTAGCTCCAGCCAGCCGACCCGGCCGAACCAGCCGGCGATGAACAGCGCCAGATACAGCCGCAGCCCGCTGGCCCAGGACAGGCCGGCCGCCAGTGCGGAAGCCGACAGCAGATCGGGCATCTCAGCCTCCGTCGCGCCGGCCGTCGCCGCGCAAGCGTTGCAGCCGCGACGGCGGGATCGCCGGCGAACGCGCCACCAGCAACGTCACGCCCCAGCAGATCAGCATGACCGGCACGATGAAACGCCAGCCAAGCTCGTGAAAACGGCGCAGATAGGTCATCAGACCGGCCAGGATCAGCATCGGCCCGCTGACCACCGACGACTTGGTCACGCCATCCAGCAGCAGGATCGCCACGCCGGCGCCGGCCAGGCCGACCACCCACAGCCAGCGCGCGTCCGGCAACCAGTGCAGACTGTTCAGCAGCCAGAAACCGCCAAAGAGAATCAGCACGATCGGTAATCCGGCCCCTCGCATTGCGCTCCTTCCCGCTTCCGCACCCCGGTGAATGGATGACAGATTGTTAAATAAAAATATAAATTATGTGACGACGGCCGATATTTCCTGACGAAAAACCTTAGAATAGGAAATCCCGAAACCGTCCCGGGCGCAGCGCGCCGCGTCCTCAGCCCTTCGTGCCGGCGCCCGCCGCCCTGATTCCGCGGCCATGTTCAGCAGCACGCTCACCATTCTAGTCATCGGCGCCTTCCTGTGCATCATCATGCTGCTGGTGCTGAGTTCGCTGTGGCGCACCGCGATTCCGGGCGTGCGCGAATGGAGCGCCGGCAACGCGCTGGCGATCGCCGCCTTCTTCCTGTACGCCTTCGGCAAGAGCCTGCCGCCACTGGCCGCCTACGAACTCGCCAATGCCGTCAACGCCGCCGCCAGCGCCGCCCTGCTGCTGGGCTTTTACCGTTTCCTCGGCCGTCCGGCACGGCTGCCGCTGCTGGCAGCCGGCGTGGTGCTGCTGACCGCGGCCATCGCGGTCTTTCACTACTGGATTGATTCGTTCGCGCTACGCACATTGGCGGTGGCGCTGTATCAGGGCATCGTGTTCGGCGCCATCGCGCTGACGGTACTGAAGTTCGGCAACGGCACGCTGTCGCGGTATCCGGCGGGATTCACCAGCGCGATGGCCGGCCTGATTGCCAGCGGCCATCTGGTGCGCGGCATACTCTACGTCGCCGGCCCGGAAATACCGCAATCGCTGCTGCAGCCGTCGGCCTGGAATCTGCTGTTCCTGTCGGCCAGCACGCTGGTGATGCCGGTGATGACGCTGGGCGGGGTGATGATGGTACACGGCGCGATGATGCAGAAATCGGAACACGCCGCCAACCGCGACTTCCTGACCGGCGCCTGGTCCCGCCGCGCCTTCTTCGAACACGCCCAGCATGAACTGGCGCGCGCGCGTCGCCTCGACAGCAGCATCGCGCTGCTGTTGATCGACGTTGACCACTTCAAGCAGGTCAACGACCGCTTCGGCCACGCCACCGGCGACCGGGTGCTGATCGACATCGTGCGCAAGAGCCAGACACTGCTGCGCAGCATCGACTACCTGGGCCGCATCGGCGGCGAGGAATTCGCCGTGCTGCTCAGCGACGCCGACCGCGACGCCGCGCTGACGGTGGCGGAGCGCCTGCGGCAGACGCTGCAGGCGGCGCCGCCGCCAGCCGGCAGCACCGACAACCCCTATACGGTCAGCATCGGCGTTGCCATCCTGCGCGAATCGGAATCCTTCGAAAGCCTGATGCAGCGTGCCGACGCCGCGCTCTACCGCTCCAAGGCGGCAGGCCGCAATCAGGTCAACATCCACGCCGAAATCGTACCGGGGCCGACGCCGGCGCCGGCGATCTGAACCGCACCGGCGGCGCTCCCATCCGGAATATCCGCTGCCGCAACCTGCCAGGCGCCGATCATGCTGAAACTCGACCACCTCGCCATCATCGCCCCCTCCCTCGAAGCCGGCCGCGCCCATGTCCAGGAACGGCTCGGCATCGACATGCCGGCCGGCGGCAAGCATCCGCAAATGGGCACGCACAATCTGCTGCTGCGGCTTGGTGACGATGTCTTTCTGGAAGTGATCGCCGCCGATCCGGCCGCCGCCTCGCCGCCGCAGCCGCGCTGGTTCGGACTGGACGACAGCGCCACGGTACAGGCCGACTGGGCCGCCGAACGCCGCTTGCGCACCTGGGTGGCACGGACCGACGATCTCGATGCGGTGCGCCGCCAACACGGCCCCGCCTTTGGTGAGAAAGCCGCGATTTCGCGCGGCGACCTGTCCTGGCACTTCCTGGTGCGAGGCGACGGCGCGCTGCCGGCGGATGGCGTGGCGCCATCGATCATGGATTGGGGAGCGCGCGGCAATCCGGCATCGGCCATGCCGGATCTGGGCGCCCGTTTGCTGTCGTTCGGAATCGAGCATCCCGACCCGGAACGAGTGGCGACGCTGTACGCGGAACTGGGCATTGCCAATCCACCAGAAATCCACAAAGGAACGCAATTCCGCTATCGGGCGAGAATCGAAACGCCAGGGGGAATCAGGGAATTGTTCTGAGGCGGGCTGGCGTCCACCGGCTGTTTGGCAAGGGCGGGCAGAGAACGACGAAACCGGGAGCTACGTCTACTCCATACCCCTCCAAAATTCAGGGGTGCGCTTATGGCGACTATGGGGTGGCCAACTGCCAGTCCGCTTGGACCTCGACCGTTGCTCGTGATGGAATTTCGATTGATCAATTGCAAGACTATCTCTGTCGACGGAGCACGCGTATCCTGCCGCCGGCTCCTCCACCGCAAAAGAAGCAGTCACCGCCGTCAGATTCCAATCCCGAAACGCCAGTTCCAGCGGGCATCCCTATTTCCTCTTTGACCTCGCCTGATTTCGGGTCAACCCGCCTTACGTCACTCCCCTCGCCTTCCCATGTGCCGTGCCAGAGTTCACCGTCGACCCAGGTGACGCCGGTGACAATACGCTTGGATTCAATGGTCCGCAGAATATCGCCTGTCTCGGGGTCGACCTGATGGATCTTGCGGCCACGAGCTTGCCCCACCCAAAGCGCGCCTTCAGCCCAGGCCAATCCGGAATCGTCGCCGCGACCCGGTGCCGGGATGGTGGCGACCACCTTGCCACTCTTTGGTTCTATCTTCTGAATCCGGTCTTCGGCGATCTGGAACAGATGTGTGCCGTCGAAGGCTGTCCCCGCATGCGCGGCGACATCGATCACTCTTGCGATTTCACCGGTATCGGGATCAAGGGCGTTGAGCTTGTCTCCGCTGGCAAACCATACATGCTGTCCGTCGAACGTGACGCCATGGACAGCCTCCACGCCCGGAAAGGGACCGTATTCGCGCAAAACTTCGGCGGCGGCAGTTTTCATGACTGTTCTCCTGTCGGGTCAGAATTTTCCATGAACGTAGCCTGGCTGCCTGGCAGCGAGCCTGGGAGTAACAATGTTGTCGGGAAGCCCGGTACGGATGGAACCGTCCAGCGTTTCATACGGCCGCGACCGACGGCTCGAACCTTGTTGTCGGCGGCGAGTTCTTCCAGCGCCCGCTGGACGGTGCGTGCGCTCGCCCCCAGAGCGATCGCCAGCGCTGAACTGGACCATGCCTCTCCGTCGGCCAGAAAGGCAAGGATCGCCGCGTTCTTTTCCTCGACGGCTGGAGCCAGTACGACGACCTTTCCGGCATTGCGCGCAGTCAGCAAGAAGCCGCCTTCCGTCGCCGTGATTTCCGCGACCTTCTGCAACTCCCCGCGAAGGCGGGCGATTTCCACTCGAAGCCGGGCACGCTGAGAGTCGTCAGCGTGGCGGGCATGAAAGGTACGTTTCAGCAGTGTGTCCCTCGACACATCGCCGGGCCACGCCTCGGCAAGGCAACGCACCAGTGTGAACAGAACCGGACGCGATGCCAGGAAAATCCTGTCGCCACAATCGTGCACAACGTTCTGGCACGCATCGATGACAAGAAAGTCGGCGGCAAACAGTGCTTCAATCTCATCGAGAAGGACAGGGCGTTCCTCCCCATTTACTATAATCCGCGCAGCCGGGGAACCGAGGGCGAGAGTTGCTGCCTCGACTTCGGTTATCAATGCGGGAATGTCCGCCTGTCGTGCAGCACCGGCCGCTTTGGCAAGTGCCTTGCGCGCTTCACCGATCTTGAGACGCCGAATGGCGATTCCGGCGCGCGTGAGTTCAAAGGCTGCACACGACACCGAAGGAAGGAGAGACGGATCGATCCCGGCAAGCCGTCGCTCCGCCTCATCGAGACGCCCAATCAGAAGCAGGTAGCGCGCCGCGAGATTACGGGCGTGGGCGGCATTCACCGTGTCGCCGTGCGCCTCGAGCGTTGCCCATGCGACATCGAGCAATGCGAGCAATCTCTGCGGCCAGCCGAGGTCACGTGAGACCAGAGCGATCTCGGCTTCGGCGACAACACATCGCGCACGAGAGACCGCCTCCGTGGGGCCGAAGGCGCGTCGCGCAGCCTTGAGCAATGCTTTTGCGCGTTCGAAGTCCCCGAGTTGTGCCATGGCGATGCCGCGCAGCGCCAGTGCAGGAGCGTCGTTGCGCAACGCGACCCGTTTGAGCGCTCCGAGGACATCACCTTCAGCGAGAGCCCGCGCAGCAGAGGTGATCAAAGAGTCCATCGGATGCCCGTCAGATTTGTAACTCCCACCTTTCTGATCCCCGGTCGTAGGCTCCCTTCATGCCGATGACGATCAGTCGGGAACCGTAACATGAATAAACAACGGAGCTAGAACGATGAATACGAGTATAGCCAACAACATTCGGAAATCCGCAGAGGGCGCCGAAGGCCATCGCATCGTCTCCCGGGACGAATGGCTATCTGAGCGCAGGCGACTGCTGGTGCATGAAAAGGAACTCACGCATCTAAGTGACCGGATTGCTGCCGAGCGCAGGGCACTACCCTGGGTAAGGGTCGACAAGGATTATCAGTTCGACACGCTTCAGGGCAGGCGTTCACTACCGGACCTGTTTGACGGTCGTCACCAACTGCTGGTGCAGCATTTCATGTTCGCCCCCGATTGGGAGCAGGGCTGCCCAAGCTGTTCATATATGGCCGACCACAATGACGGCCTGCTGATCCATCTGGCGCACCGCGACGTGACCTTCGTGGCCGTGTCCCGCGCACCGCTTGCCAAGATCAAGTGCTTCCGGCAACGCATGGGCTGGCAGTTCGACTGGGTCTCATCGAATGGCACGGACTTTAATTACGACTTCAAGGTCAGCTTCACATCGGACGAGGTTGCAAGCGGTCATATCGATTACAACTACGGCGGCTGGCCTTACGCTTACGAGGAGTGGCCCGGGATCAGCGTATTTTTCAGAAATGACGCGGCGGAGGTGTTCCACACCTATTCCCGGTACGGTCGCGGCGTTGAGGATATGATGGGCACCTACCGGATGCTCGATCTGACACCCATGGGACGAAACGAAAGAGAGGTCGAATACAAGATGGAATGGGTTCGCCATCATGACCGCTACGAACCAACGGAAGCCGGGAAGGCAACGTCAGGCTCGGTTAAGGGCTTGCTGGGCACTGTCAAGCATGACTGCTGCGGCTGAGGTCGTCGCGGAGAAGTCAGATGACCCGGACCATTCATGGAATATTTGCTGACAACGCTAGCCAGCCGAAAACCAGACGGGCAGTCGCATTCGGCTTGGCAGAGTGGCTCCATCTTGCAGCCACGACAACGTTCGCGGCAATGGTTTTACTGGAAGGCATCATGAGTGGTGAGGCAACTTGCACAGGAATGGCTGCTGCATACCGTGCCGATGGAGACGCCGGACGATCTGGTCGTCAATCACCTTGAAAGCCAGCTACTCCAGCCTGAGCGGCTGGAAACCGTTCTTGCCACTGCGCTCGACCGCAGAGAGGAACACGCCGAGCGCCGCCGCGAGCATATCGCCGAGTTGAACAAGCGGGCCGCTGAATCGGAATTGCGGCTCAAGCGGCTCCATGGCGCCATTGAAGCTGCGTAAATTCAGTGCCCACTCAGGGACTGAAGTGGCGGAAGGGGTGGGATTCGAACCCACGGACGCTTGCGCGTCGCTGGTTTTCAAGACCAGTGCAATCGACCACTCTGCCACCCTTCCAGCAAACCGCGCGAAGCGGGTCAGACCGGCGCTACGTGCAGAGGCGCATTATACCGAAGCGTCCTGTTCGGCCCGGCGTCAGGCGTGCAGAAACATCTGCTGCAGATCGTTCAGAAAGCGTTTGCCGAGTCCGGTCGGCACGATGGTCTTGTAATCGCGCCGCAGCAGCCCTTTTGCTTCCGCCGCATCGAGCTGTTTTTCGATGGTGCTGATGGCAAGTCCGGTACGTTCGGCGAACAGGTTGGCTTCGAAGCCGTCACAAAGGCGCAGCACGTTCAGCATGAATTCGAAACCCAGGTCGGCGCGACTGATTTCCGTCTGTTCGAAAATCTGGGTACCGTTGCGCATGTGCTCCAGATAGGCTCTCGGCTGCTTGTAGCGCGCCTGCCGGACGATGCGGTGCGGGAAGGATATCTTCGAATGGGCGCCGGCACCGATGCCGAGATAGTCGCCGAAACGCCAGTAATTGACGTTGTGCCGCCCCTGCCGGCCCGGCTGGGCGTAGGCCGACACTTCATAGTGATGGTAGCCGGCGGCCTCGGTGCGTTCGTCGATCATGTCCTGCATCTCGGCGCTGGCGTCGTCGTCCGGCAAGGGCGGCGGGTATTTGGCGAAATAGGTGTTCGGCTCCAGCGTCAGGTGGTACAGCGACAGGTGCGGCGGCGCGAAGCCAAGCGCGGTGTCCAGATCCTCGCGTGCCTGCCGCAGGGTTTGCGAGGGCAGCGCGTACATCAGATCGAGATTGAAATTCCCGAAATGCGTCTGCGCGATCTCGACCGCGCGGCGCGCTTCGTCGCCGTCGTGAATGCGGCCGAGCGCCTGCAGGCGCTGCGAGTCGAAACTCTGGATGCCGATCGACAGCCGGTTGATGCCGCTGGCGCGATAGGACTTGAATTTTTCCGCTTCGAAGGTGCCGGGATTGGCTTCCAGCGTGATTTCGGCGGCGCCATCCAGCGGCAGCAGCGTGCGCAGGTCGGACAGCAGCCGATCGACGCCGGCGGCCGACAGCAGACTCGGCGTGCCGCCGCCGATGAACACGGTGTAGATCGGCCGCCCCCAGATCAGCGGCAGCGCACTTTCCAGATCGGCGCGCAGCGCGTCCAGATAGTCGTCCTCCGGAAAACCGCCCTGCACTTCATGCGAATTGAAGTCGCAATACGGACATTTGCGCACGCACCAGGGAAAATGCACGTACAGCGACAGCGGCGGTAGCGCCGGCAGGTTCAGCAGCCCCGGCTTCAGGAAAGCGGTGGCAGCGGCCGTGGCATCGGTGGCGATGGAGGCCACCGCCGTGCCGGCAGCGGCCGGCTTGATCGGAATCATCGCAATCTTTCCACCAGCAGGCGCAGCGCCTGTGCGCGGTGGGACACCTTGTTTTTGTCATCAGCACTCAGTTCGGCGGCGGTCTTGCCGAGTTCGGGCAGCCAGAAATGCGGGTCGTAGCCGAAGCCGTTGGCTCCGCGCGCCTCGGCCACGATCTGGCCATCCCAACGGCCGTCGGCGATGATTGGTTGCGGATCGTCGGCATGCCGCACCAGCACCAGCACGCAATAGTAGTAGGCCGACTTGTCGGTATGCGCAGCAAGGTCGGCGATCAGCTTGCGGTTGTTGGCGGCGTCCGATTTCGGCTCGCCGGCATAGCGCGCCGACAATACGCCGGGAGCGCCGCGCAAGGCCTGCACGCAGACGCCGGAATCGTCAGCCAGTGCCGGCAGGCCGGTGCATCGTGCCGCGTGACGGGCCTTGGCCAGGGCATTTTCGACGAAAGTCAGGTATGGCTCGGGCGCTTCCGGCACGTCAAAATCGCCCTGCGGGCGCACCACCAAACCAAGCGGTGCCAGCATCTGGCCAAATTCGCGCAGCTTGCCGGCATTGTTCGATGCCAGCACCAGAGTTCCATTCAAGGCCATCGCTTGCCCTGTCACTGCGCCAGCCCCAAAGCCTGCTTCTGCAGCCGCGTCAGGCTGGCGATACCCTGCTGCGCCAAGTCCAGCAGCCGCTCCATCGTGGCGCGCTCGAACGGCGCCCCCTCGGCGGTACCCTGGATCTCGATGAAGCCGCCAGCATCAGTCATCACCACGTTCATGTCGGTGTCGCAGGCGGAATCTTCCAGATAGTCGAGATCCAGCACCGGCTGGCCATGATAGACGCCGACCGACACCGCCGCGACGAAATGACGCAGCGGCAGCGCCGCCAGCACGCCACGTTCGACCAACTGCGTGAAGGCATCGTGAGCGGCGACCATCGCGCCGGTGATGGCGGCGGTACGCGTGCCGCCATCGGCCTGCAGCACGTCGCAATCGAGTTGCAATGTGCGTTCACCAAAGGCGTTGAGGTCGAACGCCGCGCGCAGCGAGCGGCCGATCAGACGCTGGATTTCCTGGGTGCGGCCGGATTGCTTGCCCTTGGCCGCCTCGCGGTCCATGCGGGTATGGGTCGAGCGCGGCAGCATGCCGTATTCGGCGGTCAGCCAGCCCTGGCCCTTGCCTTTCAAAAACGGTGGCACTTTTTCTTCGATGCTGGCGGTGCACAACACGCGGGTGTCGCCGAATTCGACCAAAACGGAACCTTCCGCGTGCCTGGTGTAATGACGGGTCAGGCGCACCGCACGCAAGGCGTCGGCGGCACGTCCGCTGGGACGGGTGAGATCGGACATGGATTTCCTAATTGCGGGAGGTCAAGCGCGAGGATTTTTCGATGGCGCCACGGATTTCCTCGATCGCCTTTTCGATTTCAGCCTCGTTGAACGCATCAGCGTCTTCGAGGTCGGCATGGCGCGGCGCCTGAATGGTGGTGGTGACGGTGCCGACCGGCAGCGTATGAGTGGTAACGGTGGTGCTGTCGTTCAGGCTGGCGCTGGCGCCTTCCCACATCATCGCCAGCGCGGTGACATTGTCGCTGCTCTTGCCGGCGATGCCGACCGCGGTGTTCAGCAATTCCGGCACCGCGCGCACGATGGTGCTGTCCTGCAGCCGCTGCGCCAGCACGTGGTCAGGCAATACCGACCACAGACCGTCCGAGCACAGCAGCAGCACGTCGCCGCCCTGCAGGCTGGCACGACGCGAGATTTCGACGATCGGCAGGTTCGGCGCCCCCAGGCAGTTGAACAGCTTGTTGCGGTCCGGATGGGTGGCACGTTCGGACGGATCGACCTTGCCCTGCGCAATCAGCGTTTCGATGCGCGAATGATCGCGCGTGCGCGACAGAATCTGGCCGTTGCGCATCCAGTACAGCCGGGAATCGCCACAATGCGCCCAATAGGCACTGTTGTGCTGGACCAGACAGGCGACGATGGTGGTACGCGGCGTTTCCGGCAGGCGGTTGACTGCGCAGTAACGGTGAATTTCGTGGTGGGCGGCGAAGAAGCTGTCTTCCAGAAAGCGCTCGGGTTTGCGCACGAAAGGTGCCGCATGCTGCTGGAACAGCGCACCGATGGTCTGCATCGCGATAGTGGCGGCCATTTCGCCCTGGATATGGCCGCCCATGCCGTCGGCCAGCAACAGCAGCAGCGCATCGCGGGTGAAGCTGTAGCCCATCCGGTCCTGGTTGACCTTGCGGCCGCCGATCAGGCTTTCCTGGTAAACGGAGAATCGCATCGCGTGAGAAATGGCGGGCCGAAACAGCCCTGTATTGTATTACAGCGTGTTTTCCTGGATCGTATTGGTGTTGACCGGCTTCTTGCCAAGGTGGTTAAGCAATTCGCGGAAGCGGCGCGAAACCCGGCTCATCGCATCGCCAGCCCGATTGGCCGGCATCTGCTGCATCAAGGCCTTTTGCAGCGCGAACACGCTCTGCGGTCGTTGCAGCGGATCGATCTTCAAACAAGCGCGCACGACATCGACCAGTTCCTTCGAATAGACTTCCTCCAGCTTGCGGAAGTGCCCTTCCATCCGGTCATTTTTCTTGCGCTGATCGGCCGCCTGCGGCGGCGCGCCGACCATGCAGGCAAAGATCGAGGCGCCGATGCTGTAGATGTCGGTCCACGGCCCGAGATTGCCGTTCTTGCCATACAGTTCCGGCGGCGCGAAACCCGGCGTATACATCGGATACAGCTTCGGCGAATCGGCCTTCAGGGTCTGGCGGGCGGCGCCGAAATCCAGCAGGATCGGCGTGCCGTCCATCCGCAGATAGATGTTGGCCGGCTTCAGATCGAGATGCAGCAGCTTGTTGGTATGCACTTCGCGCAAGCCGTTCAGCACCTGGCTGAACATCTTGCGGATGAATTTTTCCGACACCAGCGGCCGCTCGCCCTTGTCGCGGCGGCGCAGGATGTGGTCCTGCAGCGAACGGCCGGACTCGTGCACCATCACCATATAGACGGTTTCGTTGGCGCGGAAGAAATTGACCACGCGCACCACGTTCGGGTGGGCGATACGCGCCAGCGCCCGTCCTTCCTCGAAAAAGCATTTCAGCCCGACCCGGAAAGTCGGCAGGTTTTCGGCGGAAATCGCCGGAATCAGTTCGCCCGGCTGGCGCAGCGCCAGCGAACTGGGCAGGAATTCCTTGATGGCGACCGCGTTGCCGTCGGCGTCGTAGGCAAGGTAGACAATACTGAAACCGCCGGAGGCAATCTTCTTTACAATGCGGTATCCGGCGATCTCCAGCCCGTCAGGCAGCGGAGCGTTGTTTTGCGTAGCCATGATTTTCCAGACAGATATATCTGTGATTGTGTGTATAGATCCCTGTTTTGTAAAGACAAGATCGGAGACTGAGCCTTGACCATCTGCAGCATGACCGGCTACGCGGTCCATTCCCGGGAAACCTCCAGCGGCACCATCACCCTCGAAATCAAGAGCGTCAACTCGCGTTTCCTCGACCTGCAATTCCGCATCAACGACGAACTGCGCGCGCTGGAGCCGATGCTGCGTGAAGCGATCACCGCGCGCGTCGGCCGTGGCAAGGTCGAATGCCGGGTCAGTTTCGGCCGCCGCGCCGCCGGTGGCGGCAGCCAGGCGCTGAATACCGGGGTGCTGGCGCAGCTGGCCGAGATGCAGCAGACGCTGCGCAGCCAGTTCGCCGACGCCGCGCCGCTGTCGGTGCAGGAATTGCTGCGCTGGCCGGGCGTGCTGGAGGACGCCGAAATCGGCCAGGATACGCTGCAGGCGGATGCCGCCGCCGCGACCCGGAGCGTGCTGGACGCCTTCATCGAATCGCGCGCGCGCGAAGGCGCGGCGCTGCGGGCGGCACTGGAAACCCGGATCGACGCAATGGAACAGATCGTCGCCCGCATCACGCCGCTGGTGCCGCAAGTCATCGGACAATTCCAGCAAAAGGCGGTGGAACGGATGCAGGACGCGCTCGGCGTCAGCCTGCAAGCCGGTGCGCCATCGTCGGTGACGCGCGAGGAGGTGCTGGAGCGTATCCGCCAGGAAGTGACGCTGTACGGCATCCGCATCGACATCGCCGAGGAACTGTCGCGGCTGGCCGCGCACCTGACCGAAACCCGGCGCATCCTGCAGAAAGGCGGCGCGGTCGGCAAGCGGCTGGATTTCATGATGCAGGAACTGAACCGCGAAGCCAACACCGTCGGCTCCAAGGCAGCGATCAAGGAACTGGCCGATGCTTCGATGGAACTGAAACTGCTCATCGACCAGATGCGCGAACAGGTACAGAACCTGGAATAGCGCCCCTCCCTCCCCGGCGCCGGCCGGCGGCAGATGCGAAAACGCAGGCGAAAAACGTTCCATATACGTTTTTCGCATATGCAAAGAGCATAAAAATCGTTGTCCGCCACCCAATAAAAACCTACAGTCCGACCGGTACGCGCCGTCCCCCCACGGCGTGTGGGGACTTGTCTGTCCCTTTGGCCATACTGGCCTTCCTTTTTCAATCCGACGATTGTCCCGCCGATGAAGCTGTCCTTTGAACATGTCACCAAGCGTTTTTCCAGTCTGCATGTAGTGGACGATTTCAGCCGCGACATCGAAAGCGGCGAGCTGGTCGCCCTGGTCGGGCCGTCCGGCTGCGGCAAGTCGACGCTGCTGCACATCGCCGCCGGGCTGGAACTGCCGAGTGGCGGCCGCATGCTGGCCGACGGCAAGCTGGTGACCGGCCCGAGCCCGGAGCGCACGCTGATGTTCCAGGAAAACGCGCTGTATCCGTGGCAGACGCTGCTGCAGAACGTCGCGATGGCGCTGGAATTCCAGAAGGTCGGCCGGCAGGAAGCACAGGAGCAGGCGCGCGCCTGGCTGGCCAAGGTCAATCTGAAAGGCTTTGAGAACTATTACCCGCATCAGGTATCCGGCGGCATGCGGCAGCGCGCGGCGCTGGCACGCGCCTTCGTCGCCAGCCCGAAGGCGCTGCTGCTGGACGAACCGTTCGGCGCGCTCGACGCGCTGACCCGCATGACCTTGCAGGATGCGCTGCGCCAGCTGATCCGCGAAGTGCGGCCGACCGTGCTGCTGGTCACGCATGACGTCGACGAGGCGCTGTTCCTGGCCGACCGTATCCTGGTGTTCAGCAGCCGCCCGGCCACGGTGCTGAAGGAATTCAACCTGCAGCACCACGAAAAGACCCACGATCTGTCCGAATTCGCCGACATGCGGCGCGAGATCCTGGGCCTGCTCGGCATCCACGCCGAACACGAAGAATTCGAAAACACTCTGGAAGGAGTCGCAGCATGAAGCAAGTGGCATCGAAACTGTCTCGATTGCTGATCCCGGCGCTGGCCGCTCTGGCCGTGGCCGGCCAGGCCAGCGCCGCCGAAAAATTCAAGGTCGGCTATCTGCGCGTGATGGACGACGCGCAGGCGATCACCGCTTACGAAGGCGGCTTCTACAAGAAGCAGGGACTGGACGTCGAAATGGTCGAGTTCAAGTCCGGCACCGATCTGATCAAGGCGATCGTCGGCGGCCAGCTCGACACTGGCGTGCTCGGTTTCACCAATGCCGCCGCCTGGGCCTCGAAGGGTGCCGATCTGAAGGTGGTGGGCGGCGCCCAGCAGGGCTATCACTCGATCGTGGTGCGTGAAGACACCGGCATCAAGGACGTCGCCGGCCTGAAGGGCCACACGCTGGCATCGCAGGCTGAAGGCAGTACCGCCGATACGGTGCTGAAGGGCGTAGTGCTGAAGGACGCCGGTCTGAAAGCCGACGATCTGAACATCATGGGCGTTAGCCCGCAGGTGGCGGTGCAGTCGCTGGTCGGCAAGCGCGTCGATGCCGCCTTCCTGTTCGAGCCGCAGGCGCGCATCGCCCAGCTGATCGCGCCGGTCAAGCAGATCTACGAGATCGGCGAAGTCTGGCCCTTCCCGTGCATGGTGGTGATCACCTCCGGCGAAACGCTGAAGAAGAAGAAGGATGCGGTCTGGAAGTCGCTCGACGCCCAGCGCGAAGCGATCGACCTGCTGCAGAAGAAACCGGAAGAAGCAGCCAAGCTGATCTCCGGCTACTTCATCTCGGAACCGACGCTGAAGACCCTGAAGCACGGCGAGGTGCCGCGCGACGACGTGATCCGCGACGCCATCAAGAGCCAGACCTTCACGCCGACCCTGACGGCCAAGGAAGAGGCGCGAATGCAGGAAATCGCCGACATCCTGCAGTCGCAGGGCGCGCTGAAAACGCGCGACGACAAGCCGTTCGACGTCAAGGGCATTCTCGACCTCAGCTGGCAGAAGGAGCGCAAGCTGTAAGAAGGCTTCCGCCAGCAGGCGCGACGGGCGATATCGGAACGATATCGGCAGCTATAATCCATCCGGCTGCAATCCCGTCTTGAATCGATGGCCGGCATACGCCGGCCATCTTGTTTTCGTTATTCGATGAGCACATCACATATTATTTCCGGTTACCGCAAACATCTCGCCATGGCACTGGCGATCGTCCTGATCCTGTTCGGCTGGCAGATCGCCGCCTGGACCCTGCCGGATTTCCTGATGCCCGGCGTGCCGACCGTGATGGCACGCCTGTGGCATGACGTGCTGTCGGCGGAATTCCGCCAGACGCTCGGCAACAGCCTGTTCCGCCTGGCCGGCGGCTACGGCTCGGCGCTGCTGTTCGGCATCGGCTTCGGCCTGGTCGGCGGCGTGCTGTTCTTCTTCCGCGAAGTGCTGAAGTCGGCGATCATCATCCTGCAGTCGATTCCATCGATCGCCTGGGTGCCGCTATTCCTGATCCTGATGGGTTTCGGCAATCTGCCGATCGTCGTGGTGGTGGCGCTGGCCGCCTTCTTCCCGGCGGCGCTGTCGGTGATGAACGCCACCGAAAGCGTGCAGAAGGTGCATGTGTCGGCGGCGCGGGTGATGGGTGCCTCGCGCTGGGACATGCTGAAGCGCGTGTATCTGCCGGCGGTGATGCCGGAACTGATCACCGGCGCCCAACTGGCGTTCGGCAATGCCTGGCGGGCGCTGATTTCGGCCGAAATGCTGATCGGCTTCGGCAAGGGCCTGGGCCGTTCGCTGGCGTATTCCGGCGAAACCGCCGACATGGTTGGCGTGATGGCCAACATCCTGACCATCGCCGTGCTGGCGGCGCTGATCGACCAGCTGATCCTGGAAAACCTGAAGCACCGCCTGCTGCGCTATCAGTACGTGTGACGATGATCCTCTCCGCCCTGCTCCGTTCCCGCTGGCTGCGCGCGCTCGCACTTGCCGCGCTCGGCGGCCTGTGCGTCGCCGCGTCGGCCGACAATCTGGAACGCGCGCGCCAGCGCGGCCAGCTGGCGGTCGGCATCGAGCATCTGGCGCCGCCGTATCGCGCCGGCGCCAAGTTCCGCACGCCGGAAGGTGTCGAAGCGGCGCTGGCGGAGGATCTCGGACGGCGCCTGCAACTGGGTGCCACCACTCGCGTCGCCAGCGTTGCCGATGGCGCCCGGCTGCTGGCCGATGGCGATGTCGACCTGTTGCTGCTGGCGGCGGCCGACGGCGATCCGCTGTACCGCCACGCCACCGTGATTCCGACCGGCTACACGACCGCGCCGATGGCGATCATGCGCACCGATACCACCATCAAGCGCTGGGCGCAGCTGAAGGGGCGCACCGTCTGCGTCTCCGAGGATGGCCGCTACGCCGGCTGGGCCGCCGCCAGCTACGGCGCCATCGAACAGCGCTACAGGGCGCCGGCTGATGCGCTGCTGGCGCTGCGCACCGGCGAATGCGACGCCGCCGTGCATGACAGCGCGCTGCTGGAAGAATTGATCAAGCTGCCGGAATGGAAAAAATTCTCGGCGCGGCTGCCGGCCGGGCCGAAAATCCCGCTGGTGCTGGCGACGCGACGCGGCGATACGGCGACCGCGCGTTTCCTGAAGCAGGCGGCACTGGAATGGCGCGCCGCCAACACCCCGCGCCAGTTGCTGACCAAGGCGGTGCGCAACATTGCTTTCGAAGTCTATCTGGACCAGAACGTCCCCGACTGCCATTGACGCCGCCGTGCCGGCCGATCGCGCAGCGCATCCGGGCAGCGGCCGGCTCCGGCGCTGATAAAATAACGGCCGGTACCGCCAAAGGGCTGACCGACGACCTGAATCGAACCAATACTGGGTGTAGTATTTTTCAACCCGGGCTCTGGGCGCCCGAGACAGGCCGTTTTTTTGATATACTCCCCCTATTCCAGTTAATCGCCAAAAACCTGTGGTCCGTGGCGATTCCGTTCAAGGGTTCCGATGTCCAACGCTTCCGCTACCCCCGGCAGCCTGTTCATGGTCGTGGCGCCATCCGGCGCCGGCAAGTCCACGCTGGTCAACGCGCTGCTGGCGCAGGAGCCGTCGATCAAGCTGTCGATTTCCTACACCACGCGCGCGCCGCGCAGCGGCGAACAGAACGGCCGCGAATACCATTTCACCTCGGTCGAGGATTTTCTGGAACGGCGCCTCAAGGACGAATTCCTGGAATCAGCCGAAGTCCACGGCAATTACTACGGCACCTCGCGGCTGCAGATCGCCGACCAGATCGCCGCCGGCGTCGACGTGCTGCTGGAAATCGACTGGCAAGGCGCGCAGCAGGTCAAGCAGCGCTTTCCGAACGCGGTCGGCATCTTCATCCTGCCGCCTTCGATCGCGGCGCTGGAAGAGCGCCTGAAGAAGCGCGGGCAGGACGATTCGCAGGTCATCGCGCGCCGGCTGCTGGCCGCCGGCGGCGAAATCGCCCATGCCCCGGAGTTCGAATATGTTATTATTAATCAAGAGTTTGCCGTCGCCTTATCCCAGCTGAGCGCCATCGTTCAAGCTACCCGCTGCCGGTTTCCACAACAGGCGGCGCGCAACGCCTCCCTGTTCGCCCAACTGGGCATCCATACACAATTACGCTAATTCCTTCCAGGAGCAATCATGGCGCGCATCACCATTGAAGACTGCCTCAAGCAAGTACCGAACCGCTTTCAGCTGACGCTGGCCGCCACCTATCGCGCCCGCCAGCTGCTGCAGGGCCACACGCCGAAAGTCGACGCCAAGGACAAGCCGACCGTGATCGCGCTGCGCGAAATCGCTGCCGGCGAAGTCGGTCTCGAAATGCTGAAGAAAGTCCCCGCCTAGCATCCCCGATCGCGGCGCCGATATCGCCCGAGGATCAACCCGATGCCCACGGATTCCACGTTATCGGCGGCGGCCCAACCGGCCGCCGGCCGCCCTGCCCGTAAATCCCCTCCCGCCGATGCCGCCGACGCCGACCCGAGCGTGGCGTCGATCGCGCAGCTGACCGGCAAGCTCGCCGAATACCTGACGCCGGACGAACTGAAGCAGGTCCGCCAGGCTTACCGCTTTTCCGACGAAATGCATCTGGGCCAGATGCGGGTGTCGGGCGAACCGTACATTTCCCACCCGATCGCGGTCGCCGAAATCTGCGCCGACTGGAAGCTGGACGCGCAGGCGATCATGGCGGCGCTGCTGCACGACGTGATGGAAGACCAGGACGTCCAGAAGGACGAACTGATCGAGCGTTTCGGTGCCCAGGTGGCGACGCTGGTGGACGGCCTGTCCAAGCTCGACAAGCTGGAATTCCAGAGCCAGATCGAAATGCAGGCGGAAAACTTCCGCAAGATGCTGCTGGCGATGGCGCGCGACGTGCGGGTGATCCTGGTCAAGCTGGCCGACCGCCTGCACAACATGCGCACGCTGGGCGCGATGTCGGCGGAAAAGAAGCGCCGCATCGCCCGCGAGACGATGGAAGTCTACGTGCCGATCGCACACCGGCTGGGCCTGAACAACATCTACCGCGAACTGCAGGATCTGGCTTTTTCCCACCTGTACCCGCTGCGCTACCGGACGCTGTCGAAGGCGGTCAAGGCGGCGCGCGGCAACCGCCGCGAAGTGGTCAGCAAGATTCTCGACTCGGTCAACAGCACGCTGGCCGCCGCCAGCATCGAATCGCAGGTATACGGGCGCGAAAAAACCCTGTACGGCATCTACCGCAAGATGCGCAACAAGCACCTGTCGTTCTCGCAGGTGCTGGACGTCTACGGCTTTCGCGTGGTGGTGGACAGCTTCGCCAACTGCTACGTCGCGCTCGGCACGCTGCACGCGATGTACAAGCCGATGCCGGGCAAGTTCAAGGATTACATCGCGATCCCCAAGCTGAACGGCTACCAGTCGTTACACACCACGCTGATCGGTCCCTACGGCACGCCGGTGGAATTCCAGATCCGCACCCGCGACATGCACCGCGTGGCCGAATCGGGCGTCGCCGCGCACTGGCTGTACAAGGACGACGACGGCAACCTGACCGACCTGCAGCAGCGCACCCACGCCTGGCTGCAGTCGCTGCTGGACATCCAGAAGCAGACCGGTGATTCGGCCGAATTCCTGGAACACGTGAAGGTCGACCTGTTCCCCGATTCGGTCTACGTGTTCACGCCGAAGTCGGAAATCATCGCGCTGCCGCGCGGCGCCACCGTGCTCGATTTCGCCTACAGCATCCACACCGACATCGGCGACCAGACCATCGCCGCCAAGGTCAACCACGAACAGACCGCGCTGCGCAGCGAACTGCGCAACGGCGACATCGTCGAGATCATCACCTCGCCGACCTCGCGGCCGATGCCGACCTGGCTGTCGTTCGTGCGCACCGGCAAGGCGCGTTCGGCGATCCGCCATCATCTGCGCACCGTCAACCTGAGCGAATCGCTCGATCTCGGCCGACGCCTGCTGGCGCAGGCGCTGACCGCGCTGAACCTGCCGCCGGTGCTGCCGCCGGAACTGACCGACAAGCTGCTGAACGAATCGCGCGCCAAGTCGCTCGACGAGCTGTACATCGACATCGGCATCGGCAAGCGCATGGCGCCGCTGGTGGCGCGCCACATCCACGGCCTGCTCGGCGGCGATGCCGTCGCGGCCGGCGCCGCCAGCGGCGAAACGGCGGCGCTGGAGCCGGTCGTCATCGACGGCAGCGAAGGCTCGTCGGTGCAGCTGGCGCCGTGCTGCCAGCCGATTCCGGGCGACCGCATCATCGGCCAGATGAAGCGCGACCAGGGTATACTGGTGCACGTCGAGGATTGCTACGTCGGCAAGCGCCAGCGCGCCAAGGAGCCGGAACGCTGGATTCCGGTGGTCTGGAGCAGCACGCCGAGCCGGCGCTTCGACTGCCGGCTGAAAATCCTGGTCAGGAACGAGAAAGGGATTCTGGCGCGGATCGCCAGCCAGATCGGCGAAGCGGATGCCGACATCACCTACGTCAGCATGGACGACGACAAGGACCCGATGATGACCCAGATCACCTTCACCATCCAGGTCGAAAACCGCATCCACCTGGCGCGGATGATCCGCAACCTGCGCGGCATCAGCGCGATTGCCCGCATCCTGCGCGAACGCGGCTAGGTCTTGCCGCCAGCCGCTGGCGTTTTCATATACTCCCCAACATGCCGGCCTGCACCGGGCATGCGCCGGTCGTTTTTAACACATACTCCCCGTATTTCCGAATACGGCTGGGTCAGCCCGCATGCAGGTGGCGCCGCATCCGGCGCAGGCCGAACCAGACGCCGAGCGTCAGGAACGGCACCAGGATGCCGGTCGCGACATCCGGATTGATCGGCCAGCCGCCGGCCTTGACCGCCTTGCCGGCGTAGTTGCACAAGCCCGCCAGATAGTAGGAAATCGCCACCACCGACAGCCCTTCCACCGCCTGCTGCAGCCGCAGCTGCTGGGCCGCGCGGGCATTCAGCGATTGCAGGATCTTGCGGTTCTGCTGTTCCTGGACGATGCCGACGCGGGTGCGCAGCAGGTCGTTGGTGTGGGCGATGCGCTCGGCCAGCCCTTCCTGACGACGCGCGATCGCCTCGCAGGTATTCATCGCCGGGGCCAGCCGCCGCTCCATGAATTCGCCGATGGTCGGCACGCCTTCGATGCGGATTTCGTGCAGCTCGTCGATGCGCGCGCGCACCAGCCGGAAATATGCCTGCGACGCCGCGAAGCGGTAACTGTTGTCGAGCGACAGCTTTTCGATGCGCGCCGCCAGGCCGGTCAGATCGCGCAGCAGCGCCTGCTCGTCATCGGCGCTGTCGGCCGCGTCGACGCCCGGCTGGTCGGCATCGACCATCGCCGCGGTCAGATGCGCCAGCTGGTCTTCGATCGCGCTCAGCGCCGGCGCCGATTGCTGGGCCAGCGGCAGCCCGAGCAAGGCCATCATCCGGTAAGTCTCGATCTCCAGGATGCGCTGCACCAGCCGCGCCGCCTGCTGCTCATGCGGGCCGACCGCGCGCACCACGAAGCGGTTGAAACCATCCGCGTGGATGCGGAAATCGGTCCAGATCTGGCCGCCCTGGGCCATCCGCCCGGCTGCCAGCGCATTGCCCTCGAACACCTGCAGCAGTTCCGCGTCCGGCACCTCCACCGCGGCCGCCTGCTGATCCAGCACCAGATGCGCCGCCACCATGATCTTGCCCTGCAGCGACTGCAGCCATTGCTGCGGCAATTCCGACAGCGGCACCCGGGCGAACGCCGCCGCCAGCGGCAGCGGCTGTTCGTGGGCGCGGGCAAAGGTGTAGGTGGCGAATTCGGTATGGCATTCCCACTTCATGCGGAAACGGCCGAAATCGTGGAAGAAATATCTGGCATCGCCGCCCGGGCCGGCAACGCCGAAATGCGCGCACAGCTGGCACAGCAGCCGGTGCTGGTCGGCGGCGTTGGCGGCCGGCGCGGCCTCGCGCGCATACACGGCGAAATGGGTGACGCTTTCGAGCGCCGACAGGCGCAGTGGCGGCCGCGAATGCACTTCGGCGGCCAATGGCACGCGCAGCGCGTGGTTCAGACTGGAATAGATGATCGACATGGTGGCAGGCGTTTTTTTATTGGAATATGGGTGCCGCGGAATCTGGCGCCGATGCGCGTTCGCGGAACCTCAGCCGGCCGCGCTGCCGGGTTCGGCAGCCTGGCGTCCCCGATCCCGGTGCGTCACGGGCGGAGCGAATGACTGAAAAAAAGCGGTCCGCCAGTGTAGCAAACTAGTCGGCGGAAGGATATTGAACCGACAAGATTTCCAGCTCGTCGATGCCGGCCGGCGTCTTCAGCGTCACCACATCGCCCTCGCGCGCCCTGGTCAGGGCACGCGCCACCGGTGAAATCCAGCTGATCCGGCCGTTCAGCGGGTCCAGTTCGTCGATGCCGACGATGGTGACCGTGTGCTGCTCGCCGGCCTGATTCAGGTAAACCACGGTGGCGCCGAAGAATATCTGGTCGCTGCCGTGGTGCACGCTCGGATCGACCACTTCCGCCAGGTCCAGACGCTTGGTCAGGAAACGGATGCGGCGGTCGATTTCGCGCAGCCGGCGCTTGCCGTAGATGTAGTCGCCGTTTTCGGAACGGTCGCCGTTGGAGGCGGCCCAGTGGACGATGCGCACCACCTCCGGCCGCTCGACGTCGATCAGCTTCAGCAGTTCTTGCTTGATGCGCTGGTAGCCGGCGGTGGTGATGTAGTTTTTGGCGCCGGCCGGAATCTGCGGCAGCGCCGCTTCCAGCTCGTCGTCACCGCCGTCCTCGCTCTCCTTGACGAATGCCTTGTTCATGCATTGATTGTAGCCGCGCCGCCGCCGGCTGGCTCAGCGGGCGGCGTTGGAGACCGAATTGCTCCACTCGAAGGCGGCGACTTCCAGTTGATACAGCTGCTCGATCGACAAGCCGAGCTTGCGCAAGATCGGCAGCAGCAGCGGCCGGGCTTCCTCGATGCGCTCGACGTATTCGGCCAGCTTCAGCATGTCGCCGTACAGTCCGGAACGGTCCAGCAATGCCGCACTGACCGCTTCCGCCACCGAAATCTGCTGCAGGATCGCGTCCATCGGTGAGCCGAACAGCGTATCCATCAACGACATGATGCCGACGGTAAACGCGGTATCGGCGACGGCGCGCTGACCCGGATGGAGATTTTCGGCGATCAGTTCCAGCAGCTTGCCGCGCGTCGCGGCCAGCACCAGCAGCGGTGAGGTAAAAGCGCGCCGGCCCGGATCGGCATACAGCAAAATCTGCAGCCAGCGCTGCAGCTGGCGGCGGCCGAGCAGCACCAGCGCCTGGCCGAGCGAATCGATGCGCCGCGCCAGACCGAACGCCGGCGTGTTCACCAGCCGCAACAGGGTCAGGCCGAGCGACACGTCCTGCTTGAAGCAGGCTTCGATTTCGCGGGTTTCGGCGTCGGTCATGAGCAGCGACATCAATTGCATGATGGTCAGCTGCGACGGCAGCAGCTTCTTGCCGGACAGGATGCCGGGCCGCGCGAAATAATAGCCCTGGAAATAGTGAAAACCGAGTTCCAGGCAATGCTGGAACTGTTCCTGCGTCTCGACCTTTTCCGCCAGCAGGGTCTTGCCGGCCTGGCCGAAGCGGGCGGCCAGCCGGACCAGCGTTTCCGGCGCCATGCCCATCACGTCGATCTTGATGATCTTGACCAGCGGCAGCAGCTTTTGCACGTCTTCCGAATCGGCGACGACGTCGTCGAGCGCGAAGACGAAGCCCTCCGCGACCAGCTCGGTCACGCGCTGCACCAGCTGCGGCGTCACCTTGACGGTCTCCAGCACTTCCAGCACCACCTGATCGGCCGGCAGGAAATTGACGAAATCGCTCATCAGCACGGTCGCATCGGCATTCACGAAACCGAGCGACTCGCCGATGACGTTTTCCATTCCGAGTTCGGACGCATGGGCGATCACCGCGGCGGTGGCGGCCAGATCGTCGCCGACATCGGCAGGACCGCTGGCGGCGTCGCGAAATAGCAGTTCGTAGGCAACCAGACTCTGTTCGCGATCCAGAATCGGCTGTCGGGCCAGAAAGAACTCGTTGGCGCGTAGATTCTGGTCGGAAAAATCGGGCATCAAGTCGGCTACTATCAAATGAGGCCGGCGCTTGCCCAGGTCACGGAGGAAGCAGCGGCAGTCGTGGAAGCGGTCCCGATTGTACGCTGCCAGCAGAAAAAATTTCTGACGATCAATGAACGCTCAGCGACGGCGGCGATTCGGCATCGTCTCGGCTGCTGTCCTGACAGCAGAATCAGTGCCACCCTGCCCCGATTCCAGCGTGAAGCCGGCACCGGCATCGATGCCGAGCAGTTCCACCAGTTGCGGCAGCAGCTCGCGCAAGCCCGCTTCCAGCGTCCACGGCGGATTCAGGATGAACATGCCACTGCCGCGCAAGCCGAAACCGTCCGGGACCGGCGCGCCGATCGACAGCGTCGCATGCAGCCAGCTGGCAGCCGGCAGCCGCTTCAGCCGCTCCGGCAACTGGCGCGATTCGATCCGCTGCAGCAGCGGATACCAGACCGCATAGCTGCCGGTGGCGAAACGCGGCAAGGCATCGCGCAGGGTTTCCTGCACGCGCCGATAGTCGCCCTTGTCTTCATACGGCGGATCGATCAGCACCAGGCCGCGCCGCGACGGCGGCGGCAGCAACGCCTTCAGACCGGCGAAACCGTCGCCCTTGTAAATCATCACGCGGGTGCCGCGCGCCGGCCGCACGCCCCGGGCGGCGGCATCGGCCTCCAGCTTGCGGAAATTGTCCTGCAGGATCTTGCCGTCGCTGGGATGCAGCTCGAACAGCCGCAGCCGGTCCTGCGGCCGCAGCACACGGTCGGCGCAGTACGGCGAACCGGGGTAGTAGCGCATCTTTCCGTCCGGGTTCAGCGCGCGGATCAGCTCGACATAGCGCGCCAGCGGTGCCGGCAGGCCCTTGCGCGTCCACAGCCGGCCGATGCCGCTGTCGTATTCGGCATTCTTGGCCGCGTAGGCGCCATCCAGTGCGTACAGACCGGCGCCGGCATGGGTATCGATGTACATCACCGGCGTGTCTTTCTGGCCGAGATAGCGCAGCAGCTCGATGGTGACGACGTGCTTCAGCACGTCGGCGTGGTTCCCCGCGTGGAAAGCGTGGCGATAACTGAGCATGGAGGGAATTCCGGAGCGGGACAGAAAGGGAAGGCGCCCATTCTAGAGCAGATTGGCTGTCGCCGGCGGCCGGCGCACAGCCCCAAAAAAGTGCCTGTGTCAAGTTTTTGATGCAGGCAGGCTTGAGGTGGAAAGCCTATACGGGGCAAGAAGTTAGGGCTGGTTTGAGCTGTCTTCGAGACATGCAGCTTTGTGGGCTAGGAACCACATAAGAGCGTCGAGACAGCAAGCCCAAGCGGGCCATAGCGAAGCGGTTGCAAGTAGCAGAAGCAATCCGCTGCGGTCATGATACCAGCTACGTTCTTGTCGCATCTCGAAAACGAAAGCGCAGCCCACAGGCTGCGCTTTCTTCGTTTCATCAACCGCCTTACCGTGGGGCTGGGCGTGCAGTGCCGTAAAGCGGTCAAGGTCGGATTTGAGCGTGGCTGGACAAGCGAAGTGGTCAGTTTGATTTTCCGTCTTCCGCAGCGGCCCGAGCCGAGGCTTGCACGTCCTAGTTGGGACTGCTTAGTCGGCACGCTTGACACGCTCATTAAATTGCATCAACCTTGTGGTCATATTTTTTAACTGATCACATATTTTTTATGCGACCCCATATCACGCCGCGTCCCGAGCAAATTCGTGCCGCCCGCAGCCTTCTGGGTTGGTCGCAGAACGACCTCGCCGCTAGAGCTGGCGTCGCTGTTGTATTGACCCAGCAGAACCTGCCCAGGTTAAGCCGCAAAAGCGAATGCTTCGGCGGGGGTTTTCATCTTCAACGCCTGGTGTGGGCGCCGGTGGTTGTAAAAGCTGATCCAGTCGCCAATGACGCGGCTGG
>Ga0222421_100119_pt1 | contig 80336 bp, 86 predicted proteins | sample 3A1ome_2_FD_182473 | JGI IMG/M metagenome (GOLD analysis project Ga0222421, IMG submission 182473) | Enriched microbial communities from leaf-cutter ant dump, University of Wisconsin, Madison, United States - 3A150A (version 2) | ecosystem: Environmental > Terrestrial > Nest > Insects nest > Nest... | reverse complement strand
CTCGCTCCAGCGCTCTCAGTACCCGATCACGAAGATCTTGCGAATAGGCATGCATAACCACTCCCAATCCATCGGTTGGGAGTAGCTTACAGTATGTACATATTTAAATCAAAAATGCTCTAGTCGGTGTCCGCTACCTGCACGCGCACCGATTTCTGAGCTGCCTACACGGCAGTGAACCATCGACCGTGGTTCTGCAGCGGGCGGCTGCTTTTCTGAGCTGCCTACACGGCAGTGAACCCGGTGTCGTACGTCGTGCCGGCATCGTAAGCTTTCTGAGCTGCCTACACGGCAGTGAACTCACCGCAGAACTCGCGGAGCAGGAACGCAAGTTTCTGAGCTGCCTACACGGCAGTGAACTCGCGCGCGAGCTGGTTGGAAACGCCGCTGATTTTCTGAGCTGCCTACACGGCAGTGAACAGCTCCTGCCACGCTTCCAGCGTGTCGGCGCATTTCTGAGCTGCCTACACGGCAGTGAACCCATCCGCGCCGCAGGTCAGCACTACGGTGGATTTCTGAGCTGCCTACACGGCAGTGAACGGAAGCGATTGCCAACTTTCCGAATCCGGACTTTTCTGAGCTGCCTACACGGCAGTGAACCGGCTGCAGCGCGTCTTCCAGGCGCTGGCGCGTTTCTGAGCTGCCTACACGGCAGTGAACGCCGACTGGGATGAGGCCGATGCCGACAGCAATTTCTGAGCTGCCTACACGGCAGTGAACGAGCCCAAACCCATAAAAGCATTTTTCGCAGCTTTCTGAGCTGCCTACACGGCAGTGAACGAAAATTCCGATGTCGCGATGTCGATCACGAATTTCTGAGCTGCCTACACGGCAGTGAACATCGGCGCCGCCGTCGCGGTGGCATCGGTCTGTTTCTGAGCTGCCTACACGGCAGTGAACTGATGGGCATTACGTGAGTCCTTCGATTTCAATTTCTGAGCTGCCTACACGGCAGTGAACACCGACTACCTGCGCGATCGGTACCGCATCGATTTCTGAGCTGCCTACACGGCAGTGAACGCGGCCTTGCCGGTGCTGCCGGAACCCGTGAATTTCTGAGCTGCCTACACGGCAGTGAACGTGCTATGTGTTGTGCACCGTTTGATGTTGATTTTCTGAGCTGCCTACACGGCAGTGAACCAGCTGCCGTTTCCCGACGCTCGGTTCCGGCTTTTCTGAGCTGCCTACACGGCAGTGAACGCACTGGCACGGCTTCCGATCCGGCGCAATGAATTTCTGAGCTGCCTACACGGCAGTGAACGTGTTGCGCACGTTGCCAGGGATGGCGCGGGCTTTCTGAGCTGCCTACACGGCAGTGAACATAGCAGAATGGGGCAAAAAGATGGGTCCGACTTTCTGAGCTGCCTACACGGCAGTGAACGTGGCTGACAGATTCAGCAGCGCGATGGCGTCGTTTCTGAGCTGCCTACACGGCAGTGAACGGGACTATTTAATTGTGCCGGAATATCACGATTTTCTGAGCTGCCTACACGGCAGTGAACGTTGTCCACGGCATGGCCAAGGTGCGTTTCCATTTCTGAGCTGCCTACACGGCAGTGAACCTTGGCCGCGTAAAAAAATCGCGCGGCGCTTGCTTTCTGAGCTGCCTACACGGCAGTGAACGATGCGGTGGCGCAGGCGTGGTGCGAGCATCATTTCTGAGCTGCCTACACGGCAGTGAACGCTGCTGCTGGCGTGGTCCGGCGAGACCTTCATTTCTGAGCTGCCTACACGGCAGTGAACGGCGCAGGCGCTGGCATCAGCGAAAAAAAATCTTTCTGAGCTGCCTACACGGCAGTGAACTTTGTGTTTTTATTCACGCTGTGTTGGCTCATTTTCTGAGCTGCCTACACGGCAGTGAACGCCGAAGGACACGAAGGACACGAAGGACACGCGGACACGAATTTCTGAGCTGCCTACACGGCAGTGAACGCTGACGACTTCCGCCGGAAGCTGGTGCAGCATTTCTGAGCTGCCTACACGGCAGTGAACTTTATCGGCATCCTCCTTATCGCTTGGACGCTTTTCTGAGCTGCCTACACGGCAGTGAACGGCATCAACTCCGGCGCGATCGCCATCGAGCATTTCTGAGCTGCCTACACGGCAGTGAACCGACAGCGCCCCGGTCGTCACCATCGCCCACTTTTCTGAGCTGCCTACACGGCAGTGAACACTTCGTGCCGCTGCTGCAGCTGGCGGATGACTTTCTGAGCTGCCTACACGGCAGTGAACGCCGTCGGCGTCGCACAGGCTGGCGGCGAGCATTTCTGAGCTGCCTACACGGCAGTGAACGCTCGCCTGCGTGTAGATGCCGTTGATGTTCATTTCTGAGCTGCCTACACGGCAGTGAACATCTGCGAGAGCGCGTGCGCGATGTCGGTGATTTTCTGAGCTGCCTACACGGCAGTGAACCCGTCCAGGTCGGTGAAGTCGCCCTTGACGAATTTCTGAGCTGCCTACACGGCAGTGAACTCGCCGATGGCACTCAAATCTGTTTTTTTTCCTTTCTGAGCTGCCTACACGGCAGTGAACTCGACGGTCCAGCGGGAACGCCAGCCCCGGTTATTTCTGAGCTGCCTACACGGCAGTGAACGAGGGCGCCACTGGACGCAACCAATCCTTCATTTTCTGAGCTGCCTACACGGCAGTGAACTTGATGCGCTCCTGCAGCAGCATTTCGCGGTATTTCTGAGCTGCCTACACGGCAGTGAACCGCGCGCGAGGCTGGCGGCACCATGCCGCTATTTTCTGAGCTGCCTACACGGCAGTGAACTCAAGGTGAAGCCGCGAATCGTCACTGTTTTATTTCTGAGCTGCCTACACGGCAGTGAACTCGCCGCGCTTGCGCGAGGCGCCATGCTCGAATTTCTGAGCTGCCTACACGGCAGTGAACTCGCACGGCCGGCGCGGTTCGATCGCCAGCGTTTTCTGAGCTGCCTACACGGCAGTGAACATGGAGGACATGCAGGACACGCCGGACACGAATTTCTGAGCTGCCTACACGGCAGTGAACTGTAGCGGTCGGCGCAGCCGATGTTTTCGGTATTTCTGAGCTGCCTACACGGCAGTGAACTGGGAGGTTTTTACACGGAGGACTAGCATCGCTTTCTGAGCTGCCTACACGGCAGTGAACCTGCGGCGGTGGCGGTGGCGGCGGTGCCTGGCTTTCTGAGCTGCCTACACGGCAGTGAACGCTTGCCGTTGGCCGTGAACTGCCGACGCTGTTTTCTGAGCTGCCTACACGGCAGTGAACCTGCGGAACCGGAACCTCCCACGCCCACTGCATTTCTGAGCTGCCTACACGGCAGTGAACGGTTCCGGCTGACCACTTCGATTCCCGAGCTGTTTCTGAGCTGCCTACACGGCAGTGAACCCTTCTCCATCGCCTCATAGCGGGGGAGGTCATTTCTGAGCTGCCTACACGGCAGTGAACATGCCGCCGTTCGGCGTCGCCGCATCGACGAATTTCTGAGCTGCCTACACGGCAGTGAACCGCAATCGATCCGACCATTCCCGCGATCGATTTTTCTGAGCTGCCTACACGGCAGTGAACTACCGCTTCGCTCGCGTCCGCGCCGTGCGGCATTTCTGAGCTGCCTACACGGCAGTGAACTGAACGACGCCGACTCGAACACGAAATCAAGATTTCTGAGCTGCCTACACGGCAGTGAACTTGTGGGGCCGCGAAATGGGATGGGGGAGGGTTTTCTGAGCTGCCTACACGGCAGTGAACAGCGGGATGATGCCGAAGGCGGGTTCGACGATTTTCTGAGCTGCCTACACGGCAGTGAACACGCATCCCACCGTCAAGCCCACCGACTTGATTTTCTGAGCTGCCTACACGGCAGTGAACGGTGAACGCCAGGAAGTAGCCGCCTGCCTTCATTTCTGAGCTGCCTACACGGCAGTGAACAGCAGACCATGGCCGGCAACACGGAACTGATCTTTTCTGAGCTGCCTACACGGCAGTGAACTACGACTTCCTGAACGAGGCCGGCCAGCAGGTTTTCTGAGCTGCCTACACGGCAGTGAACGACCACGCGACAAAACACGTGCTCGCCATCATTTTCTGAGCTGCCTACACGGCAGTGAACATCAAGACTTCATCACCGCGCAGCTACAGCGCTTTCTGAGCTGCCTACACGGCAGTGAACGGCTACAACCTGGTGCTGACGCTCGACATGCCTTTCTGAGCTGCCTACACGGCAGTGAACCTCATGCCGTTCTCCAGCCCCTGAATCCCCGATTTCTGAGCTGCCTACACGGCAGTGAACCTTGGTATCGACGACGTGCAGCACCGTGATCTTTTCTGAGCTGCCTACACGGCAGTGAACATCAGTTAGCTGGCGGCTGCTGCTGGCGGCATTTTCTGAGCTGCCTACACGGCAGTGAACCGACAGCAGCGGCTGGCCGTCGGCGTCGCACATTTCTGAGCTGCCTACACGGCAGTGAACGTCGTCAAGCTGCAGCTCACGCTTGGCGACGTTTTCTGAGCTGCCTACACGGCAGTGAACGACAGCCGCTTCCAGCTGCTGCTGGAACCGCATTTCTGAGCTGCCTACACGGCAGTGAACGATGAGGCCAAGGCCGCCGGCCAGGCCAAGGTTTTCTGAGCTGCCTACACGGCAGTGAACGCGAGCGTTTTTCAAATTTGGGATTGATCATTTTTCTGAGCTGCCTACACGGCAGTGAACAAGCGGACGGGCACGTCGAACTCGCCGGTCCATTTCTGAGCTGCCTACACGGCAGTGAACGAGCTTCACAACCGCGACCGCGTGATTCCGATTTTCTGAGCTGCCTACACGGCAGTGAACGGGTCAGAAAGTGCCGCCCGATATTGCTGCTCTTTCTGAGCTGCCTACACGGCAGTGAACCACGAAGGACACGCGGACACGAAGGACACGAATTTCTGAGCTGCCTACACGGCAGTGAACTTCTCACCGAGCCAATCACCCGCAAGGCTGCTTTTCTGAGCTGCCTACACGGCAGTGAACGTGCCAAGTGCCGGAGTGCCGAAGGACACGAATTTCTGAGCTGCCTACACGGCAGTGAACGATTCCACCAGCGCCTACATCGCGCCAGTAGTTTTCTGAGCTGCCTACACGGCAGTGAACGATGGCAAAGCGCTGGGCAAACGCGAGAATCTTTTCTGAGCTGCCTACACGGCAGTGAACTCAGCGCTGACGGTCATCGCATCTTCTGCCGTTTTCTGAGCTGCCTACACGGCAGTGAACCTTCGAGGGCATCAGTGGACAGGCCCGTCAGGTTTCTGAGCTGCCTACACGGCAGTGAACGGAGGGCACGCAGGATTCAGACGGTCGAGAATTTTCTGAGCTGCCTACACGGCAGTGAACTTTTCTGTCTCGCTTTTTTGCCTTGTGCCGAATTTCTGAGCTGCCTACACGGCAGTGAACGAGCCGAGACCAGTAAAAGCATTCTTCGCAGCTTTCTGAGCTGCCTACACGGCAGTGAACTTCGCGTTCCCGCAAAACACTCACACGATGATTTTCTGAGCTGCCTACACGGCAGTGAACTCTGGTTTTGGGCGCGGCTTGTCGACACCAGCTTTCTGAGCTGCCTACACGGCAGTGAACACCGTGTTCGACAAGTTCGGGATGACGCCGCATTTCTGAGCTGCCTACACGGCAGTGAACGTCGAGCGCGCGCATCTGCAGCGACGGGACCGTTTCTGAGCTGCCTACACGGCAGTGAACCCGCCGGTCAGGTGCAGGCCGGGCAGGTCGTGTTTCTGAGCTGCCTACACGGCAGTGAACGCCGCTGCCGCGCTGCGCAACATCTTCAGCCTTTTCTGAGCTGCCTACACGGCAGTGAACCGAAGCCGAATTCCGCATCGCCTCGCCGACGCTTTCTGAGCTGCCTACACGGCAGTGAACGGGCATAGTTGCTCATGCGGAGACTCCGGGAATTTCTGAGCTGCCTACACGGCAGTGAACCGAGCTATCAGGACTTTCGAGAAGCGAGTGGGTTTCTGAGCTGCCTACACGGCAGTGAACTACACAAAAATTTCTATAACGCTTTGATTTTTAAAGAACGATTAATAACGAACATCAAAAAACCAAAATTTCACGTCTTTTTTAACTCATTGAATTAAAAGGAAAAATTTTCGCCTCTTAAAATAGGGTAAGAAAATAGATTCAAAACCACGGAACAGTGGCTGCGTTGCTCAACCCATAGGAACTGAATGTTCCAGATATGGGAGATTCGACCAGTGGGCGGTGATCGATAAACAGTCGGAATGTCTGTTTCGTACTCTGGCTTCGAAGCGAGACGAACGGCAGGGAAAGCCTCGGCACCACGAAGTCGGGAATGCGTGTCTCGATCGTGTCGGCGTCCACGCCCTGGCGTCGCATTTGTCTGCGGCGAATGCGCTCCACACTGCTCTTGGGCTGGATGCGGGAAACGGCTCGGTGGGCCGTCTTGGCTGGTACGGGTTGAATTTCATTTGCATGAATATGGTCTCGCATTCCGGTGAGCCAATCTCTGTTCATTAATGTCGTGAGTGCTGGTGCTTTTCCATGCAACCGCAAGCAGGCGCCGAGAGTAGGGCGTCCAGGATCGACTTCTGGAAAGCTTGCTCCAATATCGGCATGGCGGCCTTCAACCAGTGCGCGATGTAGCTTGCCGAACAATGCATTCATCAGCTGGTATTGAGCGAATTCAGGGTCCGGCCGCAGGCGGATGTCCAGATAATGGTCCATGTGCTACTCCTTGCCAGATTCACCGAAAACACCACCCCGGATCAGGATCGCCATTACATAATGCTGTTGCGCCTCATCCGGTTTTTGATCCTTCAGCATCCAGGTATCGAGCAAGGTATAGAAATCCATCTTCTGTTTTGGTTGCCGGTAAGCTTTCCCTTGTGACGTCACCGAACCATAAGGCTCGATTGCAATGGGGCCGAGGCCGTCCTCGTCGGGGTACCAGGTATCGATGGTGCGAATCGCATTGCCCAGCTTTTGTGAATGGATGCCGGCGATTTGGTTGACCTGGTACAGCGTCTTGCTTTTTTGGCCACCACGTTCAGTACCCTTGTCGAGAATAAGTTCTTGAGATGGGTACACTTCCTGCCCGTCACCCATGCGTGCAAAGGCGATAACTTCCAGGAGGGCGTAGCCATTTCCCACCAAACCTCCTTCGATCACGGCGGCCAATTCCTTCAGAGCCGGTGTGTCTTGTGCAGGCAGCCCAAAGCTGCGTAAGGAAAATTCTTCGGTCTTGAATACCCAGCTTTTGGCTGCCGAGCCTTCCTTGAGGTGCCTGATGTGGATTTCCACGGTTTCCGCGCCTGTTCGGTTGCGCCAGAGGAAGCGGCCATTCGCCAGATTGTGAGCGTAGCGCCGTGCCAGTTCTCGATAACCATGTTCCGTTGCGTACTCGTTAACTGCCTTTTCCAGTTTGTTCCGGTACGCAACGTTGTTGCAGGCAGAGGGCACCCCGGCGCCACCCAGCACACGTAGCGTAAAGCGGACTTTCAGCGTGTCGGTGTCGGCGGGTAGGGTAGCAACGTCGACTTGTTGCAAATTCGGCTTCTCGATTTCCGCATCCAGCTTGGCGGGGTCAATGTCTTTCCCCTTGGTTTTCAATCGATTGGAAATCGTGCCGCGAACGGATTTTTCACGTATGGCGATACCCGGCCAGGCTTCGCTTTGCTGGCGCGATTCCCATTTTCCAGAAAAGAACAGCGCATCCGACGGGTCGAGTTTCCGTTCGAAGGCGAGAACGGATGCAGTCTTGAGTGCGGCTTGATTTTCTTTTTCCATGACGAATCTCCCTTAGTTGGATGTGAAACTGCTTGGGGTGGGCGAATAAAAATTGCGCAAGCGATACAGTCCTTCTTCCTCCTGCGCGTGGTGATGCCATAGAAGTTGCTCCAATCCTGCAACGCGATGTGGACTCACCCATTCTCCTAGTGAGATCACGCTTTCGACAAAGCGGAATGGTACGTTGGGGTCACGTGTATTCCGGACCTCTCCAGGGGCATACAGCGCCGAGATGGCCGCATAGCCGACAGGAAGTGGCACCAGCCAGCCCCGGTAGGGGCGCCGTACCTTCCACTCCACCTTGCTGTTGCCTGTTGCATCGGTTTCGGTTTCAGGTTCAATGTTCAGGCGGCACAGGTCCAGCAGTGCATCCAGAGCATTGCTATCCGGAGCCTGTTTCTGCATGTCGTCCAGATGCTGGGCCAGCAGATTTTCCCGGCTGACCAGCGCAAAGCCGGGAAGCAGGCGCCGACGTAGTTTCCGGAATGCCTTGATCGATGCTTCGTGGTCGCTCCGATCCCACGGCAGCCATCGAGCAGGGTATCGGTCGGGTCGCGGGTGCGGCAGGATGCTGCCGCCGGCAATGCGCATTCCCTGGGTAATGGATAGCATCTCCGCTGCCAGGGCATCGCATTCCGCTTCGTTTACCGGACAGTCCGAACCAGCCACAGTGATCAGCAGACTGACTTCGAGATGGCAACGTCCTTCTTCGACAATTGCCGCCGTTGTGCCATCCTTGTCGATCGGGTTGCGGGTCAGCCGGAACACCTTGGTGCGGCGGCCTGGCGGGGAGGAGACCTGTGGGTCGAATTCATGACAAACGATACCGACGCCGCCCAGGCAGAGTGCATATCCAAGCACGTTGAGACGCAGTTGCAGTGCATGAACGAAGCCGGTGAACGCGCTGGGAGCGGGGGATCCCCACGTGATCGGACTGGAAATGGCGTTGGCGTTCTGGATGCGCAGGCGTGGCAGCAGGACCACGGCGGAAAAATCCGGTGGAATCATGGTGCGATCTCCTCCAGTTCGGCAAGCGATTCGGTTACCAGCACCTTCCACTCGCGATGCTCTTCATCGCCCATCGGAGTGCGGTCGGTACGGATCGCGGCGTTCAACCATTTTGCAAAACGGTCGGCGATTTCGGCAGTCCAGTCAGGGGTGGGTGCAGAAGGGGAGGCTGCGTGCCCGTCGGCATCTTGTCGGATCGCTGCAGGATCGAGAAGGAGCTTTTCCACGGCATCGAGCCGGCATTCCGGCGCTGCGCTCCAGCCGGACGGAAAGTGTTCCCGTAGGGAGGTGACGTAATGGAGTAACTGATCGATGATTTCATCGACCAGCGAGGCTCGTTTGTTACGGATCTGGACGTTGTTCCAGTCTCGCGTACTGGCCAGAAATTCACGAAGAACTCGCGTCAACTCCCGTACAGCGCGCCGGTTGCTGAACGCGCCGTATCGGCCAAATATCGATTTGCCTCGCGGTAGTGTGATCGACTCGCTTTGCCAGGTAGGGGGTAAGGATGGCAGCAGGTGATTGGCTCCGCTTCGCTCGTTATTGAGCGGAGATACATTTTGAGTATTGCTACCACCGAGTTTTTGGATGACTAAATGGGGATATTCGCGGTATCCGTTTGGCCATGGAAGATTTTCCTTTCGCGCATTACGAGCGGCTGAGGCAGCTTCTGAAAAGCGGTCGGCCTTCAAGATGTTATACAGTCGATGTACCAATACAGTGGGATAGAGCGGTCCTAGTAGGTGGTAGCTACCTTCCGACACAGGAAAATAAAGCTGCTTTGCTAATGTATCTGAACTTGGATATCCCTTGCTTTCGCCGATTGCTGCGAAGGACGCCATCCATTTATGTGCTTGCTCCAAATCGTCACTGAATGCACCAAGCAGAACAGGGTCATTTCTCTGGACACGTTGCAGTAGTGATTCGCCTTGATGGATTAGCCTAAGAAATTTAAATACATCAAAAACTGCTGTGTCGCCGGCTACGTCGCTTGTGCGGTCCTCGGTCAACAAGTGAGTTCCTACCAATGATCTGTCGAAGTACCAAGGTCGTCGCAGATAAATGTTTGTTGCATGTTTTTTGACGCCGGGATGAATTCCCTTAACGATATGTGTTGCTAGTTGTAACTTGGTCACTCTAATTGCCGCGTTAGCAAGCCATGCTTCCCGCTGGTGTTCCGCGAATAGCTTTTGCCGTTTGTTCTCGTCATTGCCACCGGGACCTGCCAGTTTGGCCTGCAGGCGTTCTTGAATGAAGTTTTCAATGAGTGTCCGCAGAGCATTTTTTGTGTCCATGCCTCCTCCTATTGGGGATCGATGAATGCATTTCGGCAAGACAAGCCTGCTTGTTCTGCTGGAACAGCAGGCTTGCCGGCGCTATCTTCTTGATCCGTGGATGCTATCCACATTTCTACCCTCCTTCTGCGACTATGCCTGCAGAGTGGCGTATTTTGTCATCATGGCAATGAATGGTATTGCAAAACGCCAAAGTTTTCAAGAAACACTTAAAAATACTTAGGATTTTTTGTCGTGGCAGTCGAAGTATAAGGCATCTAAGCCATCTAAGGCATCTAAGGCGGTCAAGGTACAATACCGCTCTGCCGTGCAGGCAGCTCAGAAATAAGTCTTTTTCAGTGGTTTGATTGTCACTGCCGCACAGGCAGTCACGGTAGAGGGATGCGGTCATTCGGGGCGCATCCCTCTACCGTTTTGGGGGGTGCCTGAATGGAATGTCAACCATTCGTGATGCACTGATACACCGCATCCACCAACCCCTGCCCCCGCTCATTGAGCAGAATGCCTCCGCCCAGCCGGTTCATCGTGTAGCCGAACGACAGCCGCTGTTCCGGGTCGGCGAAGACCAGGCTGCCGCCCATGCCGACGTGGCCGAAGGCGTTGTCGGGGATGCGCAGCGACTGGCCGGTGGGCAGGTCGTGGTTGTCCATGCGCAGCATGAAGCCCTGGGCGAAGCGGGTCGGGATCAGCAGGGTGCGGTCGCGCGCGGTTTGCGATGACGGCTGGCGCATGGCGTTGATGCGTTCGGTCGAGAGCAGGCGCGGGGCGCTGGCCTTGCCGCCGATGCCGCCGTGGTTGGCCAGCGGTTCGAACATGCGCGCCAGCGCGCGCGCATTGGCGATGCCGCCGCCACCGCCGATTTCGGCGGCATGCGCGACCGGGCGGTTGGGGGAATAGCCGCCGCTGTTCATCAGCGCCAGATGCGAGATCGAGGCCGGGTCGGTCGCCACCGCGCGCATGAAGTCGGTCGGCGGCGTGTCCGGGCCGGGGATGAACGGGATGATCGGCGCCACCCGCGCTTCCAGTTCGGCCGGCAGGCCGATCCAGAAATCGAGGCCGAGCGGGCCGGCGATTTCATCGCGGAAGAAGGCGCCGAGCGATTTGCCGGAGACGCGGCGCACGATTTCGCCGACGAGCCAGCCGAACGAGATCATGTGGTAGCCGGTGTCGCTGCCGGGCGTCCAGAACGGCTGTTCGCGCGCCAGGCACTCGATCATGTAATCCCAGTCGTAGTAGGCGCCGGCTTTCAGCGGCTGCTGCAGCGCCGGCAGGCCGATGCTGTGGTTCAGCGCCATCAGCACGGTGGCGTCTTCCTTGCCGTTGCAGCCGAATTCGGGCCAGTAGCGCGCCATTGGCGCATCGAGGTCGAGCAGGCCGCGGTCCACCAGCAGTTGCGCGCACAGCGCGGTGGCGGCCTTGGTGCAGGAGAACACTACCGAGACGGTATCGCGCTCCCACGGCGTGGCGGCGTCGGCGGTAGTGTGGCCGCCCCACAGATCGACCACTTTCTGGCCATCGACGATGACGCAGACGCTGGCGCCGACTTCGCCATGCTGGCGGAAGTTGCGCACGAAGGCGTCGGCGACGGCATCGAAGGCGTGATCGCAATAGCCGCTGACGGCGGCACCGGATTCGAGCTGGATCTGGGTATGCAGCGGGGCGTACATCGGATCTCCTCCTGGCGTGATGGATGGGAAGGACGCTCGGCCGGTACGTGCGCGAGGCGGTGGCACCGGGGCCGACATTGCCGGACATTAACATGCGGGACGGCAACGGGCCACCCATCGGCAGGCGGTCGGTGGTGCTGGCGGGGAGGTGGACAGGAAAGCGGGCGGGAAGGTGGGCGCTTCAGCCGCCGCCGGGCGCGAAGAAGCTGCTGGGGGACTGGCCGAAGGTTTTCTTGAACATCGCCGAAAACGCCGACTGGCTGGCGTAGCCGAGTTCGGCGGCGACCCGCGACAGCGGCATGCCGCGCGCGATCAGCGGTGCCGCGTGCGCCAGCCGCATCTGCTGGCGCCAGCCGGAAAAGCTGATGCCGAGTTCGCGTTCGAACAGCCGCGCCAGCGTGCGCGGCGAGGCGCCGACCCTGGCCGCCCACTGTTGCAGCGTGCGCGGCGAAGCCGGCTCATCCATCAGCATCCGGCACAGCGCCTGCAGCCGCTTGTCGGTCGGCAGCGGCACGCAGATCGGCAGTGTCGCCAGTTGCCCCAGCTCGTCGAGGATCAGGGTGCGCAGCAGCGTCTGGCGCTGCCCGAGGCCGTCGCCGGCGGCCAGCGCGACGATCAGTTCGCGCAGCAGCGGTGAAACGTCCAGCACCTGGCAGTCGCGTCCGGAAAACGGCGCGTGGCCGGCGTCGATGTACAGCACGCGCAGCCGCGTCTGTTCCAGTGTGATGATTTCGTGGTGCAGGTCGGGCGGAATCCAGATCGCCCGCAGCGGCGGCACGATCCAGCTGCGGTTGGCGGCCGACACCCGGACGATGCCGTCCAGTGCATAGGTCACCTGCGCCCAGGGGTGACTATGCGCCGGCAGCGCCTGGCCGCTTTGCAGGTCGCGCGCCAGCAGGCGCACCGGGCGCTCGGCATCCGGCTCGAAGCCGGGCGGGCGCGGGGTGGTGTTGGTCAGCGGCTGGACCGGGCCGTGGTCGGGCATTGGCGGAATTTCGATAGAAAATGTCTTTCTATCTTAAAACAGCCGTAGCCTTTTTGCCTACACTGGTTTCCCGCCCGACCTGGCCTGCTGTCGCCGGTCCGCTGTCATCGTTCAAAGGAAAACCATGAGTACCGCTGTTTCCGGTTTGCGCCAGGATGCCCAGGTAATTGGCCTGGTCGGCTTCGGCCATGCCGTTTCGCACTTTTTCCACCTGATCCTGGCGCCGCTGTTTCCGTGGCTGAAGGAGGCGTTCACGTTGTCATATGCCGAGCTGGGTTTTCTGATGACGGTGTTCTTCATCGTCTCGGGGATCGGTCAGGCGCTGGCCGGGTTCGTGGTCGACCGGTTTTCGGCGCGTGCGGTGCTGTATTTCGGCATGAGCTGCCTGCTGCTGTCGGCGCTGACGCTGTCGGTGGCGCAGAATTATCCGATGCTGCTGGCCGGGTCGATGCTGGCCGGGCTGGGCAACAGCGTCTTTCACCCGTGCGACTACACGCTGCTGAACAAGCGTGTCACCGGCGCGCGGTTGGGGCATGCGTTTTCGGTACACGGGATTTCCGGCAACCTCGGCTGGGCGGCGGCGCCGGTATTTCTGGCCGGCATTGCCAGCATCGCCGGCTGGCGCGTGGCGCTGTTCGCCGCCGCCTTCATCCCGGCCACGGTGCTGCTGCTGATGGTGGTTTACCGCGATCTGCTGCAGACCGAACTGGCCGGCCACGATGCGCACGCGGCGGCGGGTGGCGCGCCGGCGGTCGATCTGCTCGGTTTCATGAAAAGTCCGGCGATCTGGCTGTGCTTCGCCTTCTTCGTCATCAATGCGATGGCGCTTGGCGGCATCCAGAGTTTTTCCTCGACCAGCCTGCGCGATCTGTACGGCATGCCGCTGACCTGGGCCACCACCGGCTTCACCGCCTACATGCTGGCCTCGGCTGGCGGCATGGTGGTGGGCGGCTTCGCCGCTTCCCGCTTCGCCCGGCCGGAACGCATCATCGCGCTGGCGCTGGCGGCTTCCGGCGTGATGGGGCTGCTGATCGCCGCCGCCGTGGTGCCGGCGCTGTTCGCGGTGGTGCTGATGGGCGGGGTCGGCTTCGGCGCCGGCGTCGCCGGGCCGTCGCGCGATCTGCTGATTCGCGCGGCGGCGCCGAAGAACGCCACCGGCCGCGTGTATGGCGTGGTGTATTCCGGCAACGACATCGGCCTGGCGATTTCGCCGCTGCTGTTCGGCGCGATGATGGATGGCAGCCATCCGGCCTGGGTGTTCGTCTTGATCGGCGGCTTCCAGTTCCTGGCGATCCTGACCGCGACCCGGGTCGGCAACGACACCGCGCGCCGGAACGAACTGGAGGCGCAAGCGGCCTGAGGGCTTTTATAATCCGCGTTTCGATCATTCGCCCGTACGGAGAAACCATGTCTTTTGCCACCTGCGACATTTGCGACGCCAACGAGGACAAGCTGAACGACGGCAGCCTGGCGGTGTTGCCGCCGGTATTCGCCGCCTATGGCGCGCTGCCGCGCTTCGCCGGTCCGGCCGCGACCTTGAAGGTGTTCGAGGACAATGCACTGGTGCGCGCCACGCTGGAAACCGCCGGCGCCGGCCGCGTGCTGGTGATCGACGGCGGCGGCAGCCGGCGCAGCGCGCTGGTCGGCGGCAATCTCGGCAAGCTGGCCGAGCAGAACGGCTGGGCCGGCATCGTGGTCGATGGCTGCATCCGCGATTCGGAAGAAATCAATGCCTGCCGGATCGGCGTGCGGGCGCTGGCGACGCATCCGAGAAAGAGCAGCAAGAAGGGCGTTGGCGAACGCGAGGTGCCGGTGGTCGTGGCCGGCGTCAAGATCGCGCCGGGCCAGTGGATCTATGCCGATGCCGACGGCGTGCTGGTGGCGGCGCAAAAACTGGCGTAAGGCCACTCGGGGTTACATATACTCCCCATACCTCACCTCTGTGGCGGGCGCCGGTATTGAGAAGTTAGCCTATACTCCCCATATTTTGAAAATCGGCCGATCCGCTGCTACGCCAGCGCCGGCGGGAAAAGCGGATCAGGGGATCAGGCGGCGCCGATGCCGAGCCAGCCGGCCACCGCGTAATTGATCAGCGCGCCGCCGCCGATCAGCCAGCCGAACAGCAGGCCGGCCAGCAGCAACGGCTTGAGGCCGGCGCGGCGCACCGCCGACAGGTGGGTGGACAGGCCGAGCGCCGCCATCGCCATCGCCAGCAGCGCGGTGTCGAGGTCGCCGATCGCGCTCAGCAGCGCCGGCGGTAGCAGTCCCAGCGAATTGAAGCCGGCCACGGCGACGAAGGCGAACGCGAACCACGGGATCGTCACGCGCCGCGCCGGTGCGCCGGCTTGCCGGCGACCGCCGAGCCAGAACGACAGCCCGAGCAGGAACGGCGCCAGCATCATCACCCGCACCATCTTGGCGATCACCGCCGCATCCGCCGCCTGCGGGCCGAGCGCGCGCGCCGCCGCCACCACTTGCGCCACTTCGTGGACGGTCGAGCCGATGTACAGGCCGAACGCCGAGGTCGAGGTATCCAGCAGCCGCCAGTCCAGATTCAGCTGGTACAGCAGCGGGTAGAGGAAGATCGCCAGCGTGCCGAACACCACCACCGTCGAGACCGCCACCGTGACCTGCTCGGCGCGGGCGCGCAGTACCGGCTCGGTCGCCATCACCGCGGCGGCGCCGCAGATCGAGCTGCCGGCGCCGATCAGCAGCGCGGTGTTGCGCTCCAGCCGGAACAGCCGCGTGCCCAGCAGCGCCGCCAGCGTGAAGGTCGAGCCGAGCACCAGCGCGTCGATCAGCACGCCGCCCAGGCCGACGTGGCCGATGTCCTGAAAGGTCAGCCGAAAGCCGTACAGGATGATTCCCAGCCGCAGCAGGTTCTGCTTGGCGAAACCGACGCCGGCGCCGCATTGGGCGGCGATGCGGGGAAACAGCGTATTGCCGAGCACGATGCCGAGCACGATCGCCAGCGTCAGCGGCGAAAATCCGTGCGCCTGCGGCCAGGCCAGACTGCCGAGGCCGATTGCCGCCGCCGCCAGCAGCGCTGCCAGCAGCAGGCCGGGCAGCAGCGCGCGCAGAGGCGAGCGCTGCTCTCGGGCGGAGTGAGGCAGCGATGAGGCGGTCGTGGACGGAATGGCGGACATGAGGGAATCGGCTTGGCGATGAAATAGGGCAACGTCGATAGTGTAAATAGACTCATTTAAATTAGGAAACGACTTGTTTTTGTATGATCAAGCTATTATTCAGCTTGATTGAGTGGAATCGACGAATCCGGAGGAGGGAACATGCGCCTGACGCTGCGCCAGTTGCAGATTTTCGCGGCGGTCGCCGAGGCCGGCAGCACCGCCGCCGGGGCGGGACAGGCGGCGCTGTCGCAATCGGCCGCCAGCGCCGCCATCAACGAGCTGGAAGGGCTGCTGGACGCGCGCCTGTTCGACCGTGTCGGCAAGCGCCTGATCCTGAACGACAACGGCCGCCTGCTGTTGCCGCAGGCGCGGCAGATGCTGGACGCCGCCGCCACCATCGAGCGCCAGTTCGCCGCCGGTGACGACGGCGGCAGCGGCCTGCGCATTGGCGCCAGCACCACCATCGGCATCTATGTGCTGCCGGAAATCCTGGCGGCGCGGCATGGCGGCGGCGCGCTGCCGCGCGTCACCATCGCCAACAGCGCGGCGGTGGCGGCGGCGGTGGCGGGCTTCGAGGTGGATGCCGGCCTGATCGAAGGGCCGTGCCACGAGCCGCAACTGGTGGCGGAACCGTGGATCGAGGATGAACTGATCGTCGTCAGCCGGCCCGGCGATCCGCTGCTGGGCGGCGGCCGGTCGCGCAAGGCGACGCTGGCGGCGCTGCGCGAGGCCGGCTGGCTGCTGCGCGAACCCGGCTCCGGCACGCGCGAGGCGGTCGAGCAGACGCTGCTGCCGCATCTGCACCGGCTGCGCCCGGCCGGCGAATTCGGCAACTCGGAAGCGATCAAGTACGCGGCGGCGCAGGGACTGGGGCTGGCCTGCCTGTCGCGTTCGGTGGTGGCCGATCTGCTGGCGAGCGGCCGTCTGGTGGAAGTGGCGACACCGTTGCCGCCATTGAAGCGGCGGTTTTTCCTGATCCGCCACCGCGACAAGATCCTGTCGGCGCGGCTGGCGGCATTCCTGCAGGTGTGCCGCGAATGGACGCCGGCGGGCCGGCCCTGAACGGTGCCGGCTTAAGGTAGCGACAGCGATGCCAGCCCGGTGGCGCAGGCCAGCAGCCCGATCAGCACGGTGGTGACGATCACCGACGCCGCCGGCGCCGTCGGCACGTCGCCGCTCAGCAGGTGGCGGCGGCGCCGGCGGCCGTACAGCACCGCCGCGCTGGCCGCCAGCAGCAGCACCACGGCCAGCGCGGTGATCGGCGTTTCGGCGCTGCTCCAGCCGGTGCGCAGCGCCAGCAATCCGTTGACCAGCACCGCCAGGCCGGTGCGGTTCCAGGCCAGCGCGGTGCGCTCGGCCTGCAACCCGGCGTCGCGCGGCGGTCGTGCCTGGCCCATTACGCCCGCACCAGCAGCACCACGATCACCGCCGCGATGACGAACAGCGTGGCCGCCAGCAGCGGAATCGCCCTGGTTCCCGGCAGCGGGCGGGCGTGGCGCATGGCGATTTCATTGGCGCGCCAGCGCAGATAGGCCAGCACGCACAGCAGCGCCGCCAGCGCGACGAAGGCAACCGCCAGCGCCAGCACTACCGTATGCGGATCGAGTTTGGTGGAAAACTGGTCGAGCAGCACGCCGCCGGCCAGCAGCGCCAGCGCGGTGCGGATCCAGGCGAGGAAGGTGCGTTCGTTGGCCAGCGAAAACCGGTAGTCCGGTTCCTGGCCTTCCTGCCGCCATCGCGGTTCGCGCATCGGGATTCCTTGGTTGGTTGAGTGGGGCTGTGGCTGGACGGAACAACGCTCGGTCATTCCGGCTTGCGCCGGAATGACCGGATCAAGCCCAGCCGGCACGAGATTGTAGCGGCGCGCCGGTTCAGAGATGCGTCAGGATGTTGACCAGCCGGCCGAACGGATCGCGCACGTAGAAGCGCCGCACGCCCCAAGGTTCGATTGCCGGGCCGTATTCGACCGGGAAGCCGGCGTGCCGCATCCGCTCCAGCGCGGCGTCGAGGTCGTCGACCTCGATCGACAGGTCGGGCACGGCGGTGCCGGAGCCGCCTTCGGACGCGACGCTGACCTGCACCGTCATCTTTGCGGCGGCGCCGTAGGTGGCGATCCAGCCGTGGTCCATCAACAGATCGAGCCCCAGCGCCTCGCCGTAGAAGCGGCGGGCGGCGGCGACGTCGGTGGTGGCGATATTGGCGACGATGCGCTTGACTTGCATTGCGTGCTCCCGGTCGTTGTGGTCAGGTTCCGGCGCTGGCTTCGTCCAGCCGCGCCATGTCATTGGCGGTCAATGCCAGCTGCGCCGAACGTACCAAGCTGTCGACCTGTTCCAGTGAGGTGGCGCTGGCGATCGGCGCGGTCACGCCTTCGCGGGCGATCAGCCAGGCCAGCGCCACCTCGGCCGGCTTGGCCTGATGCGCCGCCGCCACTGCGTCCAGCGCCGCCAGGATGCGCATGCCGCGCTCGTTCAGGTATTTCGACACGCGCTGGCCGCGCGCCTTGCCGGCGAGGTCGGCTTCCGAGCGATATTTGCCGGACAGGAAGCCGGACGCCAGGCTGTAGTAGGTGATGACGCCCAGCCCTTCGGCGATGCACAGGTCGCGCAGCGCGCCTTCGTAGCTGCCGCGGTCGAACAGGTTGTATTCCGGCTGCAGCACTTCGTAGCGCGGCAGATTGCCGGCCGCGGCGCTGTCCAGCGCCGCCCGCAGCTGCGCGGCGTCGTAGTTGGAGCCGCCGATCGCCCGCACCTTGCCGGAGCGCAGCAGGTCTTCGTGGGCGCGCAGGGTTTCGTCGATCGGCGTGTCCGGATCGGGACGGTGGCTGAGGTAGAGGTCGATGTAGTCGGTCTGCAGGCGCCGCAGCGAATCCTCGGCGCGCGCCGCGATTGCTCCCGCCGTCAGGCCCTTGCCGCCGGAACCACCGAGCCAGCCGACCTTGGTGATGATGACGGTTTTTTCGCGCTGGCCCGGGCGCGCCTTCAGCCATTCGCCGATGATGGTTTCGGATTCGCCGCCCTTGTTGCCCGGCACCCAGGCCGAGTAAACGTCGGCGGTATCGATGGCGTTGAAGCCGGCGCCGGTAAAGCGGTCCAGCAGCGCGAACGAGGTTTTCTGGTCGGCGGTCCAGCCGAAAACGTTGCCGCCGAAAACCAGCGGGGCGATGTCGAGGCCGGTGCGGCCGAGAGGGCGTTTGTCCATGAAAAATCCTTGTCGATTGATGGGGGAAGGAAGCGGCCGGGCCGGCGGCGGCAATCGCCGTCGAGCGCCGCCGGGCGCTGTGTCGCGCCGGCCGCAAAGGGCTTAGTCTGCCCGACTTCCGCCGATCGTGCCGGAGGCGGTCGCGTCAGCATGAATTGTGCCGAAGAATCAAGCCCTTGGCGCCGACAGATCCATCCAGCGCCGCCACAGCGTCAGCGCCAGCGACTGGTAGTCCTGCGTCGTTTGCAGCAGCGCCAGCCGTTCGCGCGGCGGCATCAGTTCCGGCGGCAGCAGCGGATCGCGGATCAGGCTGGCGATCACCGCCCGCCCCAGCAGCAGCGATTCGCGCACCGCGCGCTCCAGCGCCAGCTTCGGCAGGCGCTGCCGGCTGTGTTCCAGCGCCCGCCGCAGCTTGCGGTATTCGGCCTGCAGCGTTGCCACATCCCATAGTCCGCGTGCCTCGGCCTCGCGGGCGGCATCCAGCGCGTCGAGCCGAAACACCAGCGCCTGCGGCGCCAGGCCGAGTTCCAGCAGCTGCGCGCGCACGGCGGCGACGCCGCCCTGCAGGTTGTCCGGCCGCAGTTGCAGGCCGGGCTGGAATGCCGTCAGGCCGCGCAATTCCAGCGCCAGGCTGTGGCGCCGCCAGACCGTCTTGTCGGCGCGCGGCACACCGGCGTCCTGCACCGCCAGCCAGTGACCGTGCCAGGCCACCATCTGCTCGCCCTTGCGGCGCCAGTCGTCGACATCGCGCGCCAGTGCCGGCCCGGCGCGGTTCAGCGTATAGCTGCCGCGCGCGCCGCGCACGATCTTGCGCTGCCCGGCCAGCCGCGTCAGGCCGACCCGGATCGCCGCCGGCTCGATGCCCATCAGCGCGCCGGCCCGGCACAGCGTGGCTACCGGTAGCGCGGTCCCGTGCGCGACCAGCAGGTCGAGGATCAGGTCGGGCGCGCTCGGGGGCGTGGTCTGAATATTACATGCGGTGTCCATGTTTGCGTAATAAAGAAATATTTTCTAGTATCGGCCATCGGCGTCCGACTGTCACTTTTTTCTCGACGCCGTTCCCGTTTGCGACTTTGGCTGCGCCGCAGCACCCGAGAAGGAATTCCGATGGACGATGTCATCTTCGAAACCGATGGTCCGCTGTGCGTCATCACGCTGAACCGGCCGCGCAAGCGCAACGCGGTCGATGGCCCGACCGCCGCCGCGCTGCGCGCCGCCTTCGAGCGTTTCGAAGCCGATGACGTTCTGCGGGTGGCGATCCTGACCGGCGCCGGCGGCCATTTCTGCGCCGGTGCCGATCTCGGCGCGATCGGCGATCCGGCGCGGCGCAACGAACTCGATCCGGCCGGCGGCGGCAGCGGGCCGATGGGGCCGAGCCGGATGGCGCTGTCCAAGCCGCTGATCGCCGCCGTCAATGGCCACGCGGTGGCCGGCGGGCTGGAACTGGCGCTGCTGGCCGACCTGCGGGTGGCCGACGAGGACGCGGTATTCGGCGTGTTCTGCCGGCGCTGGGGCGTGCCGCTGATCGATGGCGGCACCGTGCGGCTGCCGCGCATTGTCGGCATGGGCCGCGCGCTCGACCTGATCCTGACCGGGCGTCCGGTGGCGGCGCCGGAGGCGCTGGCGATGGGGCTGGTCAACCGTATCGTGCCGCATGGCGGCGCGCTGGCGGCGGCGCACGAACTGGCGCTGCAGATCGCCGCCTTTCCGCAGCAGTGCATGCTGACCGATCGCGCCTCCGCCTACGGCCAATGGGAGTTGCCGCTGGCCGAGGCGCTGCGCCGCGAGGGCGCGGCCGGTGTGCCGATCGTCGCCGCCGAGGGCGAGGCCGGCGCCGCCCGTTTCACGCAGGGCGCCGGCCGGCACGGCAGTTTTTCCGGCTAGCGGGCAGGCCGCCAGCCGTTTTCATCGATGATCAGGAGACCTTGATGCAGACCACCCCGGCCCGGCCGCGCCATAACGGCCCGACTTACCATGAATTGATCCGGCGCGGCGCGCTGCAGCACGGCCCGCGCACCGCGATCGTGTTCGGCGAGCAGCGCCTTTCCTTCGCCGAAGTCGATGCGTTGAGCAGCCGGCTGGCGCAGGCGCTGCTGGCCGCCGGCGTGGCGCCGAAAACGCGGGTGGCGCTGCTGCTGAACAACGGCCTGTACAGCGTTCCGCTGGATTTCGCCTGCGTCAAGGCCGGTATCAACCGGGTGCCACTGAATGCCCGGCTGTCGCTCGACGAACACGCGCGCATGCTGCAGGACACCGGCTGCACGACGCTGGTGTTCGGCGCCGATCTGGCCGAGCGGGCGGCGGCGCTGGCCGGCGCGCTGCCGGGGCTGAATTGCCTCGGACTGGACGCGGCGCTGCCGGGCGGACGCGACCTGATCGCCGACGCCGCCACCCAGCCGGCCGAATGGCCGGCGATCGAGGTGCATCCGGACGACGTGGTGCTGACCCTGTACACCTCCGGCACCACCGGCACGCTGAAGGCGGCGCAGCACACGCAGGCGTCGTACGCGGCGATCTGCCGCAACGTGCTGCTGAACCTGCTGCCGGCCAGCGCCGACGATGCGATGCTGCACGCGGCCTCGCTGATCCACGCCAGCGGCGTGTTCGTGCTGCCGTTCTGGCTGCGCGGCGGCCGCACCGTGATCCTGCCGGGCTTCGAGCCGGGACGCTTTCTGCAAACCATCGCCGCCGAAAAGATCACCGCGATCAATCTGGTGCCGACGATGATGCAGATGCTGTTCGAGCATCCGCAGGTGGCCGCCACCGACGTGTCGTCGCTGACGCACGTGATCTATGGCGCTTCGCCGATGCCGCGGCCGATCATCCGGCGCGGCATGGAACTGTGGGGCCAGCATCGCTTCTGGCAATACTACGGCCAGACCGAAGTGCCGCTGTGCCTGGCGGTGCTGCGGCCGGAAGATCACCGCGAGGAATTGCTGGACGCCTGCGGCCAGCCGGCGCTGGATGTCGAAATCAAGCTGGTCGACGAAGCCGGCAACCCGGTGCCGGCCGGCACGCCGGGCGAGATCGTGGTGCGCGCGCCGTCGGCGGTGTCCGGGTATCTGAACGCCAGCGAACAGACCGCCGGCACTTTCGGTGCCGACGGCTGGGTGCATACGCGCGATGTCGGCGTGTTCGATGCCAACGGCTTCCTGTTCCTGAAGGACCGTACCTCGGACATGATCATCAGCGGCGGCTACAACGTCTACCCGCGCGAAGTCGAGAACGCGCTGATGACCCATCCGGCGGTGCGCGAATGCGCGGTGATCGGCCTGCCGCACGACAAGTGGGTGGAAATGGTGACCGCCGTGGTGGTGCTGCGCACCGGCCAGCAGGCCGACGAAGCCGGACTGATCGCCCACGTCGCCGCCCAGCTGGCGTCGTACAAGAAGCCGCAGCGGGTGCTGTTCGTCACCGACATCCCGAAAACCGCGGTCGGCAAGCTCAACCGCAAGCAGCTGCGCGAGCAGTATCGAGGGCAGGCGGATTAGTCGGGATTACTATCGGAATGGCAATATACTCCCCTTGATGCTATCCTGTGCCGGGCGTGTGGATTCAGTTTTTTGAACATACTCCCGGTTTTTTATTTCTGTCGCTATAGCAGCTCGACGTTCGGCAAGGTCAGATAGCAGCTCTCGCGGGTGCTGGCGACGAAGTCGGCCAGGTAGGGCTGCGGCGTCAGTTGCGGCAGGCAGGCGGCGTACAGGCGTCCGGTCAGGCCGGCGCGGGTGATGCGGCGCGCCAGCACATAGTCGCGGTCGAGGTAGTTTTGCGCCGCCCAGACCGGCAGCGTGGCGATGCCGCGCCGGCTGGCGACCAGCTGCAGCATCGCCACCGTCAGTTCGGTGGTGCGGCGTGCGGCCGGTTCGATGCCGGCCGGTTTCAGCACTTGCCGCACCACGTCCAGCATCTCGTCCGGCACCGGATAGGTGATCAGCGTGTCGCTGGCGAAATCCCCGGCGGCCAGATATTCACGCGCCGCCAGCGGATGTTCGTGCGCCAGCAGCGCGACGATCTCGAAGCGGAACAGCGGATGGAAATCGACCGGCTCGTCGGCGTCGATGTCGGAAACGATGGCGACATCGGCGCGGTGTTCGTGCAGCAGCCCGACCGGGTCCGACTGGAAGCCGGACACGATGTCCAGCTCCACTTCCGGCCAGCGCCGGCGGAACACGTCCATCGCCGGCATCAGCCAGTCGAAGCAGGTGTGGCATTCGACCGCGATGCGCAACTGGCCGGCGGTGCCCTGATGCAGCCGCGCCAGATCGCGCTCGGCTTCCTCCACCTGCGGCAGCGCGGCGTCGGCCAGCCGCAGCAGCCGCTCGCCGGCCGGCGTGAAGCGCACCGGCACCGTCTTGCGCTCGAACAGCGCAAGGCCGTGGTGTTCCTCCAGCTGCTTGATCTGGTGCGACAGCGCCGACTGGGTCAAATTCAGCAGCGTGGCGGCGCGTAGCAGGCTGCCGGCTTCGCGCAGGGCGACCAGGGTTTTCAAGTGGCGCAATTCGAGGATCGATGGCATCGGAGCGGAGCGCTGGCAGGATTTATGAAAAAAATTCAATTTCAATCTGAAAATTCATCGTTTGAATAATAATTCCCGCTGCCGCACCATGACAAGCCCCGTATCTTCGTTGGAGCAGTCATGGCAATCGCACACATCCTGGGTTTTCCGCGCATCGGCGCACAGCGCGAACTGAAGTTCGCGCTCGAATCGTTCTGGCGCGGCGACCGCAGCGAAGCGCAACTGCGCGAGACCGGCGCCGCGCTGCGCGCGCGCCACTGGGCGGCGCAGGCGGAGGCCGGGCTGGATTTCGTCACCGTCGGCGATTTCGCCTGGTACGACCAGGTGCTGAACACGCTGGCGCTGCTGGGCGCGACGCCGACCCGCTTCGCGCTCGACACGGCGCCGACGCTGGCCGACTACTTCACGATGGCGCGCGGCAGCGAGCGCCACCTGGCGATGGAAATGACCAAGTGGTTCGATACCAACTACCACTATCTGGTGCCGGAATGGACGCCGGAACTGGCGTTCGACGGCGGCGTTGACTGGCTATTCGACGAAGTGGCGGAAGCCGCCGCGCTCGGCCATCGCGCCAAGGCAGTGCTGCTGGGGCCGTTGTCGCTGCTGTATCTCGGCAAGATCAAATCCGGTCTGGCGCACAAGCTGGAACTGCTGCCGCGCCTGCTGGCCGCCTATCGGCGCGTGCTCGGCCGGCTGGCGGCGGCCGGTGTCGAATGGGTGCAGATCGACGAGCCGATCCTGGCGCTGGAACTGGAACCGGAATGGCGCGACGCCTTCGCCCCGGCCTATGCCGAACTGGCGCCGGCGGCGCCGAAGATTCTGCTGGCGACCTATTTCGACGAAGTGCGCGAGCACGCCGCGCTGCTGCATGCGCTGCCGGTGGCCGGCGTGCATCTGGACCTGGTGCGCGGCGCCGGTCAGCTGGAAGCCTTGCTGGCCGACTGGCCGGCAGAGCGCGTGCTGTCGGCCGGCGTGGTCGATGGCCGCAACGTCTGGCGCGCCGACCTCGACCGCCTGCATGGCCTGCTGGCGCCGCTGCGCGAGCGTCTCGGGGAACGGCTGTGGGTGGCGCCGAGCTGCTCGCTGCTGCATGTGCCGGTCGATCTGCGCCAGGAGCAGGGGCTGGATGCCGAACTGCGGGGCTGGCTGGCGTTCGCCGCGCAGAAGCTGGATGAAGTCGCGCTGCTGGCGCGCGCGCTGAACGGCGACGCCGATGGCACCCGGGAAGCGTTCGCCGCCGCCCGCGCCGCCGCCGAGGCGCGCCGCCATTCGCCGCGCATCCATAACGAACTGGTGCAAAAGCGCGTCGGCCAGGTCAGCGACGCCGACGCCCGCCGCGGCGCGCCGTTCGCCGAGCGCATCGCCGCGCAGCGCGCGCGCTGGCAGCTGCCGGCGTTCCCGACCACCACCATCGGCTCGTTCCCGCAGACGCCGGCGATCCGCGAGGCACGCGCCGCCTGCAAGCGCGGCACCTTGAGCCATCTGGAGTATCTGCAGCGCATGCGCGACGAAATCCGCCTGGCCGTGGCCGAGCAGGAAGCGCTGGGGCTGGACGTGCTGGTCCACGGCGAGCCGGAACGCAACGACATGGTCGAATACTTCGGCGAACAGCTGTGGGGCTATGCTTTCACCGCCCACGGCTGGGTGCAGAGCTACGGCTCGCGCTGCGTCAAGCCGCCGGTGATCTACGGCGACGTGTACCGGCCGGAACCGATGACGGTGGAGTGGAGCCGCTTCGCCCAAAGCCTGACCGACAAGCCGATGAAGGGCATGCTGACCGGCCCGGTGACCATGCTGCAATGGTCGTTCGTGCGCGACGACCAGCCGCGCAGCGCCACCGCGCTGCAGATCGCGCTGGCGCTGCGCGACGAAGTGCGCGATCTGGAGCAGGCCGGCATCGGCATGATCCAGATCGACGAACCGGCCTTCCGCGAAGGTTTGCCGCTGAAGCGCCGCCACTGGGGCGATTACCTCGATTGGGCGGTGCGGGCGTTCCAGATCAGCGCTGCCGGCGTGGCCGACAGCACGCAGATCCATACCCATATGTGCTATTCCGAATTCAACGATATCCTGCCGTGGATCGCCGCGATGGATGCCGACGTCATCACGATCGAGACTTCACGTTCGGACATGGAGCTGCTGGATGGTTTTGGCGAATTCGACTACCCGAACGACATCGGCCCCGGCGTCTACGACATCCATTCGCCGCGCGTGCCGCGCCAGGAGGAAATGGCGCGCCTGTTGAGCAAGGCGCGCGGCGTCATCGCCGACGAACGCTTGTGGGTGAACCCGGATTGCGGCCTGAAGACGCGCGGCTGGCCGGAAACGCGGGCGGCGCTGCGCCAGATGGTGCTGGCGGCGCAGGCGCTGCGCCAGACGCGCCAGCAGGCGCAGGACCAGACGCCGGCGGTCAGCCGGGTTCAGTAGTCGGTGGTGACGGTCAGGTGATACGGCGTGGCGCCGCAGGCGTGGCGGTTGCGCCATAGCACGTTGACCATCGCGTGCTCGGACACGCCGAGGTGGCGCGCCATCGCCTGCGTGCCGAGCACGGTGGCGGCGCGGATCGCCCGTTCTTCCGGGCTGTCGCGCAGGATCAGCACGTGGCCGTCGATGCGCGCCGCCAGTTCCGGCGCGAAGCGCAGCACCTTGATCGAACGCATCACGCGCGGCATCTGGTAGCCGGCGGCGACGCTGATGTCGCATTCGACCCCGACGCCGCTTTCCACCAGATAGCCGGCAAACCACATCAGCGCAAGTTGCGCGCGCATCCGGTACGGGTCCTGACCGTAGGCCAGCGGGAAACGCTGCGCCAGCCGCTCGGCGTCTTCGGTGTTCAGATGGCCGGCCTGGCCGGCGGCGACCAGTTCGGCGGCGGCCTGTTCCAGCTGATCGTCCAGCAGGATCTCGCGCAGGAACTGGGCGCGCCGGCGTGCCAGCGAAATCTCGCCGAGCGCCTCGACCAGCGCCGCTTCGCTGCCGCCGCCGAGGGCGGCGCGCAGCCGCACCGGTGTCGCTTCTTCTCCCCACAGGTGATCGAGCGCCGCCTTCAGGCCGTTGGCGCCGCCTTCGCCGCGCCAGTGGAAGCGGGAAATGCCCTGCGGCGTCGGCGACCAGAACATGAAGTTCAGGCTGTTCAGCGCGATGCTGTAGGCGGCGGCGCCGGCCGCCGTCCGTCCGGCCGGCTGCCCGGACAGGCCGACCGCCAGATGCGAAAAACGCTCGGCGCGGATCGGCAGACGAGCGATCGCTTCGGTGTCGATGGCGACCAGTTCGGGTTTGTAGTCGGCGGTGGCGAGCGCCTGCAGGCGTTCCTTTGCGTTGTTCGATGGGTTCATGCGGACTCCAGTGTGACCGCTGGCAAGGATACCCGACTTCGTGACGGGTTCCTTGTTGGCAAGAGGTGTTTCATCATTTCCGGCGCCTGGTGCGGGCGTTGATGCGACGGCGCAACACTTCTCCAAAAGAATCCTTTCCACAGGGACTTTTCATTACAATCTGCGCCTTTCCTCGTCTCTTTCCCGGCCTCTCCATGCCGTTGCGTCCCAAGCTGTTCCTGGCTGTCCTGGCGATTCTCTACGCGATTCCGGGTCTGATCGGCCACGATCCATGGAAGCAGGACGAAACCTACGTATTCGGCATTATCTACAGCATGCTGAAGTCGGGCGACTGGATCGTGCCGATGGTGGCCGGCGAGCCGTTCATGGAAAAGCCACCGCTGTTCTACTGGACCGCGCTGCTGCTGGCCAAACTGTTGTCGCCGCCGTTGCCCTTGCACGACGCCGCGCGCCTGGCCAGTGGCGTGTTCACCCTGATTACGCTGACTTGCCTGTGGCGCAGTGCGCGCCTGTGGTGGGGCGAGCGGATTGCGCCGATGGCGCCGATCGCACTGATGAGCACTGCCGGACTGCTGTTTCATGCACACATCATGGAAACCGATGTGGCGCTGCTGGCCGGTTTTGCGGTGGCCTTGCTCGGGCTTTCCGGGGGGCGTGCCGGTTCGTGGAAATACGGCCTGCTGCTGGGCTGCGGCACCGGCATGGGATTCCTGTCGAAAGGCATACTGGCGCCGGCGGCGATCGGCCTGACCGTGCTGATCCTGCCGCTGGCTTTTCGCGAATGGCGCGGTACCGTCTATCGCCGCAACTGCGGGATCGCGCTGCTGGCGGTACTGCCGTGGTTGCTGGTGTGGCCAGTGTTGTTGTACCAGCGATCGCCGCAATTGTTCATGGACTGGTTCTGGCTGAACAACATCGGCCGCTATCTCGGCTTCTCAGTGCCGGTGCTGGGCGCACCGCATACCAACTGGTTCTGGAGCCGAAACATGCCGTGGTTGACCTTTCCGGTGCTGCCGTTGGCCGTCTACGCGCTCTATCTGGCGAGGCACCAGCCGGGTGGAATTCTGCGCCAGCCGGTGCTGCAGCTGTGCCTGACGATGAGCTTGGTGATTTCCGCGATTCTGTTTTCCGCCGCCAGCGCACGGGCGATGTATGGCTTGCCGCTACTGCTGCCGCTGGCGTTGATGGCGGCGCCGGTGTCGGTCACTCTGCCGCGTGGGTTCGACCGCCATACCAGCCGCGGAGTACTGCTGCTGGCGCTGTTGCTGGCGGCAGGAATCTGGTTTGGCTGGTGGCGCATGTGGAGCAACGGTGCAACGCCGCAACTGAGCTGGATGCAGCGCCACCTGCCGGAGCATTTCCTGCTGTCGTTTTCGCCGCTGCTGGTGACACTGGCGCTGGCGATCAGCATCGGCGCCGCCTGGCTGGCGCGGATGGCATGGCGCAGCAGCGCGGTCGCCAGTCTGGCGATCGGTTTGGCGCTGCTGTGGGGATTGCTGATGACGCTGTGGGTGCCGTGGATCGATGCCGGCAAGAGCTATCGCAGCGCCTTTCGCAGCCTGCCGGTGACCACCGGTGGCAAGGAAGCCTGCGTTGCCAGCGTCAACCTGGGCGAATCGGAGCGGGCGATGCTGCACTACATGAACGGCATCATCACCGAACGCCGGGAGAACGGCTCAGGCGAAGAATGCGCATGGCTGCTGGTACAGGGTTTCGCCGGCCAGACGCCGGAGCGGGTGCGTGCCAGCGCCGAGCGGCTGGTCTGGGAAGGTTATCGCAGCGGCGACCGCAGCATCCGTTTCTGGCTGCTGCGCCAGAACTGAGGCTGGCAGCAGCCGCCTACGGCAGCGGGAACACCAAGCAGGTGGTGGTGCAGTGCGCGTACAGCTTGCCGTCGACATCGACGATGCGTCCCTCGGCAATGCCGACCCGGTTGCCGACCTGGATCACCTTGCCTTCCGCGCGCACCGGGCCGGTCTGATCGGTCAGCGCGCGAATCAGGTTGACCTTCAATTCGAGTGTGGTATAGCCCATTCCCTTCGGCAGCGTCGATTGCACCGCGCAGCCGACCGCCGAGTCGAGCAGCGTGCAGAAATAGCCGCCATGCACGCTGCCGATCGGATTGTAGTGCTGGCGTCCCGGCGTGCCCTGAAACACCACGCGGCCCGGTTCGCCTTCGATCGGGACGAAATCGAGCGTGGCGCCGATCGGCGTGGATGGCAGTTCGCCATTCCAGATGCGCTGCAGGAATTCCATCCCGCTGGTGGCCTTGAGCTGGTCGATGCCGATGACGCCGGGCGCGGCCAGCTTCGCGCGCACCTCGGCTTCGCGCGCTTGCCATTCGGCCAGGAGGGTTTGGTTGGCGGGCATGTTTTCTCCGGAGTGTGGAAGGACAGGGCCGCCATTCTAGGGCAGGAGGCCGTGTCGCCACCGGCAGGCGCGGGCGGCCGTCCGTTTGTAGAATGAAAACTTCTCCACCCCAGCAGAGAACCTCATGTCCCGCACCTTCCACACTTCGTTTTCGCAGCAGATCGGCATCGATCGTCCGTTGATTCAGGCGCCGATGGCCGGCACCTCGACCGTCGCGCTGGCAGTGGCGGTGGCCAACAGTGGCGGCCTTGGCTCGTTCGCGGTCGGCACGCTGGCGCCGCAGGCGATCCGCGCCGGCGTCGCCGCGATCCGGCAGCAGACCGGGCGTCCGTTCAACGTCAATCTGTTCGTCATCGAACCGGCGGCGCCGACGGCGCAGGAACTGGACGCGGCACTGGAACTGCTGGCGCCGATCCGCGCCGAGCTCGGCCTGGGGCCGGGTACGGCGCCGGCGAAGTTCAGCGAAAACTATGAAGAACAGCTGGAGACGGTGATCGAACTGAAGGTGCCGCTGGTCAGTGCCACCTTCGGCCTGATGAGCGCGGCGGCGATCGAACGGCTGCATGCCGCCGGCAGCCGCGTGATCGGTACCGCCACCAACGTCGCCGAGGCACTGGCCTGGGAGCGGAACGGCGCCGATTTCATCTGCGCGCAGGGCGCCGAAGCCGGCGGCCATCGCGGCACCTTCATCGGCGACGCACAGGACAGCATGATCGGCACCATGGCGCTGGTGCCGCAGGTGGCCGACGCGGTGCGGCTGCCGGTGATTGCCGCCGGCGGCATCATGGACGGCCGCGGCATCGCCGCCGCGCTGGCGCTGGGGGCGCAGGCGGTCCAACTCGGCACCGCCTTCGTCGCCTGCGCCGAAGCCGCCAGCCATCCGGCCTGGAAGGAATTGCTGCGCGATGCCAGCGATACCTCGACGCGCACCACGCGCGCCTTTTCCGGCCGCTACGCGCGCGGCATCGTCAATGAATACATGCGCCGCATGGCGCCGCACGAAGCCGCCGTACCGGCCTATCCGGTGCAGAACGCGCTGACCACCGAAATCCGCAAGGCCGCGGGCGCTGCCAACCGGCCGGACTATCTGTCGCTGTGGGCCGGGCAGGCGGCCGGCATGTTGCGCGGCAGGGCTCCCGGCATCGAAGCCGCCGAACTGGTGGCGCAGCTGGTGCGAGAGGCGGACGCCGCGCTGGCCTGAACCGCCCGCGCCGGCGTGCGCGGATTTCCTCCGGTCCGCCAGCCGGAGCGGCGCCGGGAGCCTGCGGGCAATGAATTTCATGATCCGGAAATATCGTTCCGCCATGCGAAAAGTCGCGACGCATGGCATCAAACGCGGATTTCATTTTCAGAAATTTCGTGTCATATCGCAAAAAATAATATTTAAATCGTTGAAAATAAACGATAAAATTTTAGTTATATGTCTTATATAAGACCTTGTTGCCGCGCAAAAAAGAGCCTAAGCTTTAGCCATGGTTTTTGGACACACCGATTACCGAACCGAATTTATCTGTCACCAAGGAGAACGACTCATGGCATCCCGCGAACAGCAAGTGCAGGCCCTGACCAAGGACTGGGCTGAAAATCCCCGCTGGAAGAACATCACCCGCAATTACACCGCCGAAGACGTGGTGCGTCTGCGCGGCTCGGTCCAGATCGAGCACACGCTGGCCAAGCGCGGCGCCGAAAAGCTGTGGAATCTGGTCAACAACGAACCCTTCGTCAACGCCCTCGGCGCGCTGACCGGCAACCAGGCGATGCAGCAGGTCAAGGCTGGCCTGAAGGCGATCTACCTGTCCGGCTGGCAGGTGGCTGGCGATGCCAACGTCGCCGGTGAAATGTATCCCGACCAGTCGCTGTATCCGGCCAACTCGGTGCCGCTGGTGGTCAAGCGCATCAACAACACGCTGCAGCGCGCCGACCAGATCCAGTGGTCGGAAGGCAAGAGCGACGTGGATTTCTTCGCGCCGATCGTGGCCGATGCCGAAGCCGGTTTCGGCGGCGTGCTGAACGCCTTTGAACTGATGAAGGCGATGATCGAAGCGGGCGCTTCCGGCGTGCACTTCGAAGATCAGCTGGCTTCGGTCAAGAAGTGCGGCCACATGGGCGGCAAGGTGCTGGTGCCGACCCGCGAAGCAGTCGAAAAGCTGAACGCCGCCCGTCTGGCAGCCGACGTTTCCGGCACGCCGACGCTGGTGATCGCCCGTACCGATGCCGAAGCGGCCGACCTGCTGACTTCCGACATCGACGACAACGACAAGGCATTCTGCACCGGCGAGCGCACCGTCGAAGGCTTCTTCAAGACCCGTCCGGGCGTCGATCAGGCGATCTCGCGCGGCCTGGCCTATGCGCCGTACGCCGATCTGGTCTGGTGCGAAACCGGCAAGCCGGATCTGGCCTTCGCCAAGAAGTTCGCCGAAGCGATCCACGCCAAGTTCCCGGGCAAGCTGCTGGCCTACAACTGCTCGCCGTCGTTCAACTGGAAGAAGAACCTGGACGATGCCACCATCGCCAAGTTCCAGAAGGAACTGGGCGCGATGGGCTACAAGTTCCAGTTCATCACGCTGGCCGGCTTCCATGCGCTGAACTACTCGATGTTCAATCTGGCGCACGGCTATGCCCGCAACCAGATGTCGGCCTTCGTCGAACTGCAGGAAGCCGAATTCGCCGCCGCCGAAAAGGGCTTCACCGCGGTCAAGCACCAGCGCGAAGTCGGCACCGGCTACTTCGACGCCGTGACCCAGGCGATCCAGCAGGGCCAGTCGTCGACCACGGCACTGCACGGTTCGACCGAAGACGAACAGTTCTTCGAAAAGAAAGTCGCCTGATCCGGCAATCGGACAAGCAACACTCCGGTACACCGGAGGAGCATCCTCGCAAGAGGAAATCGGCCGCGCCCGTCAGGGCGCGGTTTTTTTTGTTTCACGATGACTCCAGTACCGCAATTCGCTGGACTACGTGAAGCGGCGCGCGATAAATGCGCGGCATTTGATGAGATAAATCGGATTGAAGAAAATTATACTGTTTGAAAGGGAATTTCATTTTCGCCAGCGCCAAGGCCGACTTCATCCCGGCCACGCGCCCCAGCCCCACGCCGCTTTATTCTCCATCGGGTGCTTGTCGACCCGCCGCCTGCCCGGGCAATCCCAAGAACGACCTTCCACGTCCCACAGATGCCGCCAGCCGACCGCGCGCAGCGTGGCGCCAGTCTCCGAAGCGAGGATGTAGGTTAGGCCGCGCCGATAGCCCTTTGCATCAGCCGCGCGGCGCGCAGCTGCGTAGAGCATCGAACAGGCGTTGGCATGGCCGGTCGTGCACAAGCGGGTAATCTCGGCCGTTAGTCCGTCATCGAGCGCCCTCGCAACCGGCCGTCCGACGACGGCCACGCCGACCAGTTGGCCAGCATCATCATGCACCGCGTGCTGCCATAAGCTGCCGACCGGCGCGCCGTGGTGCCGATGATGCCGCCGAATGAAGGCGAACGCCTCCGCTTGAGAAATCGGTCGCAGCTCGATGCGACCAAGGTGTGTGGCAACAAGATCTAACGGCATCGCCTCGCGACCTCTAGCAGCTGCCGGGTGCTGACCGAAACGGCGCCGGCATTGAGGGCAGCCGTACGCTGGCCATCGGTCACATCGTAGTGCGGCCGACCTGGCTTGTTGTGGAACCAGCAGCGTCTGATACCTACCTGGACCGCAAACGCATGCAACTCATCCACGTTGTCGGCCGTCATGTGATGCCTGGCCTTTCCGCGCCACATGATCGATGCCTGATCAACCCATACCGCCATTAGAATAGCCCTCCAAGCGCTGCCGGCTCCCAATTCATGATCACCAGCTCCTTGCTGGTCGACGCTGGTCCGGCCGTGTTGGCCAGGCTGTACTTGATGTCCAGGTCCATCATCTCGAACCCGGAAAACACCCGGCGGATGTCGGGATGGTCGTTGATGCTGACCATCACCTTCCCCTTTGCGCTGTGCATCAACCGAGCCATCCGCTCGTATTCACTGAACGGGAAATCGACGCCGTACCCCTCGGTTTGCCAATATGGCGGATCGAGGTACATAAAACTGTGCGGCCGGTCGTAGCGCTGCATACAGTCTTCCCAGGGTAGATTCTCGACATATGTCCCAGCCAACCGAAGATGGGCGGCGCTGAGATTTTCCTCGATCCGGCACAAGTTGATAGCAGGGCCGGTCGTGGCTGTACCGAAAGTTTGTCCTGCGACGCGGCCGCCGAATGCGTGTTGCTGTAAATAGTAGAACCGGGCTGCTCTCTGGATATCTGTCAGCGTTTCTACCCTGGTTAGTTGCTGCCACTTGAAAATTTCCCGGCTGCTGATCGCCCATTTGAACTGACGAACAAATTCCTCGAGGTGGTGCTGCACAACTCGGTAGAGATTGACCAGGTCGCCATTGATGTCGTTCAACACCTCGGTCCTGGCCGGCACCGGGCGTAGAAAATAAAGAGCGGCACCGCCACAAAACACCTCAACGTAGCATTCGTGATCGGGGAACAAGGGAATGAGTCTATCGGCAAGGCGCCGCTTGCCGCCCAGCCAAGGAATGATTGGACTTGATTCCTGCATTTGTAATTACCTTACAAAAATATGCTAGGCTCTGCCCCGCCCTCCGGAGGGTGGCGCGGCCTTGCCATGCCGGCAGGCTGGTTCTGCTGGTGCGGGGCGTGTCAGGTGTTCGCGCACCTGGCACGTCGCCGCGTCTTTTATCGATGTCACGCGTCGGGGAACTGCTCGGTATCGATCGTGTAATCCACCGTCGATCGAACCACCCCCTTGGTAAAGCGCATTTCATCAAGGTAGCCGATGAAGCCTTGATTGGCGTATGCGCTATTCCCGATCGCAAGCGCATTGCCCCAAACATTGGTAAAGCCGGTAGCTGTACCCAGGAGAATGCCGTCGCAGAAAAAATACAGCGTCGCGCCGTCCCAACAGATACGCAAGGCATACCATGTGTTTGCGACTATTGCGGAACCGAAGCCCCCGTAGGATCTGGCTTGCGGGCCGCTCCAGATGTATAGCTTGGCGTCAGCACCCAGATAAATTTGCCAGCCGGTCGTATTGCTGCCGTTGTTGTTGTTGTCGAACACGACGCGCGCAGCACTGAAGTTGTCGGCCCGCATACGTACCTCCCATGTCCAGGGCGTCGCATTCGCCGCAGTGATATAGGTGGTGTCTTGGGCGATCGTACGTCGGCCAGCGGCGGTGCTGTTGTACCAAGCACTTCCACCAAAAACCGATTGCGCGGTGCTGATCTGGCCGCCAGAGGTACGGCTGATCGCCTTGTTTCGTGGCCCGGAGTCGACGCTGGTCGTAGCGCCATTGACGCCGTTCTCGTGCAGCAGGAAGCCGACATTGGCGAAATACGGGTCCGTGGCCACCGGCGCCGGATCGCCCGTAAGGTAGAAGTCACTGCGGCCGAACATCTCCCAGTTCAGCAGGTCCCGCGACTTGATCAGTTGCCGTACGCCGCCTTGGGTCGTGACATTGGCGAGGTGCCATCCGTCGACCTGCCCCCTATAGCAGACGTCCCACGCTGAAAGGATACTGGCCGGCAGCGCACCTTCATGGCGCTCCCAGGTCTGGCAGTCGTCATACGAAAACCACGTGGTCATCACGAACGACGTGCGGACGCGGTTGCCGATGCTGACGTACCGGTTGTTGGCGGCATCGCGGAATAGATTGAAAATCGAGAGCGTGTGCCAGATCAGAGACTCTTGCGGCCCTGGCTGCACGCCACCGGTCGCGGTCCATTGCTCGAGCACTTGCTGATCTGGCAGCGGGACCGAAACCGGTGATGACCAGGTGGCACCGTCCGCCGATGTCAACTTGTACAACACGCGATCGGGTGTCAGGTCGCTGACATCGACCACCACGAAAATCGTCGCGACGCCGCCGATCACCAGATACTTCCATTCGATCACGTCAGCACCGACGCTACCCATGATGTGATCGCCGCGCGGAAACGCATGGATCAGCGTCCAGCTGGAAAAATTTTGCGTCCGCAAGATGCGCAGGCCAGCGTTTGGCGATGATGAAAAGCCGATCGCATGTCCGTTAAATTCAACCAATCCTTGCGGGCTGAATTGTTGAGCACGGCCCTGGGCGCCGACCAGTCCGTAGGGGAAGGCCCAATGCGCCGGGGTGCCCCATAAAAAGTCATCAGGGACCGGGCAAACGTATGTCCATGTGGCGCCGTTGGCGCTGCTGTAAAACAGCCAGTCTTCATGCGTGCCAGTGACCGGCACCGCCTTATAGTAGTTGCCGCCGAACTTGCCGAGAATACGCACGGCGGAGTCGGAAAACTGCGGGGTCATCCCGGAAGGCGTGCCGCTATGGTGAGCGCCAGTGAGTGGGGTGAAAGCGTTGGTCGTGTAGTCCCAGACGCTGTCAGCCAGCAGGGCGATTCCTCCCTCGAAGAAGCTCAACGGTCGGGACGCATATCCAGCCGGGTCCAAATCCGTGATGCGCTGCCAGTTCACGAGGTCCGAGGATCGGCGTAACCGGTATTCAACAGAATAGCTCTGTCCACCATTGGGAACGTATTGAACCCCGACAGCGTAGTAGGTGCTACCGTATTTAACGATCCATTCCGGCGCGAACGCATCGACGATCAACGACGCCCGATCATCGGTGAGGTCGCTCGAGTCGATGACTCGCGCTACCGTCACGTCATGTCGGGACCGGCTTGAAACATCGTCACGCATTGCTTCCAGTGTGATGCGTAACGGATCGAATGGCCCGCCGTCGGCGATCTCGGCAGGCATGGTGTAGACGTAGCTTGTCTCGACGATGCCGCTGACCGTCCGCTTCAGGTCGCTGCCAGAATAGAAGCGCAGCGTATAGCTGGTGTTCGACTCCGGCGTGATGTCGCCCTGCAGCGTGTCGATCAGCTGATCCGCCTGGGTCAGCCGGTTACGATGCGCCCAACTGACCGTCACGCGCCCGGACACGTCGCTCGGATACGCGGCGCCGTTGATCTGCAGCTTGCCAGGCGCATATGGCCGATACTGACGCCGCGCCATCGCCAGGGTATCGGTGGCGGCGGCCACATCGGCCACGCGGCCGGTGCTGGTGCGCGTCAAGAGCTTGGCCGACACGGTGACGCCCGTCGTGTATTCGGTCTTGTCGTAGCCGCCGGCGCCGTCGTAGAACCAGATGCGGGCGCCGCCGGCATGCGCAGCCGGCACGGTGTCGGCGCAGCCACGGCCGAGCGTGAGGGTGCCGGCCGCCAAATCGATCGCATCGACGCGCACGATTTCCTCGTCGACCAGGGCGGCGCGGCCGACGACGACCTGCGCCATGCCGACGCCGCTGCTGAAGGCGACGGTGGTGGTGAGCGGGCCCAGCGCCGCCAGCAGCGCGGTCGGACAAAAGTCGCCGCTGCCGCGCTCGACCAGGGTACCGACCCCCGATTTCAGCGTGAAGCCGAGCGACAGCGGCGTCGGCCGCTCGGCCAGCGCCATCAGGTAGCCAGCGGTATCGGCGATCGCCTTGAGGTCCGTCTCCGCCAGGCGCCGCGCCAGCTCGCAGTACGGCACCTCCTGCAGGCGACGATTGACGATCGGTTTGGCCGTGGTATCCGGCGGCACATAGCCACCCGGCTGCACGCCGACATAGCTGGTCGCCGGCAGGCCGAACACGTCTTGGAGTGCAGTGATCGTGATCGCACCGTCGGTCACGGTGCCGTCGTCGACGCGGCCGGCACGCAGCACCATGTTGGAAATGCCGCGCCGGGTATCGCGGATGCGGAACACGCTGCCCGGCTCGAGCTGATAGCCGCGCCGATCCAGGCGCACCTTGAATTTCTTGATGTAACCGGCGGCCGCACGCAGATCACGCAGGGCGGCGCGCTGCGCCAGCTCGGGCGTCGGGATGCCGGGATAATCCTTGGTCGTGCTGGCCACGGCACCGGTCGACTGGATCGCGGCGATGTTTTGCACCCGCACCTGGCCGTCGCTGCCGTCGGCCGGGCGCACGTATTTGACCACCACTTCATTGCTGCCGGTAGTCTGGGCGCTGCTGTCGTCGTCGTCGATCGACAACAAGCCGGAGTCGTAGTCGAACAGCGGCAAGGTCGCGGCGTCGTAGTCGTCGCGGATCAAGCGCAGCTTGATCAAGCCGGTGGTGCGGTCGACGAACTGGGCGCCGCCGACGTGGTCGAGCACCGCCTGCATGAAATTCTTGAGCGAGTCCTGGCGGCTCCACTTGAGGCATAGACCGAAGCCCTCGGCGTGGCAGATGTCGGCGGCCGCCTTGTAGGCCGCCTCGTCGAGCCTGGCCAGCGGCAGGCCACGCCCCCAGCGACGGTCGGTCAGGCACTGCACCAGGATGTGCACCGGATTCATCGCGCGGATCTTGCCGCCATCGAGCGGGATCACGGCTTTTGCCGGATACCAGGGCGTGCCGCCGTCCCAGCCTTTGAGGATGCGCCGCATGCGCATCTTCCACGGCTTGGGATAGGCCGACATGCTGCACATCAAGCCATCGAAAAACAGCGTGGTCTTACCGCGAAAGGCCGGTACCAGGCCGCCCAGCATCGCCGCCAAGCGGGTATTAACGGGCTGGCTCGGCGCGCCCATCATGACGTCGAGGTCGCCAACGATGCCACCTTCCTTGTCGTCGCCGCCGAACAGATCCGGCGCATCGATGCGGATCGTCGCGTTGTCGGTAACGCTGCCGGTCCAGGCGGTGCGATCGCCGACCTTGATCTCGACCAGCTCGTCGTGCTCGCTGAGGCCGACGCCCATTTGCACGCCAAAGTAGTAGCGGAAGCCGATGGTAACTTCGTCGCGCTTACCCATGCTGCTGCTCCCGTGCATGCGCCACTACTTGCAGCGCCAGGGCGTCGCCGGTGGCTTCCAGGATCGACGCTGGCAAGCCGTTGGCCACGAAATCCGCCCAGCTCAGGTTGTGCTGCGCGAACCAGGCACGCGCGCCGCGGCCGCAAAAGCCGGTCGCGCCGTTCCAGGCCGGGACGGTGTAGATGTGCTGGACCGTGATGATCAGTTCGTCATTCATTTCTTGATCTCGCTCACGCGGTAATTGCCGACGCCGAGCACCATCCAGTCCTTGGTCCAGACGTCGCCGAAGATCACCGCCTGCGGGGTGCCTTCCTCGCATTGCGGGAAATCGATGTCTTCGAACGCGGTCGGCTTTGGCGTGGCCGGCTTGGGCGCCAGCACCGCGGATAGCACGTAGGAGGCGATCAGGATGAAGATCTGGAACCACATACACTGCTCCGTTAAAAAATCGGCGTACCGTCGAACGGCGACTTGCCCGGCAGGTGCCAGATGCCGCCGTAGTTGGCGTCGTTGCCGAACTTGTCATGGCAGACTTGGATCGTGCGCGCGCAGCCGGGATAGGCGGTCACGGCCTGGCCGATCACCAGGCCGTCGGTGCCGCCCAGCAGCGAGGCGACGCTGCCAGCGTGGATCTCGATGCCGCGCCGCTCGACCTCGCCGTCGCCGATGTCCCATTCCACGAATCCGCCGCTCCAATAGCCGTCCGGCTGCGTTTCGAAGGTGCCGGAGCTGATCGCCGCGCCGGTCAGGCTCTGGATCGTGATTGTGGTCTTGTAGCCGTTGCGGTCGACCGTGCAGTCGGTGTCGAACAGCGTGTAGGGGCAATTGCGTTCCCAGGTACGCGTCAGGCCGGAGCGCTCGAGGCTGGCGGCCAGTGACTCGCACCGGATCTCGCACTTGTTCGGCGCCGGCCATTTAACGCCGGCAATGCTGCCGACCCAGACCACGGCGGCCTCGGTTTCGCCGTAGTGCATATCGCGCACGGTGAGGCCGATTTCGACCGACGGCGGCATGCCGCGGAATTGGTTGACGACTTCCGCATTCCAGGGCGCGGTGATGATCAGCGCATCGGCGCTGGTTTCGCCCGATTGGCGGATGCCATCGTCGCTGATCGCGCGCGCCAGGTAGGTTTTGCCCTGGAACACAATGTCGCGGTCGGCGCTGCAATACAGCCAGTGCGCTTGCCCGCGGCCGAAGTCGTAGAGCCGGATCGGCTGGCCGTCGGCGCAGCTGCGCTCGCGGACGTCATGCGTCATATTTCGTGCTCCGGAAAATCACTTGCGACGAGGCGACGCCGTCGCTGTCGGTCTCATGATGGATCTCGACCTCATCCTGATCCAGGCGGCACAGCGTCATGAATGAGATCCGCGCGACATCGGCCAGGTCGACCACGCGTCCGATGCTGCTGTCGATAGCGAGCCGCTCGACGCGGCTGTCAATCTCGCTGGCAGCCGTGATGCGTCGGTGGAGAACACCGCCATCGATAAGCTCGATGCGGATGTCGCGCCGGCCTGGCAGCGCGCCGGCAAAACGGGCGTAACCGATGTATTGGACGTCGACCGTCTCGGCGTCGGCAGCGATGCGGTCAGCGAGCTGCAGATCGTCGGTGTGGGTCGGCAGCCATACGACCTTCTGGCGCCCGCGCAGGGCATACAACAGGCTGCGATACGCCGCCTGCTCACTGCGGCCGGACAGCAGCCAGCGATGGCCCTGGACGCTGAACGCTTGTTCGGCGCTATCGGTCAACAGCGGGATGCCACTGCCATTGTCGAGCAGCAGTTGCAGCCGTTGGTAGGCAGCGGTCAGATCCTCCGATTCCTCGGGCCGCTGCTCCAGCACGGGGTAGCCGCGATACAGCGTCGCCGGCATCACCGCCGGCCAGTCGCACGGCTCCATCACCGTGAATTCGACGTCGGCCGTGCTCAGCTGATCCGTGATGCGCTGAGGTGTCGGCAGAGTCAGCAGTTGGGCGCTGCGCATCGGGTAGAGGCGACTGCCGGCCGGCCAGGTCTGCTGCGTCGGCCGCGCCAGCGTCAAGGCGGTTGGGGAAATGTCGCTGATTTCGACCGCTTCGTAGTCGAACGCGGTGGCGCCGCGCAGCAGCGCCAGGCCACCGAGCCTGAAATCGCGATCGCCGGTAACGCAGCTGATCTGCTGCGCACCAGCCTCGACCGGTACGGTCAGCCACTGCTGATCGTGCCAGATCGGCAGTGCGAAGATCCGGCCGCCCCAGCCGAACAGCATCATGTCGAACAGGTTGCGCTCACGGCCCTCGGCGATCAGCCGTGCTTCGAAGCTGCGCCGCGGCGCCAGCCGATCGGCACGCCGCTGTTCGCTACCGCTCGGGCTCTGCAGGATATCGGTAAGCCAGGCCAGCCGTTCGGTGACGCCCTCAGCCCAGTCCGGTACCAGGGTGAATGCGATCACCCGGTTGCCGGTGATCCGCAGTGCGGGCGAGGCCGCGCCGTCGAACAGCCAGGTCAGACGCGCGTCGATTACCGCCGGACCGTCGGGCGTGACGCTGATCAGCCAATCCGTCTCGCCCAGAGCGCCGACCAGGAGCGGCATGGCACCGGGGCCGACGACCTCGATGCCGCCGGCGAGACCATCGATTTCGGCCAGCGTCATCGGCACGAAAAACGCGTTGAACACGCGCTCGGTGGTTTTCTGAACCGACACGACGTTGCCGAGTTCAAGAACTGCCGGCCGGATATGAATCCGATTGTAAAAATCGTCGGAGTAGGCGCGCGCCTTTTGTACCGTGAGCGCGTGGCCATTTGCCGCGACCGGATAGGGCCGCTCCAACGCGCATTGCTGCGGGCGACTCAGGATCGAAACATATTGGGGCCAGCCGACGATACCCGAAAAGCCGCGCATCGTCGGCGTCAGATATTCGTTGATGCAGCCGCCAGTTGGCGATTGCGTGGCCTGGGCAACAATGGCAACCATTACGGCCCGCCGTAACGGATCGCCCAGCCGAACGTCCCGGTGTGGTCGATGCTTGAGCCGCCATTGCGCGCGGCGGTGTTCTTTTTGAACCAGGGGAATACTTTCCAGCGATCCGGGCCGAGCGTGATGATGTCGCCAGGCACGTGATTGTCGATTCGCATGTAGCGCGCATGCGCAAGATCGGCGGCCAGAGACGTTGTGCCGCCGGAAGCGCGTCGTACGCACGCTTGGATCGGCAGCAGCATCGATTCACCGTTCCACGCATTCGGCAGGACATCCTGCAGAACACTGGACAGGAGCATTGCCGACGCCAAGTCGGCGGCGACACCGGTACTCCATGTTCGGCCGTCGATGCCGTGATGAATATACGAAGAGGTTTGGGCCTGATATCCGGCATTCCCCCAAAATAGTGCCGGGCAGATTGCCTGTGAGGAGACAGTGGTTGACGTGATCCCGATCGTGCCGTTGTAGACTGAAGTATCGGATGATCCTGCGTACCACGCGCCGGTACCGGACAAGCCCTGGACCGACGACTGGCCGAACGCCGCCCAGATATAAAGATCGACGTTGTAATTGCAGACGAAATAAATTTCGTCCGGTTCGCTGCCGATGAACACCTCGTAAGTCATCGGCCAGGAAAGGTTCGAAATGATGCCGGCTATACGTTTTTCGAACGGACCGGCGCCGATCAAATTATTGCTGCCGTCGATGCCGGTTCCGCCAAGGAAGCTCAAATAGCTGGCGCCAACCTGCACCCGGACGTACACAGCATCCTTGTGCAGCACATCACCGGACAAGGTCCAGCCGTTGTCGGTACAGGCATTAAACAGCGCGGCGCGCAGGGCCGTCAGATCATTCGCAATTCCAGTCACGTAAGGCATCAGGAATCCAGTCGCAGGGCGATGTAGTCGGTGAATCCGTTTCGGCCGACGTCCTGCAGAACGACGTAGTCGACATCGTCGATCGTGAAAGTGTTTTCGGTCACATTGTCGAAGCCGGTGATGTAGAAAACGCCGTCCAGCTCGCAGTACAGGCCATTGGCGTCCATGAGCAGGATCGGCAGGATCGGGTAGATGCCGCCTTCGGGCCGGAAGGCGGGCGTGCGCGAATTCCACGGCCAGGACGCCGGCTGCAGCCAGGTGCCGGTGTTGAAGCGCAGCCGGAAGTTGGCGCGGCCGCCTTTATACGGCATCGAATGTGTAGTGTCAGAGAACCGCGTCGCCGGCACGCCGTTCAGCATGCCGCCGACCACCAGCGGGTACGGGTACTGACTCGGCAGCGCGCGGGTCAGTCCAAAACCGGCATAGGCATGCTCGTACACCGGCGTGCCGACTTTCAGCCCAAGCGCGATGCGCTGGCCGTTGACGCTGATCCAGTAGTCGATGCGCTGGTTGTGCGCGGGGATGCCGGACTTGATCATGCCGGGCTGGCCATCGAACGTATTGCCCGGCACGTAGCCGGTGAAGCCGGCCACGGCCAGGTTGTAGTAGTCGGCGGCGACGTCGTGGTAGGTGTGGAAGCCGACGTAGATTTGTTCCGTGCCGGACAAGCCGGGTGCCATCATGATCAATTCGCGGTTGACCGGCACGGTGTCGTAGCGCAGCACGGTCCAGCCGGCGGTGGCGCACAGGTCTTTGATTTTTTCCAGCAGCGAGTAATGCGCGAGCTGGCTGGCGTTGGTGACGAAACCGACGGCGTTGGGCATGGCTATACCTTCAGAATCGAGCGGAACTTGCCGGGATTGCGGCTGAAAACGACCTCAAGCAGGTGCTCGCCCTTCGGCCCCTTGAGCGCGTCGACGATGCTGTCGTCGTCGAGCATGCCGACCACTCGTTGATTCAGCGTGACCGGGCTGGCGCCGCCGCCCGACGCGCCGGCGCCGGCTTGAAGCTGGTAGCCGCCGAGCGCCGGCATCGCCAGGCCGACCAGGCCGCCGTTGGCGTAGCCACGCAGGCCGTATAGCGCAGCCATGCCGACGCGGTTGAAGCGGTCGAGGAAGGCCAGCGCGCCGGGCTGGCGGACCACTTCTGAACGCGTGACGTGTTCGCCGGCGTGGACGATGCCGGCCGGCTGGTATTTGCCGCCCGGGCCGGTGTATCCGCCATTGGCAAAGCCGAACAGCCCTTTTAACGCCGACAGGAAGCCGCCGCCGGCGCTGGCGGCACCGGCCGTAGCCTGGCCGCCGGCGGCGACCGAGGCGGCCGACAGCGCCGAGGCCAGCGCCGTGGCGGCGGCCGCGGTGGTGGTCATGGCGGTGGCGGCGGCGGTGCTCGATGCGGCCATTGCGGCGGCGCCGGCAGCGCCGGCAGTGGCATCCGCGCCGCCACCACTGCCAAACAGGCTCTTGGCCAGATTCAGCAGCGCCGGCTTGGCTTCGCTGGCCAGTTGGTCAGCTGCCCACTTGGCCATGCCGCGGGAGATGTCGAGCAGCAGGCCGCGTACCGCATCGCCGAGAGTTTTGGTGCGCGTGGCAAGCCCTTCGAGCGCGCTAGCCAAGCCGGTTTCAAATGAGCGGGAAAAGGCGTCGCCGAGCTCGTTGGTGACGGTTTTGAGTTCTGCGGTCTTGATGACCAGGTCTTTCACACGGTCGATCGCCGCCCGGTTGCCGGTGGCGGCCGCCAGCCGCTCCATGTCAGGAATCAAGGCATCGATGATGCCGGCGGTCTTTTGATACAGCGCGACCGCCTCCTTGCGGCCTTCAATTTCAGAAATCAAGCCGGTCTTGACCTTGAGGGCGATCGCCGCCTCGCCGCGAGTCTGGTCACCAAATGCCTGATCCACCTTTTTCTGCAATTCGTCCAGGCCGATCTTGGCTTGTTCGATGGTCTCTAGGCCAGCCAGCTTGACCAGCGCGGCTTGTTTATCGACGTTCGGATTTGTCGACTTCGCCAGATCATCGCGCAGGCGGCGGAATCGTTCGCTGATTTTAGCTGCCGCCGCGTCGGCACTGCGACCGGTCGCGGCGAGCAGCTGGGCGTCGAGATCGGCGAGTTCCTTCGGCAGTCGCTCGTCGATCTGTTTTTGTTCCTTGCGCTGACCCAGCACTTTGTTCAGCGCGTCTGCCTGTTGCGCCATCGCGCGCAGTTGCTCGACTTGAGCCGGCAGCAGGTTCGCGCCTTCCTTGCTGGACTTCAGCCATTCCTCCAGCGCAATGGCGCGCTGATTTTCCCCTTCGGCCAGGCCGGCATCGAGATTGGCGATCTTGCCCTGCTCGGCGGCGATCGCTTTGCCCAGTGCGAGGCGCTGTTGAGCGAAAGCGGTTTCCGCTGGATCGGTACGCGGCTTGATCTCCTTGTCTTTCCAGTGTTCATTGGTGCGCGCCACCTGCTTGTTGTATTCCTCCTGGGTGAGTACGCCGGCCTTCAGGGCATCGTTCAGCGTTTTGATTTTTGCCGCGCGTACTTCCGCGCGCGTGACGTTTTCTGCTTCGATTCGCGCTACTGCTTCATCAAGCTTCAGTTTGGCTTGCGTCTGCCGCGCCGTGGCGGCGCCAGCGGCGGCCGCCCTCGACTGCAAGAGCGTCGTTTCCTGAAGGTCCGCCAGTTGCTGGCGCAGGTCCGCCACCCGATTTTGAGTGGCTTTGTCTGCGCCCGGTTTATCCAACATCTCGATGTGCTGGCGAATCTGCGCAATTTTTTCTTCGACCGTCTGGTCGCGGCCGATGCTGGCCACCATGTCGATGAACGACTTGACGCCATCGGCGGCGGCGCGCCAGGCCCGCTCAACATAGCCGATGTTGTTCAACATCGCGCCGCCGATGTGATCAGAGAAGCGCTTCGACAGCTCCAATTGCGCCGCTTCGGTGCTGCCTTGCTTGACCAGCGTATCGATGTACTTGATCTGTTCGAACGACAGGAAGTGGAATTGCTCGTTGAGCTTGCGTGCACCTTCGGATGGCTTTTCAAACATTTGCGCCAGCGAGCTGGCGGCCTGCGCGGTTTCTTGCCCCGTCACAGCGGCGTAGGTTTCGATGCCGCTAGTAAGGTTGCCGATGGTCTCAATGCCGAGCCGGCCGGATTGCACCATTGCCGTCACCGCTGCGCGCGCACTGCTAACGCTGATGCCGCTGATCTGGTTGGCCGACGCCGCGATGCGCTCGACCTGGCCGGCGGTCGCGCCGGCAAAATTGCCAGTGGTCTGAATCGCCAGGTTGAACGCTTTCGATTCCTGCGTCCCACGGTAGAACGCTACGGCCACCGCCGCGACGCCGGCCAGCAGCGCGCCGACCGGGCCGGCGCTGCCGATTGCCTGCAGGCCCAGACGGGCCAGCGAAGTGGTGGCGCCGTTGATGTTGCCGGTGACCGCTTGGGTGCCGATATTGCCCAGCGATTTGCCGAGCTTATCGGACTGGGTTGCGGCCGTGTTCGCGGCGGCGCCGGCCTTATCGACCGCGGCGGGAGTTTTGCCGAGCGTGGCGTTATAGCGCTCGCTCGCGGCCGCTGCCTTGGCGGAAGCGGCGTCCATCTGTGCTTGCACGCGCGCCATGCTTTCGGCGCGTTTCTGCGCGCGCCACGCGGCCTCCGACATCTGGTCGAGGCTGGTACTGGCCTTGCCGGCCGCCGCCGCCGCCGCCGCCGCGCCTTGCTGCAGCGCTGGGGTCGGGTCGGGCAGCGCATGGCCGGCCTGGTCGGCGATCTCGGACAGTTCCTGGCGGAGCCCTTCGACGTCCTTGCGGCCCTCGATCAGGGCCTTGATGCGCAGCGCAAGGCTGAGTTCTTTGGTTGCCATGAGTATCGATCGCTCAGTCGAGCAGTTCGTGCAGTGTCTTCAGCAGCGCCTCGGCGTTCCGGCCGCCCGCGGTACCGGCATTGACGTCGATGATGCGATGTTCCCGCTGGCTCAATTCAGAGCGCAGCGCGCAGTCGTAAAACAGGCTCAGCTGGCGTTCGGTGTAGCTGCCGAGCTGGCGGAAGTCGTGGCCGTGGGCGATGAGCTTGGCGTAGATGCTGCCCCAGCCGAGCCGGCGGCCGCCGCTTCCAGCTGCTCGATCTGCAACCGCGCCTGGACGCGCCGCAGAAAAAAAGGGTGATTTGCCCCCCACCACAGCATCAGCAGCAGTTCGCCGTCGCCGTCGGAGAGGCGCTGGACAAAGTCGAGATCAACGTCGGCGGCGATCGCCACCAGCTGCAGCACGACGTCGATATGAGCGGCCATGACGTCGAGCGCCTGTTCATACTGCAGCGGCTGGCCGTCGCGCATCCGGCGGTACAGATCGTCCGTAAACGGCTGCATCAGCGGCCGCAAGCGCAAGCCTTCGACGAACCCGTATTCACGCACCGTAATCTGGCGGCCGCCGAGCCGGGCGCTGCGCTCTGGATGCAGGATATCCAGCTCGTCGGCGGCGGCCGGATTGGCCGCCGCCTTCACGCGGGTTCGGGGAGTGATTTTTCGGGCCATATCACGCCACTTCCGGCATCCGCCACCGGCCGAATCCGCCCAGATTCGCATCGAGCGCGTTCGTCGCGTCGAACAGCACGTCGGCGGTGATCGGCAGGTTGCCCCAGGATTCGTGAATCAAGCCGAGAGCGTCGAACGGGTTGAATTTGACCCGGTACAAATCGATGATCGCGCGGCTGCCATCGACGGTATTCATCGCCAGATCGACGCTGGCACCGTAGCTGTAAGCGGCCTTGAGCGGCTGTTCCAGATCGTCGAGGTCGCCGATAGTGATCAGGCCGGCGGAAAAATTTTCTTCGCGATAGCCTTCATCGAGCTCGACGGTTTTCGGTGCCGGCGCGGTGCTGTCGGTCAGCACCAGGTCCGTCACGGTACCGTGCTCCAGCATCACGATATCGCCGGCGGTCAATTCCGGCGGCAGCTCTTCGCCGGTGACGGTCCCGGCAATGGTCTTGATCACTTTGCTGTACAGGCCAAGCGCCAGCATGTCCGGCTCGAGCGTTTCGAAGCTCAGCTTCAGCGACCCCTTTTTGCTTTTTTGCAGAGTTGCCGCAGTCATCCGTTGACCGCTCCAGCTTTCGGTTTTTTCGTCTTTTTCGGTCGTCAGGGTGATCTCGGCCGTCGCGGCGTCGTTGACCCACTGGGTCTTGCCAGGCTTGCCGTTCGCGAGGCGATTGCCCAGATACAGTTTGCCCTGGAACGAAAAATAGTTGGCGGTACTCATTATTTGCTCTCCCCGGGAAGCCCTTCAGTTTTGCCGCCCGCCGCGGCACGGCTCGCTGCCGGCGATTCGATCACGCCGCGTGCCGCCAGCCATGCGGCTTCAGGTTCCGTCACCCGAATGACGTCTCCCGCGGCGCGTGGTTGACCGGCGTGCTTGTGCGGCTTTTTCAAGGTCACGTCGGACATCTTGATTTTTTCGGACATCTTGATTCTCCTTGTGAAAATCGGTTACAGATTTCTTTGCGCGGCGGCGCCGTCCCAGGTCGTGGTCCGGGCATCCAGTGCGTATTGCCACAACCCGTCCAGCTGCCCAAGGAACTGCTCACCGAGATATGCGAGGTCGCTCCGGCAACCCGGTGGGCGAAATCCGCGCAAGGCGTCACGCACGTCGTCCAGCACGTCGATTGCGCCATTGCGGCCGTTCAGCTGCCGCAGTACTACGGTGATGCGTACACCGACTTCCCGCTCTTGTGGTCGCACGCGACCTGGCAGTTGCGCCGCATTCTGACCGCTGGCCGGCGGCAGGCCGAATACACTGCCAGGGAAGCTGACCAACAGCGCGCCGACCGGATGGTTGAGCCGATAGTTCTTCGGCTCTTCCGGGAAGTATTCAGCAGCCACATTCGGTAGTTTTTCCTTCAGTCTCTCGACCACCGAGTCGATGATCGGCAGAGTGCGCGCGCTGGAGTCGGCCATCAGTCCGTCCCATTCATGATCTGATCGAGCCGGCGGCCAGGTGCGCGCACCTTGAACTTTCCCGGCTCCGGTGCTGCCTGGCCGGTCGGCAGGCCGATGGTCAGCTGACCGTCTCGAATCTCGCGCAGGGTTTTGAGTGCCTGGATGTGGGAAGTGGTGACCACTTCCGGCAAGTCCGGCCCTTCCGGCCGGCGCGCATACAGCCATTGTCGGATCAGGGTGACCGCGCATTCGTTGATCACGGTCGGCACCGTCTCAAGTGGCAGCAGGTAGCGGCCGCGCAGATTTGCGTCGATCAGCTCTTCGGCCGCCCGCGCACCGCGTTCGATCACGTCGAGGTCGATCTCGGCCGCCATCGGATCGTCGTTGGACAACGCGATCAGGGTCGATGCCGGCATCGCAAGCTTGATGTCGTCGAGCGTACAGTAGCGCATATCCATGAGGTCGAAATTGAAACGGCGTTATCGAATTCGTGCCGTCTCTCCGGCTGTCACGCCTTGATCGCGCCGGCGTTCGCTCGCTGGGTATTTCAGCTCGCGGTCAGCTCGACCAGGGCTTCCGGGTAGAAGCACATCGCCAGCGGGTTGGACTGTGTTTCCAGGTCCCAGCCCTTGCCGAGCCGACGTTCTTCCGCCTTGGCGTAGAACGCTCGGCCAACGGTGTTGACGGTTTCGTTGTAGTTCGCCGGCGCGTTGTACATGCTGAACACGTTACGGCCGACCGGGAAGATGCGCGCCACGTTGTCACCGACGAAATCCTTACCCGAGACCTGCGCGTTGTATTCCTCGAAACTGATGTCGCCGAAGGTGAAGCCGGCGCGCATGTCGCCGCCGATCCGGTCTTGTGCCGCCTGCCAGCCTTCGAACGCCTTTTGGACCTTGTCGTGGCCGGTCAGCGCGTCGAAGAAGCTGGCGCCGCAGAACGCCTTGAAGCCGGTGATGACGACACCAGGGGTCTTCTTTTCCACCCAGCGCTTGGCTTCCAGCAGCTTTGCGCGGACATCGGTGGTGGCCGTGCCCAGGGCGATGGTCAGCTTTTTCTCGCTGATGCCGAATTCGTCGTACAGGTCGTAGATCACGCTGCCGTCGGCATCCAGAATTTTTCCCTTGATGGCGCCGATGCGCTGCCACTCCCGGGTTGCCTCCAGGTTGGCCTTCATCCCCTCCAGCTTGTCGTTGATGACGCTGGCCTGCGGCGCGGCGGCGCTATCCGAGCCGAACGCGGCCAAGCCCTGCAGCTCGGACGGCAACACCTGTGCCGACTGCGGCAGATGCGGCACTTCGAACGACCGGCGTGTGCGCTTGCCGTCCTTGACCGCGGTCGGATCGTCGTTGCGGCTGGTGGCCGGCACCAGCGACAGCCGACCGGCGCGGTGCTCAACGACGATGGTGGTGGTTGTCACGCCTTTTTCGACGAACAGGCCCGTCTGGCCGGCCTTGCCCGGCACCGCCGGCAGCGCGTTGATCGCGTCGGTCAGGGACGCGAGAGTGAACAAATCTTCGAGAGTCATGAGTGCTCCTGATGTGGGGACGGGTTACAGCGCGGCGCCCGCAACGATGCCGCGCGCCTCCAGCTCGGCCAGCGCGGCGGCCTTTTCCGGCTCAGTGATGTCGTCCGGCCAGCACAGTTCTTCCGCTGCGACGACGGCTCCGCGCGCAATCACCAGTCCAGCGGCGCCGTCGGCACCGACGTTGACGGCTTCAGCCAAAACGGCAACCGCGTTCTCGGAGCCATCTTCAGCATCCGGCGCCAGAATCTGGTGAATACCGGACTTGACAGACAGGACTGCGCCGAGCGGATAGTTGACGCCGCCTTTCAGGATGACCTTCTCTTTCGTCCAGCCGGCCTTGACTTCGACCAGCAGCAGGTCGGAAAGGGATTTGGGTTGCGTTTTCGCCATGACAGCTCCTATTGCTGGTTGCTCTGATTGCGGCGCTGGGCATCAGCGACGAGGGGATTGACGGCATCGGCGGACGCGGCGCGGTCCTTGGTTGCCCGCTCACCGAACGAGACGACCTTCGGCAGGTCGGTGACGAACGCCTTGAACGCGGCGGCCAGCGGCTGCTTTTCTTCGCCTTCGCCGAACGACACCACGCCGCCGTCGGCGGCCGGCGTTTCGGCGAAATCGAGGAACGCCACGACGGCATCCTTGTGCTTCGGCGCCAGCTGGCGGGCAGCGATCTGGGCCTCGGCGAAGGCGACGTTGCCGGCATGGCGGGCATCGGCGTCGCGCTTGGCGTCGGCCGCCCTGGATTGGGTCAGTTCGCTCTTCAGGCGGTCGTTCTCCGCCTGGATGGCGGCGGCTTGTTCAGGGGTCACGGTGGTGGTCTCCGAAAATGAGGAAGGTTGGTTGGTGGGCAAAGGCTCGATTTGCGGATCGGGGCGGTTGGCTTCGTCACGCAACTCGTCGATCGCGTAGTCGGGGATGATCTGGTCGGCGACTTCCTGGCCTTTTTCGCCGATGATCCAGTCGCGCAGGCGGCGCCAGAGCGACGCCTGGGTGCGCAGGCTCCAGTCGGCGAATTCGACAGCGCCGTCATCGCCGGCGGCGAAGGCGGCTTGGCGCAGCCCTTTGACCGCCGGCGGTGTGGCGCCGAGGAATCCAACGTGCTTCAGGTACCAGACGCCGGGCACCGGGTTGCCCGGCGCGGCCGGCGGGTAGAACGACGCACTGATTTTTTTGTAGGCGCCGGCAGTCACGATTTCAGAGAACGCGACCGGCACCTGCGCCGGCACGGCTTCCAAATCGGGGCCGGAGGCGGACAGCGATTGCACCCAGCCATAGGCCGGCGCGTCCAGCTTCGGGTGGCCGATCACGATCGGCGCTTCGTGCTTGGCCGGGTCGTACGCCGCCGCCGAGGCGGCAATGTCGGCTTCGGTCAGAGTGACCTTGTTGCCGTTGACGTCGGTATGGGTGCCGGCGCGGAAGATGTGCAGGGAGTTCATGCCGGCCATCATGCAAGCCGGCGCCGTGCAAGTCTTTTGAACCAGGGCAAAATCTGCTGCGCTGGTCGGCCGTGGAGCGGCGACGTGCAAAACGGAAAGGTTGCGGCAGATCAAACTGCCGCATAAAGGCTTTGCAAAGCCCTACAAGCGGCCAGCCGAACCGAATCGGTACACGCGCCGCCAGACGCCGCTTAAAACGCCCGTGGCGCGTTTTCGCGCCTCACCCTCCGGCCATGAAGTCGGACGCAATGTCGAGCAGCTCGGTTTCGTCGTCGGCCGACAGCCCGAGAAACGGTCTGGCCGGAATATCGCCCCAAGGGATCGGGCTGTTGCGGCGGGTAGTGCCTGCATAACCTTTTGCCATACCCAGCTGATGCGCGGCCGCATAGACGCGATCGCTGCCGACCGCGAAGCCGTCCGGCAGGGCCTGATAGCGCATGCCAGGGCCGCGCAGGTAACCTTCCTGAACCAGAATCCTGTCTTTGTTCTTCGGCTTTCGGCCGATGGTAATGGGCGACAGACGGCGCCACGGCGTACCGTCCGGCGCGGCCTGCGCGGTAAAGCGGCCTCGGGTGCTGCGCAGGAGATATTCGCCCATATCGGCAAACATCGGCTGCGGGTCCGTCATGACCGCGATCACCTTGTCCAGGGCGGCATCGATCTGGACGCCGCTGCCGCCCGCTTTGACGTCGAGTTTTACACCGGCCATCGTTGACTCCTATAATCAATTCTGCTGTGAGCGCCGAGGCGGCCGGGAAATCGCCAGATCCGGCCCGGGGGCTGCAAAGCGCCTGCACGATGGAAGTGGCGTCCATCCTCGACGTTCATGGCACCCTTCGTAAGGCGCCTTCGACCAGGCGCAATTCCCCCGACGTGACCTGTGACTGCAGATCGGCGTAGTCGATCAAGCTTGCCGTCCGAAACAGGTTCACGCGCTCCTTGCCTTCGAGACGATAGTCCACCCGTACCACCAGTTTGCCGGCTGCGCGCCGCTCCGCCGGGAAAACGTAAATCAGGACGTTGGCTGCAGCATCGAGCAGCACCGCCTGCGGCTGCGCCAGGATCCCGGGAATCTGCTGCAGCTCCGCGGCGGTCAACGCTTTCGGCCGGCCGCCCGCGGTTTGCCGTGCCGATTTGACGTCGCGCAGCGCGTGCAGGATGTCGGCGTCGCGCGCAACGATCGCCGCGGTCTGCGGCATGATCCCGGCTTCACCCAGGGCCGTCACCGTGGTCGGCGACAGCGACCCTACGGTGAAGCGCCGGCCGCGCGCGAGGCGGTCGAGCAGGATGCCGGCGACGAAATCCTTGAACCCGGACTTGATCGCCTCCAGTGCGCGCGGGCGCGCCAGTGTCGCGGTGGCGGAGCGCGCCGCGTAGGCCGCCGGAAAGGCAGCGGTCTTGCCGAGAGCCTGCAGCAGCAGCTGCGTGAAGGCATCCCGCCCCGGCGTATAGGCAAAGCCGGGATCGACGCCGGCCGGGACGCGCACGGTCTGCGAGCCCCCGGGGCTGCGCTGGCCGACCTCGACGTCGTGCCAGTCGAGATCCGGTGCCTTGTCAGGGCCGGTCTTGCCCAGGTGCCGCAGATCGCGCTCGTTCAGCGCATGGACGGTGCACTGGCAGCCCCATCCGTTCGGCGGATAGTTGGTAGCCCACCAGGGATCGTCGGCATGCAGCACCAGGCCGTGCCAGGATTCATGCACCGGACGCGGATGTTCGACAGCGTCGCTGTGGACGTACTGCCAGTACGGGCGGGTCTGCTTGACCGCCTGCAGCTGCGCATAGCGGCCCGCGGCGTAGCTGGTATTGAGGTTGGTCTCGTAGATCACGCGCGAGCGCCAGTTACGCCCGCCGTTATAGTCCCAGCCGTGCTTGGCGACGATGCGGTCGAAGTCGCGGCGGAAATCCTCCAGCGTGCCGCCGTCGGCGATCACCTTGTCGACCGCCGCGCGGAAGTCGGCCACCAGGTCATCGCGGTTGGCGCCGGCGACGACGAAAGCGTGGTCGTGCTGCGATTGCCAGATGTCGGTCCAGGCTGCGGTCGGGATGTTGACCTTACGCCGGAAGAATGCAATCTGCTCGGAAAACGGCAGACTGCCGTAGGCGACACTAGCCATTGCTGACCTGGTCGACGATATCGGCGCGGCCGGCCGCCGCGGCAGCGACCAGCGCCTGGCCCATCGCCGCCGCGTACTGATCCAGGCTCATGTCCGGCGCCAGCGCCAGCAGGCCGTCGCGCAGCTCGTCCAGGCTTGTTGCCCGCTCGGCGAGGTCGCGAATCTGGTCGATCCAGCTATCCAGCGCCGGCTGCAGATCGTCGGCTAGCCGGTCTGCCATTACCGCCGGCACCGAGGCCGGCGCCGCAGCTTCGGCGAACGCGGCCGGCACGGCCTCATGCTCGGCGTCGCCGGCGGGCGGCTCGGACAAGTCACCCGGCTGCAGGCCATAAGTGCGAATGAAATAGCGATTCGTGAAGGTCGCGCCGGCACGCTTCAGGATTTCATCGCGCGTCGCCAGCGTCTCGTCGACGGACTCCTCTTCCCACATGTCGAAGACGGGCTGGGCGCCGTGGAAATTCAGATCGCATGTCCAGCCGATCAGCTGGTTGAGCGCAGCGCAGACGATGCCGGCATCGGCATCGCGGATGTCGCTGGCCACTTCCAGCCCGGCCTGCGCGCTGGCTTTGTTGGTACTGGCTTCCGTGGTCTGGTTTTGCCCGAGCAGCGCGATGCTGACTTCAGAGCGCAGGTGCATCAGGAACTTCTCGAACACGTCGGCGGACGACGACTTGCCGGCTGCCTCCACGATCTCGACAGAGGCATCGTCCGGGATCACGGCCACCGCGTCCTGGATCATCTGCTCGAGCATGTCCAGCAGGCGCTCGTTCTCGGCATCGTTGGTCGAGCGCGGCGATTTGCCGATCAGCCAGGGAGTGCCGTATTTTTCGACGAAGCGGAACCAGAAGTCCAGGCCGCCCTGCTTGAATTTGGTCGGCCAGAAGCAGCGCGCCAGATCCGGCTGGCCGTAGGGGTTGTCGTAGCTGGCATCCTGCCGCGGCAGCAGAAATGCCCGCTCCGGCACCAGCTCTCCGGCCGGGCCGGCATCCTTGGAGCGGAAGCGCAGGCGGTTTTCGGCGTCGAAGAAAAACCACTCGGCTGGTTTGCCGATCACATCGACCGGCACTAGCAGGCCGCCGACATGGTCCCACACCACTTCAAGCGGCTGGTAGCCATACAGCGGCGCGTCCAGGATTTCGCCGATGATGCGCTCCATGTCCAGGTCGTCGAAGATTGCCTGGATCGACTTGGCGATGCGGCTTTGCGCCTGCTCCCGATCGACGCCCCAGATCAGGCTTTTGACCGCGGCCTTGCGGCGGCGGATGCAGCCGCCGACATGGCCGTCGGCACGCAGATCGCGGTAGACCTGGATGCTTTTGCCGAGCTTGCGCAGGACCGGGTCGGGGTTGGGCAACACGTCGCCCATGTTGCTCATGCCCGCCGCGGAGGCGCGCGTGGCGATCTGCTTGCCGACTTGTGGCCGCTCGCCGAAGTGGACGAAATTGCCATTGGGCAGATACAGGCCCTTTGCTTTACTGCTCATAGCCACCGGCTCCCTTGTGCTTTCTTGAAACGTGTGCCGCGCGAGGCAACACGGACTGGCCCCTGGTTGAGCGTGAGACTGGCATACCAGGCCAGCGCCAGAGCGATCGCCGTGTCGCCGTGCCGATGCAGGTCCGGGTCCTTCAGGTCTTCCTTGCGCACTGCGGCCACCATCGGAACGCCGTCGATTTCTTCAATTGCCCGAAGATCCTGCATCACGTTGTCGTCCCGCGGCAGATCGATCACGCCGTCTTCGAATCCCTGAATCAGCTTCGGCATCCAGGTGCCGTACCAGGCGCGATTCAGCTTGATCTGCGCAATGCGCCTATGGCCGTATTTGTCCGCCGTGTATTCGGCCAATGTTTCTCCTGATCCGGTGGCGTCCATCGCGCCGGTGGTGCCACCGGGCAGCCCATCGATCAGTGCCCACAGGATCTGCTCCTGCTGACGGGTTGGGACGTTGTGCATTTCGACGATGAAAGGCACCACGCGCCGCAGGTTGGGCAGGATCTCCATCGGCACGATTTCGGAAAAATCCCGGTGGCGTGCGAAGTCGTGGCCGAATACGCACCGGTTGCCCTTGTTGAGCTTGCTCAGCTCCTGCGTCAGGTGGCGCTCGATCCAATCCTTGGCGAACGAATCGCGCTCGGCCAGCGGCTTGTGCGGGAAATCGTCGCCCAGGGTCAGGCGCAGCACCGGCCGCTCGGTCGGCATCGCGGCCTCGATCCAGACACCAGGAATGCAGACACCGTTGCCGTCACGCGGGATGGCGTCCAGTTCTTCGCGCATGGCGGCCTTGCGCACGCCATAGGCATTGCGGATCTTGGCGTACCAGGCGGCCTTGCCCTCCGCAGTCGCCTCCCAGCCTTTCATCAGGCAGACACGCTCGTACAGGCCGTTGGCGACCGCATCGTCGAAGGTCACCGTGTACACGGCGGCGTCGTCGCCGTAGCGGCCGGCCTCGATGTCCTTGATCAGCTGGTTGAACGGATTGGCCTTGCCGTTGTGGCTGGAGATGATGACGATCTCTCCGCCCCAGATCAGCAGCGCAGTGGCAGCGTCCAGCACGCCCTGGACGTCGGGGTGGAACGCCGCCTCGTCGATCACGACCTTGCCCTGCAGCCCGCGAATGTTGGCCGGCCGGCTCGACAAGGCGGTGATCTGGAATCCAGACGAGAACCGGATGCGGTAGCTGGTGATGTTCTTGGTGTTGCCTTTTTCGTCCTGGTCTTCGAAGAGAAACTCTTCGATCCCGGACACGCCCTGGCCTTGCGCCTGCGCGATCACACGCGCGAACTTGGCGCAGTAGCCGATAAATTCCAGCCCTTTTTCCTTGGTGTCGCCGATGTAGTAGACGTTGTCGCCGCCGGCAGTCTTGCGCGATGAGGCTTTGACCGTGTCGTCGAGCGCCTCGCAGAATGTGATGCCGGTGCGCCGGCCTTTCGGCACCACCTTGATCGACGCCTTGATCTTCAGCCATTCGACCTGGTGCCGCATCAGCACGCCTGCGCGCAGCGGGTCGAAATTGGCCGGCACTTCGCGCGCGCTGGCCGGCAGTTCGTCCCATTCGACGACGCGCAGCGTGCTGGCCAGCGGCTTTACCAGGGATGCCATTACACGATCCCCAGGACTTTCTTACGCCAGAAGTCGGCCTGTTCTTCGTTCATGCCCTGGGCGCGCACGGCTTCGTCCAGGTTGGCCTCCTGCTCGCGCAGCAGCTTGGCGCGGGCGGCGTCTTCGATCGCCTGACGCTCCTTGATGCTCATGGTGCGCGCCTGCATGGCGGCGCGCGCCGCGCGCGCCAGTTCGCCGACTTCCTTGACGGACACCTTGTCGGCATCGTGCAGGTTGAGGGCGGCGTTGGTGGCCAGCGTGGTCACCGCCTGGGCCAGCAGCGCGCCGGCCTTGTCGCCGACGCCGTCGCCCAGCTCGTCGACCAGGGCGCCGGCGGCGGTCTCGATTTCGCGCATGCGGCCGACCATCTCATCGAAGCCGGTGCGGTAGCGGTGCAGGCCCGAGCGACTGGGCAGCGGCTGGTCGGGGAATTTGGCGCGAACGTCGTCGATCATTTCGTCGAGCGTCAGCCGATCCTCGCGCAGCAGCTTCTCCAGGTGCTTGCGCACGGCCGGGTCGAGCCGGGTAATTGCCGATTTGCGGCCCATCCTATGCTCCGGGGCGGGCGACGCCGGGCGTCTGCGCGCGGCCGCGGGCGACGTCGGCGCCGCGCTCGGTGATGGTGGCCACCAGCACCGCGCCGATGTCTTCGATCGTCAACAGGCCCTGTTCTTCGAGCCAGCGCAGCTCGGTCTTGACCTGGTCGCGCGTGACGGCATGGCCGAAGCGCTCGAGCGCCATCGCCAGCACGCTGCTGTTGGCGCGGTACGCCGGCAGGTCGGCCATCACGCGCAGGAGCACCAGACGGATGTCGCGGCGCAGGTATTCGGCGAAATTCTCGGAGGTGGTAGTCATTTTCGATTGAGCAAGTAGGAGTGCATCCGATCCATGCTGCGGGTCAAGGGCACGATGGATTCCCTGATGCCGGCCAGCTCGGCCTTCACCGCCTTCATGTCGCCGGCCACCTCGTTGACCAGTGCCTGGTCGGGCAGGTGCCGCATCTGTTCTTCGAGCGTTGTCACGCGCGTGGCGATTTCGGCCATATCCTTGGCGGTGGCCGCTTGCTGGTTGGTGAGCCACACGTAGAAGCCGATGCCGAGCATGAACAGCCATTGGGCGATGCTGATCCAGAATTTCAGGTCTTCGCTCATCTGCGCCTCATTTCGTGCAATTCCTGGCAGTCGATGCAGAACTGGCAGCCGGGGACCGCCTCGCGCCGCCGCTGCGGGATCGGGGCGCCACATTCGTCGTCCTGGCAAAACAGCGCCGAGTCGGCGACGGTCTTGCCGGTCAGGCCGGCGCGGCGGCGCTGCGCGGCGATCGCGTCATCGCGGGCTTCCTGCTCGCGCTCGCTGGCAATGTCAAAAGGGTCGATCATCGTCTTCGGGTTATCCAGTCCACGGTTTCGACATGACGGCCGGCGCAGGTGCCGTAGAGGTCGTACATTTCTTTCAGCGCCACCGCCACGTCGTCAGCGAGGTTGCTGATGGGCGCCACCGGCGGCGGGCAGCTCGCCGCGTATTCCGCCGGCAGCAGCTGCGGTGGCGCGCTCCCGGGCGGCGCCGAGCTGGCGCATGCTGTCATCATCGAAGCGGCAATCAACACGGCTGCCGGCCGTCTTGGCGAGTGCATCTTTCAGTTCTCCCGTGGTCTTTTTGTCCTGGAGGGCGCGGGCGGCGACGGCCGCGCGCATGGCCTTGCTGGCGTCGTTGGCGTCGTTGATCAGTCCTTTGCCGGCGTCGATGATGGCGGTCAGGTCTTTCACGGCTTCTGCGCTGGCGCGGCCTTTTTCGTCGGCGACGCCGGCGCCGTGGCCGTACCAGTAGCCGCCTATCGTCCCGGCGGCCGTCATCAGCAGGCCGGCCAGGACAACGCATGCCAGTGCCTTGGCCGAGATCATGTGCACACCCCTCGGCCCCAGCCGGCCGCGATGTAGAGCGGCTCATGGTGCAGCAGGATGCGCTGCGGGTAGTTGCGGTTTTCTTGCCAGTTGACGGCCGAGCGGCCAGCATTGACGCGCTCGACCGATCCGAACCAAACCAGCGGATCGAGCCCCTTACCCGATGCCAGTTTTTTGTCTCGGTCGACCCAGCCCAGGCCGCCGTTGTAGGCGGACAGGACAAAGGCCAGGCGCTCGCACGGGCTTGCGGCTCGGATTCGTTGATGCAGCCAGGCGTCGTACTGCACCAGGGCGCGCATGGCCCAGGACGGGTTGTAGGGCGCGGCGGCGCCGAGGGTTCTTGGGTAGATGCCGGCAATCCAGCTTGCCGTGGCCGGCATGAACTGGGCCATGCCTTCGGCACCGACCTGGCTGACCGCACCCGGCCGCCAGGCGGATTCCTGGTGAATCTGCGCGGCGAAGGTGGCGACCGGGGCATCCAGCCCCCAGACGGCGCGGGCGTTGCGGGTCAGCTCGGCGCGGTGCTTGACGGCGGCGTCCGGAATCTGGGCCTTGGCTGGCGGCGCGAAGAAGCCGCCCCAAGCCAGCAGCCCGAGCAGGATCAGTTTGTGCAGTACGGCTGCGTAGGCATCATGCTGACGCTGTTCGCCGTGAAGGCCAATGGAAACCCCCATTGAGATCGAAATAAAAACGATAAGAATGATCGCGGCCAGATGCATCACAGCCCCAGTGCGACGCCGATCACGACCGCGCCGACAATCACGGCGCGGCGCAGCATGGCGGCGGCGAACACGCGGTGATACGGGCCGACCAGCGGATAGTCGACATCCCCCTCCGGCTCGTCGGTGCCGTAGCGCCAATCGCGGTGCAGATAGCTGTCCGGACGGGCATAGGGGAACAGGCCGCGATCGATCCAGTAGCCGACCACGGCGGCCAGTGCGATCAGCGTCAGCTTGTACAGAGCGATCGGGAGCTGCTGCGGGGCGACGGCGGCGAGCGCCAGCAGCAGGATGAGGGATGCCAGTAACCAGGCAGTGCTGCGCGGCAGGCGCCGCGCAAACGGAAACGGGTGCTTGAGAGGCATGGATGCTCCTGATCCGGGTGACGGCGGTTGGAGCCACCATCATCCGGTTTCAGGGCATCAGAGTCTTTTGAACGAGGGCAAAATCAAGACAGCGCCAACTAGGAGTGCTTCGTTGATTTTTGCGGTTGAATCGAGCTAGGGAACCAGTCCACCAGCTGAGCGAGGCAGGATTGCAAAAAACTTATTTGAGCAAGTTGAGAATGAGGGTAGCCCTCAGCCCGCATCAGTTCGTTGTGACACAGACAATCGAGAACCCGCAGTACTGGCGGCTCTTCGGCCTCGATGGAAAGCCGTTCGTTGGTTATTTCACACAAAAGTTCTGGTGTTGGGGCATCCAGAAAACGCTTTTCCAATACGACAAAACGCCGTGCAAGTTCCGCATGGGTCCGGGCCTTTTGCACCGAACCAAAGACGAGATTCACCGCAGAAAATATCGTGACAGCTGCAGTGGCGGACAATGCCAAGGTTTTAGAACTGCTTTCCAATATGCCGTAGATCGCGGTGGAGCCCAGCACGACCGACAACATGTTGCCGAACTGGTCCAGGCGATCAAAGAAGGCGCGCCGCCGCTGGTGGTAGCGAATCGAGCGCCGTACACCGAACAGCTGATCGTGCCACTTTTCTTCCAGGCTACTCGTCGTCGTTGCCATTGTCGTTGTCCTTGCGGATGGGCGGGGGCGGCAACGTGTTGCTGACTGTATTGTCACGCCGCGTTCCCGGATATTCGCTGTAATGGACATCGCTGTCCTTCCTACGCTCGGTCAGAGGGGCTTCTCGTTGATTATTGGAATGGTTTGAGTTTTTATCCGTTGCCATCTGATTTTGTCTCCCTATCGTTGTTGGAATTTGTCCGCTCTATTTTAACTGGCCTAATTCATCACCCGGCACTGCCGTAGTTCGCATTTGAATAGCGCCTGCTGGCCGTCCGCGCAACTAACCTGGTAGGTTTCAATACCGGTGGTTTTAGCAATCAGCGCTGCACTTGCCGCAGGCTGACAACCAGCCTGCTTGGCAAGTTTCTCAACCTCGAAAGACATTTCCCCGGATGGTTTTCTGGCAGTCGCAACAGCCACCGCCGGAGTGGCTACCACGCCGGGCTGTTGCTGCACAGCGCCCCTTGCAACGACGCCGGTGCTTTTACATTCAATTGTCATCGTGTAGTCCATGATCGATACTTGGCGCGGCTCGCCAATAATGGCGTAGCCTGACGGACACAGTTCCCCAGCTTTTTGATATGCGACCGAGGCAGACATGCCATCGATGAAATGCACTGGCCGACCGTTCGGTCCTGAGTGGTGGCCGCTAGTGATTGCGCATCCGCCAAGAAGCAATGTCGTCGTGATGAACACAGTTTTCGTGATTGAGCGCATTAATTCCCCCCTTCGATGCAGCTGCCGTGACGGACAAAATTATTTCCCGTCACGCGCGTTTCAAGGTTGCACACGACGAATGCGTTGCGCAACACGTCTCGGCTGCCACATAAAACGATTGACCATCAACCCTATAAGGACCCAGCTGCAAGCCAAGGCGAAGAGCGCGAGCGCATTGCCCGGTTTTATCACGGTAGGCGCGAACGTCCAAAAAACAAAAATCGCTATCACGGGAAGTGCCATCAGGCCCATCAAATACACGAATGCGGCCTCGATCCAGGGGGTGACGATGCGTTTTTCGTTTGTCTCAGCATGCCATCCTATCGACCCCGCCTTCCAGGACACCGCCAGTTCGCGCGCCGTAAATTGGTGGTCGGCCATCAACGATTCCAGCCACTCGCGGGCAGGTTTGGGGCACCAGATACCTGTCCGCCGTGCGAATTCACTTTGCAATTGAGATTCCGGCTTCTGCTGGGTGAATTGAAGAACCGTGGTCCGATTGTTATGGTGATGATTGACATCGCGGCCGGCAACGCCGCCCTCGACGACCCCCAGAAAGTCTTGCCTCAAAGCAGTCATTTCTCCTCCTTTTTGACGATATCTCTCCCAGCCACCTCCCCAGTTATAGGCCCGTGGAAGTTTTGTTGAGAGCCTTCGTATCGAGTAGGGAGTAGCGGCATGGCGGACTTGGCACACAGCTTCACCACCGCCTTGGCCAACTGCTGAGCATCAACCTTTTTTGCCAGCGACAGTAAATCTACGGCGTCGAGTACCGCCTGATGCACGGCAGAGTCACCAATCCCTTGGCCTTGTCGGTGGCCCGTCACGATGTACTGCACATCGGCACCCGCCTCTCCGAGAGCAGCGAGCTGCACTGCTGTGGGCGATGTTTTGCCGGCCTCCCATTCGGCATATGGACGCCTTGTGATGCCAGCCAGGGCCGCGAAATCCTCCTGGCTGTAACCAAGCCTCTTCCGCTCCCCCTTCAGTCTTTCGGAAATCATGCCAATAACAGCCCATAAAACATCTTGACTTGTGCTGAATTCAGCACAATAATCAATCCCAACAAATCACAAACAACACCAAACTATCTTTTACACAGGAGTCACGCCAATGACCCCGGAGCAACTCAAAAAAGCGGAACGCATCAAGCAAGGCTTCCGCGACCGCGGCCAAACCATTTCCGACTTTGCCCGCGAAAACGGCTGGAAGCCGCACGCGGTGTACCGCGTGCTGAATGGCTTCGACAAGGCCAACTACGGCAAGGCGCACCAGATTGCCGTCGCGCTCGGCATGAAGGACGGCAGTGCCGGCATGCCTACACAAGAGCATCGCCGCGGCTCCGGCCGGCCGACGCTGGACAACATCGCAGCAGCAGCGTGAGGCCGGGCATGCATATCCCCGCGCATCCCTTCGCCTATCTCTTCGGGCTCGACGAGCACACCCGCCGCACACTGCTGCCCCTGGTCGAGGCCGGGCTGGTGCGCCTGCAGCCGGCACCAGGCTACTCCGCCGCCGAAATCGATGCTGGCCGCCACAGCGCGCTGCTCGCTGCTGACCGAACTACCGCGCTTCTGCTTCAGATGGCCGGCGACGCACCGTGCTCTGCCCGCACCACGCCCAATGGCAGCGGCACCTCCTACGAACTGCTGCCGCACGCTTATATCAGCGTTGCCGCTATCGCCCCGGCCCTGGCGGATCAGGCGGATGCGTTGGCTCGGGCGGGGGAAATAATGGCGGCGTTTCGCCTTCTACGAGCCCGCTTCGCTGCGCCAGGTACTTCCGCCACTGATCCATGCTGGCCCGCGCAACCTCTCTTTCGGGTTCGGGGAGCGCCAGCCACGCCTCATCCGTTGCCAGAGCAACCTGCTGAACTGCCTCTTTCGACAATTGCTGCGTCAAGCGGCACAGCAACTGGGTATGTACCCAAAGCGCGCCGCGCGTTTCGGCCGTGTGTGCCGCGACGGCGCGCTCGACCAGTGTTTCCAGCAATTTCGTTTCGACCATCACTGCCTCGCCAACGATTCAGAACCGTGCAAATGGTAGGCGCGCCTCGTGTTTCTGGATAGTACCAGAGCGCTTATTTGATTGGAAACACTAGGGAATGGGGGAAATCCGGTGACAGCAAACCGCCGCCGAAATTGGAAGCGTATCCAGCCGATCAGCCTGCGCCACGCGATGGAGCTGTGCAAGGAGCACGCCCGCGGCCAGCGCAATCAGTCGGTCGAGCGCATTGCCGCCGTCATGGGCCTGGCAGATCACTGGACGCTCTACAAGTGGCTGGAAAACGGACGCATGCCGGCCGTGCTGATCCCGGCCTATGAAGCGGCGTGCGGCGTCAATTTCGTCACGCGGTGGTTGGCCGCCAACGGCAACCAGCTGCTGATCGACATGCCGACCGGCCGCGACCTGGTGGACGCCGATGTGGTGGCGCTGCACAGCGGTTTTTCGGATGCGCTGCGGCTGCTGACGGATCACTACAGCGGCCGCGCCGACGCCAGCGCGACGCTGGCGGCGCTCTCCCACCACCTTGGCCAGGTGGCTTTCCATCACGCCAACGTCGCCAAGCATGCGGCACCGGAATTCGAGTTCTGAAAGGAGAAAAGATGTCCGCTTCTGGAATTGCCCCCCGGCTGGAAGTGCCTTCCGCATGCACCGGGTTGACGCTTGCCGTGTCCACCTCTTGTGATTCCCCGGATATTTCCGCACTCGTTATGGACCCGGAATCCGGCCGTGCCCTGGTGTACGCCAAAGCGTGCCGCTGCGACGTCTCTCTCAACATGGCCCCGAAAGATGAGGCGCTGTGGGTTGGCCGAACCGCCTTCGACCTGTCGCGCGCGTCCTGTGAGGCGCTGGCGGCGAAATTCGGATTTCGCGTGCGCGGCCAGGGTGCGGCGGCATGAGCGCGGGCGCCGACCAGAGCAAGGCGAGCGCGCAGGTGCTGCGCGCGCTGGCGATGCTGGAGGTGCTGGCGGCCGAGCCGTTGCGCGGGCTGTCGAACGCCGATCTGGCGACGCACCTGCGCTGCCCGGCGCCGTACGTCACCCGCACCGCCGCCACGCTGATCGAAAAGGGCTGGGTGCGCAAGGACGAAGCCACCGGGCGCTTTCACATTACCACGCATTTTTCACGCTGCGCGATGCGCGTGCTGGCGGCATTCGACCGGGCCGAGGCCGACCTAGCCAGCCTGAAGCGCAATTACACGTTGACCAACTGAAGGGAGAAAACATGGCACGCAAGCCGAACAAGGCCACGGAGTTGGCGGAGACGCCGATGAACAACGCGGCATTTCAGAACGCCGAGGCCGCCGGGCGCGAGCTGGCGCAGATCACCGAGTCGTATTCGGATGAACGCGATCTGGTGAACCAGCTGCTCGGGCAGGCACAGATGGCGGACGCTTTTGGGAAATTTTCCCAAACCGTTTGGAGTTCAAAGCTGGCTTATGTGAAGGAAAACAAGCTATATCAAGGGCTTACAGGGAAGCGTGCTCCAAACGGTTTGGAGTTGAAAGGTACTTGGGTTGAATTCTGCGGGCTGCTGGGCGTATCGGACGAGAAGGCCAATCAGGACATCGCCAATCTCCGCACCTTCGGCGAAGAAGCCCTCGAAAGCATGTCCCGCATGGGCATCGGCTACCGCGAAATGCGCCAGTACCGCCGCCTGCCGGACGACGACAAGACCGCGCTGATCGAGGTGGCCAAGGCCGGCGACAAGGACGCCTTCATCGACTTCGCCGAAACCGTGATCGCCAAGCATGCCCAGGAAAAGGCGGCGCTGGAGGCCAAGGTCGCCGACGTCGAGGCGGACCACAAAGCGACCGAGAAGGTGCTGGCCGAACGCACCCAGAAGCTGGACGCGACGCAGAAATCACTGGAAAAGCTGCAGCTGCGCACCGCGCCCTGGGATGAGCGCGTGGCCGATTTCAAGGAAGAGATCACCCAGCGCCAGACGATCATCGACGAGGCCGTAGCGCGTCATCTAGAAGCGGTCGAGGCGCTCGATGTCTGGATGGTCAGTGAGCTGGCGAAGGCGCCAGGCTATGACCCGGACGCGCCGGCGAAGATGCCGACCGAGGTGCTGACCGTGTTGCTGCAACTTTCGGACGCCGTCGATCGCACGGCGTCGTTGGTGGCGACCGCCCAGCGTGAGCTGAGCGTGCGCTTCGGCGGCTATATCGACGCTGCTCGGCAATATCAGATGGCCGCCGCCGCGTAGGGGGAGCAGGTGGACATGGCCATCACGCCCGATATCCGAGATTACCTGCGCGAGCTGGCGACGCGGCTGGATGCGGCCGGGCACGGCGAGCGCGGGCCGATCGTTGCGGCGGCGCAGGAGTTCCTCGGCTGGTCGCCACAGACGATCTACCGCCAGCTGAGGGCGGCCTGCGGCTGGAGCGCGCATCGCAAGGCGCGCGCGGACAAGGGGTCGACCAGCGTGGCCGGCACAGCGCTGACGATGCTGGGCGCCGCGCAGCGCGAGGGTATCCGCGACAACGGCAAGCAGACGCTGTTCACGACCACCGCGCGCGGCATCCTGGAGCAGAACGGGGTCGCATTCCAGGTCGGTAATGCGCAGCTGAACCGGCTGATGCGGGCGCGCAAGCTCAACGTGGCGGCGCAGCGCCGCGTGGCGCCGGTGCAGTCGCTGCGGGCGCTGTATCCGAACCATGTGCATGAGATCGATCCTTCGCTGTGTTTGATCTACTACATGAACGGGCGCCAGCACATCATGCGCGACCGCGAGTTCTACAAGAACAAGCTGGAGAACTACGCGAAGGTGAAATACAAGGTGTTCCGCTACGTGGCGTATGACCGCGCCAGCGGCCTGATCGTGCCGTGGTATGTCGAGGCTGCGGGGGAGAACCAGCACGCGCTGTTCGATTTTCTGATGTTTGCCTGGAGCCGCCAGCCGGGCCGGCTGTTCCACGGCGTGCCGCGCTGCGTGCTGTGGGACAAGGGCACGGCCAACACCAGCGCGGCGATCAAGAACCTGCTGCTGCATCTGGAGGTGAGCCCGCTCGAGCATGAGGCCGGCCACTCGCGTGTCAAGGGCGGCGTGGAGAACGCCAACAACATCGTTGAAACGCAGTTCGAGTCGCGCCTGCGCTTCGAACCGGTGGCGGATATCCGCGAGCTGAACGAGCATGCGGCGGCCTGGGCGAATGCGTACAACGCCAATCTGATCCCGGGTCAGGACACGCGCCTGCGCCGCGATGGCCTGGCGCAGCCGCTGGCCCGTTATGACTTGTGGCAGCTGATCACGGCGGCGCAGCTGCGGCTGCTGCCGGCGGTGGAGGTGTGCCGCGCGTTGATGGCGTCACGCGAGCAGGAGCGCAAGGTCAAGCCGAAGCTGACGGTGGAATTCAAGCATCCGGACGCGGATCGGCCGCTGCATTACAGCGTGGCTGGCCTGGATGGTGTCCACGTCGGCGATACCGTCCAGGTGCGGGCGCTGGTGTATGGCGACTGCGCGATCCAGATTCAGGCGCCGCGCTACGACGGCGAGATGCTGACGTACCGGATCGAGCCGGAGCGCGGCTATGACCGCTTCGGCCAATCCCTGGCCGGCAGTGTCGTCGGCGAGGAATACAAGGCGATGCCGGACACGACGATCGAGCGCGCGGCGAAGGATATGGATGCGCTGGCTTATCCGGGCATGAACGCCGACGAAGTGAAGGCGGCGCGCAACAAGAAAGTCACGCCTTTCGGCAACCGGCTCGACGCGCATTCCTACCTGCAGAAGATCGAACTGCCGGCCTACCTGCCACGCCAGGGGGCCGAAATCGAGGCGCCGGCGCACCTGCAGGTCGAGGTGCCAACGCTGACCGCCACTGCGGCCATGCTGCGCATCGTCGATGGCATCGGGCGTTACCTGACCGATCAGGAAAACGCTTTCCTGCGCCAGCGCTACGCCGGTGGCGTGCCGGAAGACCAGATCGAGGCGCTGATTGCGCAATTCACCAACCCCGCCCAAGACGCCGCGCCGCTGGTTGCCGCCGGCGGTGGCTTGCGGGCGGTTTAACCGTAGCACCGAAGGGGAGCCACATGGCATTGAAATTGAAGCGGGTGCTGTCCGAACTGCGGACGTCGCAGGCAGCGCTGGCGGCCAAGGTCTTGCTGGAAAACGGCAAAGCGATGTCGCAAGGGACGCTGGCGCAGATCATCAATCACGATGACTGGCCGCGGCTGACCGAGCGCGCGGCGATCGAGTCGCAGATCAAGGCATTCCTGTTCGCGCACGGCGCCACCAACGCCCACATGCGCAAGCTGTTCCACAACGAAGATTCCGGCACGGCGAGTCCCGCCAAGAACGCCGCCGCGCCGGAAGAACTCGCGTCCACCACCAACGATGAAAGGGAGCCCGCCGAAATGCTACTACGAAAACATACCCTGACCGCTGACGCGCGCCGGCGCTTCCGCATCCCGCGCGATCCGTTCACGGACGAAATGCAGAGCGATGCCGATGTGTTCCTGTCGGACGATATCCGCTATGTGCGGGCGTCGATCCGTCAGACTGCGAAGCACGGCGGCATGCTGGCGGTAATCGGGGAATCCGGCGCCGGCAAGTCGACGCTGCGGCAAGACCTGATCGAGTGGATCAACGTCAACCGTGAGCCGATCACCGTGATCGAGCCATACGTGCTGGGCCTGGAAGACAACGACAACAAGGGCAAGGTGTTGAAGTCGATCGACATCGCCGCCGCCATCATCCAGACCATCGATCCGAACGCCAAGCCGCGCCGCAGCAGCGAGGCGCGCGCGCGCCAGATGCACGAGCTGCTGCGGGCGTCGGCGCAGACTGGCCGCAAGCATGTGCTGGTGATCGAGGAGGCGCACGGCCTGCCGATCCCGACCTTGAAGCACCTGAAGCGCTTCTTCGAGCTGCACGAAGGATTCAAGAAGCTGCTGTCGATCGTCCTGATCGGGCAGACCGAGCTGCGCTGGAAGCTGTCGGAACACAACCCCGAGGTGCGGGAAGTGGTGCAGCGCTGCGAGATCGTCGAGCTGGCGCCGCTGGACAACCACGTCGAGGGCTACCTGCGGCACAAGTTCGGCCGGGTCGAGGCGGATTTTGATGCGCTGTTCGATGCCTCCGCGGTCGATGAAATCCGCAACCGGCTGCGCATTTCCAGTACCGAGGGCAACCGTGGCACCCGCGCGGTGCGGACGCAGTCGCTGTGCTATCCGCTGGCGGTGAACAACCTGGTCGCGGGCGCGATGAACGAGGCGGTGAAGATCGGCGCGCCGAAGATCACCGGCGAGCTGATCGCTGCGGCGGTGAGGGCCTGACATGAAGACCTTCATCACCGAAAAATTCCTGATGCCGCAGCTGTCCCGGGAAGTCTTTTCACTTCCTCAATTGCGACGTACACCCCGGCGCGCGCGCCGCAATCCAGTCCTGGCCGAACTGCACCGCGCGAGTCGCCGGCTGCGGCTGGTGTGGAAACTATGGCGCATCGAGCGGTGCAATGCCGAGGCCGCGAAAAACCTCGCTTACGAACGCGCTCGACTCAAGGCGGAAGAATCGAATTTTTGCGCGCTGCTGGCTGACAACGACAAGCGCAGCAAGGCCTTGCGGCTCGAGCTGATGGCGATCAATACGGAGGCGCCATGACGTTCCGCACATTCAAGCATACGCGCGCGGCGCTGCTGCTGTGGACCGTGGCGGTCTTCCTTGCGGGTTTCTTCATTCGATCGATCGGAGCGTGACATGGGTGTAAATCTGAGCGTACATAAGAATCCGACCGGCTTTCGCGTGGTGCTTGATGCGGGCATCCCAGGGGAAATGACGGTCGCCAAGTGCATTCCGCAGGAGTTCATGGCCCGGCAATTTTCTGCGGCACCGACATTGATCGACGCGGCGGCATTTGCCGCCAGCGTGATCCGCACCAATGGGATGTTCGAGCTCAGCGAGAAGATGGCGTATGAGCGCCTGGTGGCGGCCCTCGCGATTGCCGGCGTCACTGTCGATAGCCCGGCCATCCGCGAGCTGGAAGAGCGCGCCGGTGGCGTGGCGGAGGCGGCACATGGCTAAGCCGAAATCCCGCATCACCGTGACGAATCACGCCAATGGCGTGACGATCCGCGCTACCGGCAGCTACGCCATGAGCTTGCTGGCGGCGCTGACCCGCAAGCCGCCGGCAAAGCCCGACAGCAGCCTGCAGAAGCCCGCCGTACCCGCGGCCGCATCGTCGACAGCAGAGAAGGCCAGCGAATGACGATGCCTTCATTCGATTGTCCGGTCTGCCGCAATCCGTTGACCTGGGACGTGGTGTTCGCGCATCAGGGCGTGCGCGAAGCGATGCTTGCCCTGGTCAACGCGCACCCGGACGGCGCACGCCTGTTGCGGCCGCTGCTCGGCTACATCGGCCTGTTCGCGCCGAAGCGGACGGCGATGCGCTACGAGCGTGTGGCGGGCCTGGCGAATGAGCTGGTGGCAATGATCCGCTCGGCGCAGATCGAGCGGGACGGCCGCGTCTGGCCGGCGCCGGTCGCGTACTGGCAACAGGCATTCGAAGAGCTGGTCAACCGCGGCCACGCCGGCGGCCTGCGCACGCCGCTCGGGAGCCACGGCTACCTGTTCGAGGTGATCGTCGGCTACGCCAACAAGGCCGAGGCCAAGTCTGAATCCACGGCTGAAAAGCAGCGCGCCGGCCATGCCGGATTCGGCGCGGTGCCAGACCGGCCGGCGGTCCAGACATCTGGACCGGTGCGGCTGGATGCGTCACTGCCGAAAACCGCGATGCCGGCCCACGTGCGCGAACAGCTTAATTCGCTGAAAACCCGGAACAGAGGGGGATAGCCATGCAAACCGGCCTGCCGTTTCGAGATACGCAAGACCAGCTGCTAGCGCTGCTGATCAATGTGATGACGACGCAGCACAAAGGCCGCAAGCGAGGCGTCCGCGCCGCGCACCTGGCGGCGCAGACCGGCATCAGCGAACGCAGCCTGCGCAAGCTGATCTCGGATGCCAGGGAACAAGGCGTGGCAATCGTCGGCACGCCGGATACCGGCTACTACGTCGCTGAGACAGTAGCCGAGTTTGAGGAATGCTGCCAGTTCTTGCGCAGCCGCGCGCTGCACAGCCTGAAGCTGGAAGCGCGCATGAGAAAAATCACGCTGCCTGCGTTGTTGGGGCAGCTCAACCTGAATACGTGAGGATATCAATGGCAACAAAACAACCTATACCTGACGGCTACCGCCAAGACGCACAAGGCCGCCTGGTCCACGAATCCATGCTCAAGCCGATCGATAAGACGCGTGACGAGCTGGTGCAGGAAATTTTCAAGCGGGCGCAAATCACCCACGGCTTGCTGGCGCAATTCAAGGCCGCTGTGTTCGCCGACGTGAACGCCTTCGTCACCCTGTCGGCCGAACAGTACGGCGTCTCCCTGGGCGGCAAGAAAGGCAACATCACGCTGTACAGCTACGACGGCCGCTACCGCATTCAGGTGGCGACGGCCGAGAGCATCGTGTTCGACGAGCGCCTTCAGGCAGCCAAGGCTTTAATCGACGCATGCATCCGCGAATGGAGCGAAGGGAGTCCACCCGAGATCCAGGTGCTTGTGCAGGACGCGTTCAAAACCGACAAGGAAGGCAATCTCAATACCGGCCGTGTGCTTGGCCTGCGGCGGCTCGACATCAAGCACGAAAAGTGGCTGCGCGCAATGCAGGCGATCGGCGAATCGGTGCAGGTCGTCGGCAGCAAGCAGTACATCCGCTTCTACGAGCGCATCGGCGACAGCGACCAGTACGCACCGCTCAGCCTGGATATCGCCACCGTATGACCACGCTCATGATCTTCGGCTCGACGTTTGTCCTGGTGTTCGCCTTGGGATTCCAGTCGCTCAACGTCAATAACGGCCACTACGCCGCCGCATTCATCACGTCGTTCCTGATCGGCGGCAGCAACCTGGTGATCTTGCGCACCGTTCCCCAGGGCGGTGATGCATGGCTGCTGGCGGCGTATCTCGCCGGTGGCCCATTCGGAATCGTAACCAGCATGTGGCTGCATCGGCGCGTGCTGGGGCGACGGCAGTAAGCAGTCGTTCCAAGCGCCCAGCTGCCGGTGGCGTCTCTAGAAAAAACAGCAGCAGGTTGCGATTGGTGTCCTTTCCACTTTTGCGCAACCCGGCCGCCCCACGTAAAGGGGCATTTTCTAAATCTCATAGCGAGGAAATCCATGAATCAAGCAGAACTGATCGCAGCTGTTGCCGACACCGCCGATGTTTCCAAGTCGGTAGTGGAGACCGTCCTGAAGGCTACCGGCGAGACGGTGCAGTCGGCCTTGGCCGGCGGCGATGAGGTGATCTTGCCGGGCATCGGCAAGCTGAAGGTGAAGCAAACCAACGCTCGCACCGGACGCAATCCGAAGACCGGCGAGGAGATCGAAATCCCGGCTAGGAACAAGCCAGTTTTTACGGCGGCCAAGGTGCTGAAGGCCGCGGTCGACGCTTAAGCCATCGCCTCAAGCCGCTCGCGTCGCGGGCGGCTTGCCTTTCATACTAAATCGACATAGGCGTCATCGGATATCCGGATTTGAGTGTGTTTCCCCACGCTGAAATCCGTTTTTAGGAGCAGTTGATGAACAAACAAGAAGTGCAGGCATTGCCTGGTCTTTGGCGTGAAGAAGGCGGCCTTACAGGGCTGGTTCGGTTGGATGCCCCCCCACAGACGCCGGGGATGGTGGTTGTGGCGAAAAACGGCGAGCCTTGGAAGACACGCTCCGAATTGAGATGGCAGACCTGGCCAGACCTTCTTCATCTAGATGTGGGCAACCACAGCTAAATCCGGATACCTGAAAAAATGAGCGATCGCAGCAAGATTCTGGACAAGATCAAGAAATGCCTGGCGCTGTCGGCAAGCAGTAACGAGCATGAGGCCGAGGCGGCGCTGCGCCAAGCGCGAAAGATGATGGAAATGCACGGCGTCACCGACCTCGACGTGCAGGCGGCTGAAGCTGAAGAGCGCCGCGCAAAATCCGGCGCGAAGAGCCAGCCTTCGAATTGGGAGACGATGCTGGCCACCAAAATCGCCGACGCCTTCAGCTGCCGGGTCATCTTTTCGGGTGGTTTCTGGCGCAGGCCAGGTGAATGGTGCTTCATCGGCTGCGGGGCGTCCCCGGAGATTGCTCACTACGCCTTTGCGGTGCTCCATCGTCAAGCCAAGCGTGCGCGCGAGGACCACATCAAATCACGTCTGAAGCGCTGCAAGGTGGCCACCAAGACCAGACGCGCCGATCTCTTCAGCGAAGGCTGGGTGCGGTCCGTCGCGGGCGCCATCGTCGCGTTTTCTGGCGACGAACAGCAGGGTGCCGCGATCGAAGCGTTCATGGCCAAGCACTATCCCAGTCTGAAAAACCTACAAAGCCGTGACCGCAATGATGGCCGCAGCCTGCGCGACCACGAATATGACGATTATGCGGCCGGCAGCCGTTCTGGAAAGGATGTGCGGTTGAATCACGGTGTCGGTGGCACGAGCCAACGGCTTGCCCTGGAGTGATTGACATGGCTGCCGATCTTGCCCGCCAGCGCTTGATTCGCCTCATCCATGTCGGACGGCGCGATCTGGCAATGGACGATGACACCTATCGGGCCATGCTGCGGAATTTGGAACTGCCGGATTCGGCCGCCAAGATGACCGTTCCACAACTCGACAGGGTTTTGGAGCGGATGAAGCGGTCTGGATTCAAGGTGCGCTCCAAGGGTAAGTCGGCTCGGGCAAGCTCGTCTCGGCCGCTTGCTCAGGACCCCGAGAGCAAGAAAATCCGCGCCTTGTGGCTGTTCCTGCACGATTTGGGCGTGGTCAAGAATCCGTCCGAGGCGGCGCTGGCTGGATACGTCAAGCGCTTGGCTGGCGTCGATGCCATGCAATGGACGAACGCCCACCAGGCGGAACGCTTGATCGAAACGCTGAAGAAGTGGGCGATGCGCTTTTTGCCCCAGGCGATCAGGACATTGGCTCAGGAAGTCAGCACGCTTCCCCTGACCGATGTAGAGAGGTTGCAGCTGAATGGTGCACTGTCCACAGCATTTACCCGAGGCACTTTCGATCCGATGCACGCTGCCTGGGAATTGTTGGTTGACCTGAAAGGTAGGGCTGCTCGATGAAGTCTGAATCTCGCATGGAGTTTAAACGCCATGAGCTGCTCGCTGATATGGTTGCCCACAGCATCAACGTTCTGATGGACCACGGTATTTCCGCCGAGATCGCCGAGCAGGCTGCGCTGGCGTTGGCCGACCACATGGCTGAGAACTGGGGCGGCCAGACGGTTTGCTTCCCGAAGGATTATTTCTACAAGCTGGCAAAACGGGACTTGTTGATCTACGCTGAGTTCAACGGCAATAATTATGATGTCCTGGCGCGCAAGTATCAGATGACCGACCGCGGCATGCGTAAGCTGCTGGACCGGGTTCACCAGCGGGAAATGGGGCGGCGCCAGCCGCGGCTTTTCGAGTAAATTTTGGCCGAATTTTTTGGGGCCTTTTTTTTGTAATCTCTTTACAGATTCATCCCAGAAAATCCCGGAACGTCCCATCTGGTTTCGGTATTATCTCAACCGTTCCCCTTCATTTATCTCATTCCCATTCAACTACGCCAAGGCTCGATACAGCAGGTTTATCAATCACTTAGGCGAGTTCAACATATGCCGGTGCTTTCCGAAACTTGACCCGGCTTCCCCTCGCGTGGCTCCCATGCGGCTCTTGGAAACCGGGCTTTCCGAGGAGTCATCATGGCGAAAATCAAGCTCACCAAGTCCGCAGTCGATGCGGCACAACCCCAAGACAAGGCCATCGAACTGCGGGACACCGTGGTGCCCGGCTTCCTGTGCAAGATCACCCCGGCGGGCCGCAAGGTGTTCATGCTCCAGTACCGCACGAACGCTGGCGAGCGCCGCAAGCCCGCTTTGGGCCAGTACGGGGAACTGACGGTCGATCAGGCACGCACGATGGCGCAGGAGTGGCTGGCCGAGGTACGCAAAGGTGGTGACCCGAGCGCGGCCAAGAACGCCGCCCGCAAGGCGCCGACCATGAAGGAGTTTTGCCACACCTTCATGGAGGATTACTCCAAGCAGCGCAACAACCCCAGCACGCAACGCGGCTATCAGGGCGTGATTGACCGCTGCATCATCCCGATCATGGGCCGGATGAAGGTGCAGGACGTGAAGCGCCCGGACGTGGCCGCGCTGATGAAGAAGCTGGCCTACAAGCAGGCCGAGGCCAACCGTACCTTCGGTGTACTGCGCAAGATGTTCAACCTGGCCGAAGTGTGGGGGCTGCGCCCTGACGGCACGAATCCTTGCCGCCATGTTCCGATGTATCCACCTGGCAAGGAAACCCGGCTGATCGTGGACGATGAGCTGGTGCGGATCTTCCGCCACCTGGAACATCTGGAAGCCGAGGGGCTGGAGAACTACGTCATCCCGCTGGCGATCCGCCTGCAATTCGAGTTCGCCGCCCGCCGCTCCGAAATCTGCCCGCTGGAGTGGGGCTGGATTGATCTGGAAAACCGCCGTGTCGTCTGGCCCGACAGCAAGACCGGCGGCATCTCCAAGCCCATGAGCGAGGAAGCCTATCGGCTGCTGTCCACAGCGCCGCGCCGGGAAGGTTGCCCCTATGTCCTGCCGTCGCCGAATGACCCGACCCGGCACATGACCCACGGCGAATACTATGGCGGCTGGACGCGTGTGCTCAAGGCCGCTGGCGTCCCGCACGTCGGCACGCATGGCATCCGTCACCGAGCGACGACCGACATTGCCAACTCAGGCGTGCCAACCAAGGTGGGCATGAAGCTCACAGGCCATAAGACCGTGGCGATGTTTATGCACTATGTTCATACCGAGGACAAGCCCGTGCGGGATGCGGCCGAACTGGTGGCGAGTCGGCGGCTGGCGATCACCGGGGCGTCCCGTTCTATGGAGGTGACAGCATGACAAGGAAGACGCCCGTGGCAACGCGGAAACCCGCTGCCTTACCGGCTGGCTATGCCGGCATCCACGGCGACATCGTGGAGCTGCTGGACGCGGCGCGCCAGGCGGCGGCGCGCAGTGTCAATGCGTTGATGACCGCCAGCTATTGGGAGATTGGCCGCAGGATCGTCGAAGCCGAGCAGAAAGGCAGGCGGCGGGCTGGTTACGGCGAGCAGTTGATGGCACGGTTGTCCGCCGACCTGACGGAACGATTTGGGCGCGGTTTCAGCCCGGACAACCTGGAGAACATGCGGCGCTTCTTCGTTGCTTACCCCCTTGAGGCAATTTCCGAGACACTGTCTCGGAAATCTGGAGACGGACTGCCCATAGAGAATTCCGAGACGGGGTCTCGGAAATTCGACCTCTCCGAACTGGCCCAGGTCTTCACTCTGCCGTGGTCGGCCTATGTGCGGCTGTTGTCGGTCAAGGATGACCATGCCCGCCAGTTCTACGAGGCCGAGGCACTGCGCGGCGGCTGGAGCGTGCGCCAGCTCGACCGGCAGATCGGCAGTCAGTTCTACGAACGCACGGCCTTGTCCAAAGACAAGGCGGCGATGCTGGTCAAAGGTTCGGTGGTCAAGCCCGAGGATGCGGTCACGCCCAACGATGCGATCAAAGACCCGTATGTGCTGGAGTTCCTCGACCTCAAGGACGAGTATTCGGAATCCGACCTGGAAGTGGCCTTGATCCAGCGGCTGGAAGACTTCCTGCTGGAACTGGGGGAAGGCTTCACCTTCGTTGGGAGGCAGCGTCGGCTGCGCATCGACCAGACCTGGTATCGGGTCGATCTACTGTTCTACCATCGCAAGCTGCGCTGCCTGGTCATCATCGACCTGAAGCTGGGCAGCCTGACCCATGCCGACGTGGGGCAGATGCACATGTACTGCAACTATGCCAAGGAGCATTGGGCCTACCCGGATGAAAACCCGCCGGTGGGCCTAATCCTGTGCGCAGACAAGGGCCATGCCCTGGCGCGGTATGCGCTGGATGGCTTGCCGACTAAAGTGATGGCGGCGAACTACCGGACGGTGCTGCCGGATGCCGAGTTGCTCCAAAAAGAGTTGGAGAACACACGGCGTCTGCTCGAATCTCGTGGAACGCTGACCCCCAGGACACACAAGAAATAACCGGGTGTCTCGGCGTGCAATCTGCGGGATCCGTGATCGAAGGCCTACTTTTTCTTGGTGATTCGCTGGAACTGCACAGCACAGACTGTCGCGGACACCTTCATTGCCTCGTTGTATTCCGGGTAGCCTGAAACCATGTCGCAGAAATAGTTGTGATACGCGGCGAGCCACGCGAATTTGGAGAACACTGTCGGTATTGAGGCATATTTTTTCAGTGCTGATTCGACCTGCTTCTTGTGTCGGCGAAGAGATTGGGCATCGAGATAATCTCGCTCATCACCCTCAATAATACACTCCGCCAGATAGTTCAAGAAATAACGACCGTCTGGGCCTTTCAGAACATCCCGAACTTGAGGGGCAGCCTCTCCAGAATAGTAGCTGATGTGCTTGTCAACCAGCTTCATGGTGTTGTCGCACAGCACGACGATGGGATTAACTGCGACTTTGCTTTCAAGGTCATGGGCTGTCAACAACGCCATGCCGTACACGCTGTTTTCATCCATGAACAATTGGTCAACTGCCAACCCGCCCCGAATGAAAAAGCCTTTGAGCGCCATTTGGAACTGGTATTCCCTGATGGGCCAAAGGGTGAATCCGAACTCCGATTCCATGTCGTCACTGAATCGAGGATGGGCTAATACGACGTTATCGGTGAACGACTTGAAATAGAGCATCGACTCGTCGGTATTCTCCTTAAGCCGTACAATGCTCTTGGCGAGGATTTTATGAAAACTCTCCAATAGCGCGTTCGCGGTGCCATCCTTATAGCTGGTGCGAATCCTCTCCGAAAAGCCCAGGACATCCAGAAAAGCACAATACGACAGCCGGTGAACTGGCTTACCAGCGGAGAAGTAGTCGGTTTTTTTCCCGTTTTTATCGTGCGCAGATTTAGTCATTAAATTTATAGCGTTCCTGTAAGGGTTGCGGATTACGGTAGAACTAAAGTCCGTCAGCGCTATCGGTGGAAGAGCTTCGCAGACCTTGCCCCTACAACTTATGTCCACGCAGAATTGGACAGGCCGGCCACATGGGATTGACGATCAATGCGTGGATACGAGCACGGGTGATCCCCACGCGCAGGACTTTGCGGCTTTTAGGATGTGGTGCCTCATCCCCTCGCCAAACGAAGGAAGACTGTACTCCGGCAGCCGTGCGCCGTGGCTCTCGGACAATGACAACTCCATCGAACTGCTTACCCTTGGCCTTATGAAAGTTCATCACCTGGAGCCCGGCAGGAGCCTCGATACCATCCAATATTTGCTCTTGTGCAAGGGCTTGATCTAATGCTAAGCGAGCATTCGTGTATGCACCGTCGCGCAGCCATTCGTTGGCTAAGCCTGCTGAAATTCGATGTCCACGTCGGAAGGCGACTAGGAAGTCAAGCTGGGAAGCCACGCGCAGCAACTCATTTTGGCCGGTGGCTCGAAGAGCATATTTGACGGTAAGCCAGTCGGTGGCGGGGTCTCCAGTGAAGCCGTCGGCATGAAGACCTGCAATTAGCCCCCGCAACGCTTTAACGATGTTGATGTTGAGGGTCTTGCCGCCTCGAATTTTTCCGGCCTGCTCCAAGAGTTTGCCCACGGCGGCCTTGGCTTGTCCGGTCGCCCGCCGCGCAGCGGCGATCAGCTCCATGCTGGCCGCCACATCGAGTTCAAGCTGTGCAAGGTCTTTGGGTTCAAGCAGAAATGCCGCAAATCGTGCCGAGAGTAATGCCTCGGCCTCGTCGAATAGCAGCTTGTGGCGCACAGCCTTGCCTACATTAGGTTCGATTGCGTTGAGTGCGTTCGACATACGCAGCGCACTTCTGTTGTTTGACACCAAGATTGCGATCGTTTGGGGGCGGCTATCGGACTCCGCGCGGATTTTCGACAGCAACTGAGCTATGGCGCGTCGTAGAACATGGTTCCAGTTCGGTGTTGGGTTTTCTGGCCGATAGGAAAAGGAAGAGATCCCTTTATAGGGCGCACCGCGCGCCTGCCCGGCCAGAATGTCGTTGGCAAATATCAAGATTTCAGAATCTGGGCTGCGATGGTTCTGAGTACCCAGATCAACTTCGAGTGGATGAAGGGCAGCGCGAATCGCTGCGATCCGCTCTGGTCCAACGCCAGGCAGGTAATCGAAGATTTGTTGTTCAAGGTCGGCGAGGCAAACGATCTGCGCGTGTGGAGCAAGCATTTCAACGCATTGCCACGCGAATTGCCCGGTGTCCTGAGCCTCGTCCACGATGATGATGGGATGCCGCCGCGCGAGCGATGAAAGCAAGTGGCTGCTGGTGGCGAGCAGACGAGTGGCGTTGGGAGCGAACAGGTCGAACGCGATGCGGCCCTCTTCGCGGAACAGCCGCTCGCGCTCAATTAGCCATTGATCCCATTCGTCGTCCTCGTCGTCGATGCCCCCGCTCAGAGCCTTCTCATCCTGCGGCAGCAAAATCGACAGTTTGCGCGGAGCACCGAGCAGGTACGCGTGCGTCTTGAGGATGTCCCAGAAGAAGGAGTGGAAGGTCTGAATCGAAAGTTGCTCTTGCTCGGCTGCTGTAGCTTCTAGCTTGGCCGCGTCGAGGATGCGCGCCACTGCAGCGCGCGAGAAGCTCAGGAAGAGAGCAGACTGCCCAGGCGTCATACCCTGTTGAATACGCTTGACCGCCTTTCGCAGTGCAATGGTCGTCTTACCGCTGCCGGGGCCACCAGTGACCAGTGCGTGTCCTTCGCAAGCGAGGACACTGTCGCGAAGCGGGCAAGGCTCGTTCATGGCTAGGCGAACAGATCGGCGTTTTCGCCGTCGCCCTCATTGATGGGCGGCGGCGGCGGGAACAGAGCGAACACGGACGCGAGGAATTGTGTGGCGGTAGCCGGCAGCTCGTTGAATTCGCACTCTTCAAGAAGGCGGGCCGACCAGCCTGCGCCTTTGTTTCCGCCGAGAGCCTCCTTGGCGACGGCCTTGACCGCGTCGTCGGGTGGGCGCACGTCAGGGATGGCGATATTGCCATGTTCGCCGTTTGCTTTGAGGCTTGCGAGGAATGACCAAAGTCGATCCACTGGCACTTCAGCCACCAGGAGGTCTTCAAAGCCCCTGTAGGCGTGCTCGACGTTAATCTCGAAATTTTCCGCAAGTGCCTGCGCCTGCTCGGCTTTGCGCTTCTTCTTGTAGTCGAGGTCGTAGAAAGCGAAGGTGCGCAGCCCCAGCGTTTTGAAGAACTTACCGAACTTGGGCATGTTCGACTCGCCGTCGGCGTCGAAGAACGCCACGCCAGCGATGTCCAGAGGCTGCAAGTTAGGGTCGTTTTCTTCCATGCGGCGCGCGATGATCGGCATTGCATGCAGCTCAGTGACGCCCTCGACGACGATGGCTGCTCGCCCCAGCATGCATTCGGACAGCCCCGAGCGGGAGAATCGCTTGTAGTCATTGTCTTTGAGACCCGTTGCATCGGATACCTTGCGGGCGCTGACCAAACCGCCGTTACGTGAGAGAAGTAGCGTTTTCGACGGCTCGAATTTCTCAATCACAAAGGGCGAGTGGGAGGTCACGAAAGCCTGGGTGGTCTTCGTCAGCAGGTATTGGGCGATTCGGCGCTGCGTGTGCGGAGGTACTGCGATCTCAGGCTCCTCCATGGCGAAGATAACGGTGTCGGGTTTGAGATCTGCGATGAACGACAAAAGAGCGAGCACAAGCGTGTTGACAGTGCCGGTGCCCGCGTGGGGAAAGGGAACGGGGCCTTGGTCGGCAGAGATGGACAGGAAGAACGACATCGTCTTGCGAAGATGCTCGCGCGTGAGCTCCGAGACGTGCAGCTTCGTCGCGTTGCCGGGCGATTCCAACGCGATGTAGCGGGCAAGCCGCTTTTCGACCGAACGCAAGACAGGAGCGATCTCGGCGGCGTCGGCTTCAATGTCGAGCCCGCGTAGTCGCTCGATGGTCTTTTCCCAAAGAGTCGTGCGAACGCCCTTGGTGCGTAGGATGATGTCCAGAAGCGAGCCGCGCTCAAGGCTCAGCGCCCGAGATCCCGTGCGCAATGCTCGCAGGTAGAGAAATCCGAACTGCCGCTTAATCGGCTTAGAGACGGGCGTCAGTGTGCCTTCCGGTGCGTCGGGGCTGTGGGAAAAGAAAGTTCTGGCTTCGAATTCGTCCTCGGCGAGATCGTACTTGCCAATGGTCTCCAGACGAAGGCAAGGAACCACATGTGGCGGGTTGGCGGCCTGTACTTCCCCCTCACCCAAAAGGCGCTGTTCCTCTAAGTGCCAGAACTCTGTGTTGCCACCGCACTTAGCGTCGATTTCAGCGCTCAATTCGATCAGGACGACTTCTATGCGTAATGGAATTGACTCGGGCTCGGCCCCCTCTTGTGCAGGCGGGGCCAGATACTGGGCGTTGTAAAAGTCAAACTCGTCAATTGGCGGGAATCGGTTTAGCCGATCTGGCCCCAAGACAAGGTCTAGCGCGTCACAGATGGTGCTCTTACCGACGTTATTGGAGCCAACCATGAGCGTGTGCCCATCGAAAAGCAGTTCCGCAGACTTGATGCCCCGAAAATTCGAGATGCCTAGCCGAACTACCTTCATTTTCTACTCCTTTTCCGATTATGGGCAATCCACAAAGGCAAACGCATAATTCTTTCGATCCACTGATCCTATGAGTCGGCGCATAAACAGTTACAGCCGTTCGTTCTTGGTTGGAATCAGGCGCTGATGCAAATAGATAATAAGCGAAATAAATGCTTGCGTCTCAGCTTCGGGGCCTGTCATTAATTTCGTGTTTGAGGCATAACATGACGCGAAGGAGTGTTTATGCCACGCAAACCAAGAACCCCAGGGGCCGCGCTGCCAACCATTGCCCCAGAATTGCTGGAGTCGTTCGGTAA
>Ga0222421_100113_pt1 | contig 83803 bp, 81 predicted proteins | sample 3A1ome_2_FD_182473 | JGI IMG/M metagenome (GOLD analysis project Ga0222421, IMG submission 182473) | Enriched microbial communities from leaf-cutter ant dump, University of Wisconsin, Madison, United States - 3A150A (version 2) | ecosystem: Environmental > Terrestrial > Nest > Insects nest > Nest... | reverse complement strand
CAGGCGCAATCGACCATCAACGGGTTGATGAACGCGACCAACACGCTGAACTACTACAAGAACCAGCTCGGCAGCCTGGACAGCTACATCGGCAAGTTCCAGGACGTGAACTACTACAGGTCGTCGCCGTGCTTCACGTCCTCCGGCTGCTCCGATGCCGAGCGCACGGCGCTCCAGAACGTCGCCAAGCTCGCCAGCGAGTCGCAGAAGAAGGCCAACGATGCGCTGTTCAAAGGCCTCGACCAGCAGCAAAACAACCTGACCGCAGACGCGGCCACGTTGCAGCGGCTCCAGTCGTCGGCGCAGGGTGCGCAGGGTCAGATGCAGGCCATCGGCTACGCCAACCAGCTCGCCAGCCAGCAAGCCAATCAGCTCTTGCAGATTCGCGGGCTGCTCATCGCGCAGCAGAACGCGATGGCGACCAAGATGCAGGCCGACGCGGACAAGGAGGCCCAGCAGGCGGCAGCCGGGGCGGCTTCCAGGGAATCCAGGATCGAGCGAACGGCCAGTCCGAAAAACTGGCTTGAACTGACCCGCTGACGGAGACCCGGCACCATGAAAAAGACGATGCTGCTTGCCGGTCTCGCGGCGGCGATGCTGGCCGGCTGCGACAACAAGCCGGCCATTCCGCCCATGCCCGAGGTCGATGACGCCAATTGCCAGATCGAGGCGATCAAGAAGATCGAGGACAGGGCTACGCGCGAAACCTTCGCCGGGTTGTGCTCGCGCCGGTCGCCGGCCGGCGGCGGCATCGCCCCGACCGAGAAGCCGATGAACTGGCTGGAGTTGGCCGATCCGAAAGGCTCGAAGGGGCAGGAGGTGAAACCATGAAAGCACTGCACAAGGCGGCGCTGATCGGCGTCACTCTCGCGCTTTACTCCACCGCTGCGTCGGCCCAGCTCACCAACCAGGGGATGCTAGACCAGGTGGTGACGGAGTTCGCCACGCGGGCCTCCGCTTGGCAGACGGTAGTGATGAACGCCGCGACGTTCTTGTTCTGGACGCTGGGCACTATCTCGCTGGTCTGGACGTTCGGCTTCATGGCGCTGCGCAAGGCCGACATTGGCGAGTTCTTCGCCGAGTTCATCCGCTTCATCCTGTTCTTCGGCTTCTTCCTCTGGCTGCTGCGCCACGGTCCGGAGTACGCCAACTCGATCATCCAATCACTGGCCCGGATCGGTGAGCAGGCATCCGGTGTGGCGTCGGTGACACCCTCGGGCATCGTGGATATCGGTTTCATGATCTTGAAGCAGGCATTCACGAACTCGTCGATCTGGTCGCCCGTGGATAGCTTCATCGGCGTGGCCTTGAGCGTCGGCATCTTGATCCTGCTGGCGGTTGTCGCCGTGAACATGCTCCTGCTGCTCGTGTCGGGGTGGCTGCTGATGTACGCCGGCATCTTCTTTCTCGGCTTCGGTGGCTCTCGTTGGACTTCCGACATGGCGATCAACTACTACAAGACGGTGCTGGGCGTGGCCGTGCAGATCATGACGATGGTGCTCCTAGTTGGCATCGGGAACGACCTGCTTTCCAGCTTCTACGCCAGGATGAACACCGGCACGCTGAACTTTGAAGAGCTGGGCGTGATGCTGGTTTTCTGCGTGGCGTTGCTGATGCTGGTCAATCGTGTGCCGCCGCTGATCGCCGGCATCATTTCCGGTACGGGAATTGGGAACGCCGGCGGCATCGGCAACTTCGGTGCGGGCGCTGCTGTAGGTGCTGCGATGGGCGCGGCCAGTGTTGCGGCCGGTGCTGCAAGCATGGCTGGTGCTGCCGTGATGAGTGGTGCAGCCAACCTCGCCGGAGGGGCTTCGGCCGTCAAGGCTGCTTTCGAGAAGGCCCAAGGCAGCGCGACAAGCGATGCCGGCGCGGGCATGGACATGATGGCGAGCATGGGTGGTACGAATGCATCGGGCGGTCAGGATTCGGCCAGTGCAGGGGTATCGCCGTTCGCGCAGGCGGCAGGCTTTGGCGGCTCGGTGTCTGGTGGCGGCAGCACCCCGACCGGTAGCGGCTCGGGCAGCTCGAAGGGTGACGACAAGGCCAGCGCCGGAGACAAGGGCGGCAGCTCGCCGGCCAGTAGTGGCAACGGTACCGATAAGGCCGCCAAGAGCGAACCCAAGTCCGCTGCCGGCGGGGCGGGACAAGGGCAGCAGGGCAGCCATCAGGCCGCGCCAGGCAGCACCGGCCCCAGTGGTTTGGCTCGTGCCGCAGCATTGGCAGCGGGCACCGCCGGCGAGCTGGCGAAGGGCGCAGGTGCTGTGCTCAAGGGCAAGGCCGTGCAGCTCGCAGAGGGCTTCCAGGAGCGCATGGACCAAACGATCGGCGGCCAGGTGGCAACGGCGATCCGGGCCGGCGCAGCAGCTGAGCCTCCGGCTTTCGATGGCAACAGCTTGGCCGGCGGGCAGGCCGGCAATCAGGCTGCCGATCCAGACGATGAAGTCGCTGCTTTCGTGAATCGCTCGACGCCAGCGTGAAAGGCGCGTCGGCCGGCGTGGGGCCGGCCGACACTTCCACTAACCCACCTGATGGAGAGGTGAATCATGGCAACTTTGAATCCTACCAACGCAACCCAGGCAGTTCATCATGCAGCCGTGCAACTCGCGGCCTTGGACTGGATCGATCAGGACGCAGCCCGGCAGCTCGGGCCGCTGGCCGAGGCGGTCGCCAATGCCTTCATGGTCGTGTTCTACCAAGCCGAGACGGGTCGCGCGACACCGACCGACTTCCGTGAGGCGCTCGATGCCGTGCGCCAGTCGCTTCCCACCGCGTAAGCCACGCACCAGGAACAGCAAGGGCGGCCATTGGCCGCCCTTGTCGCTTCCGGGCCTCCATCGTCGGAAGTGGCGATGCGTGCCGGCGCTCGAGCATCGCCAGGTCGGGCGATGACGGCCGCTTCACTCTTCCGGCGATGTGGATCTCGCATCGTCGCTTCTGGCGATGAGATCCACCTGCAGCACCGCCAGGAATGCCGATGCCGGCCGGTGTCGTTCACGACGCGATGTTGTGCATGATTCGCGCACGTGCCGCGACTTGATGTGCGTGCTCGATATAGGCCGAGTCGCCCGTAGCCTCAGCGTCGGCCAGAAATGTGGCCACGGCTTCAGCGGTGGTCAAGTCCTCGGCCGGGTCAAAGGGTGTGAGGGGCTCCAGGCCCGCATCGAGGCGGCGGGCCAGTTCGATAGCTTGAGCGACGTCAGCCAGCCGGGCGCGCACCTGGTCAGCAGTAACGGCGCGGCCTGGGTCGGCCTTCAACGCATCGTAGGCCGGGCCGATTCGCTCATGCAGCCAATGTTCCATGTCCACCTTCTCTGTTTTCTCTTTGCCCATCGCACACCTTACGCTGACGTTGCTCAACCTATCCTGTCCAGAAGAGGTCGCAGGCTACTACGCGGCCTGCTTTTCTCTGGAGAGAAGACGCTGACCCCCTTCTTGGCGTCAACCATTTGCATCCTGACGGCTAAAGCACATGGCCTTGCCGTCGCACCGGTGACGCGAGCCTGCCGCAACGCGCGATGCCGGCCGAATCTATGGCCTCCTGCCCATGAGATTAAGAGTTCATTTGAGTGGATCGGATGGTAAACTTGGCCAAACTTTGGAAGACTTCGCCGTGCGACACCAAGCGAGCCGCCTGACATGAACCAACCCGATAGCGAAATTCTCACGCTGGACGAAGTGGCGGTCTACCTCAAGGCAGGGAAGAAGACCGTGTACCGGTTGGCCCAGCAGGGGGAGATACCGGGATTCAAGCTGGGCGGCACGTGGCGGTTTCGTCGCAGCGAGTTGGATAGCTGGATTGCCGCGCAGATAGCCGAGAAAACACAGGACAGAACATGAGCGACTCGCAGAACGATACCAACCTGGCTGCATCACCCAATCCGGCCGACGAGCGGCGCATGCAACTGGCCGCACTCATTCCCGAAGCTTTTTCCGAAGGCAAGCTCGACTTGGCCGCCCTCAAGCGGGCGTTGGGCGAAGCGGCTGTCATCGAAAGTGGTGAACGCTACGCTCTGTCATGGGCGGGCAAGAGTGACGCCTACAAAGTTCTGCAAACGCCAACCACCGCCACGCTTCGGCCCGAACTCGACAAGTCGGTGAACTTCGATTCGGCGCAGCATGTCTTCATCGAAGGCGAAAACCTGGAAGTGCTCAAGGTCTTGCAGAAGGCCTACTTCGGCAAGGTCAAGCTGATCTACATCGACCCGCCCTACAACACCGGCTCCGACAGTTTCATCTATCCCGACCGCTTCCAGGAAAGCAAGGAAGATTATCTGCGCCGCATCAATGATCTGGCCGACGACGGTACGCTGATGCGCGAAGGATTTTTCCGCAAGAATAGCAAGGAAAGTGGGCATTACCACAGCAACTGGCTGTCAATGATGCTGCCGCGCCTTTACATCGCACGCAACCTGTTGCGCGAGGATGGCGTGATCTTCGTGTCGTGTGATGACAACGAAGTGCACAACCTGCGGTGTTTGATGAATGAGATTTTCGGAGAGGAAAACTTCCTGGGCGTCATCGTCTGGAAAGGCGCAACCGACAATAACCCCACTCAGATTGCGGTAGAACACGAATACTTTGTCTGTTATGCCCGCCAAAAATCTTCCACTGAACCTGTGTGGAAAGATTCATCATCCACCGCCAAGCTGTTGATATTAGATGAATATCAACGCTTGAAACATCAGCTTGGTAATGAACCAGAAAGAATACAAACCGAGCTCAGGCGCTTCATTAAAGCAAATGAGGAGAGTCTGCAACCCATCACGCACTACAACAGGGTAGATAAGCGTGGTGTGTACACAGGAAGCAGGAAGGTTCATAACCCTAAGCCGGGCGGATATCTCTACGATGTTCCTCATAAAGACACAGGGAAGACTTGCGTTCGCCCCGCTAACGGATATAGATACCCAAAAGAGCGACTGCAAGAACTGATCGACGCGGATCGGATCTTGTACGGGGATGACGAGACGCAGATCATCCAGATCAAGGAGTATCTGGATGACTATGAAGGAAAGCTCTCAAGTGTCGTGCACCTCGATAGCCGTACAGGCGCAAATGATCTGGCAACGGTGTTCGAGCAGCGCCAAATTTTTACCAACCCGAAGCCGGTTGATTTGCTGGCAAACGTCTTTGATTTTGTCCTCAAAGATGGCGACCTCGTTGTGGATTTCTTCGCAGGGTCATGTACCACTTTTGAGGCTGTAATAGATTTGAACTCGAAAGATGGGAAGGCCCGGAAAGCAATTTGTGTTCAGCTTCCTGAGCCAACCGATGTGGGGTCAGAAGGGCGCAAGGCTGGCTTCGGGATCATCTCTGAAATCGGTAGAGAGCGTTTTAGGCGAGTTATTGAGCGCGTCCAAGCACGTGGTGATTTGGCAAGTCCCGCACCAGAAGACCTTGGCTTTAAGTCTTTTCTCCTCGCACCCTCCAACTTCAAACAATGGCGCGGCGATGGCATCGAAACGGGCGAGCAACTGGCCGAACAGATTCAACTGTTCTCGAAGTCCGAAAAGGAAAGCGCAACCGTCGAGGACATTCTTCACGAGTTGCTGCTGAAGTTCGGTCAGGAACTGACCACGCCCATTGAAACTCTGGAGGTGGCTGGCGGCAAGGTCTTCGCTATTCACGAACGGCAGATGCTGTTCGTGCTGGACTCCTTCACACAGGAGATGATCGTGCCACTGGTGGAGATTAAGCCGCGCGAGATCATTGCCATTGATGGCGTATTCAACGACTCGGACATGCTCAAGTCCAACTTGGACTTGCAGTGCCGTGACGCGGGCATCCGCTTTACCTGCGTGTGAGGACGGGTCCATGAAATTGCAGTTTGACGCCAATCAGGATTACCAGCTCGATGCGATCCGCGCCGTGACGACCTTGTTCGCCGGGCAGCCGGATGCCTCCCAAACCTCAGTCATGCGGGACGACGCTCTTTCCAGCCTAGCACTGACCGAAATCGGTATCGCCAACCGGCGGGTAATTAACGATGCGCAGTGGCTGGCTAACCTGCGTGCCGGGCAGGCAGCCAATGGGATCGAACCGTCGGCCGCGCTGGCGGCGATGGCGTTGGACGATGGAACGCCCATTGGCGACTTTCCCAACTTCACGGTGGAGATGGAGACGGGCACTGGCAAGACCTACGTTTACCTGCGCACCATCCATGAATTGTCCAAGACTTATGGCTTCAAGAAGTTCGTGATCGTGGTGCCTTCGGTGGCGATCCGCGAAGGCGTGCTGTCTAGCCTGAAACTCACGCGCGAACACTTCCAGACGCTTTACGACTATGAACGGATGGAGTTCATGGTGTACGACTCGGGCAAGGTGAACCAACTTCGCAACTTTGCCCTGTCTGACGCGATCCAGATCCTGGTCATCAACATCGACGCCTTCGCCAAGGATTCCACCGAGGGGGATGATGACACCAAGGGCGGCAAGGCCAAGAAAAAGAGCAAGGGCAACGTGATCAACCAGGTGCGCGAGACAGGGATGAAGCCCATTGAGTTCATCCAGGGCACGCAACCTATCGTGATCTTGGATGAGCCGCAGAACCTGGAAACCGACATTCGCAAGCAGGCCATCGCGCGACTCAACCCGCTGTGCGCGCTACGCTATTCGGCTACCCACCGCAACGCCTACAACCTGATTTATTCGCTTGACCCGGTGCGGGCGTACGAATTGGGCCTGGTCAAGCAGATCGGCGTGGATTCGGTGATCGAATTGAAGGATGCCAACCAGGCTTACGTGGAGGTGGAAGGCTTCAAGACCGGAAAGCGCAGCGTATCGGCCAAGCTCACGATCTGGGTGAACCAGGCTGGCGGGCCAGCCAAGAAGTCGATAACGGTAAAGAACGGCGACGATCTGTACGCCGAGAAGTTCTCCAACAAGCGTGAAATCTATCGCGATGGATTTATCGTCAACGAGATCGACGCGGGCGAGGGCTTCGTCACTTTCGCCAACGATGTGCGCGTGGCGCTGGGGCGCCCACATGGTGCGTTGACCGATGCCATCCTGCGTATGCAGATCGAGGCTACGGTACGCCGCCATTTCGAGAAGGCGCGCAAGCTGCACCCGATGGGCGTCAAGGTGCTGTCGGTGTTCTTCATCGACCGGGTATCGAACTATCGCGTATATGAGGAGGATGGCAGCACGTCCAAAGGCAAGTTCGCGCAGTGGTTCGAGGAAATCTATGCGCAATACCAGGTCAAGGAGGAGTTCGAGGGAGTCATGAATGCCGATGCACCAGCAGTGCACAACGGCTACTTCTCGCAGGACAAGCGTGCCGTGTCGCCTTTCGAAACGCTAACGGGAAAGACCAAGGCAGATGCCGAGGCGGGGGCCTTTGAGCTGATCATGCGTGACAAGGAGCGCCTGCTGGGCCTGGACGAGCCGTTGGCCTTCATCTTCAGCCACTCCGCCTTGCGCGAAGGCTGGGACAACCCGAACGTGTTCCAGATTTGCACGCTGGCCGAGTCCAGTTCCGAGATCAAGAAGCGTCAGGAGATTGGGCGCGGCCTGCGCTTGGCGGTGAACCAGGACGGTGAGAGGGTGCGCGATCCGGCCGTCAACCGGCTTACTGTGGTCGCCAACGAGAGCTACGAGGATTTCGCTAACCAGTTGCAAACGGAGATGGTCGAAGCGGGCGTGCGATTCAAGCGCGATATGGTGAAAAACGAGCGCGACAAGGTGACAGTGCGTCTTCGCAAGGGATACGACACCGACTCGCAATTCCTAGCGCTCTGGGAGCGGATTCGGGCGCGCACACGTTACAGCGTGGATTACAAGACTAGCGAACTAATCGCCAAGGCAGCCAGCCGCATCCAATCGAAGATGCCAGCCATCGAACGACCTAAGGTGGCACTGACTCGCGCAAACATCGCCATTGGTGTGGAGGGCGTGGTTGGTAAGCAAGTTGGGTATCGCACGCAGAGCGTGGAGGCGAAGTACGTGATGCCGGATTTCGTCGGCCAGGTGCAGGCCAAGACTGGGCTTTCCAAATCCACTGTGGCGCGCATCCTGCTCGATTCTGGGCGCTTGAACGAGGCGGTGAACAACCCGCAAGCGTTTATCGACCACACTTCGGAGATCGCCAACGCGGTCAAGCGTGAATTCCTAGTCTATGGCGATGGTTCCGATGGCAGCGGTGTGAAGTACACGAGGCTGGACAATGTGTACTACGAGATGCGCCGCTTCGAGAATGATGACCTGATGGAGGTATTTTCGGCCAATGTCCGGGCCGTTGAGAAACAGGAAAAAACCTTGTTCTCACACATCGTCATTGACTCCAATTCCGGGCCGGAACGCGCTTTTGCGCAGTCATGCGAGGACAACGAGGATGTGCTGTTCTACATTAAGCTGCCGCGCTGGTTCCGAATCGACACGCCGGTCGGGCCGTACAACCCCGACTGGGCACTGGCCTACCGCAACGATGCGACGCTCTATTTTGTGGCGGAAACGAAGAAGACCGGGACTGGCGATCACGTGCAACTCGACTTGTTGCGACCGATTGAAGAATTGCGTATCGAGTGCGGAAAGCGGCACTTCAAGAACTTCGAGCAGGTGCAGTTCAAGGTTGTGAGTACGCTTGAGGAACTGGTGAGCTGATGCACATGCTCACGCTGACATTGGTGAATTGATTCAGTCTAGGGGGTATCGGTGAAGATCGAACAAGGTATCTTGATTCCCAGCACCTTGAGGCCCGTGGGAGAGGGTATTACTGGTGCGAGCTATGCGATTGTGCTCATTGCTGGTCTTTCGCAGAGATGCGTGGTCAAAAGGGCCGGGGATCGTGAGATAGCTGCGGAATGCTTGTGTGCGTTGCTTGGCAATGCCTTGGGGCTTCCTACCTTGGTACCAGTCGTAGTCACTGATCCACGCGATAACACGCTTTGGTTCGGCGCCCGTGAGGTTGGATATCCCAGTCTGTCCAGCAGCTTGCGAATCGGTTCACACGCTGATGCTCAGCAAATGCAGGCGTTGGCAAGCATTCTTTCTACATGGTCGCAGGTGGGACACGCCATTTCTTTCGACGAACTGGTGGCGAACGGGGACCGCAATCCTGGAAACGTCCTTTGGAACGGTGTTCAGTTCACGATCATCGATCATGAGAGAGCACTGGGAATTCAGCCGATGCAACTGAACAGGCTGGCACTATTTGCGACCAATCAATTTCAGCCCCAGTTGGTGGCCGGCGTCCAAAGTGCAAGTACCAGTGCTGCGCTGGCTCAGCAAGCGCTGCTTGGGGTCGGATCGACGGTGTGGCAAATGATTGCGGCTGAGTTTGCATCGGTTCCATCGGCTATCGGGCAGCATTGTTCGACATTCAGTGCACTCGCGCAGGCTAACCTAGGGTCACTCGCGAGTAACACCGCCAATGCGATGACCCCCATGTTCGCGAGGCAACAACCATGACCGCACTTTCAGCATTTGTCGACAACAATGCCCGTTTTAGTGTTGTTGGATGGGAGCCTGTACCGGGATCGGGTGAACGCATTAACGTTGCGGCCTTGTGTGAGTACGATGGCCGATTTATCGCGAAGTCCCTCATCCGGGAAGAAGTGCTTCGATGCATGTATGGCGCGGCTGGAGATGGTGCTTTCAACATGGTGCAGGGAGTGATTGAAGCGTTGTCCGCAATCGCAAATGGCCATGGACTGGAAGCGGCTATTGCATCGATTCCGCTCAGCAATTTCTCGATCGCTGCGCCGCGCGCCACATGGGCGAGCAATGAAAACGATCTGTTGCGGCAAATCGTTCTGATGAATTGCAGCCTCAGCGTAATTGCTGATGAGCCGATTTCGACCGGTGATGACCTCCCGACACCAGAGAAAGAGGTCAATCAGCAGTGGACCACGAAGGTCAAGGAGGCCATCCAGGTTCTTCGCCCTGACCTGAGTATGTATTTCAATCGCGAGGCGATCTTGGTTGATGGTGGCGTACCAGTCAGGTTTGCAGTGCTGACTGAGCGTCTAGCTGCACAGTTCGGTATCTTGAGGCCATCGCAGCAAAATCAGGGTATGGAAGATGCGCGAGCGAAAATGTGGAAACTGGCCTTGGCGAAGGAGCGAAATCCGTCATTGACTGCTGCCTTAGTGTTTGGCACACCCAACGATGACGATATAACGCTTAGCGACAAGCAGCGAGACCGTTTGAATTCAAATGTTGGAGAGCTTCAACAAGAAGCTGCACATCGCAGTGTTGAGTTCAGCAAGGTGCACACGGTGGGAGCAGCTGCAGCCAGAGTTGTTGAACTGGCGTAAGGAACCATGGGTCAAGTGGAAACAGCATGAAGAAGCCGCACCAAGACGATCAGACCGAGCCGTGTTTCATCACCGACGGGCCACCATCTAGTGACCTGCCGATGCCTCCGCACCGGACCACGAACCTGCCGCAAATCCTGGCGGGCCTTTCCAATGACGAGTTGGCGAGGTGGCCAGGCGACCTCGCCGACGCCGAGCGGGAGAAGCGACGCAAGGCTGAAAGTTGAACGTCATGCGATGGTGGCTAGCTTAACTTCTCTTGGTGCGGCATGGTACTTTTCATGGCATCATAGGAATGTGCATAGGTAATTCATTGATATACAAGGATATTTTTCGACTATTGATAATCGAGTGGGAATGATATTGATTTATAAGTTCTTAATTTTTAAGACTGTTGCTCGACAACCATATCTTCCAGATTATTAATAATATTTTTTGATGGCGTGCCGACGGCATACCGTTGAAAAAAGAGCCGATACCATGCCGGCATCATCGGTCCGGTCATGGTGGCGGGATAGCTCCCGGATATGCCGGGGCATGTTGCCAGGATTTTTATATGAGTACGCTCCCCCCCTGTTCCCAATGCCAATCCAGCCTTACCTATGAAGATGGCAGCGGGCTGTACATCTGTCCCGAATGTGGTCACGAGTGGCCGGTTCAAGCCGAGGCTGCGGCCGAGTCGGACGAACGTGTTTACCGTGATGCCAGCGGAAACGTACTGCAAGATGGAGATAGCGTCACCGTTATCAAGGACCTGAAGCTCAAGGGATCGGGTGGGGTCGTGAAGATGGGAACCAAGGTCAAGAATATCCGTCTGGTCGATGGGGATCATGATATTGACTGCAAGATCGACGGGTTCGGGGCAATGAGCTTGAAGTCGGAGTTCGTGAAAAAAATCTGATGCCAACTCAAGGTGGCATCTCACATGGCACAGAACAAATCAGGATGCCGCTCAGTGGTAACCGATGAGAGTGCCCAATCCTTTATGGTTGGTCACCATCACCGGCATACGCGCTACTGATACCGCCTCAAAATGTCGTCCCTCCAGGTCCGTTCCCGGACCACTACGCCATTCTGTCGCAAGGTTTTCGTGAAGGTGATGTGGAAGTATTCCGCATCCGATTCGATCACCGACCGCGTCGCGAGGTCGATTTCCCTGCCTGAAATGGTGAACACGTTTCTGCGCTCACCGTGGAAGCTGGCGTTGGCCGGGGTGGCATCGTTTACATTCCAACGGTAGTGTTCGGTGGAGTGATAGGTGTTGTTATCCTGTTCCCAGTTGACTGCGGCGGAACTGGTGAAGGTCGAATCCCCGGTCTCTGGATCGCGGCTGTACTCGAATGTCGGGCCATAGCCAGGCAGTTCCTGGCCGAAGGGCGCCTTGTCGCTGGCCTGGGGTTCGGGCAGCTGGCAAGACGGGCTGGTTTCGTTTTGCGTGGGCACCACGGGCAGGTCCACCCAGGTATCGGCACCTGGAAACAGGCTGGTGGTACCCGGTGTCGGGCTGGGCCAGATCATCGGAAACTGGGCGTTGGCAACGGCCAGACGGATGCGGTGACCCGGCTGGAAGCGCCAGGTGGTGAAGTGAATCGATGCGGTCAGCGTCGTGGGTTCGCCGGGGATCAGCGCGGTCGGTTGCAAGCGTCCGTTGCGTTGGGAGGGGTTGATGGCTGCACCGCTGACCAGGGCGACCTGTCCGTCGGGCGCCACATCCTCCAGCCGCACCGTCCATTGGTAGAACGGGGCGTCTGCGGCCACGCGCAGGCGCACCTGTGGCATGCCCATAATTTCCACGGCGTCGGTCAAGGGGGCGGAATCGTAGACCAGGCTGTAGGTATCATCGGCGGCCATGTTGCCAGTCGGTTCGCCCCACCACCCGCCGGCGGCCATGCCGATCCCGGCGCGATAGCGCAGGCTGTCGCTGCCATCCTGTGCGGTCAGGGCGTCGCTCAGTTGTCGGCCCGTCTGGGGATAGAGACGCCGGGTGCTGGCCCCGTCTACCGGCCACTGCCGGTCGCAGCGCCAATAGCCTGGCGTCATGGTCTGATCGGGGGAGGGCGGGTGTCCGGTGCGCATGAAGGCCATGCGTTGCCGGGATTCTTCCAGGACGCCATTGTCGATGCCCTTCAGCCAGTAATCCCACCAGCGCAAGGCCTTTTCCCGCCATTCGTAGTTGGGGCCGGGGCTGCCATATTCGGGCCAGGCATGATTCCAGGAGCCGATTTCGGCGATCACCGGTGCCTTGCTGTTGTGGATGACGTCCGTGGCGAAATCGCGGTAACCATCGAGCAGGCCGCCGATCAGGTAGGCGGGCACTTCAAGCGGCTCCTTGAATTTGATCGACTGCTGGCGCCAGAAATCGCCATCCTGCTGTTCGCGCAGCCAGGTAAAAATCCAGGGTTCCCGGTCGAAGCGATTCTGGAAATACGCATCATCGATGCGGTAATCGGGGCTTTGCGGCAATGCGTTGTCGGTATCGATCTGATGCGCATAGGAATCGATGTGCATGGCGCCGTCGATGTAGTGGACGTCGTTGTAGAACAGGTCGGTCGATCCGTGCGCCCCGATGATGGCCTTGAGGGCCGGCGGTTTTCTGTGGGCCGTCATCAGCGCATTGAAGGCGCTCCATGAAATGCCATACATCCCGACCTTGCCGTTCGACCAGCTCTTTTGAGCCAGCTGCGCAATCAGTTCCTCGGCATCAGAGATCTCGGCTTCGGAATATTCGCGGTCCGGAATGCGGCCTCCGCTGCTGCCGGTACCCCGGACATCGACCCGCGCCACGACATAGCCGCGCTTGGCGAAATAGGACCCATATTGGTAATCGCCCAGGGTGAAGAAATCGTCCTTGCGATAGGGCACTTTCTCCATGATGACGGGAAAGGTTTCGCCGGGTGTCCTGGCGAGGGGCCGGTAATAGGTGACCGCCAAGGGCACGCCGTCTTTCATTGCCAGCATGTCCTTTTCGATGGTGAACGCATAAGGTTCAGCCGGATTCGGTGATGCTGTATCGGTGCCGCACGCGGCCAAGCCGCTGGCCAGCATCAGACAGATGGCCAGCTTTTTCCAGATGGCGTGGTTCCATGGCATGCGATTTCCCTTTTCTGTTCTGTTGTATTGCGTTCTTTGCGTGGTTGCGCATCGTACAGTTGTTTTGACCGGTTAGGTGATGCCCAAACGGTGGAGCCGATCATCGACGCCATTCTGGCGCGCACACCGGCCGCCATTGCCGAGGTTCAGGCGGATTTTCCAGAGGATTTTTCGCCGCGTGTGGCCGATACGATTCTGGGCGGGCTGGAACGGGCGGCGGCCATGCTTGCCGGATGACCGTGGTGGGGGTAACGGGGGGATTCGCTATTTATACAACCCGCAAGAAATGACGGTATCGCCGACCAGTTCGGAATAGGCGGATTTCACCACCGTCTTCTGGGTGATCGGATGCGTCCACATGTAATCGACCCAGCTGGTGCCCTTGGCAACCGCGGTGGCGACCACTTCCTTGGCAAACAGCTTGCCCTGGACATCCTTGAAGGCTTTGCCGTCGGTGCCGATGAAGCGCGGATTGGTGCCGTGGGCCAGCACGATGGAGTCGCGGGTATAGACGATCAGATAGAGGTCGCGGTCGATGAACTGGCCGTGTCCGAACTTGTTGACATCGGCGACCAGCGCATTGATGCCGTGCTGCTGACTATATGCCGCCGCCGCTTTCACCATTTGCACGACTTCCTCGGCATTGCCGAATTCGCGGGCGCCGAGCTGGAAGTTCGATACCGTGCCGGTCAGCGCCGAAGCCTGATCCCGCAGGTGCGCGACGCCTTTTGACGCCTCCTGCACCAGGGTGCTGTTCTGCTGGGTGAAGACATCGATCTGGGCCATGGCGCGGTTGATTTCCTCGATTCCGGAGCGCTGTTCGCGGCTGGCGGCGGTAATGTCAACCATGATCCGGGCCAGTTCCTGGACCGATTCGACGATTTCGGACATGGCGCCGCCGGCCTGTTCCACCAGTTCTCCGCCGGAGTCGGTCTTGGCCACCGATTCGCCGATCAGCGTCTTGATTTCCCTGGCGGCATTGGCCGAACGCTGCGCCAGCGTGCGGACTTCGGCAGCGACGACGGCAAAGCCGCGGCCTTGCTCGCCGGCGCGCGCCGCTTCCACTGCCGCGTTCAGGGCGAGGATGTTGGTCTGGAAGGAAATGCCATCGATCACGCCAATGATGTCGGCCACCTTGCGCGAGCTTTCCTGGATGCCGTGCATGGTCGACACCACATCGGCGACGACCTGTCCGCCCTTGGTGGCGATGTGCGCGGCGGAGGAGGCGAGGGCGTTGGCTTTTTCCGCGTTCTCGGCGTTCTGCACCACGGTGGAAGTCATTTCCTCCAGCGAGGAGGCGGTTTGCTCCAGCGAGGCGGCCTGTTCCTCGGTGCGCGCGGCCAGCGCCACGTTGTCGTTGGTGATCATGCCGGCGGCGGTCGCCACCGCGGTGGTGCCGGAGCGCACCGCCGTTACTACCCGGAACAGCGATTCGCCGATGTCCCGCAGTCCGGTCATCAGCTCGCGAATCTGGCTGGGGCCGCCGATCGTGATCGGCGTGGCCAGATTGCCGTCAGCCAGACGCTTGACGGCCGCAATCGCCATGTTGATGGCGCCGAGGGCGGTACGCCGCGTCTGCCATGCGCCGATCGCGATGATGAGTTGGGCGCCGAGAGCAAGGCCGATGAGGCTCCAGAAGAGGCTGGTTTGCTGACGGAGCGGGCTGCTCCATGCAATGACTTCCAGAGCAATCAGAAGCACAAAGGCAACGGCGATATACGGCAAAATGCCGCTCATCAGGCGCAGGCGTGGAATGGGCATGGAGAGTCCTCGCTAGTGTCAAGGCCATCTGTGCAGCCTTGATATTGTTGACGTTCCTGAGACCGGTGATGGTCGAAAGGTCATGCCGGATTATTCCCGATAATGGCGATCAGGGTTGGCCGATGATGCCTGTAGTCAATTTTTCCCGGCTTTGCGCTGGTTCGCGGCACCGGAGAAAGGACGGTTCAGGGATGCCCGTCCGTTGCCAGCACCGCTTCCAGCAACGGCTTGGCCCACTCCGGCGTCCGCCGCAAGTCGGCCGGCCTGACCGGCCACAGCAGTCGGCCATCGGCCATTTCCAGCACCAGCTGCGGATCGGGGATCGCCGCGCCAGTCGGCACATCGACGCTGTTGTCGTACACCCGCAAATGCACCAGATGCGGCATCAGCACGATCAGGTTGGTCAGCGCGGTGGTGCAGCGTTCGCGCACCTTGGCTTCCGGGATGTCGTGCCCGCCCACGGCCACGCGCGCCCGGACGCGGGCGAGGTGTTGCTCGGGCGAGGCCAGTCCGCAGAACCAGACGATCACGTCATGCGTTCTGGCGGCGGCCTGCAGCCGGGCCGGGATCGAATTGCCGCCGAGCGTGGTTTCGAAGGCGTAGCTGCGGCCTTCCTTGATGGCGCGTTCGAGCCGGCGGAAACCTTCGTGCCAGGCGGCGGCGTTGGCGTCGTCCTGATCGCAGCCGCTGGCAGCGATCAGTTCGCGCGCGAAGTTGTCGGGATTGAACCAGGCCAGGCCGGCCTGCGTGAGGAGGTGGCCACCGATGGAACTCTTGCCGGCGCCGTTGACGCCGGCCAGCACGTACAGAACCGGCCGCACCATCAATAGCCGGTGCCGGCCTTGACCTTGCCGCCGAGCCTGGCCGGCTGGCCGATCAGCGCGCGCAGACGGTCGCCGGCGTCATCGGCTTCCAGCGCCGCCAGCCGTTCGTCGAAACGGCGGCGCAGGGTTTCCAGCGTGGCCGGTGCCTGCGCCTGGGCGGCACGCACCGCTTCGATCATCGCGGTGTATTCGCTGGTGGAAAGAATCACCGCTTCCGGATCGTTGTGATTGGTGACCAGCACCTTGCCGTGCTGGGTGACGCTGCGCATGACGCCGCGCCAGCCGAGCTTCTTGACGGCGGAAGCCGGCGTCTGCGGCAATTCGGTCAGGGTATCGACGGTGAGGGGCAGGGCCATTGAAATCTCCGTGGACAGGAATGGAGATATTTTACCCAAATTTGGTATTTTGGGGAAAATGGCCTTTTTCGTTTGTGACCGCTACGGCGGTATGCGATGCGGCGCAAATACAGGTTCAATGGGAAAATACCGCCTTGCGTATGCCATGCCGGCACCGCCGCGATGGAGAACCCCATGCTGCAACTGCGCCCCAACTGCGAATGCTGCAACCGCGATCTGCCGCCCGATGCGCCGGCGCGCATCTGTTCGTTCGAATGCACGTTCTGCGTCGCCTGCAGCGACAAGCTGGGCGGCATCTGCCCGAATTGCGACGGCGAACTGGTGGCGCGGCCACGGCGGCCGGCCGGCAAGCTGGCGGCCTGGCCGGCGTCGGGTGAACGTATTTACAAGCCGCAAGGCTGCTCGAAAAATCCGTAGATCGGGACACGTTTTGACTTACAGCATCAAGGAAATTTTTTACACCCTGCAGGGCGAGGGCGCGCAGGCCGGCCGGCCGGCGGTGTTTTGCCGTTTTTCCGGCTGCAACCTGTGGAGCGGCCGCGAAGCCGATCGGGCCAGCGCGGTATGCCGTTTTTGCGATACCGATTTCGTCGGCACCGACGGTGAGCGCGGTGGCAAGTACGATGCGCCGACGCTGGCGGGCATCATCGACAGTCTGTGGCCGGCGCAGCATCCGGCCGGCAAATACGTCGTGTTCACCGGCGGCGAACCCTTGCTGCAACTGGATGCGCGGCTGATCGACGCGATGCACGCGGCCGGTTTTGAAATCGCCATCGAAACCAACGGCACGCTGGCGGCGCCGGCCGGCATTGACTGGATCTGCGTCAGCCCGAAGATCGGTTCGGTGCTGCGCCAGCGCAGCGGCAGCGAACTGAAGGCGGTGATTCCGCAGGACGGCCAGGATCTGTCGGTCTATGAATCGCTGGATTTCAGCCATTTTTTCGTGCAGCCGATGGACGGCCCCGAGCTGGAACGCAACACCCGACTGGCGATCGACCTCTGCCTGCGCAATCCGCAATGGAAGCTGAGCCTGCAAACCCATAAACTGCTGCAGATTCCATGAGCACGCCTTCGACAGCCCAATCCGCCATGCTGACCATCACCCGCAAGCTCGAATTCGACGCCGGCCACCGGATTCCCGACCACAAGAGCCAGTGCCGCAATCTGCACGGCCACCGCTATACGCTGGAAATCACGCTGACCGGTGCCGTCATCGACGAAGCCGGGCGCTCCGACAACGGCATGATCATGGATTTTTCCGACATCAAGACGCTGGCGAAGAAACATCTGGTGGACGTCTGGGATCACGCCTTCCTGGTGTATGCGCAGGATGGCGCGGTGCGCGATTTCCTGGCGACGCTGCCGGGCCACAAGACGGTGGTGATCGACCGCATTCCGACCGTCGAGAACCTGGCGCGCACCGCCTTCGAGATTCTGCAGCCGGCATTCGCCGACCATTTCGGCACCGGCTTGCGGCTGCAGCGGCTGGTGCTGCACGAAACGCCGAACTGCTGGGCGGAAATCCAGGCGCCGGCATGAATCCGCAGCGCGACGCCGACTGGATGCGGCAGGCGCTGGCGCAGGCGCGCAAGGCCTGGGCGCTCGGCGAAGTGCCGGTCGGCGCGCTGGTGGTGAAGGACGGCGAGGTGATCGCCGCCGGTTTCAACCAGCCGATCGGCCGCCACGATCCGACCGCGCACGCGGAAATCATGGCGCTGCGGGCGGCGGCCGAGCGGCTCGGCAACTACCGGCTGCCTGGCTGCGAACTGTTCGTCACGCTGGAGCCGTGCGCGATGTGCAGCGGCGCGATGCTGCACGCGCGGCTGGCGCGGGTGGTGTACGGCGCGCCCGATCCCAAGACCGGCGCCGGCGGCTCGGTGGTCGATCTGTTCGCGCAGCCGCAGTTCAACCATCAGACCGAGCTGGTCGGCGGCGTGCTGGCGGAAGAATGCGGCGCCTTGCTGCGCGCCTTCTTCGCCGAGCGCCGGGCGCAGCAGAAGCAGGCCGCCGTCGCAACCGTGCTGGATGCCAGCGAAAGGGAAACCGGCGATGCCGACTGAATCATTGCGCGATGTCGGCGTGGCACTGGTGGCGCCGTCTGGTTATCCGCTGGATGCCGAAGCGGTCGAGCGCGGCATCGCCCGGCTGCAGCAGCAGGGCTGCCGCGTGTTGCGCTACTTCGACCGCGAACGGCGTCATCAGCGTTTCGGCGGCACCGATGCCGAGCGCGCCGCGCAACTGATGGCCGCCGCCGCCGACCCTGACGCGCAGGTGGTGCTGGCGGTGCGCGGCGGCTACGGGCTGACGCGGATTTTGCCGCAGCTGGATTTCGAACGGCTGGCCGCCAGCGGCAAGCTGTTCGTCGGCCACAGCGATTTCACCGCGTTCCAGATGGCGCTGCTGGCGCAGACCGGCGCCTGCAGCTTCGCCGGGCCGATGCTGTGCGACGACTTCACCCGCGCCGAGCCGAGCCGCTTCGCGCTCGACGATTTCTGGTCCTGCCTCGGCGGCGCCACGCACACGGTCGAGGTCGCGGCGGCCGGCAATCTGCCGCTGCACGTCTCCGGCACGCTGTGGGGCGGCAATCTGGCGATGCTGACGCATCTGGCCGGCACCCGCTATCTGCCGCGCATCGAGGATGGCATCCTGTTCGTCGAGGACGTCAACGAACATCCCTACCGCGTCGAACGGATGCTGCTGCAACTGCTGCATGCCGGCGTGCTGGGGCAGCAGCAGGCGCTGCTGCTGGGCGATTTTTCCAACTACCGGTTAAGCGACTACGACAACGGCTACGACTTCGACGCGATGCTGGCCTACCTGCGCGCGCATTGCCCGATTCCGATATTGACCGGGCTGCCGTTCGGTCATCTCGCCGACAAGGCGACGCTGGCGGTCGGCGCGCACGCCGAACTGGCCGGCGACGATGCCGGCTGGCGCTTGCGGATGAGCCGCTATCCGACGCTGAAAACCGCCGAAGCGCCGTAGCGGCTTCCGATTTTTTGCATGCTCCACCCAGTATTTTTTGAGCCGGGCTCCAGCTGCCCGCCACAGGACGATTTTTTCAAATTTATGGGGGAGTATATGTTTTTGCGGGATTTTATTCCGGGCCTGCGCGGGTTGTCCCGGCAGGCGGCGGCGCTCGCCGCCGCCGTCTGCACACCGATTTTGACGGGAGCGAAAACATGGATCGACGACAGTTCGGCGGTACCCTCGGCGTGGTTTTCGGCGGCCTGGCTTGCGGCATCAGCTGGCCGGATGCGCGCGGCGCGGAAGTTCTGGATGCGGCCGCCGTCGCCGAACGGCTGCGCGCGATCGAAGCCGCCAGCGGCGCCCGGCTCGGCGTCGCGCTGTTCGACAGCGGCAGCGGACAAAGCCATTTCCATCGCGGCGACGAGCGCTTCCCGCTGTGCAGCACCTTCAAGCTGCTGGCGGCGGCGCTGGTGCTGCGGCGCGTCGATCAGGGGCGCGAACGGCTGACGCGGCGCCTGCGTTTTTCCGCCGCCGATCTGGTTGACTATTCGCCCATCACCGCCGCCCACGCCGGCGGCAGCGGCATGACGCTGGCGGCGCTGTGCCACGCGGCGATCACGCGCAGCGACAACACCGCCGGCAATTTGCTGCTGCAAAGCTTCGGCGGGCCGCTGCAGCTGACCGCCTTCGTGCGCGCGCTCGGCGATCCGGCGACCCGGCTCGACCGCATCGAACCGGACCTGAATGAAGCCGCGCCCGGTGACGCGCGCGACACCACGACGCCGGCGGCGATGCTCGGCAGCCTGCGCCAGTTGCTGCTGGGGCCGGCGCTGTCAGCCGGTTCGCGCCGGCAGTTGCGCGACTGGCTGCTGGCCAACCAGACCGGCGCCACGCGCCTGCGGGCGCGGCTACCGGCCGGCTGGCGCGTCGCCGACAAGACCGGCACCGGCGCTCACGGCACCCACAACGACATCGGCATGCTGTTGCCGCCACGGCGCCCGCCGCTGCTGGTGGCGGCGTATCTGAGTGGCGGCAGCGGTTCGGCGGCAATGCGTGACGCGGCGCTGGCCGAGGTCGGCCGGCTGGCGGCCTCGCTCGCCGCCTGAAGCCGGGAAGGGCGTGGCGGGAGTCGCGTAAGTGCTTGTTTCGTATGGGGTTGTAAGGAGAAGACGGGCGGGTAGGGTATAATTTCGGGTTCTTTTTTCTGCTCCGGACCCGCGTCCGCACCACTCCGTCCAAGATGCTTTCCACCGCCAACATCACGATGCAATTCGGCGCCAAGCCGCTGTTTGAAAACATTTCCGTCAAGTTCGGCGAAGGCAACCGCTACGGCCTGATCGGCGCCAACGGCTGCGGCAAGTCGACCTTCATGAAAATCCTCGGCGGCGATCTGGAACCGAGCGCCGGCACCGTGATGCTGGACGCCAACGAACGCCTCGGCAAGCTGCGCCAGGACCAGTTCGCCTACGAGGACATGCGCGTGCTGGACGTGGTGATGATGGGCCACACCGAAATGTGGGCGGCGATGTCCGAGCGCGACGCCATCTACGCCAACCCGGAAGCCAGCGACGACGACTACATGAAGGCGGCCGAACTGGAAGCCAAGTTCGCCGAATACGATGGCTATACCGCCGAAGCGCGCGCCGGCGAATTGCTGCTCGGTGTCGGCGTACCGATCGAACAGCACGATGGCCCGATGAGCAACGTCGCGCCCGGCTGGAAGCTGCGCGTGCTGCTGGCGCAGGCGCTGTTTTCCAACCCCGACATCCTGCTGCTGGACGAGCCGACCAACAACCTCGACATCAACACCATCCGCTGGCTCGAAGGCGTGCTGAACCAGCGCGATTCGACGATGATCATCATCTCGCACGATCGCCACTTCCTGAACCAGGTCTGCACCCACATGGCCGACATGGATTACGGCACGCTGAAGATTTATCCGGGCAATTACGACGACTACATGTCGGCCTCGATGCAGGCGCGCGCGCAGCTGCAGGCGGCCAACGCCAAGGCCAAGGAAAAGGTCGCCGAATTGCAGGAATTCGTGCGCCGCTTCGCCGCCAACAAGTCGAAGGCGCGCCAGGCCACCTCGCGCGCGAAGCAGATCGAAAAGATCAAGGTCGAGGACGTCAAGCCGTCGTCGCGCCAGCATCCGTTCGTGCGCTTCGACGGCGAAAAGAAACTGCACCGGTTGGCGGTTGATGTGCAGGGCATCGCCAAGAAATACGACCGCAGCATCTTCGACAACTTCAGCATCATGGTCGAGGCCGGCGAAAAGATCGCCATCATCGGCGCCAATGGCGCCGGCAAGACCACGCTGCTGCGCTGCATCGGCGGCGACCTGTGCGGGCTGCGGCCGGATCGCGGCGAAGTCAAATGGGCGGAAAACGCCAACGTCGGCTACATGCCGCAGGACCCCACCGAGGATTTCGCCCGCGACACCAGCCTGACCGACTGGATGGGCCAGTGGACGCAGGAAGGCGACGACGACCAGGCGGTGCGCTCGATCTTGGGCCGGCTGCTGTTTTCCGGCGACGAAGTGAAGAAATCGGTGAAGGTGCTGTCCGGCGGCGAAAAGGGCCGCATGACCTACGGCAAGCTGATGCTGGGCCGGCACAACGTGCTGCTGATGGACGAGCCGACCAACCACATGGACATGGAATCGATCGAGTCGCTCAACATCGCGCTGGAAAAATACGCCGGCACGCTGATCTTCGTCTCGCACGACCGCGAGTTCGTGTCCTCGCTGGCGACCCGCGTGCTGGAAATCAAGGAGGACGGCATCGTCGATTTCCAGGGCAGCTACGAAGATTATCTGAACAGCCAGGGTATCGAGTAGGCCGGCAGGTCGATCGCGCGGGCACGAAAAACGGCGGGGATTTCCCGCCATTTTTTCATGGAGCGCCGCCGCGCTTACTGTGCCGAGCCTGGCGTGCCGATGATGGTCGTCGAAGGCGGCGGTGTTTCGCCAAGGTACAGCAACTGGTCGAGCCGTTCGCGCAGGCTGCGCGCCATTTCGGTCCCCCTGGATTTTTGCACCGCTTCCAGATAGGCGCGCCGCAGCTCGCGGAAGTCCTCGATCGAGCCGGCCTTTTCGACCTTCAGCTGCAGGCCGTAGCCGCGCAGGCCGAGCGTGTTCTTGATGGTTTCGTTGTAGAAATGGTAGATCGCCTCGAACTGGGACTCGCCTTCCGGCAGCACCGCGGCGGCAGTGGGCGCAGGGGACGGAGCAGCGGGGGCGGAGGCGGGGGACGGGGCCGATGGGGCCGGAGGCGCCGCCGCTGCGGCGTCGCGGATGAAGCCGCCTTCCAGCAGTTCGGCCAGATTCTGTTCGTTCAGGCCGAGGCCGGCCACCTTGGCCAGCAGGTCGGCGACGTTGTGCCGGCCGTCGATCAACACCAGCAGGGTACGCAGGCGCGGCGCCAGATGGTGTACCCGGGTGGCGATCTCCTCGCGCCCCTTGTCGGTCTTGTCGTATACGGCTGTGCTCATCTGGCCCGCCTTGATTGTTATCGGGAAATACTACGTCAGATCACCGCCTGCCGCAACTTGCGGCACCGCCGCTGCCCGCTTGCCGAAACGGGTTAGAATCTGTGCGATCGCAGCATGACGTCATTCCTTCCGCTCATTCCGGCCCGTGGTCCGGCCTTGACATTCCGCAGCGAACATCCGAGATGAAAACGCATTCGACCCTGTACATCAACGGCGCCTGGGTGGCGCCGGCCCGGCCCGGCACGATCGAGGTGGTCCATTCGCATACCGAACAGGTGATCGCCACCATTCCGGAAGGTTCGGCGCAGGACGCCGAACGGGCGGTGGCTGCCGCCCGCGCCGCCTTCGACGGCTGGGCGCGCAGCGCGCCGGCCACCCGTGCCGAGTATCTGGGCCGGATCGCCGCCGGCCTGCAGGCGCGCAGCGACGAGCTGACGCAGACCATCGCCGCCGAAGTCGGCATGCCGGTCAAGCTCGGCGCCAGGGTGCAGGTCGGCCAGCCGATCTGGCACTGGAACCATTACGCCAAACTGGCGGCGGAATTTCCCTACGAGGAAAAAGTCGGCAATTCGCTGGTGCTGCGCGAGGCGGCCGGGGTCGCGGTCTGCATCACGCCGTGGAATTTCCCGCTGTCGCAGATCACGCTGAAGGTGGCGGCGGCGCTGGCGGCCGGCTGCACGGTGGTGCTGAAGCCGTCCGAAGTGGCGCCGCTGAACGCCTTCATCCTGGCCGAAGTGATCGACGCCGCGGGCCTGCCGCCGGGCGTGTTCAATCTGGTGACCGGCTACGGGCCGGTGGTCGGCGAGGCGCTGGCCGCGCATCCGGAAGTGGACATGATCAGCTTCACCGGCTCCACCCGCGCCGGCAAGCGCGTGGCCGAACTGGCGGCCGCCAGCGTCAAGCGTGTGACGCTGGAACTGGGCGGCAAGTCGGCCTCGGTGCTGCTGCCGGACGCCGATTTCGGCAAGGCGGTGAAGGGCACGGTGTCGGCCTGCTTCCTGAATTCCGGCCAGACCTGTTCCGCCCATACCCGCATGCTGGTGCCGCACAGCCGTTTCGACGAAGCCAAGGCGCTGGCCAGGGCGGCGGCGGAAAGCTACAGCGTCGGCGATCCGCTGGCGGACGGTTCGCGCCTCGGCCCGCTGGTGTCGGCGGCGCAGCGCGACCGTGTGGTGGCCTATATCCGCAAAGGCGTCGAACAGGGCATGGAACTGGTCTGCGGCGGCGCCGAAGCACCGCACCCGACCGGTTTCTACGTGCGGCCGACGGTGTTCGCCACCACCGATTCCAAGGCCATCCTGGCGCAGGAGGAAGTGTTCGGCCCGGTGCTGACCATCATCGCCTACCAGGATGAGGAGGACGCGGTGCGCATCGCCAACGACAGCATCTATGGCCTCGGCGGCGCGGTCTGGGCCGGCAGCGACGAGGACGCGCTGCGGGTGGCGCGGCGCATCCGCACCGGCCAGGTCGACATCAATGGCGGCGCGTTCAATCCGCAGGCGCCGTTCGGCGGCTACAAGCAATCCGGTACCGGGCGCGAAAATGGCGTCTACGGAATGGAGGAATACCTGCAGTACAAATCCTTGCAGTTGAAGGCTTCGGCCTGATATCGGGGATGGCGCGCGATGCGCGGCCATCCGTCTGTCTGACCCTATGAGTGCTATCGCCATGTCGTCCCAGCCCGTCAAAGTCGTCGAATTCGAACGCCCGCAAATGGAAAGCGGCGCCAGTTGCACCGCCCAGGCCTGGGCGCGCGTGCCGGCGGCGCCGTCGCCCGCCGAAAAAATCGCCCTGAAGGAACGCATCCGCCGCCTGCTGAAGGAAAAGCAGGCGGTACTGGTGGCGCATTACTACGTCGATTCCGACCTGCAGGATCTGGCCGAGGAAACCGGCGGCTGCGTGTCCGATTCGCTGGAAATGGCGCGCTTCGGGCGCGATCATCCGGCGCAGACGCTGGTGGTCGCCGGCGTGCGTTTCATGGGCGAAACCGCGAAGATCCTGAGCCCGGAAAAGACCGTGCTGATGCCCGATCTGGACGCCACCTGTTCGCTCGATCTGGGCTGTCCGCCGGACCAGTTCGCCGCTTTCTGCGATGCCCACCCGGACCGCACCGTGGTGGTGTACGCCAATACCAGCGCGGCGGTGAAGGCGCGCGCCGACTGGATGGTGACCTCGTCGATCGGCCTGAAGATCGTCGCCCACCTGCACGCGCAGGGCAAGAAAATCCTGTGGGCGCCGGACAAGCATCTGGGTTCCTACATCCAGCAGCAGACCGGCGCCGACATGCTGCTGTGGCAGGGTTCCTGCCTGGTGCATGACGAATTCAAGGGCATCGAACTGGAACTGCTGAAGAAGGAGCATCCCGGCGCCAAGGTGCTGGTGCATCCGGAATCGCCGGCGGCGGTGGTGGCGCTGGCCGACGTGGTCGGCTCGACTTCGCAGATGATCGCCGCCGCGCGCGAGATGGACGCCACCGAATTCATCGTCGCCACCGATCGCGGCATCCTGCACAAGATGCGCATGGCGGCGCCCGGCAAGCATTTCGTCGAAGCGCCGACCGCCGGCAACAGCGCCACCTGCAAGAGCTGCGCGCATTGCCCGTGGATGGCGATGAACGGTTTGCAGAATCTGGCCGAAGTGCTGGAAAGCGGCCGCAACGAAATCCACGTCGATCCGGCCACCGGCCGCCAGGCCTACGTCTGCATCGACCGCATGCTGGCCTTCGCGGCCGCCGAGAATGCCAGGGTGCGGCCGTCGGCCGATCTGGCGCAAGAACAATCCCTGTTTGCCGGCATCGGTCCGGCCTGAGCCTTCCCGTGAATTCCCTGAACAATCCTTTCGCCCCTTTCGATCCGGCGCTGGCCGCCGCTTTCCACCGCAACATCGCTGACGCCATCGCCGAGGACGTCGGCAGCGGCGACCTGACCGGCCTCTTGGTGCCGGCCACCGAGAACGTGCGCGCACGGGTGATCGTGCGCGAACCGGCGGTGCTGTGCGGCGCGCCGTGGTTCGCCGGCGTGATGCAGCAGATCGACGCGGCGATCCGCATCGACTGGCGCTATGCCGAAGGCGATCTGATGCGCGCCGACAGCGAGGTCTGCCTGATCGAGGCGCCGGCCCGCACGCTGCTGACCGCCGAGCGCAGCGCGCTGAATTTCCTGCAACTGCTGTCCGGCGTGGCGACCGCGACGCGCCGCTATGTGCAGATCACCGAAGGCACCCGCGCCCGCATCCTCGATACCCGCAAGACCCTGCCGGGGCTGCGGCTGGCGCAGAAATACGCGGTGCGCGTCGGCGGCGGTGACAACCAGCGGCTGGCGCTGTACGACGGCATTTTGATCAAAGAGAACCATATCGCCGCCGCCGGTGGTGTCGGCGCCGCGGTGCGTGCCGCGCAGGCGCTGAATGCCGGCGTGACGATCCAGGTCGAGGTCGAAACGCTGGACGAGCTGGGCCAGGCGCTGGCGGCCGGCGCGCAATCGATCCTGCTGGACAACTTCACGCTGGATGCGATGCGGGCGGCGGTGCAGGCCACCGCCGGCCGGGCGCTGCTGGAAGCCTCCGGCGGCATCAACCTGGATACGGTACGGGCGATCGCCGAAACCGGCGTCGACCGCATCTCGATCGGCAGCCTGACCAAGGATGTGCGCGCCACCGACTATTCGCTGCGGATACTGTGAATTTTCATTTCCGGTCCCGGAAATTTCAGATACTCCCCTTGGTTCCAGCCTGTGGTGGGCACCAGCATTGAGAAGTTGAGGCATACTCCCCCTATTTCCGCAAGGGGCGATGCCGTCGTCGCGAAGTTCGCGCCTCTGAAACCCTGATGCCCTGAAGCCCCGCACGGCAGCGATCCGCGCTGACCGCGGCCATTTCCCTGATGCCCGATCCCGGCCGGCGCCACGCGCCGGTTTTTTTTGCGTGCGCCGGCTCGCCGTGTGCACCAAACCGCCGGGCATTTCGTTTTCATCAAGCACCCGATTCACGATGCCCGAACCGACGCCCAAACCGCCGATCTGATTCCCTGTTGACGGGGAAAGGATGGCGGCCGGAGAACCACGATGAACCTGACCCTGTTGCAGGAATTGTTCGCGGGATTTTTGCGCTCCCGCCATATCGGCCGCCACTTCCGCCGGCTGGCGGTGCTCGACGCGCTGACCGGCAGCGGCGTCAGCCGCGATCTGCCGGCCCATCTGGGGCGCGCACTGGCGGCCGATTCCGCCGATGCCGTCGATGCGCTGCTGGCGCGGCTCGGCAGCGGCGCCGGCGGTCTGAGCGAAACGCAGGCGGAAGCGATCCGCGCGCGTGTCGGCCCGAACGAGGTCGAGCACGAAAAGCCGCTGCCGTGGTGGCGCCACCTGTGGCACTGCTACCGCAACCCGTTCAACCTGCTGCTGACGCTGCTGGCGCTGATTTCCTGGCTGACCGAGGACGCTACCGCGACGCTGGTGATCGGCAGCATGGTGCTGCTGTCGACGCTGTTGCGCTTCTGGCAGGAAGGACGTTCGAACCGCGCCGCCGACGCGCTCAAGGCAATGGTCGGGAATACCGCGACGGTGCTGCGGCCGGGCACAGCCGGCGCCGCGCTGCGCGTCGAACTGCCGATCCGGCAACTGGTGCCGGGTGATCTGATCCTCCTGTCGGCCGGCGACATGATTCCGGCCGATTGCCGCGTGCTCGGCGCCAAGGACCTGTTCGTCGCGCAGGCGGCGATGACCGGTGAATCGATGCCGGTGGAAAAATTTGCGCTGCAGCGCCTGCGCGAGGCGGCCAATCCGCTCGATCTCGACAACATCCTGTTCATGGGCACCAACGTGGTGTCCGGCGCCGCCACCGCGCTGGTGTTGGGCACCGGCAACGCCAGCTATTTCGGCGCGCTGGCCAGCCGCGTCACGGCCACCGAACGGGCACCGACCGCCTTCCAGGCCGGTGTCAACCGTGTCAGCTGGCTGCTGATCCGCTTCATGCTGGTGATGGCGCCGGCGGTGCTGTTGATCAATGGCTTCACCAAGGGCGACTGGCTGGAAGCCTTCCTGTTTGCGCTATCGATCGCGGTCGGCCTGACGCCGGAAATGCTGCCGATGATCGTCACCTCGACGCTGGCCAAGGGCGCGGTGGTGCTGTCGCGCAAGAAGGTGATCGTGAAAAGGCTGGACGCGATCCAGAATTTCGGCGCGATGGACGTGCTGTGCACCGACAAGACCGGCACGCTGACCCAGGACCGCATTTTCCTGGCGCGCCACGTCGATGCCTGGGGTGCGGAAAGCGACGAGGTGCTGGAACTGGCCTATCTGAACAGCCATTACCAGACCGGTCTGAAGAATCTGCTGGACGTGGCGGTGCTGGAGCACGCCGAGGTGCAAAGCCGGCTGGAACGTGCCGGCGGCTTTTCCAAGGTAGATGAAATTCCGTTCGACTTCGAGCGCCGCCGCATGTCGGTGGTGGTGGCCGAGCGCGACGATCATCATCTGCTGATCACCAAGGGCGCGGTTGAGGAAATTCTCGCCGTGTGCAGCGAGGTGCGCCACGGCGGCGCCGCCGAGCCGCTGACGGCGCAGCTGCTGGCGCGCATCCGCGCCGTTACCGGCGGATTGAACGAGGAGGGCTTGCGGGTGGTCGCGGTGGCCGCGCGCGAATTGCCGCCGACCCGGCAAGCTTACGGTGTTGCCGACGAGCGCGGACTGACGCTGATCGGTTACGTCGCCTTCCTCGATCCGCCGAAGGAATCGACCGCGCCGGCGCTGCGGGCATTGGCCGAGCATGGCATCGCGGTCAAGGTGCTGACCGGCGACAATGATCTGGTCACTGCCAAGGTCTGCCGCGAAGTCGGGCTGGCGCAGCATGGCATGCTGCTCGGCGGCGATCTGGAGCGGATGGACGATGCGCAACTGGCGGTGGCGCTGGAAATGCACAACGTGTTTGCCCGCCTGACGCCGGCGCACAAGGAGCGCATCGTGCGGCTGCTGAAACGGAGCGGGCACGTGGTCGGTTTCCTCGGCGACGGCATCAACGACGCGCCGGCGCTGCGCGCCGCCGACATCGGCATCTCGGTCGATAGTGCGGTCGACATCGCCAAGGAAGCGGCCGACCTGATCCTGCTGGAAAAAAGCCTGATGGTTCTGGAGGAGGGCGTGCTGGAAGGGCGCCGGACTTTCTCCAACATGCTGAAGTACATCAAGATGACCGCCAGCTCGAATTTCGGCAACGTCTTTTCGGTGCTGCTGGCCTCGGCCTTCCTGCCGTTTCTGCCGATGCTGCCGCTGCAGCTGCTGGTGCAGAACCTGCTGTACGACGTTTCGCAGATCGCCATTCCGTTCGACCGCGTCGATGACGAGATGCTGCGTATGCCACAGCGCTGGGAACCGGCCGACATCGGTCGCTTCATGGTGTTCTTCGGCCCCTTGAGTTCACTGTTCGATCTGCTGACCTTCGCGCTGATGTGGTTCGTGTTCGGCGCCACCACGCCGGCACGGCAGTCGCTGTTCCAGTCCGGCTGGTTCATGGTCGGCCTGCTGACGCAGACGCTGATCGTGCACCTGATCCGCACGCCGAAGCTGCCGTTCATCCAGAGCCGCGCCGCCGCGCCATTGCTGGCGATGACCGCCGCCATCATGGCGGCCGGCCTGTGGCTGCCGCTGGGGCCGCTGGCCGGCTACTTCCATCTGCAGAAACTGCCGCCGCTGTATTTCCTGTTCCTGCCGCTGATCCTGCTCGGCTACGCGGCGCTGACGCAGGCGATGAAGCGCTTCTATACGCGCCGCTACGGCTGGCAGTGACGCCGCTCGCCGCTGGCGGAATTCCGCATCGGGGCCGCCCGGCGATGGCGGATTTCCGCCGTAACGGCGCCGCCAGCGCGCTCGCGCGGGCGGGTTTTCTCCTTTTGTTTCAAGTACATGGAGCGATTCTTCATGGGTGGCACGTTCTTCGCATAAAGGGCGTCCGGCTGGCGGACCGATGGCCGCCACAGCCGTCACACATCACATAAAGGAGATAGGTCAATGTACAAGCACTGGTTTTCCGCGATCCTGCTGGGCTTCGCCGCCTGCACCGCCCACGCCGCCAACGAGGATGTGGTCCGGCTCGGCAATCTGAAGTTCGCGCAATACGGGGCCGTGTCCTACATGAAGGAGATCGCGCCGAAATACGGCCTGAAGATCGAGGAGCGCATGTTTGCCAAGGGGGTCGATATCCTGCCGGCGATCGTCGCCGGCGAGATCGACGTGTCGGCCTCGGCCGCCGATGGTGCCATCGCCGGGCGTGCCAGCGGCGTGCCGATCTACGTGGTGGCCGGCTTCGCCAAGGGCGGCGCGCGCATTCTGGCGGCGCCGGACAGCGGCATCCGCACCATTGCCGACATGAAGGGCAAGAAGGTCGGCGTGCCGCGCGGCGGCGCCCAGGAATTGCTGCTGCTGGCCGAGCTGGCCAAGCATGGCCTGACCTGGTCGGACAAGCCGGGCAAGGACGTGCTGCTGGTGTATCTGGCCTATGCCGATCTGAACCAGGCGCTGCTGACCAAGCAGATCGATGCGATGTGCCAGTCGGAACCGCAGTCCTCGCAGGCGCTCAGCAAGAAATTCGGCATCGAGGTCATGAAGCCGTATGACACCGAGCTGGGCGAACCGGTGCGCACGCTGGTGATTACCGAAAAACTCTACAAGGAACGGCCGGACGTGGCGCAACGCCTGCTGAAGGTATTCGTGGAGGCGACCAGGACCTTCATCGACAACCCCGGCCTGGCGGAAAAATACGTCAGCCAGAACATGTTCAAGGGCCAGCTGACCAGCCAGGATTACCAGGACGCGATCGGCAATTCGCCGTTCACCTATGACGTCACGACCGAGAACATCGATGTCACCGCCGGCATGATGCACAAGTACGGTGTCGGCCGGCTGACCAAGGTGCCGAAGGCCAGCGAGTGGGTCAAGCTCGATCTGCTCGACAAGGCCAAGCGCGATCTGGGCATCCAGTAAGCGGCGCATGGAGACAGGAGGCGATCATGCAAAAACTTTCCGGAATATTGCGCGGCCTGTGGATTCCGCTGCTGATTCTGGCGCTGTGGGAAGCGCTGGGCCGCACGGGCTTCGTTTCGCCGACGGTGTTGCCGCCGCCTTCGGCGGTGCTGGCGAAGTGGTTCGCCTACCTGTCTCCGCTGGAGCCTTACGATCCGGCGGCGGGTTCCCGGCTGGCCTGGATGGTGTCCGGCGAAATGCCGCAGGACGCTTACGCCAGCCTGTCGCGGGTGGCGATGGCGTTCGCCATCGGCGTCGTGCTGGCGCTGCCGCTCGGCCTGTTCATGGGCATGAGCCGGCGCGTTTATGACTTGTGCAATCCGCTGGTGCAGTTCCTGCGGCCGATTCCGCCGAGCGCCTACATTCCGCTGGCGATCCTGTGGTTCGGCCTGGGCAATGCGCCGGCGGTGTTCCTGATCGTCATCGCCGCGTTCTTCCCGGTGCTGATGAACACGATGGCCGGCGTGCGCCAGGTCGACAGCATTTACCTGCGCGCGGCGCGCAACCTCGGCGCCAGCAACCGCACCATCTTCTGGCGGGTGATGCTGCCGGCTTCGACGCCATACATCTTCGCCGGCATGCGGATCGGCATCGGCTCGTCCTTCATCATCGTGATCGTGTCGGAAATGATCGCGGTCAACAACGGCCTCGGCTATCGCCTGCTGGAAGCGCGCGAATTCATGTGGTCGGACAAGGTGATCGCCGGCATGGTGACGATCGGCCTGTTCGGTCTGGCGATCGACACCATCATGAACCACGTCAACAACCACCTGCTGCGCTGGCACCGCGGCCTGGAAAACTAGGGAGGGCCGTCATGCAGAATTCGCACATTGTCGCCACCGGCGTACAGAAAATCTTTCGTGGCGGCGAGGACCAGGTGGTGGCGCTGAAGGACATCGATCTGAGCATCGAGCCGGGGGAATTCGTCTGCCTGCTGGGGCCATCGGGCTGCGGCAAATCGACGCTGCTGAACGCGATCGCCGGCTTTTCGCTGCCCAGCGCCGGCAGCATCGCGGTCGATGGCCAGGAGGTGCGGGCGCCGGGACCGGATCGCGGCATGGTATTCCAGGAGTACGCGCTGTTCCCCTGGATGACGGTCGAAAGGAACATCGCCTTCGGCATGGAGATCAAGGGACTGGGCAAGGCCGAGATCGCCGAGCGCACCGACACGCTGCTCGGCACCCTGAACCTGCGGGATTTCCGCCAGCGCTATCCGAAGGAATTGTCCGGAGGCATGCGCCAGCGGGTGGCGATCGCCCGCGTGCTGGCGCTGGATTCACCGATCATGCTGATGGACGAACCGTTCGGCGCGCTCGATGCGCTGACGCGCCGCACGTTGCAGGACGAGCTGCTGCGCATCTGGGCGGAATTCCGCAAGACCGTGGTGTTCGTCACCCACAGCATCGAGGAAGCGGTGTATCTGGCCGACCGCGTGGTGGTGATGACCTACCGGCCCGGCACCATCAAGCGCGACCAGCGCATCGAGCTGCCGCGTCCGCGCGATCCGTCGGCTGCCGAATTCAACCGCCTGAAGCGCGAACTCGGCGCACTGGTGATGGAGGAGCAGCAGCGCCACGCGCGCGCCGAGCTGCAACTGGCGGCGGTGGACTGAGCCGCGTCAGCGCCGCGCCTGCGGCGTCAGCACCGTCGGCAGCGCCTTGGCCAGCGTTTCCGGATAGTCGAGGCTGTAGTGCAGGCCGCGGCTTTCGTGGCGGGTCAGCGCGCTGTTGACGATCAGCCAGGCGACGTCCACCAGGTTGCGCAGTTCCAGCAGGTCGCGGGTGATGCGGAAGTTGGCGTAGTACTCGTCGATCTCGCCCTTGAGCAGGCTGATGCGGTGCTGGGCGCGCTCCAGCCGCTTGGTGGTGCGCACGATGCCGACGTAGTTCCACATGAAGCGGCGCAGTTCTTCCCAGTTGTGCGCGATCACCACTTCCTCGTCGGCATTGGTGACGCGGCTTTCGTCCCAGGCCGGCAGCGCCGGTCCCTTGCGCTTCGGCTGCCGTTCGATGTCGTGGGCGGCGGCGCGGCCGGCCACCAGACATTCCAGCAGGGAATTGCTGGCCAGACGGTTGGCGCCGTGCAGGCCGGTGTAGGTGGTTTCGCCGACCGCGTACAGGCCGGGCAGGTCGGTGCGGCCACAGGTGTCGGTGACGATGCCGCCGCAGGTGAAGTGCACCGCCGGCACCACCGGAATCGGCTCCTTGGTGATGTCGATGCCGAATTCCAGGCAGCGCGCGTAGATGGTCGGGAAGTGCTCCTTCAGGAATTCCGGCGACTGGTGGCTGATGTCCAGATCGACGTGATCCAGCCCGCGCTTTTTCATTTCGAAGTCGATCGCGCGGGCGACGATGTCGCGCGGCGCCAGTTCGGCGCGCTCGTCGTGCGCCGGCATGAAGCGCTGGCCGGCGGCGGCGCCGGCTTCGGCCGGCAGCTTCAGCAGGCCGCCTTCACCGCGCACCGCCTCGCTGATCAGGAACGACTTGGCATACGGGTGGTACAGGCAGGTTGGATGGAACTGGATGAATTCCATGTTGGCGATGCGGCAGCCGGCGCGCCAGGCCATCGCGATGCCGTCGCCGGTGGCGGTGTCGGGATTGGTGGTGTACAGATAGACCTTGCCGGCGCCGCCGGTGGCCAGCACCGTGTGCTCGGCCGCCAGCGTCAATACCTTGCCGCTTTTGACGTCCTGCAGGTACAGCCCGAGGCAGCGGCCGGCGACCGGCTTGCCGTCGCTCTTGCGGCCGGGCTTCGGTTCGATCTTGCCGGAGGTGATCAGGTCGATCGCGCAGTGATCCTCCAGCAGCGTGATGTTCGGATGGGCGCGCGCCTTCTGTTCCAGCGTCACCTGCACCGCATGGCCGGTGGCGTCGGCGGCGTGGATGATGCGACGCTGGCTGTGGCCGCCTTCGCGCGTCAGGTGGTAGCCGAGTTCGGCGGTTTCGTCGCGGGTGAACGGCACCCCCTGTTCGATCAGCCAGTCGATCGCCTGGCGGCTGTGCTCGACGATGAAGCGGGTCGCCGCTTCGTCGCACAGGCCGGCGCCGGCCACCAAGGTGTCGGCGATGTGCTGCTCGACGCTGTCGTGCGAATCGAGCACGGCGGCAATGCCGCCCTGGGCCCAGTTGCTGGAACCGTCCAGCAGCGAGCGTTTCGAGATCAGCGCGACCTTGCGGGTCTGCGCCAGATGCAGGGCAACGGACAGGCCGGCCAGCCCGCTGCCGACAATGGCGACGTCGAATTTCATGGGAAGGGATTTTGCAGGAAGTGGTGGATGCGTTGGCGTAACTATATTCCATTTGCCGGCCGCCGTTTCCGCACCGTATCGGCGCGGCGCTGTGCTAACCTGCCGGGCATTCCATTTTGCACATGACAAGACCAAACCATGCGGAAAATTCTGAAGGGAGTGGGGATACTGGTGCTGCTGCTGGCGTTGGCGCTGGTGGCGGCGTTTTTCTGGTATCGCGGCGCCAGTGCGCCGCGTATCGACGGCAAGCTGCAGCTGCAGGGGCCGCAGGCGGCGATCGACATCGTGCGCGACGCCGAGGGCATCCCGCACATTTACGCCAGGTCGCCGGCCGACGCCTATTTCGGGCTCGGTTTCGTGCATGCCCAGGACCGGTTGTGGCAGCTGGAGCTGAACCGCCGCATCCCGGCCGGCACCATGGCCGAAATCCTCGGGCCGAAGGCAGCCGATACCGACCGTTTCCTGCGCACCCTTGGCGTGCGCAAGAATGCCGAGGCGATCCTGGCCAATCTGGCGCCGGACGCGCGCGCCGCGCTCGATGCCTATGCCGCCGGCGTCAACGCCTATCTGGCCAACCGCAGCGGGCCGCTGCCGCCGGAATTCCTGCTGACCGGAGCGCCAGCGCCGGCACCGTGGCAGCCGGTCGATTCGATCGGCTGGCAGACCATGATGTCGTGGGATCTGGGCGCCAACTGGACCCAGGAGCTGCTGCGCATGCGGCTGGCACAGCGGCTGCCGCTGGAGCGGATCGAGCAGTTCCTGCCGCCGTATCCGGGCGACGCGCCGCTGCCGACCCAGGATTACACCAGGCTGTACCGTCAACTGGCCGGCGTCACGCAGCAGATGGAAAAGGTCGCGGCCGCCGCGCCGCCGTCCTACGTCGATGGCATGGGTTCCAACAACTGGGTGGTGGCGGGCAGCCGTACCGTCAGCGGCAAGCCGCTGCTGGCCAACGATCCGCATCTTGGCCTGTCGGCGCCGGCGCTGTGGTATTTCGCCCATCTGTCGGCGCCCGGACTGGACGTGATCGGCGCTACGCTGCCGGGCCTGCCGGCGGTGGTGCTGGGCAGGAACGACCGCATCGCCTGGGGGTTCACCAATACCGGGCCGGACGTGCAGGACTTGTTCATCGAGCACGTCAATCCGGCCAATCCGAAGCAGTACCAGACGCCGGACGGCTGGGCCGACTTCAAGGTTCGCACCGAAACCATCAAGGTCAAGGGCGCGCCGGATGTGACGCTGGAAGTGCGCGAAAGCCGGCACGGCCCGATCATCAGCGGCGCGTTGGCGTTTTCCGACCGCGCCGGGCTGGATACGAAGAATTACGTGATGTCGTTTTCCTGGGCGGCGCTGCGGCCGGACGATCTGACGCTGCAGGCCGGCGTGCGGCTGAACCAGGCGCGCAACTGGCAGGAATTCCTGGACAGCATGCGCGATTTCGCCTCGCCGCAGCAGAGCATGGTGTACGCCGACGTCGATGGCAACATCGGCCTGGTCGCGCCCGGCCGCGTGCCGATCCGCAAGGCGGAAAACGACCTGCACGGGCTGGCGCCGGCGCCGGGCTGGGACGCGCGCTACGACTGGACCGGTTTCATCCCGTTTGAATCGCTGCCGCGCCGCTTCAATCCGGCCGAAGGCATGGTGGCGACCGCCAACCAGAAGATCGTGGCGAACGATTACCCGTATTTCCTGACCTCGGAATGGCATCTGCCGTACCGCTACGACCGCATCGTCGAGTTGCTGAAGGCCACCGCCAGGCATGACGTTGCCAGCTTCGGCGCGATCCACAAGGACGTGCTGTCGCTGGCGGCGCGCGAAGTACTGCCGGCGCTGCTGCGCACCCAGCCGGCCTCGGAGCGCGCGCGCGCGGCGCTGGCGGCGCTGGCCAAATGGGACGGCAGCATGGGCGCGGCGCAGTCCGAGCCGCTGATCTTCAACGCCTGGCTGCGCGAACTGTCGCGCCGCATGTTCGCCGACGAACTGGGCGACGACCTGATGCGCGATTTCTGGTCGCTGCGCAATGTCCAGCAGCCGCTGGCGAATATCCTGACCGACCAGCAGCACCTCGGTGCCTGGTGCGGCGACGCCCGCCAGCCGCTGGCGGCCGATCAGGCCGCCGCGCAGTGCGCCAGGCTGCTGAGCGAATCGCTGGAAGCGACGCTGGACGATCTGCAGCGCCGCTACGGCGCACCGGAGCAGTGGCAATGGGGCAAGGCGCACGAGGCGCGCTCCGAGCACCGGCCGTTCGGCAAGGTGCCGGCACTGGCAAAAGTGTTCGACATTCGCGTGCCGTCGCCGGGCGACAACTACACGATCGACGTCGGCCGCTACAACCTGGCCGACGAAGCGGAGCCGTACACCAACCACCACGCCGCCAGCCTGCGGGCGATCTATGACCTGGCCGATCCGGAGAATTCGCGCTTCATCCACTCCACCGGCCAGTCCGGCAACGTGCTGTCGCCGCTGTACCGCAACTATGCGCAGCGCTGGGTCGATGTCGCCTATCTGCCGATGCGGACCAGGAGGGCAGCGGTCGAGCAGGGCAGTATCGGCACGCTGACGCTGGAGCCGCGCTGAATTTCCGGGCGAGGACGGGCGCCCGCGCCGGGGGCCGGCGCGGGCGGTTGCGGCCGGATCAGCTGGCGTAGATGTCGTTGTTCTTGCTTTCGCGGACGAACAGGCCGCCGACGATCACCGTGAACATGGCGATTGCGATCGGATACCAGAGGCCGTAGTAGATGTCGCCCTTGTAGGCCACCAGCGCGAACGCGGTGGTCGGCAGCAGGCCGCCGAACCAGCCGTTGCCGATGTGGTAGGGCAGCGACATCGAGGTGTAGCGGATGCGGGTCGGGAACAGTTCGACCAGCGTCGCGGCCATCGGGCCATACACCATCGTCACGTACAGCACCAGCACGAACAGCAGCAGCAGCACCATCGGATGGTTGATCCGTTCCGGGTCGGCCTTGGCCGGATAGCCGTGCGCCTTGATTTCGGCAGCCAGCGCGGCCGAGAACTCCTTGTCCCTGGCGGCGGCTTCCTCCTTGGAGAGGCCGTTGGCATCGTAGGAGGTCAGGGTCTTGTCGCCGATCGTCACGGTCGCCAGCGTTCCCGGATCGGCGCCGAGGTTGGTGTAGTTGACCGAGGCTGCCGACAGCTTGGCCTTGGCGATGTCGCAGGACGAGGTGAAGGTCTTGGTGCCGGTCGGATTGAACTGGAACTGACAGGTGGCCGGATCGGCGCTGACGATCACCGGAGCGTTGATTTGCGCCGCTTCCAGCGCCGGATTGGCGTAGTGGGTCAGCCAGCCGAAGATCGGAAAATAAGTCACCGCCGCCAGGAAGCAGCCGCCGAGGATGATTGGCAGGCGGCCGATCCGGTCCGACAGCGAGCCGAAGAAAATGAAGAATGGCGACGCCAGCAGCAGCGCTGCGGCCACCAGGATGTTGGCGGTGGACAGGTCGACCTTCAGCGTCTGGGTCATGAAGAACAGCGAATAGAACTGGCCGGTGTACCAGACCACCGCCTGGCCGGCCACCAGCACCAGCGCCAGCAGCACCACCTTCAGGTTGGGCCAGCGGGCGAAGGATTCGGACAGCGGCGCCTTCGAGGTGCGGCCTTCCGATTTCATCTTGACGAAGGCCGGCGATTCGTTCATCGACAGGCGAATCCACACCGACACCACCAGCAGCGCCACCGAAATCAGGAACGGCACGCGCCAGCCCCATTCGGCGAAGGCTTCCTCGCCGATCGCGGTGCGGGTGCCGAGAATCACCATCAGCGACAGGAACAGGCCGAGCGTGGCGGTGGTCTGGATCCAGGCGGTGAAGGCGCCGCGCTGCCTGTTCGGCGCGTGCTCGGCGACGTAGGTGGCGGCGCCGCCGTATTCCCCGCCCAGCGCCAGTCCCTGCAGGATGCGCAGCGTCAGCAGCACCAGCGGCGCCGCCAGCCCGATCGATGCGTAGTTCGGCAGCAGACCGACGGCGAAGGTGGAAACGCCCATGATGACGATGGTGACAAGGAAGGTGTACTTGCGGCCGATCATGTCGCCGAGACGGCCGAACACCAGCGCGCCGAACGGCCGCACGATGAAGCCGGCGGCGAACGCCAGCAGCGCGAAGATGAAGCCGGTGGTCGGATCGGCACCGGAAAAGAACTGCTTGGCGATGATGCCGGCCAGCGAGCCGTACAGATAGAAGTCGTACCATTCGAACACGGTACCGAGCGATGACGCGAAAATGACCTTGCGCTCTTCCGCGCCGATGCGCCGGCCAGCCGCTTGCTGTGCTGTTGCCATCCATGTCTCCTTGTCAGGTGTAAGGAAGGTGCCGGCCGTTCTGCGCGGCGCGTGCATCCGCTGCAGTGTGCTGGCGAAAACTTACGCGATGCTTGCGGAAAACTTACAGAAACTTACGCTGAAACGTTCCGCTGGCGGGACGCAAGCGGCAGCGGAACGGGCGTCGCAAGCGACGAAAAGCCACCGCTCGCGGCGGCGCATCATTTTTACGAACGATCGTACTAAATTGTGCTATTCTCGACGCTGAATTTTTCCGGCCCGGCCGCGAAGGGAACGCCAACCGGCAGCCCGGCAGACCTACCCTGACATTCCATCATTCATCGAGGAGATTCAAATGACCGACGCCGTCATCGTATCCACCGCCCGCACCGGCCTGGCCAAGTCCTGGAAGGGCGCCTTCAACATGACGCACGGCGCCACCCTGGGCGGCCACGTCCTGAAGGCGGCGATCGAGCGCGCCAGGCTGGAACCGGGCGAAATCGAGGACGTCATCATCGGCTGCGCCAATCCGGAAGGCGCGACCGGCGGCAACATCGCCCGCCAGATCGCCATCCGTGGCGGCTGCCCGGTGTCCACCAGCGGCATGACCATCAACCGTTTCTGCTCGTCCGGCCTGCAGACCATCGCCGTCGCGGCCCAGCGCGTGCTGGCTGGCGAAGGCGACATTTTCGCCGCCGGCGGTGTCGAATCGATTTCCTGCGTGCAGCAGGAAATGAACAGCCACATGCTGCGTGAAGTCTGGCTGACCCAGAACAAGCCGGAAATCTACTGGCCGATGCTGCAGACCGCCGAAAACGTCGCCAAGCGCTACAACATCGGCAAGGACCGCCAGGACGAATATGGCGTGCAGAGCCAGATGCGCGCCTCCGCCGCGCTGGCGGCCGGCAAGTTCGACGCCGAAATCGTGCCGATGACCACCGTGATGGGCGTCGCCGACAAGGCCACCGGCATGCTGACCACCCGCGAAGTGACGATTTCCGCCGACGAAGGCATCCGCGCCGACACCACGCTGGAAGGCGTCTCGAAGATCCGCACCGCGGTGCCGGGCGGCGTCATCACCGCCGGCAATGCCAGCCAGTTCTCGGACGGCGCCTCGGTGGCCGTGGTGATGAGCGACAAGGTCGCGGCCGCCAAGGGCCTGCAGCCGCTCGGCATCTTCCGCGGCTTCGCGGTGGCCGGCTGCGAACCGGATGAAATGGGCATCGGCCCGGTGTTCGCGGTGCCCAAGCTGCTGAAGAAGGCCGGCCTGAAGGTCGAGGACATCGGCCTGTGGGAACTGAACGAAGCGTTCGCGGTGCAGGTGCTGTACTGCGCCGACACCCTCGGCATCCCGATGGATCGCCTGAACGTCAACGGCGGCGCGATCGCGGTCGGCCATCCATACGGCGTTTCCGGCGCCCGCCTGACCGGCCATGCGCTGATCGAAGGCAAGCGCCGTGGCGTCAAGTACGTGGTGGTGACCATGTGCATCGGCGGCGGCCAGGGTGCCGCCGGCCTGTTCGAAGTGGTGTAAGGGCGCCGGGCGCCCGGCCCGTCGGGGCTTGCCGCCGCCAGTCAGGCGGTGGCGGCCCGGGCGGGCTGAACCATTTTTTCCGCGTCAGGTCGGTTCCTGCCGGCGTGACGAAACATTCAAATGGGGGAGTATGCTCAAACTTCGCAGGCGTGGCCTGCGGGGCAGGCTGCCAGCCTTGGGAGTATATGATCCGTCTATCCCGCCGGCGTGACGCCGGCCGTTTTCTGGAGTGCCGCTCCGATGTCTTCGCTGATTCTTTCCCGCCGCGACCTCGACTTCCTGCTGTACGAATGGCTGCAGGTGGAAAACCTGAACCGCCGCCCGCGCTACGCCGAGCACAGCCGTGAAACCTTCGACGCCGCGCTCGACCTGTGCGAGCAGATCGCCACCGACCTGTTCGCGCCGCACAACAAGAAGAACGATCAGCAGGAGCCGCACTTCGACGGCGAAAAGGTCGACATGATCCCCGAGGTCGGCGTCGCCCTGAAGGCGTTCTGCGAAGCCGGGCTGATGGCCGCCGGCCAGGATTTCGAGCGCGGCGGCATGCAGTTGCCGTGCGTGGTGGAAAAGGCCGGTTTCGCCTATTTCAAGGGTGCCAACGTCGGTACCTCGTCGTATCCGTTCCTGACCATCGGCAACGCCAACACGCTGCTGAAATGCGGCACGCCGGAACAGATCGAAACCTTCGTCAAGCCGATGCTGGAAGGGCGCTTCTTCGGCACCATGTGCCTGTCGGAGCCGCAGGCCGGCTCGTCGCTGTCGGACATCACCACCCGTGCCGAGCCGCAGCCGGACGGCACCTACCGCCTGACCGGCAACAAGATGTGGATTTCGGCCGGCGAGCACGAATTGTCGGAAAACATCGTGCATCTGGTGCTGGCCAAGGTGCCGGACGAAAACGGCAAGCTGATTCCCGGCGTCAAGGGCATTTCGCTGTTCATCGTGCCGAAGAAGCTGGTCAATGCCGACGGCAGCATCGGTGAGCGCAACGACGTCGTGCTGGCCGGGCTGAATCACAAGATGGGCTATCGCGGCACCACCAACTGCCTGCTGAATTTCGGCGAAGGCAAGTTCAAGCCGCAGGGCAAGGCCGGCGCGATCGGCTATCTGGTCGGCGAGGTGCACAAGGGCCTGGCCAACATGTTCCACATGATGAACGAGGCGCGCATCGGCGTCGGCCTCGGCGCGGTGACGCTCGGCTACACCGGCTATCTGCACGCGCTCGACTATGCGCGCAACCGTCCGCAGGGCCGTCATCCGCAAGCCAAGGACCCGGCCCAGCCGCAGATTCCGATCGTCCAGCACACCGACGTCAAGCGCATGCTGCTGGCGCAGAAAGCCTATGTCGAAGGCGGCCTGGCGCTGACGCTGTACTGCGCGCGGCTGGTCGATGAGGAACGCAGCCCGGAAGATGCGGCGGCCAGCGCCCGCGCCAGCCTGCTGCTGGACATCCTGACGCCGATCGCCAAGTCGTGGCCGTCGCAGTGGTGCCTGGAAGCCAACAATCTGGCGATCCAGGTGCATGGCGGCTATGGCTACACGCGCGAATACAACGTCGAACAGTTCTATCGCGACAACCGGCTGAACCCGATCCACGAAGGCACGCACGGCATCCAGGGGCTGGACCTGCTGGGCCGCAAGGTCTCGATGCGTGATGGCGCCGCGTTCAAGGCGCTGACCGTCGAGATGCAGAAAACCATCGATGCCGCCCGGCAGCAGCCGGCCACCGCCGACTACGCGGCGGCACTGGCGGCGGCGCTGGCGCGCGTGGACGAAGTCACGCGCACGCTGTACGGCGCCGGCGACATGAACAAGACGCTGGCCAACGCCTCGCTGTACCTGGAAGCGTTCGGCCACATGGTGGTGGCGTGGATCTGGCTGCAGCAGGCGCTGCTGGCAGTTGCCGCCGAAGGCGGCGCCGATGCCGATTTCTATCGCGGCAAGCTGCAGGCCTGCCGTTATTTCTTCCACTGGGAACTGCCGAAGATCGGCCAGCAGCTGGATCTGCTGGCCAGTATCGACACCACCACGCTGGACATGCAGGACGCCTGGTTCTGAGGCATTGACGGAAGCCGGGACATGATCCGCCACATCGTCATGTGGAAGCTGAAGGAGCAGGCCGAGGGCGCCAGCCGTGCCGCCAACGCCGCGCGCATGAAGGCACTGCTGGACGACTGCGCCGGCCTGGTGCCAGGCATGGGCCGCTTCGAGGTGGCGCTGGCCGCGCCCGGCATGGAATGCAGCTACGACGTGGTGCTGTATTCCGAGTTCGACACACGCGCCGCGCTCGACGCCTATCAGCAGCATCCGCAGCATCAGGCGTTGAAGCCGTTCTTCGGCGCGGTGCGCGAAGGCCGCCAGTGTATGGATTACGAACTCTGACACTTGCCGCCGCCGCATCCGGCGGCGGTTTTTTTCCGGTTTTCCACTCCATTTCACACTTTCCCGGCGGGCGTCGTCAATTCCCTGTTCTTAAGATGGATTAAGGGCGCCAGCGGCGATCATCGGCTACACTGCGACCGCGCCATGCTGGCCGCCGCCGGCAGGCGAATTGCCTGAATCGCATGAACTTCCATTCCCTTCTTTTCCCCGTTGGTGGCGGCGCCGGCCGTGGCTAGCGCCGGACTCAACCTGCTGCCGATCGCCCTGATCGGCCTGCTGGGCGGCGTCCATTGCGTCGGCATGTGCGGCGGCATCGTCGGCGCGCTGTCGGTCGCCGCGCAGCCGGCGCGCAAGGCGTTCCCGCTGCCGGTAGTCAGCCAGCCGCGCGCCTTCGACGGCGCCGCCAGAGTTCTGGCCTACAACCTGGGCCGGATCGCCAGCTATACGATGGCCGGCGCTATCGCCGGCGGCGCCGGCCAGGGCGTGGCGACGCTGACGCGGATCGCCGCGCTGCAGACCGCCGGCTATTGGCTGGCCAACCTGATGCTGGTGGCGCTCGGCCTGTACCTGATGAATGCCTGGCGCGGCGTGGCATGGCTGGAGACGTTCGGCCAGGCGCTGTGGCGCCGCATCCAGCCGCTGACCCGGCGCTTCGTGCCGATGGATACGCCGCTCAAGGCGCTGGCATTGGGCGGACTGTGGGGCTGGCTGCCGTGCGGCATGGTCTACAGCGTGCTGCTGACTGCCTTGATGACCGGTTCGGCACTGTCCGGGGCGCTGGTGATGCTGGCCTTCGGCATCGGCACGCTGCCCAACTTGCTGGCGCTGGGGCTGGCCGGTACCCGGTTGCGGGACTGGAGCCGGCGCCGCGGCGTGCGCGTCGCCGCCGGCCTGCTGGTGCTGGCGTTCGGCGTGCTCGGTCTGTTACGGATCGGCAACGGACTGTCGTTCGGCTGGCTGGATGCGATCTGCATCACGCCGGCGGGAGGCGGGCATTGAGTGCGGTGATGGACGAAACGGCGAACGTCGCGGAGGGCTGCTTTCACTGCGGTTTGCCGCTGCCGCACCAGGCGGGGTGGTCGGTGGTGATCGACGGCGTCGCGCGGCCGATGTGCTGCCCCGGCTGTGCCGCGGTGGCGCAGGCGATCGTCGATACCAGCGGCGCCGAGTACTACCGCAGCCGCAGCGCTTTTGCCCCGACCGCGAGCGCCGCCGAGGTGCCGCCGGAACTGCGCCTGTACGACAACCCGGAAGCCGCGGCCGCGTTCGACGCCGGTGACGACGCCTGCGAGGCGACGCTGTCGGTCGATGGCATCCGCTGCGCCGCCTGTGTCTGGCTGATCGAGCGGCGCCTGCTGCAACTGGACGGGGTCGCCAGCGCGCACCTGAACGTCGCCACCGAGCGGCTGCAGGTGCGCTGGCGGCGCGATGCCTGCAAGCCCAGCGACATCCTCGGCGCACTGCACGAAATCGGCTATGCCGCCTATCCCTACGACCCGGTGCGGCATGGCGAGCAACTGCGGCTGGCCGCCCGCAAGCTCGGCCGCCAGGTGTTCGTCGCCGGCCTGTCGATGATGCAGGTGATGATGTACGCGGTGCCGGCCTACATGGCCACCGACGGCGCGATGGAGCCCGAATGGGAAGCGCTGATGCGCTGGGCCAGCCTGCTGCTGACGCTGCCGGCGGTGCTGTATTCGGCGCAGCCGTTCTTCGCCGGCGCCTGGCGCGACCTGCGCCGGCGCATGCTCGGCATGGACGTGCCGGTCGCGCTCGGCATCGGCGCCGCCTTCGCCGGCAGCGTGGTCGCCACCTGGCGCGGCCACGGCGAGGTCTATTACGACTCGGTGACGATGTTCATCTTCCTGCTGCTGTGCAGCCGTTATCTGGAGATGCTGGCGCGGCGCAAGGCGGCGTCGGCACTGGAGCGGCTGCAGCATGCGCTGCCGGCGTCGGCGTCGCTGCTGGAGAATTTTCCCGAACGGCGCGATGCGCGCATCGTGCCGGTGGCGCAACTGCGCGCCGGCGACACCATTCTGGTCAAGCCGGGCGAGGCGATCGCCGCCGACGGCGTCATCGTCGAGGGCGCCACCAGCATCGACGCCTCGCTGCTGACCGGCGAGAGCCGGCCGCAGCCGAAGCAGGCCGGCGACAGCCTGCCGGGCGGCGCGATCAATGCCGGTCAGGCGGTGGTCGTGCGGGTCACGCAGGCGGCGCGCGACAGCACGCTGGCGGCGCTGGTCAAGCTGGTCGAGCGCGCCGGCCAGGCCAAACCGCAACTGGCGTTGTGGGCCGACCGCGTCGCCGCCTGGTTCGTGACCGCGCTGCTGTTGTTCGCGCTGCTGGTGTTCGGCGTCTGGCAATGGCTGGATGCCGAGCGCGCCTGGCCGATCGCCATCGCCGTGCTGGTGGTGTCGTGTCCGTGCGCGCTGTCACTGGCGACGCCGTCGGCGCTGGCCGCCGCCACCGACCGCCTGGTGCGCCAGGGCGTGCTGGTGGTGCAGCCGCACGTGCTGGAAACCCTGTACCGCGCCACCCACATCGTGTTCGACAAGACCGGCACGCTGACGGTCGGCAAACCGGCGCTGCGTCAGGTGGAGATTCTCGGTGGCGCCGACCGGGATCGCTGCCTGGCGCTGGCGGCGGCGCTGGAAGCGTCGAGCGCGCATCCGCTGGCGCAGGCATTCGCCGTCGCCGCGCCGCCGACGCTGCCGGTGGCGACCGGAATCGTCCAGCACGGCGGCCAGGGGCTGGAAGGGGAAATCGACGGTGTGCGCTACCGGCTCGGTAATCCGGCCTTCGTCGGGCAACTGGCCGGCGGTGTCGCGCCGACGGCGGCGGACGACGGCGCCACCACGATCTGCCTGGGCGATGCCGGCGGCTGGCTGGCGCGCTTCGAGCTGGCCGACACGCTACGGCCCGACGCGCAGGAGGTGGTCCGGCGCTTTCAGGCTGCCGGCAAGGAAGTGGTGCTGCTGTCCGGCGACGGCCAGCGCGCGACCGGGAGGGTGGCGGCCGAGCTGGGCATCGCCGGCGCGTTCGGCGACCGGTTGCCGGAGCAGAAGCTGGCCTATGTGCAGCAATTGCAGCAGGGCGGGGCGGTGGTGGCGATGGTCGGCGACGGCATCAACGACGCCGCGGTGCTGCGCGCCGCCGATGTGTCGTTCGCGATGGGCGGCGGCGCTGCGCTGGCGCAGGCGCAGGCCGACACCGTGCTGCTGTCCGGCCGGCTGGCGCTGGTGTGGGAAACCGCGCGCACGGCGGCACGGACGATGGCGGTGGTGCGTCAGAACCTCGGCTGGGCCACCGTCTATAACCTCGTGGCGATTCCGGCGGCGGCACTGGGGCTGCTGAATCCGTGGCTGGCGGCGGTCGGCATGTCGCTCAGTTCGGCGCTGGTGGCGGCCAATGCGCTGCGCCTGCGGCGGCTGCCGCGCGCCGCGCGCATCTAGGAGAACGCATGGAAGCCCTGTATCTGCTGGTGCCGATCAGCATCGCCGTGGTGTTCGTCGCGATCTGGGTGTTTTTCAAGGCTTCCGATGACGGTCAATTCGACGATCTGGTCGGGCCGGGGCTGCGTTTGCTGCAGGATGACGACGCGCCGCCGCCGGCCGATACCGGGGTGGAAAATAAACCACGCTCCGAGTAAGGTTTTGTCTGGACCATGGTGTTGCACCGCATTAAAATTATATTGATTCAGATCAAAGATTTTCGGGTCGCGACTAAATAACCTTACTGCCGTCATGGCATATCTTGGGGAGCTTCTGTGAACAGCGCAGAAAACTACAACTATCGGGTCGTCAAGCAGTTCACGATCGCCACCGTGGTCTGGGGCGTGGTGGGCATGCTGGTTGGCGTATTCATTGCCGCGCAGCTGGCGTGGCCGGCACTGAATTTCGACATTCCCTGGCTGACCTATGGCCGTCTGCGGCCCTTGCATACCAACGCGGTGATCTTCGCGTTCGGCGGCAGCGCGCTGTTCGCCACATCGTATTACGTTGTGCAGCGCACAAGCCAGGTCCGGCTGTTCTCCGACTGGCTGGCGGCGTTCACGTTCTGGGGCTGGCAGGTCGTCATCGTCGGCGCCGCCATCAGCCTGCCGATGGGCTGGACCCGCGGCAAGGAATACGCCGAACTGGAATGGCCGCTGACGATCCTGATCGCGCTGGTCTGGGTCGCCTACGCGGTGGTGTTCTTCGGCACACTGGTCAAGCGCCGCGTCAAGCACATCTACGTCGCCAACTGGTTTTTCGGCGCCTATATCCTGACCATCGCGGTATTGCACATCGTCAACGGCGCCTCGATGCCGGCGACGCTGACCAAGTCCTACTCCGCCTATACCGGCGTGCAGGATGCGATGGTGCAGTGGTGGTACGGCCACAACGCGGTCGGCTTTTTCCTGACCACCAGCTTCCTCGGCATGATGTACTACTTCGTGCCGAAACAGGTCGAGCGCCCGGTGTATTCGTACCGGCTGTCGATCGTCCATTTCTGGGCGCTGATCTTCACCTACATGTGGGCCGGCCCGCACCATCTGCACTACACCGCGCTGCCGGACTGGACGCAATCGGTCGGCATGGTGTTCTCGCTGATCCTGCTGGCGCCGTCGTGGGGCGGCATGTTCAACGGCATCATGACGATGTCGGGCGCCTGGCACAAGCTGCGTTCCGACCCGATCCTGAAGTTCCTGATCGTCTCGCTGTCGTTCTACGGCATGGCCACTTTCGAAGGCCCGATGATGTCGATCAAGACCGTCAACGCGCTGTCCCACTACACCGACTGGACCATCGGCCACGTGCATGCCGGCGCGCTCGGCTGGGTCGGCTTCATCACGATGGGTTCGATCTACTACCTGATCCCGCGCCTGTTCGGCAAGCCGGAAATGTGGAGCAAGCAGCTGATCGAGGTGCATTTCTGGATCGCCACCGTCGGCATCGTGCTGTACATCGCCGCGATGTGGATCGCCGGCGTGATGCAGGGGCTGATGTGGCGCGCGGTCAATCCGGACGGCACGCTGACCTACACCTTCGTCGAAGCCGTCAAGGCCACCTATCCGTATTACGTGATCCGTTTCACCGGCGGTCTGCTGTTCCTGAGCGGCATGCTGCTGATGGCCTTCAACATGTTCATGACCGCCCGCAACAGCGGCCCGGTGGTGGCGCGCATCCCGGCCGTGGCCGGTGGCGCCCGCGCCTGATTCGAGGAGCAGAGAATGAAATTTACACATGAGTGGATCGAAAAGAATCCCTTTCTGCTGATCGTGCTGGTGGTGCTGGTGGTCAGTGTCGGCGGCCTGGCCGAGATCGTGCCGCTGTTCTTCCAGAAATCGACCACCGAGGCGGTTGCCGGCCTGAAGCCGTACTCGCCGCTGCGGCTGATGGGGCGCGACATCTACGTGCGCGAGGGCTGCTACAACTGCCACTCGCAGATGATCCGGCCGTTCCGTGCCGAAACCGAGCGTTATGGCCACTATTCGGTGGCTGGCGAATTCGTCTACGACCGGCCGTTCCAGTGGGGTTCCAAGCGCACCGGCCCGGATCTGGCGCGCGTCGGCGGCCGCTACAGCGATGAATGGCATCGGGTGCATCTGGACGATCCGCGCGCGGTGGTGCCGGAATCGAACATGCCCGGCTATCCGTGGCTGGCCAAGACCAAACTCGATCCGAAGGAGGTGCAGCCGCGCATGCGGGCGCTGCAGCGGCTCGGCGATCCGTACAGCGACGAGGACATCGCGCAGGCGCCGAAGGAACTGGCCGACAAGACCGAGCAGGACGCGCTGATCGCCTACCTGCAGGGACTCGGCATCCAGATCAAGACCAAGCGCTAGGGGAGGCATGATGGAAGGCCTGTTTTCCGATGCCCGCAGCGTGATCACCGTGGTCAGCCTGCTGACCTTCGTCGGGATCGTCTGCTGGACCTATCTGATGCATCGCGGCAAGGATTTCGACGCCGCAGCCAATCTACCGTTTGCCGACGAGTCGGCGGCCGAGCAAGCACAAGGGAGCCGTGATGTCTGACTTCACCAGTGAATTCTGGAATTTCTATGTGGCGGCGCTGACGCTGGTCGGCATTGCCGCCTGCGCGCTGCTGCTGTGGTCGCAGTCGACCCAGCGCGTCAAGGTCGGGGAGGGGATGCCAAGCGACGGCACCACCGGCCACGTCTGGGACGAAAACCTGACCGAGCTGAACAACCCGCTGCCGCGCTGGTGGATGTGGCTGTTCTACCTCACCATCATCTTCGGCGTCGCGTATCTGGTGCTGTATCCGGGGCTGGGCAGCTACGCCGGCAAGCTTGGCTGGAAATCCACCGGCGCCTACGAGGCCGAACTGGCCAAGGCCGATGCCGAGTACGGTCCGCTGTTCGCCGGCTATCTGGGCAAGGACATCAAGGCGGTGGCGGCCGATCCGCAGGCGCGCGCGGTCGGCGAGCGGCTGTTCCTGACCTATTGCGCGCAGTGCCACGGCTCCGATGCGCGCGGCAGCAAGGGTTTCCCGAACCTGACCGACAAGGACTGGCTGCACGGCGGCACCCCGGAAGCGATCAAGACCACCATCATGGAAGGCCGGCATGGCGTGATGCCGTCGATGGAAGCGGCGATCGGCGGCGCCCAGGACACCGAGAACGTCGCCCATTACGTGCTGAGCCTGTCCGGTTCCACCCATGATCCGATCAAGGCGGCATTCGGCAAGCCCAAGTTCGCCGCCTGCGCCGCCTGCCACGGCGCCGACGGCAAGGGCAACCAGGCGATCGGCGCGCCGAACCTGACCGACAAGACCTGGCTGTACGGCGGCAGCGCCGCCACCATCATGGAAACCATCCGCAAGGGCCGCGACAACACCATGCCGCCGTTCAAGGATTTCCTCGGCGAAGCCAAGGTGCAGGTACTGGCGGCCTACGTCTGGGGGCTGTCGAACCGTCCCGGCGACGAGGACAAGTAGCGCGACGCAACGCACCACGGTCGGGGCGAACGGCAATGCCGCTCGCCCCATTTTCCGTTAACCTTCATCGTAGATGGCGGGAGTATGCTGCGAAAAACGCCATCTGACGCCCGCTATTGGCATGCCATGCGGGGAGTATGTGGAGCAATCGAAACCATGCGACAGGCCCGGACGCAGCCGGGCCGGCAGCAGCAGGAGCATGCACGGCAATGAGCAAGGGCGAGCCGGAAGTCAAGGTCATCAAGATGTACGCCAAGCGCGAGGAAATCTATCCGCGCGAGGCGCGCGGCTGGTACGCCAACTGGCGCTGGGTATTCGTCTGGCTGACGCAGCTGGTGTACTACGGCTTGCCGTGGCTGAGCTGGAACGACCGCCAGGCCGTGCTGTTCGACCTGGCAGCGCGCAAGTTCTACCTGTTCGGCATCGTGCTGTGGCCGCAGGACTTCATCTACCTCGCGGTGCTGCTGATCATCTGCGCCTATGGACTATTCCTGTTTACCGCAGTGCTCGGGCGCGTCTGGTGCGGCTTTTCCTGTCCGCAGACGGTGTATACCGAAATCTTCATGTGGATCGAGCGCAAGATCGAGGGCGACCGCAGCGCCCGCATGCGCCTCGACAAGCAGCCGTGGAACGCCAACAAGATCGCCCGCAAGGGCGGCAAGCACGCCGCCTGGATCGTGGTGTCGCTGTGGACCGGCTTCACCTTCGTCGCCTATTTCACGCCGGTCAGGACGCTGATGGCGCAGACGCTGGCGGCATCGCTCGGGCCGTGGCAGCTGTTCTGGATCCTGTTCTACGGTTTCGCTACCTACGGCAACGCCGGCTGGATGCGCGAACAGGTGTGCAAATACATGTGCCCGTATGCGCGCTTTCAGAGCTCGATGTTCGACAAGGACACGCTGATCATTTCCTATGACGCCAAGCGCGGCGAACCGCGCGGCGCCCGCAAGAAGGCCGAGCAGGCGCAGACCCGGCTGGGCGACTGCATCGACTGCTCGCTGTGCGTGCAGGTATGCCCGACCGGCATCGATATCCGCAACGGTCTGCAATACGAATGCATCAGCTGCGCCGCCTGCATCGACGCCTGCGATTCGGTGATGGACCGGGTCGGCCTGCCGCGCGGGCTGATCCGCTATTCGACCGAAAACGGCCTGAAGAACCAGATGAGCCGCTCGCAGATCTGGCGGCGCATGCTGCGTCCGCGCGTGCTGATCTACAGCGCGGTGCTGACGCTGATCGCCGGCACCTTCTTCGGCACGCTGCTGACGCGCACGCCGCTGAAGCTGGACGTGATCCGCGACCGTGGCGCGCTCGGCCGCGAAGTCGAGGACGGCATGATCGAAAACGTCTACCGGCTGCAGGTGATGAACACCGACGAAGCGCCGCACCGCTACCGGATTTCCGTCACCGGCATCGACAGCATCAAGCTGGCGACCGCCACCGAAGTCGAGGTCGATGCGACCGCCTCGCGCGGATTGCCGGTGCGGGTGCGCACCGCGCCGGGTGCCGGCAAGCCGGGTTCCAACAAGATCCAGTTCGAACTGCAATCGCTCGACGACGAACGCATACGGGTCACGGAAAAAGCGGTGTTCTTCGTGCCGCGCAACTAGGAAACACATCATGCAAAACAAAGCTCCCGCCCGCCCGTGGTATGCGCACCGCTGGCCGTGGCTGCTGATGCTGGGGCCGGCGGTGGTGGTGGCGGCCGGCGTGGTCACCATGTGGCTGGCCTTTGCCCACCAGGACGCGCTGGTGGTGGACGACTACTACAAGGAAGGCCGGGCGATCAACAAGGATTTGCGGCGCGACGCCGAGGCGGCGCGCTTGAAGATGGCGCTGCGCCTGAACTACAATGCAGCGGAAGGCAGGCTGGCCGGCATGCTGGAATCTCCGGCCGGCGCCGGCACGCAGGAGTTGGACCTGCGGCTGATCCATCCGACCCTGCCGCAGGACGACATCGACCTGAAGCTGCATGTCGATGACGCCGGCCGCTTCGATGTGGCGCTGCCGCTGCTGCCGATCGGACACTGGCGGGTCCAGGCCGAGGATCAGCAGCAGAACTGGCGCCTGACCGGCGTCTGGGCCTGGCCGCAGCAAAGACAGATCGAATTGAAGGCTGACGCAGACGCAGCCGGATGACCGAACCAGGAATCAGGAGACAGGCAGATGCTGCAAAAAACAATGATGGTGTTGTGGCCTTCGTTTTTGGCTGCCATCGTCGCCGAGGGGGCGTTTTTTTCGCTGTTCGGCCCGCACGACCTGCCGCTGCCTTATGAGGGTTTCGAACTGACCGATCCTGCCATCTACACCATCGGTTTCTTCTGCTTCTGGATGCTGACGACGCTGGCCAGCCTGTTGACCTGGTATCTGGCGACGCCGCCACGCAGCTAGCCACCTTTCCCTTTTCCCTTTCCGAACGGTACGCGCAGCCGCCGCGCGGCGCCGGCGCGTGTCCTGCGTGCGCGTTCCGAACGTCCTTTCCCGCGCTGCCAGTTCCGCCATGCGAGCCGATTTCAGGTAATCCACAAATTTACGAACGATCGTTTTAAAATAAGCCGCTGACACAATCACGACACCCATTCCACCCAGACAGATAGGAGACCGTATGCGCAATCCCCAACAACTTTTCGACCTGACCGGCAAGACCGCCCTGGTGACCGGCGGCTCGCGCGGGCTCGGCCTGCAGATCGCCGAAGCGCTCGGCGAGCAGGGCGCCAAAATCGTGCTGTCCTCGCGCAAGCAGGCTGACCTCGACGAAGCGGTCGCGCACCTGAAGTCGCGCGGCGTCGAAGCCTCGGCGATCGCCGCCGACCTGTCGCAGGAAGCGGCGGTGGCGCCGCTGGTGGCGGAAGCGATGAAGCGCCTCGGCCACATCGACATCCTGGTCAACAATGCCGGCGCCACCTGGGGCGCGCCGGCCGAAGAGCACCCGCTGGAAGCCTGGGACAAGGTGATGAACCTGAACATCCGCAGCATCTTCCTGCTGTCGCAGGCGGTTGCCAAAGCCTCGATGATCCCGCGCAAGTACGGCCGCATCGTCAACGTCGCCTCGATCGCCGGGCTGTCCGGCAACCCGAAGGAAATGCGCACCATCGCCTACAACACCTCGAAGGGCGCGGTGATCAACTTCACCCGCGCGCTGGCCGGTGAATGGGGCCAGTACAACATCACCGTCAACGCCATCGCGCCGGGCTTCTTCCCGTCCAAGATGACCAAGGGCCTGCTGGAAAAGCTCGGCAAGGATGAAATGGCCCAGCACGCGCCGCTGCAGCGGCTCGGCGACGACGAAGACCTGAAGGGCATCGCCGTGCTGTTTGCCTCCGACGCCAGCAAGCACATCACCGGCCAGATCATGCCGGTCGACGGCGGCGTCTCGGCAGTCTGATGCCGGCGCCGGAAGCGCAAGCCGGACGCCGGTTTCCCAACGAAGTGCCGTTCCTGAGTGACCTCGGCGTCGTGTTTCTCGGCGCCGCCGACGGTCGCGCCGAAGTCATGCTCGACCTGCTGCCGCGCCACATGAACAGCTGGCAGGTGGCGCACGGCGGCGTCAGCATGACGCTGCTGGACGTCGTGATGGCGATGGCCGGCCGTTCGCTCGATCGGGATGCGCGCGGCGGCGTCACCATCAACATGAACACCAGCTTCCTGCAGCCGGCCGGCGTGGTCGGCGAGCGGGTGATCGCGCGCGGCCATGCGTTTCACCGCAGCACCACGATGTGCTTTTGCGAAGGTGAAATCTGGAACGGCGACAAGCTGGTGGCCAGGGCGAGCGGAACTTTCAAGTTCCTGAAACGACTCGAAGTCTCGAAGAAGCTGAAATGACCTTCCGGCCGCAGGCAGCTTGCCGCGGCCGTCCCAACCGAAATGGATACGCAATGACGACCTATCAACGACTGGTGCTGGCCAGCCGCCCGCAGGGCGAAGTCCAGCCATCCAACTTCCGCCTGGAAACCGTGCCGGTGCCGGAACTGGCCGACGGCCAGGTGCTGGTGCGCAATCATTACCTGTCGCTCGATCCGTACATGCGCATGCGCATGGAGGACGCCAAGAGCTACGCGGCGCCGCAGCCGATCGGCGAAACCATGATCGGCGGCACGGTGGGGGAAATCGTCGCCACCAAAAATCCGAAGTTCGCGGTCGGCGACAAGGTGCTCGGCATGTTCGGCTGGTCGGAAATGGGCGTGTCCGACGGCGAACTGCTGAAGAAAGTTGATCCCACCCACATTCCACTGTCGGCCTATCTCGGCCCGGTCGGCATGCCCGGCATGACCGGCTGGTACGGCCTGACCCAGATCATGCAGCCGAAGGCCGGCGACACCATCGTGGTCTCCGCCGCCAGCGGCGCGGTCGGCAGCGTGGTCGGGCAACTGGCCAAGCAGCGCGGCTGCCGCGCGGTCGGCATCGCCGGCGGCCCGGAAAAATGCGCCTACGTGGTCAATGAACTGGGCTTCGACGCCTGCGTCGATTACAAGGCCGGCCGGCTGGAGCAGGATCTGCAGGCGGCCACGCCGAACGGCGTCGATGCGGTGTTCGAAAACGTCGGCGGCCGCGTGTTCGACGCCACGCTGGCGCGCATGAACCCGTTCGGCCGCATCGCGCTGTGCGGCATGATCGCCGGTTACGACGGCGAGCCGGCGCCGATCAACAACACCCGCGTGCTGCTGTCGATGCGGCTGACGATGCGCGGCTTCATCATTTCCGAGCACATGGAACTGTGGCCGCAGGGTCTGCAGGAACTGGGCGCGGCGGTGGCCTCCGGCAAGCTGAAATTCCGCGAAACGGTGGCGGACGGCCTGGCGGCGGCACCGGAAGCCTTCATCGGCATGTTGAAGGGCCGCAATTTCGGCAAGCAGCTGGTCAAGCTGATCTAGTCCGGAGCCTTCCATGCCGGAACTGATCTTTCATCATTATCCGAATTCGCCGTTTTCGGAAAAAATCCGTCTGATATTCGGATTCAAGAAGCTGGCATGGAAGTCGGTGATGATCCCGTCCATCATGCCGAAGCCGGAGCTGACCGCGCTGACCGGCGGCTATCGCCGCACGCCGGTGCTGCAGATCGGTGCCGACATCTATTGCGACACCGCGCTGATCGCCGACGTGCTGGAAAGCCTGGCGCCGGCTCCGACGCTGTATCCGCAAGCGGTGGCCGGCCTGGCGCGCACGCTGGCGCAATGGGCCGATGCCACGCTGTTCTGGACCGTGGTTGCGTATGTCTTCCAGCCGGCGGGCATAGCCGACGTGCTTGGTCCGCTGCCACCGGAGCAGATGAAGGCCTTTGCCGCCGACCGTGCCGCGATGCGTGGCAATGCGCCGCGCATGCCGGTGGCGGAAGCGGCCGGCGCGCTGGCCGAATACCTGCGCCGGCTGGAAAACATGCTGGCCGACGATCAGTCCTGTCTGCTCGGTTCACAGCCGTGCATCGCCGATTTTTCGGTGTACCACTGCATCTGGTTCCTGCAATTGGCGCCGGCGCTGGCCGGCATTCTGGACGCCACGCCGAAGCTGCGGGCCTGGAGTGCGCGCATGGCCGCGATCGGACATCACCAGTCCGAAAAAATCAGTGCCGCGCAGGCGCTCGAAACCGCGCGCAGCAGTACCCTGTCCACGACCGCGCCACAGCCATTCGTCGATACGCATGGGGTGGCGCCGGGCCAGCGCGTCACCGTCACGCCGACCGATTACGCGCTCGATCCGGTCGAAGGCGAGTTGCTGGTTTGCAGCCACAATGAATTTGCTATCCGCCGGACCGATCCGCTGGCGGGGACCGTACTGGTGCATTTCCCGCGGATCGGTTTTCAACTGAAAAAACTCCAGGAGACAACATGAAGGATTTCCAAGGCAAGGTCGCCGTCATCACCGGTGGCGGCAGCGGCTTCGGCCACGAATTCGCCAGGATCGGCGCCTCGCTCGGCATGAAGCTGGTGCTGGCCGACGTTCAGCAGGATGCGCTGGACCGCGTCAAGGCAGAACTGGAAGCGCAGGGCGCCGAGGTGCTGGCGCAGCGCTGCGACGTGCGCCATGCCGCCGAAGTGCAGGCGCTGGCGGATGCGACGATGGCACGCTTCGGCGCCGTCCATCTGGTATTCAACAATGCCGGTGTCGGTTCCGGCGGCCTGATCTGGGAAAGCAGCCAGGCCGACTGGGAATGGGTGCTCGGCGTCAACCTGTGGGGCGTGGTGCATGGCGTGCGCATCTTCACGCCGCTGATGCTGGAATGCGCGAAGAAGGACCCGGCCTACCAGGGCCACATCGTCAACACCGCCTCGATGGCCGGCATGCTGAACGCGCCGACGATGGGCGTCTACAACGTCTCCAAGCACGCGGTGGTGGCCTTGTCGGAAACGCTGTATCAGGATTTGCAGCTGGTCGAAGCGCCGATCGGCGCCTCGGTGCTGTGCCCGTATTTCGTGCCGACCGGCATTTCGCAGTCGCAGCGCAACCGTCCCAGCGACGTGCAGAACACCAGCGCGCCGACCGCCAGCCAGGTGGCCGCGCAGGCGATGTCGAACAAGGCGGTGTCGTCCGGCAAGGTCAGCGCCCAGCAGGTCGCCGAATGGACCTTCGAGGCGATCCGCAAGCAGCAGTTCTACATCTTTTCGCACCCCGGCGCGCTCGGCAACGTGCAGACGCGGATGGAAGACATCGTCCTGCAGCGCAACCCGAGCGATCCCTACGCGGCGGCGCCGCAGGTGCGCGAAATGCTGCGCGCCAAGCTGAAGGGCTGAGGCGCGTTTGCCTCGCACCGGGAGCCGATGATGAGCACCACCGCAATCCGCGAAGGACAATTCGCCCAGCTGGACAACGGCACGCGCCTGCACTACGCCAGCGCCGGCGAGCCGGGACGGCCGCTGCTGCTGTTCGTGCACGGCTTCCCGGAGTTCTGGTACGAATGGCAGGCGCAGCTGGCCGAGTTCGGCGCCGACCATTTCGCCGTCGCGCCCGACCTGCGCGGCTTCAACCTGTCCGACATGCCGGACGATCCGGCCGCCTACAAGGCGCGCCACATCGTCGATGATCTGCGGCTGCTGGCTGCGCACCTCGGCTACCGGCGCTTCATCCTGGTGGCGCACGACTGGGGTGGGGCGATCGCCTGGAATCTGGCGATCGCGCTGCCGCAACTGCTGCGCCAGCTGGTCATCGTCAATTCGCCGCACCCGTATCTGTTCACGCGGGCGCTGGTCAATGATCCGCGCCAGCAGGCCGCCAGCGAATACATGAACTGGCTGCGCGCCGAAGGTTCCGAGGCAGCGCTGGCCAAGGACAGTTTCGCCCGCATGGAAGGTCTGTTTTCCGGCATGGGGCAGTCGTCGGCAGACTGGTTCACGCCCGAGGTGCGGGCGCGCTACCACGCCTGCTGGTCGCGCGGCCTGCGCGGCGGCGTCAATTACTACCGCGCCTCGCCGCTGCATCCGCCGGCCCCCGGCCATGCCGGACCGCTGAAGCTGGACCTGAAGCCGGAAGATTTCCGCGTCACCGTGCCGACCCGGGTGATCTGGGGCGAGCGCGACATCGCGCTGCCGGCCAGCCTGCTGGACGGGCTGGATCAGGTGGTGCCGGACCTGCGGATCGAACGCATTCCGGAAGGTAGCCACTGGGTGATCCACGAGCAGCCGCAACGTATCAACCAGTTGCTGCGCGGCTTCATCGCCGCCGCCGGCGACTGAAACCATCGACATTTTTTCAGGGAGTCGCGCCAGCATGGCCAGGCAGGATTTTGCTTTCTTTCACCGTTTGCGCGTGCGTTGGGCCGAGGCCGACATGCAGGCGATCGTCTTCAACGGCCATTACCTGACGTATTTCGACGTCGCCTTCACCGAATACTGGCGCGAACTCGGCCTGCCGAACGCGCTGGCACAGGCCAGGGACGGCCGCGAAATGTTCGCCCGCCGCGCCACCATCGACTACATGGCGCCAGCGCGTTTCGACGACGAACTGGACATCGGCGTGCGCTGCGCCGCCTTCGGCCGCTCGTCGGTGCGTTTCGTGCTGGAAATCCATCGCGGCGACGAACACCTGATCAGTGGCGAACTGCTGTACGTGTACGCCGACACCACGATCCGCAAGGGCGTGCCACTGCCGGCCGAATGGCGCCAGCACATCACCACCTTTGAACGGCTGGCGCCGGAAAGCGCATGACGCCCCGGCTGGTGCTGGGCGACTGGCGCCAGCTGGGCGTCGAAGCGTTCGCGGTGCGCAAGGAGGTGTTCGTGGTGGAGCAGAACATCCCGCTGGAACTGGAGCAGGACGAGATGGACCCGCTCAGCCTGCACGCGGTGGCCTATGACGCCGACGGCGCCGCGCTCGGCAACGGCCGCCTGCTGCCGGATGGTCATATCGGCCGCATGGCGGTACGCCGCACCGCGCGCGGGCAGGGCATCGGCGCTGCGCTGCTGTTGGCGCTGATGGAAGCGGCGCGCCAACGCGGCGATGCCGCCGTGCTGCTGAACGCGCAGATTCAGGTCGAGCCGTTCTACCAGCGTTACGGTTTTACCCGCAGCGGGCCGGAATTTCCCGAGGCCGGCATCCCGCACGTGCCGATGCGCTGTCCCCTGACGGCCTGAGGCGCCGGACGCGGCTGCAGATCGTTCGGCAGCAGCCGCTCGATCAGTTGCGGCGCCTGGCCATCGCACAGCCGCACCATCGTCGAACTGCGCGTGCCATAGCCGGGCGAGACAATGCACACCGGCGACAGCAGCCGTTCCATTTCGATCGTCATGCCGGTGGCCGGCAGCCGGCAATCGTGCGCCTGCGTGGTATCGGTCAGCATGTCGAAATAGGCGTCGTCCGGTGCTCCCTGGCACAGCAGGCTGGCGAACTGCGCCTTGGCGCGCACCACCTTCGGCCACGGCGTATCCAGTCCGGCGTTCGACAGGCCGTAGATGCCGCGCGTCAGCGGCTGGCCGTTGCGCGCGTCCGGCGTCTCGCCGGTTTCGCGGTTGGAATACCACAGCAGCGTGTCGCCGTCGGCCAGCAGCAGGTTGAAGCCGTTGTAGTCGGCGGCGCGCGGCGCCAGGGCGGCGACGTATTCGTGCGGCGACAGCGCGCCGGCCAGGTAATCGGCCACCAGCGCCCCGCGCGAGGGCGCGTCGGCGCGCTTTTCGTTCGGGCCGCGCACGTTGGTGACGGCGGCGAAACGTCCGCTGCGGGTGACGCCCATCCAGCTGCCGCCGCCGCGCAGGTCGCGGCCGGCATAGATGTCGGGATGTTCGTCCCACCAGTCGGCCGCCCGGGTCGGGCGTTCGAGAAATTCATCGCGGTTGGCGGCGGCCACCAGCGGCATGCCGGGCACCACCTGCCAGGCGAAAACGATCAGGCACATGAAATTCGGTCCGGAAAATACCCGGCGCGGCGCTGGCCGCCAGCCGGAGCAGGAACGCCGCCATGCGTCGCCACGCGGGGCGGCGGGTTATGCTTGCGGTCGGTCCAATGGAACATCAAAAAATTCATATAGGGGGAGTATGCCTTAAAATCGGCCTGTCGCGGGCAGCCAGAGCCCGGCTTCAAAAATACACCCATTAGTATGTGATTATCGGGTGTTTTTCCACGGGATTCAGGCCGGTTCCGGCAACGCATACGGCAGTTCGCCCAGCGTCAGCGGCGCGCCGTCGGCGCTGCCCAGATGCAGGGTGCCGGCATCCAGTGCCGCCAGTTTCAGTTCGACCAGACATTCGCTCGCCGAGCCCAGCGTTTCGGCATTGACGATCTGCCCGCACGGCTGGCCGGGGTCGGCGCTGGAAAACACTTCGTCGCCGGCATGGGCGACAGCGTTGGCGATACTGGCGCGCAGCATGCGCCGCTTCAGCTTGCCGAGGTACTGGCTGCGGGCGACGATTTCCTGACCCGGATAACAACCCTTCCTGAAATTGACGCCGCCGAGCGCCTCGTAATTGATCATCTGCGGCACGAATTTTTCCTGCGTCGGCGCGGTGATCTGCGGGATGCCGGCGACGATCTCGGCCAGCCGCCAGGCGGCTTCGCCGGCCGGGCGCAGTTCCCGCGTCAATTCCGGCCACGCCTGCCGCGCCAGTTCCGGCGTGGCGATCCACTGGTAGCGCGGCACGCCGGCGGCGTCCGCCACCCGGATCAGCGTGCCGCTGGCGCCATGCACCGCGCCATACGGCGCCGCCGGCAGGGTCTCGAACCAGCGGCCCAGCAGCGCGCCGGCACGCGCGCCGGCCAGCCCCAGAATCACCTGCTGTTCGCCGATGTCGGCCAGCTTGACCTTGGCGCGCAGCACGAACATCTGCAGCCGTTTCTGCAGCGGCGCCAGGATCGCGCGCGGCAATTCCAGCACGATGGCGTCGCCACGGTTCCAGATCAGCATGGTCGCCAGCAGGCGTCCCTTCGGCGTGCAGTAGCCGGCCAGACGCGCCTCGCCGGCGCCGAGATGCTCGACGTCGTTGGTCAACTGGTTGTGCAGGAAATGCGCGGCGTCGTCACCGCTGGCGGCGATCAGCCCGAGCCCGGCCAGCGGCGCGACGAAATCATCGGCCGGCAAGCCGGCGCCGTCATCGAAACCCAGTACTTCGCGCGCCGGCGTGGCGTCGAACCTGGCGCCTTGCTGCGCCAGGAATTGCAACCATTGCTCCATGTGGTCCGTCTTGAATAGGAGTAGGGCGGAAAGCGATCCGCCGGTATCATTAGGGGTTGATTATAGTGGCGCCAGAAAAACCCGTTTGAAGGCGCGGCCAAACCACCGGATCGACCTTGCTGAAAAAATTCCTCGCGTATGGCGTGCTGCTGCTGTTGGCATTGGCGGCCGCCGGCACCTACTGGGCACGTACACCGATTCTCCCGGCCAATGCCGTGCCGCTCGAATTCACGATCCAATCCGGCAGCGGCCTGGATGCCAGCGCGCGCCAGATCACCGCGGCCGGCGCGCCGCTGAACCCGACATTGCTGGCGCTGCTGGCGCGCGTGACCGGCAAATCCACCCGCATCAAGGCCGGCAGCTACGAGCTGAAACCAGGCGCGACGCCATTGCAACTGCTGCGCCAGCTGGAACGCGGCGAATTCGCCCAGCAGGCGCTGGTGATCATCGAGGGCTGGACCTTCAGGCAGATGCGTCAGGCGGTCGCCCAGCATCCGGCGCTGAAGCACGACACCACGCAGCTGCCGGACGCCGAACTGCTGGCGCGGATCACCGGCGACTACAGCGCGCCGGAGGGGCTGTTCTTTCCCGACACCTATCTGTTCGCCAAGGGTGCCAGCGACTTGCAGGTTTACAAGCAGGCTTACGCGCTGCAGCAGAAGCGGCTGGCCGAAGCCTGGGAGGCGCGCGATCCGGGCCTGCCGTACAAGACCCCTTACGAGGCGCTGATCATGGCCTCGATCGTCGAAAAGGAAACCGGACAGAAGGCCGAGCGCGACCTGATCGCCGGCGTCTTCATCAACCGCCTGAAGGCCGGCATGCTGTTGCAGACCGATCCGACCGTGATCTACGGCATGGGCGAACGCTACCAGGGCAATATCCGCAAGCGCGACCTGGAAACCGACACGCCCTACAACACCTATACCCGGCGCGGCCTGCCGCCGACGCCGATCGCGCTGGCGGGCGCGGCCTCGCTGGCGGCGGCGCTGCATCCGGCCAGGACCGAGGCGCTGTACTTCGTCGCCCGTGGCGACGGCAGCAGCCATTTCTCCAACAACCTCGGCGAGCACAATTCCGCCGTCAACAAATACCAGCGCGGGCAATAGCCCGGCTGTCCGTTCGGAAAGGCGCGCAGTGCCAGGCAAATTCATCACCTTCGAAGGCATCGACGGCGCCGGCAAGTCGACCCACATCGACTTCGTCGCCGGCCTGCTGCGGGCGCGCGGCAAGACCGTCGTCACCACCCGCGAACCGGGCGGCACCGCGCTCGGCGAACAGTTGCGCGCACTGCTGCTGCATCAGGCGATGCATCTGGAAACCGAGGCGTTGCTGATGTTCGCCGCCCGCCGCGAACACCTGGCGCAGGTGATCGAACCGGCGCTGGCGCGTGGCGACTGGGTGATTTCCGACCGCTTCACCGACGCCAGCTTCGCCTATCAGGGCGGCGGCCGCCGGCTGGATCGCGCCAGGCTGGAGGCGCTGGAACGCTGGGTCCACCCGGACTTGCAGCCGGACCTGACGCTGCTGTTCGACGTGCCGCTGGAAGTGGCGCGGGAACGGCTGGCGGCAGCGCGCACGCCCGACAAGTTCGAGCAGGAGCAGGCCGATTTCTTCGCCGCCACCCGCGCCGAATACTTGCGGCGGGCGGCCGAATTTCCGTATCGTTTCCGCGTCATCGATGCCACGTTATCGATCCCGGAAATTCAGAAACAACTTGAAAATATCATTGCATCCATTTGAATTAAAACAAGAATTTAAATTACCTAACCTGTTTCTTAAGGATATTTCCATAACCCATTGAATATCATGAACAACCCGATCCTTCCCTGGCAAATCGACGACTGGCGGCGCCTTTCCGCGCTGGCGGCGCGGCTGCCGCACGCGCTCTTGTTTCATGGCGCCGAAGGGATCGGCAAGACCCTGTTCGCCGAGCGTTTCGCGCAGTCGCTGCTGTGCCAGGCGCCGGATGCCGAGCGGCAGCCGTGCGGCAATTGCGCCTCCTGCGGCTGGTTTGCCCAGGGCAATCATCCTGACTACCGTTGCGTGCGGCCGGAAGCGCTGGACGAGGGCGACGATGCGGCCGAGGATGACGGCAAGAAAAGCGCCAGGAGCAAGACGCCGTCGAAGGACATCCGCATCGACCAGATCCGCGCGCTGGCCGATTTCATGAACGTCTCGACGCACCGGCACGGGCTGCGCGTGGTGCTGCTGTACCCGGCCGAGGCGCTGAACGCACCGGCCGCCAACGCGCTGCTGAAAACCCTGGAAGAACCGCCGCCGGACACGGTGTTCCTGCTGGTCACGCACAATCCGGACCGGCTGCTGCCGACCATCCTGTCGCGCTGCCGCAAGTTCGCGCTGGCGCTGCCGGAGCGCGACACCGCGCTGGACTGGCTGCGGCAGCAGGGCGTGGCCGCCGCCGACGCCGAAAGCTGGCTGGCCGAGCAGGGCGGCGCGCCGCTGGCCGCACGGGCGCTGGCGGAAAGCGGCGAGCGCGGCACGATGGACGAATTCCTCGGCCAGCTGGCGCGGCCGGGCGTCGATGGCGCGCTGAAAACCGCCGAAAAACTGCAGAAAGCGCCGCTGCCGGAACAGGTGGCGTGGCTGCAACGCTGGCTGTACGATCTGCTGGCGCTGAAACTGGCCGGGCAGGTACGCTACTATCCGCGTTACCGCAAGGAACTGGCGGCGCTGGCCGGCCGCGCCGATGCCGACGCGCTGGCGCAGGCGCTCCGCCGCGCCGGCGAACGGGCGGCGGTGGCCGCGCATCCGCTGTCGCCACGGCTGTTCATCGAAGACATGCTGATCGATTATTCGACGATCTTTACCGATTCCCGAGCCTGAAGGAGAAGCCGCGATGGCCGACCATTCCACCGTTTCCCCTGCCGCTGCCGGCGTGCGTCCGTCGGTGCTGTCGCTGGCGATCAAGGAAAAATCGGCGCTGCACTCGGCCTACATGCCGTTCCTGACGCATGGCGGGCTGTTCGTGCCGACTCCCAAGCAATACCACCTCGGCGATGAAATCTATCTGATCCTGACGTTGATGGACGATCCCGGCAAATATCCGATCGCCGGCAAGGTCGCCTGGATCACGCCGCCCGGCGCCGCCCACGGCAAGACCCAGGGCATCGGCGTGCATTTCCCGGACGACGACAGCGGCCACCGCACCAAGGCGCGCATCGAGGAAATTCTCGGCACCGCGCTCGGCTCGGGGCGCTCCACGCACACCATCTGATTTTCATACTGGGGTGTGTATTTTTTAAATAGGGCGTAATCTGCCCGTGACAGGCCGATTTTAAGGCATACTCCCCCTATTTTGATTTTTTGCGCAATGACCGCAGGCGCTGCCGGCGCAGCCGCCCGCAGCCCGAACGGGTACAATGCGGCCCATGTATATCGATTCCCATTGCCACATCAATTTCCCCGATCTGGCGGCGCGGCTGCCGGAGATTTTCCAGCGGATGGAGCAGAACCGCGTCAGCCACGCGCTCTGCGTCGCCTGCGATCTGCCGGACTTTCCGCAGGTGCTGGGGCTGGCCGAGCGGTATCCGAACATCTACGCCTCGGTCGGCGTGCATCCCGACTATGACGACACGCCGGAGCCGTCGGTGGACGAACTGCTGCGGCTGGCGCAACACCCGAAGGTGGTGGCGATCGGCGAAACCGGGCTGGATTACTACCGGCTGGAAGGCGATCTGGAATGGCAGCGCGAACGCTTCCGCACCCACATCCGCGCATCGCGCGCCAGCGGCAAGCCGCTGATCATCCACACCCGCGCCGCTTCCGCAGACACCATCCGCATCCTGCGCGAGGAGGGCGCCGGCCTTGACGCCGGTGGCACCGGTGGCGTCATGCACTGCTTCACCGAATCATTGGAAGTGGCCGAGGCGGCGATGGCGATGGGTTTTTACATCTCGTTTTCCGGCATCGTCACCTTCAAGAGCGCGCGCGAACTGCAGGCGGTGGCGCGGGCGGTGCCGTTCGAGCGGATGCTGATCGAAACCGATTCGCCCTATCTGGCGCCGGTGCCGCATCGCGGCAAGCAGAACGAACCGGGGCTGGTGATGCACGTGGCGGAATTCCTGGCGCAGCTGAAAGACGTGCCGGTGGAGCAGGTGGCGCGCCACACCACGGAAAATTTCTTCAAATTATTCAATATCGTAGAGCCGAAACTTCATGTCGAACCTGAAAATTGAAAAACGCCGCCGCCTGCTCGGTGCGGCCTGCATGATCGCCACCGCGGCGCTGTGGCCGGCGCTCGGGCAGGGTGCCGCCTTCGACGACTATTTCAAGGCGATCAAGCTCGACAAGGCCGATCAGCTGCGCGCCCTGTTGCAGCGCGGCATGGACCCCAACACGATCGAGCCGACCCGTGGCGAAACCGGCCTGATGCTGGCGCTGCGCGACAACGCGATGCAAGCCTTCGCGGTACTGCTGAACGCCCGCGGCATCGAACTGGAAACGCGCGCCCGCAACGGCGATACCGCGCTGATGATCGCCGCCTTCACCGGCAACCTGCCGGCGGTGCAGGAACTGCTGGCGCGCGACGCCCAGGTCAACCAGGTCGGCTGGACCGCGCTGCACTACGCCGCCGCCGCCGGCCACGACGACATCGTGCGGCTGCTGCTGGAGGAACACGCCTACATCGACGCCGAATCGCCCAACAAGACCACGCCGCTGATGATGGCCGCGCGCGGCGGCTTCATCATGACCGTCAAGCTGCTGCTGGATGAGGGCGCCGACATGACGCTGAAGAACGACAAGGGAATGACCGCGCTGGATTTTGCCAAGCAGCACGACAAGAAAGACATCGCCGAAGGGCTGGCCTACCGGATGCGCAAGGCCGGCAAGCTCTGACGGCACCAGGGCGGCGTGCTGCCGCTCATTCCTCGATCGGCGCCAAGTGGGCCTTCAGGCGGTTCAGTTCGAATACGATTTTCTTTGGAAATCCCTGGCGCGTGCCGCGCTCGTCGATCAGCAACTCATCCAGGTATTTCAGGCAGGCCGGCGGCGCTTCCCAGCGGTCGGCGATCTGATTGATGATGCGCGGGTACTCGCGTGCCAGCATCTTCGGCAGGATTTCCTTCGGCAGCCCGAACAGCCAGCGCACCGCGAAATCGGTCAGCTTCTGGCTATGCGGATTCTGCGGGCGGCGAAACTGGGTCCAGTCAACCTTTTCCTTTTTCGGCCCATCGGCGTCCAATACCGCCTTCGCCTCCTTCAACGTCACTTTCTCAAAGGGAATCTGATCCATTCCGACCTCCGGTAAACCCGTGGCCGCCAACCCTGAGGGGCGGCGACTGCGAGCGCCAGAATAGCCTAGTGCACTTCGTGCCGCAAATAATGTGACATCGATTTAACGTTTCAGCGGACATCCCGCCACAGACCGGCACACCGGAAAACCGCAAACACCGGGCGCGCGCCGGCGCTCCGGCGTGGAACTTAAGCCCGTATCGATTATTCCTATAACAAGAGTTTGCTGTCGCGGCTCTGGCCCGTCGGAGACCGGAATACCGTTACATGAACCACACGGGATTCAGGCTGTGATGGATTGGGTTCCACCTCACTGAGATCGGAGAAACACATGAACTTCATCATCTGGATCGTGGTTGGAGGCATTATCGGCTGGCTGGCAAGCCTGGTCATGAAAACCGACGCCCAGCAGGGCCTGCTCCTGAACGTGGTGGTCGGCGTGATCGGCGCCTTGCTCAGTGGATGGATCATCGCACCGCTGTTGGGAACCGGCACCATCAACCAGAACGACTTCAGCCTCGGCGCCTTGTTCTCCTCCTTCCTCGGCGCCATCGTGCTATTGGCCATCGTCAACCTGTTCCGGCGCGGCTCGCCACGCTGACCAGCCAGCGGCGCAGGCCGCGACAGAGGGCCGGCGCCAGTATTCCGGCGCGAACGCTTCCCGCGTCCGCGCCGGAATTTTTCGGCCCGGCAATCACAATCGAATCGACTCACCCTTCAAGGACCACACCATGAACACATCGGCCCAGGGCCCGAACGGCCACACGGCGGAACGCAAGGTGGAAGAAGCCGGCGCGCGCGCCCATGAAACGATAGAACAGGTTTCCGACCAGCTCCATCCGGCCGTGGACCGCCTTGCCTCCGGCGCCCACCAGGCGGTGGACAAGCTCGCCGGCGCCGCCACCCACGCCACCCAAACCCTCGGCGCGCGCAGCGAGCAGATGAAAGAGATGCAGCAAAGGATGATGGCCGACTGCCGCGCCTACGTGCGCGAAAACCCCGCCACCGCGCTGGCGATCGCCGCCGGGGTGGGTTTTTTGCTGAGCCGCTTGCTGCGGGGGCGGTATTGAGGGAGTGGCAGGGAGTCGCAGCCGGATTCAACGGCCGCGCCATCATTCCACAACTATCTTCTTGGTTTGCCGCTCTCTATGTCGTTCCCGCCTGCGCGGGAACGACATAGAGAGCGGTGGCTTGATTGGGCGGTTTCCGACCGTCATCTGTAATTGGCTGACACCTTGCCGGCCAATACCATCCATCTGAATCGGTTTCGCTCAGCGCTCCGGATGGTGTTTTCTTGACCGATTTAATTTTAATCACTACGATTAATCCAATTTCAAACCGCATCAACAAGCATCGCGGTCTCTTGGTACGTGGCCATCCGCCGCCACAACCTCGCGGGCGCCGGCAAGATCACATTCCGACAAGAGGTGGAACATGACAACAGCAACCAAAGTACTGACCACGCATGTACCACTTGCGCTGGCTGACAAGGTGGACCAGATGGCTTCCCGGCTTGAACGCTCGCGCGGCTGGATCATGAAACAGGCTCTCTATGCCTGGATCGCTCAGGAAGATGAACGCGATCGACTGACTCAGGAGGCGCTGGCCGACGTAGATGCCGGCCACGTCATTGACCATCAGGCCGTGCAAGCATGGGCGGAGAGCCTTGGCACCGACCACTCGTTGCCGGTGCCGCGCTAATGGAGCTGAAGTGGACCAGCAAGGCGCTTTCCGACTTGGCCCGCTTGTATGAATTCTTGGCTCCTGTGAGCAAACCCGTAGCAGCGCGGGCGGTCCAGGTATTGACCAAGACTCCAGCCATTCTGCTGACCAACTCACGCATCGGTGAGCAACTGTTTCAGTTCGAACCACGCGAGGTGCGGCGAATTCTGGTCGGAGAATACGAGCTTCGCTACGAAATTCAGGATTCGACGATCTACGTACTGCGGCTCTGGCATACCCGAGAAGATCGCTGAACCGGCTTGATACGCACCGACCACCCCCGCGCCCCTCAATGGCAGCCACCCCCATGCGTCCCCAGCCGGACGCCGCCACCGTCTTCCGCCTGTGCCAACCCCTGCAGAATCCCGCAATCCCTGACCGCCTGCGCCCGCGCGCACGTCCCGCGTAATTCCTGCAACTGTCCCTGCAGCGCCTGCAATTCCTCGATGCGCCGCGCCACGTGGCCGATGTGCTTGTCGAGCAGCAGATTCACTTCCCCGCAATTGCCCTCGGGATCGTCACTGAAGCGCAGCAGGCTGCGGATTTCATCCAGCGTCATGTCGAGCGAACGGCAATGGCGGATGAAGCGCAGCCGCTCGACGTGGCTGGCGTCGTATAGCCGGTAATTGCCGTCGGAGCGCGGTGGCGCCGCCAGCAGGCCGGCGCGCTCGTAATAGCGGATCGTTTCCACCGGGCAGCCGGTACGCTCGGCCAGCGCGCCGATTTTCAGGCGTGGGGTGGTGTGTGGGGCAGCGTGGTTCATGGCGGGTTCTCTTGTGCGGTAGCGGCGCTTGGTGGCGGGGAGGTGGTTGACTCTGTAGTGGCTACAGGGTTTTAAATGGGTGTCGGAGCGGCTGGTATCAAGACGGATTTGGCCCTTTGCGGGACACACCTTATTTCCGTCGTTCCCGCGCAGGGTTGAGCAGGGAATTCAGGCCGCATGCGGCCTGCCTGCGAAACGGTTTGCGCTTGCAAGCGCAAACGCGCCCTGCAAGGGGGAACCTGGTGGCGTTGGGTTTGCGGGGATGGCTGCTGTTGGAGCTAAAGCTGCGAAAGTCACTGGGTTCCCGCCTGCGCGGGAACGACAGGAAGTAGGAGCCGGCTCGATGGAGTTTCCTGGACAGGGACGTGTTGCGGTGCCCATATTTCCGGAACCGCCTCACCACATTGTCGTTCCCGCGCAGGGTTGAGCAGGGAATTCAGGCCGCATGCGGCCTGCCTGCGAAACGGTTTGCGCTTGCAAGCGCAAACGCGCCCTGCAAGGGGGAACCCAGCGGCGTTGGGTTTTCTGAGATAGCAATCGTTGGAGTGAGAACTGAAAAAGACACTGGGTTCCGGCTTTCGCCGGAACGACAGGATGAAGGAACCGAATACACCCCACCCTCGACAGGAGCCGGCCATGCCCCACCATCACGCCACCGAATGCTGCGCCACACCACCCCCAACCATGCAAACCACTCCCACGCCGCCCCCTGAAACCGCCAACACACGCCGCCTCCAGCTACGCATCGACAACATGGATTGCCCGACCGAGGAACGGCAGATTCGCGATCGGCTGCAGCGCATGGACGGCATTGCCGCGCTCGATTTCAACCTGTTGCAGCGGCAGCTTGGCGTTCACCACACGCTGGCCGATGAACAACCGATCCTGGCGGCGCTGCGCGCGCTCGGCATGGAAGCGAGTGTGCTGCCGGCCGGCGGCGGCGCGGCGCAGCCGCCAACTCCAGCCAGCGATAGTCACTGGCGGCTGGCGCTGGCCGGCGTGGCGGCGCTGCTGGCGGAAATCCTCGACTGGAGCGGCGGCCAGGAAAACTGGTGGCCGGTGGCGGCGCTGGCGCTGGTGGCGATTACCGCCAGCGGCCTTGGCACCTACCGCAAGGGCTTGCTGGCGCTGAAGAATCGCAACCTGAACATCAACGCGCTGATGACCATCGCCGTCAGCGGCGCGGTGGCGATCGGCCAGTGGCCGGAAGCGGCGATGGTGATGGTGCTGTTCGCGCTGGCGGAACGGATCGAGGCGCGCTCGCTCGACCGCGCCCGCCGCGCCATCCAGAGCCTGATGGCGCTGTCGCCGCCACAGGCCACGGTACGGCAGGCCGATGGCGGCTGGCGCACGGTCGAAGTGGCCGCAGTGGCGCCGGGCGCGATTGCCCGCGTCGCGCCCGGCGAGCGGCTGGCGCTGGACGGCGTGCTGACTGCCGGCGCTTCCAGCGTCGATCAGGCGCCGATCACCGGCGAAAGCATGCCGGTGGAAAAAACCGTCGGCGACACCGTGTTCGCCGGCAGCATCAACCAGACCGGCTCGTTTGAATATCGCGTCACCTCCGCCGCCGGCGATTCGATGCTGGCGCGCATCATCGACGCGGTAGAACACGCGCAGACCAGCCGCGCCCCGACCCAGCGTTTCGTCGATCGCTTCGCCCGCGTCTACACGCCGGCGGTATTCGCGCTGGCGCTGGCGGTTGCGCTGGTGGCGCCGCTGGCCTTCGGCACCACTTGGGGCGACGCGGTGTATCAGGCGCTGGTGCTGCTGGTGATCGCCTGCCCGTGCGCATTGGTGATTTCCACGCCCGTCACCATCGTCAGCGCGCTGGCGGCAGCGGCACGCGCCGGCATCCTCATCAAGGGCGGCGTCTACCTGGAGCAGGGCAAGGACATCCGCGCGCTGGCGCTGGACAAGACCGGCACGCTGACCCACGGCCGGCCGCGCCTGACCGACTGCGTGCCGCTGCCCGGCACCGACCCGGAACGGGCGCTGCGGCTGGCGGCGGCGCTGGCCAGCCGCTCCGACCACCCGGTATCGAGCGCCATCGCCCGCCACTGGCGCGAACTGCAACGCGGCGCCGCGCCAGAGGTGGACGGTTTTACCGCGCTGCCGGGGCTGGGCGTGCAGGGCGACATCGACGGCCGCCGCCACGCGCTCGGCAACCACCGGCTGGCCGAACAGCTCGGGCGGTGCAATCCCGCCGTCGAAGCGGCGCTGGAAGGCATCGAAGCGCAGGGCAAGACCGCCGTGGTGCTGTGCGACCAGCAGGCGGCGCTGGCGGTGATCGGCGTGGCCGACACGCTGCGCGCCGGCAGCCGCGAAGCATTGCAAGAGCTGCGCGCCCTCGGCGTGCACGCGGTCATGCTGACCGGGGACAACGTCCGCACCGCTTGCGCCATCGCCGATCAGCTTGGCCTGGACGACGCCCGCGGCGAACTGCTGCCGCAAGACAAGCTGGCGGCGGTGCGCGAACTACAGGCCGGCTACGGCCTGACCGCGATGGCCGGCGACGGCATCAACGACGCCCCGGCGCTGGCGCAAGCCGACATCGGCTTCGCCATGGGCGCCGCCGGCAGCGACACCGCGCTGGAAACCGCCGACGTCGCCCTGATGGACGACGACCTGCGCAAGCTACCGGCCTTCATCCGCCTGTCGCGCCGCACCGCCACCGTGCAGAAGCAGAACATCGTGCTGGCGCTCGGCATCAAGGCGGTTTTTCTGGTGCTGGCGCTGGCCGGCATGGCGACGCTGTGGATGGCGGTGTTTGCCGACATGGGGGCGAGCTTGCTGGTGGTGTTCAATGGGTTGAGGTTGTTGCGGGTGGGGGCAGCACACAGAAAATTTGGAGTATGTTAAAAATTAGTACATTAATGTTATGGTACAGGATGACATGATGGGGAGTATGTGAAGAGGCGCCGGATTTTGGCATGCGTCCTCAATTGAAAGATCATGATGAAAGGCCCCCTAATCCTCTAAACAGGGACAAAAATCCCTTTTTGTGGATTTTGCAATAGTGGGTGCGGGGATAAGCGTTAGCCTGCACTCAGTGGGCTTGTGAAGGTGGGAACGTTGCTCATTCTGCATTGCGGATTTTGGCCATAATTTCAAAAATTTGAGAATTTTTTGGAAGTTATGAGTATTTAACATCTGTATTTTTGAAGAATTTCAATGTTGCCTCCCATGTCGGTTGAGTTTGATGAGTGGCAAGAGATTTTTATTTAACTGAAGTTAAAACTAATCAGCCATGAAGCCAAAAAGTTTTAATGAATTAGTTAAAAATACTGTTCTAACCAAATCTCCTGCGACATGGGGTGGCTTGTCTTTTTTTCATGAAATAACTCCATCGATACCCCTGATTCGTCATGGAATTACAGAAACTCCATGTCTATTTTTTACAACATCAGGGTGGCTTGAGGGGAAGGGAAAAATTGGAGGAAATGATTTTCAATTAGTCAATACCAGTGGTTCTTTGAGTTACCTGGATCGTGATTTTGAAATAGAGAATTTCACGGCGAATGGTGAGCAAAGTGGATTTCGGATGGAGTTGGATTTTCAAAAAATAGAACAACTAACAGGAAAGGATTTGATAGCGGGAGCATTACTGTCAAGGTATTTGCCACGCCATATCACGGATAAAGATCAGCATATTGGCGCGCTAATGGCAGGAGTAGAGACTGAGATTTTGAATGACTGTCCTTCCGGGACGCTTTATGCGGAGTCAATTTCGTTAACAATAGTAAGCTATCTTTGGGGAAAATATTCCGTACGCCATTCAATCCGGGAATTAAATGGACTCTCCCCAGCCAAGTTTTCGATTTTAATGGAATATTTTAGGGAGAATATTGGCCACGATATCAGTTTGCTGGAAATGGGGAAAATTATTGATATGAGTCCAAAGCATCTATGTAGGTGCTTTAAGCAAGCGACAGGTGAATCTCCCTATCAATATCTTCTAAAACTCAGAATAAATGAAGCCAAACGGTTGTTGCGCAAAGGGAGTTTTTCCATGACGGAGGTTGCATATTCCACAGGATTTTCCTCTCCAAGCCACTTCAGCACTACCTTTCGGAAAGCGACTGGCATGTCGCCTCGTTCGTTTCAGAAGAATTTTTAACACATGCTCTAACAATTTCTCTTGGTGCCTGGATGTTGATAGTCTCTACTGGTAATGATTATATGCATTGCCTGATTCGTCACTATCGTATTGGGAATGTGCCATGGCTGGATTTCAGAAAATAAGAGAACTTCTCGGAAGAATCCCGACAGTATCAAGAGTATTTATTAGTCTCCGAACCTAAAGATGAAGGAGACAACATGTTTTTGCATGAATTCAAGAAATATGGTCACTATGCGGTTGCCAGCGGTGTATTGCTGCTGGCCGCATGTGGCGGCGGTAGTAGTGGTGATGGTCAGGTCGCCGGGCCAGTGGCAAAGCCGGTCGAATTTGCTACCAAGGTAGCGTCCTGCGGTAGTGGTGACAGGCCGGAAGCAGCATTGCAGGGGCAGGTGCCGGCAGCCCAACGTGAAGCCGGTTTTGCCGGCACTAACTGCAATCTGGACCTGGTCGGGCAATATCAGGGAGAAGGAGGGGATTGGTCTACGGCCACGTTCCACGATTCCCATGGCCATGTCTGCGCCTATCATGCAACTCTGGCGCCTTACACTGGCACTCTTGGGAATACCGGCGAACTCCGTGACCGAAAGCACCCCGGAGTACCAGTCATCGACATCACCGATCCGGCCCATCCCGTCTATATAACTTCCCTGACAACCAAAGGGATGCTCGATCCTTGGGAAGGGCTGCGTGTTCACGCGGGTCGGCAATTGTTGGTTGCAGCCAGTGCAGACAATGCCGTTGGTGGTCCGGAAATCGATGTATATGACTTGTCCGGGGATTGTCGCCATCCGCAGTTACTGGCATCGATGGCACAAGAATTCAAGACAGGCGATGCAAATTCACCGATCAAGCCTCTCAGCGGACATGAGGGTAATCTTTCCCCGGATGGTTTGACCTACTATGTTGGCGATACTACAAATGCCAAATATCATGCCATTGACCTGACCATTCCTAGTCGGCCACAGCTGATTGCGACGTTTGATATGAAGAAAGATTCCCCAATAGCGAAACAGGGACACGGGCTGTCAGTAAGTCCAGATGGAAATCGCCTGTATGGAGTCGCATTGTCGGTTGCGGCGGCAGGAGCGGAGCCGACGAATGGCTTTTTGGTGCTGGATACGTCTGAAGTGCAGTCGCGCAAGCCCAATGCGGAAATCAAACTGATTTCCGCAACTGCATTCCGGGATGGAAGTGCCGCGCAGCACACCATCGAAACAAAGATTGGCGGAAAACCTTATCTGGTGATGGTTGATGAGGGGGGCTCCGGTGGATATGATGCATCCACCGTTCCAGTCGCCTGTAAAGCCGGTTTAGCTCTGTTTCCGATGGCGCGTATCTACGACATGGCGGATGAAAAGGACCCCAAACTGGTATCGAAGCTGGGCCTGGAAACGCATGACCCGAAAAACTGCGATAGCATTCTTCCGGATATTGCGGGGCTTAGCTCCTTTACCTACGGCAGCCACTATTGCAGTGTCGACAGCCGGGAAAATGCGACGGCCATGGCTTGCTCCTACTTCAACTCCGGTATCCGGGTATTTGATATCCGTAATCCAGCTCACCCCAAGGAAATTGCTTACTTCAATCCTCCAGGGGTGAAGGAATCCATGCCAGGCTCTGCCCACAATGGTCCGGGGCGGTGGAAATCCGGGGGGCCGGACTGGTGTACGTCACGGCTTGACTTCGACAAGGAACGCGGCCTGCTGACCACCATGTGCCAGGACAACGGCCTGCTGGTGATGAAGTTCAAGAACGGCGTCTGGCCTTTCCCGGAAACCGTCGCTTCGGTTCTGCAAAACTAGCCTGAAGCAGCAAACGGGTGCGCCGGATCGGCCACCCGTCTCCCTTGCGGCGGCGTCGGTTCCAGGCGCTGCCGCAAGCGGTTCTTTCCAGCCTCCCGCTGGAATCTTTCCTCTCCGATACCCTCCACATGCCGCATGGCGCCTCTCGCCATACTGCTGGTTTCGTCTTTTCCCTGTCGGCTGGCGTGTCTGGGTCCGCCCAAACGCGCTCACGTCATAATTTGTGGAAGGGTGATGATTGCGCACCAACCGGTGGGGCACGAGCGGCGCAAGCTGCCGCCCTTTATCCGCCTGTCGCGCCGCACCGCCGCCGTGCTGAAGCAGAACATCGCGCTTGCGCTCGGCATCAAGGCAGTTTTTCTGGTGCTGGCGCTGGCCGGCATGGAGATGCTGTGGATGGCGGTGTTTGCCGACATGGGACGAGCTTGCTGGTGGGGTTCAATGGTTGAGGTTATTGTGGGGGAGGTCAGCGCACAGAAAATTGGGAGTATGTTAAAAATTAGTATATTAATGTTGCGGTACAGGGTGACATGGCGGGGAGTATGTGGAAAATCGCCGGATTTTGGCATGTGTCCTGAATTGAATGATGGTGATGAAAGGCCACCCAAATCCTCTATCTGGAGAAATGGTTTCCTTAAAATTGAAAATATACTTGCAATTTCAATTAAAAACGGAAATTATATTTGCATGTCAAAAGATTCCAACGTCAAGGTAATGCTTCCGTCCGCTGTCGAGCGTGAGTTGCGACAGTTGGGGGAAAACGTACGTGTGGCAAGAAAGCGTCGCAAGGGCACGTTGAAGGACTATGCCGAACGCATGGGAGTGTCGGTTCCCACTCTGAGGAAGCTCGAAGCGGGCGATCCGACAGTCTCGATGGGCGCATATGCGACGGCCTTATGGGTAATCGGTCGTGTGCAGTTGTTGAGCGAGATTGCCAATCCTGAAACCGATGAGACGGCGCTGATGCTGGAACTGCGAACGATCAGGAGAGGGGAGCGCGGGAAATGAACGAGAACATTCTCTATGCATGGATTTACCCGCTCGGTGAACAGCAGCCGGTACTCTGCGGTGCTTTGGAATTATTGAACGGTCGGCGCTGCGTGTTTTCCTACGATGCGCAGTGGCTAGGGCATGAGAAGCGGTTTGCGCTGTCTCCTGATCTGGCCTTGCGTGCCGGCGTCATGGAGCCGCCTGCCGGTCTGGAATTGCATCCGATTTTCGAGGATGCCGGCCCCGATCGGTGGGGCAAGAACGTCATCAACAAGGTCTTTAATCCTCAACGTCGGTCGCCTCTGGAATATCTGGAGCGGGCCGGCGAGGATCGGATCGGCGCACTGGGATTTTCCCGTTCGGCGTTGGCCTACGAGGTTTTGAAGGAACAGGCATTCCATGTCGCTGACTTGGGCGACTTGATGCATGCAGCGCAGGCGTTGTCCACGCAGGCGCCAATCGACGAAAACCTGCGTCGGCTGTTGCGGCCTGGCGCGAGCGCAGGTGGCGCGCGGCCGAAAGCGATCATTCAGCATGAGGGGGGAGACTGGATCGCCAAGTTTCCGACGCTGGATGATGAGCATGATATTTGCGCGATGGAGCATGCCAGTTTGTTGCTGGCCAAGTCGTGCGGCATTGATGTTCCCGAATCGCAGCTCGTGGACGTTGGCGGTCGCAATGTTTTGTTGGTGAAGCGCTTCGATCGGGCGGAAGGGGGCCGGCTTCATTACGCCAGTGCGCGAAGCATGGCTCTTGCCGAAGGCATCCGTGAGGACGACATGGGATACGCGGATCTGGCCGATCTGGTCAGGCGCTCATTCCCGGACGCGAAGAAACAATGTCATGAGCTGTTTCGCCGCATGGCCTTGAATGTGCTGCTGGAGAACACGGACGATCACGGCAAGAACCATGCTTTCTTGCTCCATGCCGATGGGTGGCGTCTGTCGCCTGCGTATGACATACAGCCACAGCTCCAAGGCATCGGCTATCAGCAGCTACGAGTCGGCCATCAGAATTACGAACCCTCGATGGCGAATGTTTTGTCGGACTGTGGCCGCTTCATGCTCAAAAAGGACGAGGCAGTGGCTGTCCTGAGCGATGTTGCCGGCAAAGTGTGCAAATGGCCTGAGGTGTTTGCCCGAGCCGGCGTGCCGCAGCGGGACGTGGATGCTTGCGCGCGCTACGTGATGAACGAAAAGATGTTTCGGTTCGGACAAGCGCCGAAATCCTTTGTCCTGCCGGAAGAGGAAAAATCGTACAGCGGTAAGCCTGTTGCCGTGGTTGCAGAGCATCTTTACCAGCATGTCGGGCGTGACGTGAATGTGCAGCATCAGCGGTCGGCTCTGCCTTCGGTCACGCTGCCGGAGCAGAATCTGCGTATCCGCTACGAAGCAGGGAAGGCGATCATCAGCAAGGACAAGGAAATTCAACGAGGCAGCAGTTAGGATATGGATAACCCGGATTTGCGTGTATCGCGGCTCGACTTCGACAACGAACATGGTCTGCTGACCACGGCATGCCAGGACAACGGCCTGCTGGTGATGAAGTTCAAGAACGGCGTCTGGCCTTTCCCGGAAACCGTCGCCTCGAACCTGCAAAACTAGCCTGAAGCAGCAAACGGGTGGGCCGGATCGGCCACCCGTTCCCCTTGCGGCGGCATCTACCCCGGCGCTGCCGCAAGCGGTTCTTTCCAGCTTTCCGCTGGAATCTTCCCCCCGATATCCTCTGCATGCCACATGGCGCCTCTCGCCATGCTGCTGGTTTCGTCTTTTCCCTGTCGGCTGGCGTGTCTTGACCCACCGAAAAGGCGCTTACGCCATCTTCAGGAGAGGGGCGGCGAGGCGGCGGCAAGCGGAAACACTGCAAAAACGGTAAGTTCCGCACAGCAGATTGTGTTCACAATTTGGAAGTTTTTGAAATTTTTTGAAAGTCGCATGGCGACTTCATCGTTAGGCTTTTGCGTGACATCAGTGTTACATGTCTACTGCATCAGGAGTCACGCTAAAGCACCGTAAGCTCGATCCCTCTTTCCGTCGTGGGTGACGCGCAACCTTTCGCCACGAAATCATCTGGTCCGAAATCGCATTGCCATGAAAACGAAAACTTTTGAGGAGCAGTCGCCAGGCACCGTTCTCCTTAAGTCGCCCTCCACTTGGGAAGGTTTGCCGTTTTCTTATAATGAAAGTCCATCGAATTCCTATGTTCGCTGCGGGGTCGTTGATGTGCCACTCCTCGCGATTGGAGTTGCTGGACAAGCAGAATTGAAATATAGCATTGGGAAAAATGAACTACAGGAGTTATGGCGTCCCGGTACTTTGGCTTATTTGGATCGCGATTATGAACTGGAAAAATTGAGTACAGATGGAAAAATGAGAGCCCTAGGGTTGGAGCTAGATATTCCAAAAATTGAGAAATTGACCGGACAGGATTTGGTCGCCGGGGCGTTGTTCTCCCGTAATCTGCCACGCCATATTTTTGACGAAGATCAACGCATTGGTTTCCTGATGCGGGCGATCGAGACGGAGGTACGGAATGGCTGTCCGTCCGGGGCGCTTTACGCGGAATCCATTTCTCTCGCGGTCGTGAGCTGTCTATGGGGGAAATATGCGGTGCGTCACTCGATTCGGCATGTAAACGGACTTTCTCCCGCTAAAATTTCCATGCTTAAGGATTGGATTAAAAATAATATTTCCCAAGATATCAGCCTGGTTCAAATGGGAAATGTCGTTGGGCTCAGTCCTCAGCATCTTTCTCGCTGTTTCAAGCAAGCCATGGGGGAATCTCCGTACCAATACCTATTAGAGATTCGCATGAATGAGGCGAAACGCTTGTTGCGTGGTGGTGATCATTCAATGACGGAAGTAGCATTTGCAACTGGCTACTCCAGTCCAAGCCATTTCAGTACAGCTTTTCGGAAAGCAACAGGAATGGCTCCTACTCAATTTCAGAAAAATATTTAATAATTAAACTCTCTCTAACTGAACGCATCACTGAATAAATTAGATTCTAATGTTCTGCGATGCCACCTCCAATTTTTATATCCATCTCGATCAACCTTTGCACCTGTTATTTACAGGCCATTGGTGATATTTTGCTTTCTTGTTTTTCACTATTCTGTCACGTATGTTCAAATTTTGGAAAATTGTGAAAAATTTTAAAAGCGACAAGATGATCCTGGGAGTATTAATTAGTCTCCGATCTTAAAATGAAGGAGACGACATGTTTTTGGGTGAATTCAGGAAATATGGCCACTATGTGGTGGCCAGTGGAGCCTTGCTGCTGGCCGCCTGCGGCGGCGGGAGTGGCGGCGGTGGTGGTGACGTTCCTACGCCGGTGACGAAGCCGGTCGAGTTTGCCGCCAAAGTGAGTTCCTGCGGCAGCGGGGACAGGCCCGAAACGGCATTGCAAGGGCAAGTACCTGCCGCCCAGCGTCAGAACGGCTTTCCCGGCGCTAACTGCAACATGGAATTGGTCGGGCAATATCAGGGCGAAGGCGGTGATTGGTCTGCCGCCATGTTCCATGACTCTCACGGCCATGTCTGCGCCTACCATGCGACCCTCAGCATCAATCCGCGATCCGGCCCACCGCTTGACCGCAAACACCCCGGAGTTCCGGTCATCGACATCACCGACCCGGCAAACCCGGTCTACATCACGTCGTTGGCGACCAAGGGCATGCTGGACCCGTGGGAGGGGCTGCGGGTCCATGCCGGCCGGCAGTTGCTGATTGCCGCCAGTGGGGATAACGGCGGGGGTGGTCCGGACGTCGATGTGTATGACCTGTCCGGAGATTGCCGTCATCCGCAATTGCTTGCATCCATGTCTCAGGATTTCAAGACGGGCGATCCCAACATGCCGACGAAACCCGTCAGCGGGCATGAGGGTGGTATTTCTCCGGACGGTCTGACCTACTACGTTGGCGACGTCGGAAATGCCAGATACCACGCCATTGATCTCACCATCCCCAGTCGGCCAAGGCTCATTGCCACATTCGATGTGAAGAAAGATTCTCCGATCGGGAAAAAAGGCGGCGCACATGGGTTGTCGGTGAGCCCGGACGGCAATCGCCTTTATGGCGTTGCATGGCAGAGAGTCGAGGGCGCGGAAGGAGCGGACCCGAATTCAGAACCGATGAATGGCTTCCTGGTGCTGGATACGTCCGAAGTACAGGCACGCAAGCCGAATGCTGAAATCAAACTGATTTCCGCCACCGCCTTCCGGGATGGCAGCTTTGCGCAGCACACCATCGAAACCAAAATTGGCGGTAAGCCTTATCTGGTGATGGTGGATGAAGGCGGTTCCGCTGGATTGGGTGATCCGGCCACCGTGGCAAATGCCTGCAAGATCGGTCTGGCACCGTTCCCGATGGCGCGTATCTACGACATGGCGGATGAAAAGGACCCCAAACTGGTATCGAAGCTGGGCCTGGAAACACATGACCCGAAGAATTGCGACAGCATTCTTCCAGACCTTACCGGCTTGAGTATCTTTACCTATGGCAGCCATTATTGCAGCGTGGACAGCCGGGAAAATGCCACGGCGCTGGCTTGTTCCTACTTCAATTCGGGCATTCGTGTATTTGACATCCGTGATCCTGCCCACCCGAGGGAAATTGCCTACTTCAATCCTGCCGGGGCAACAGAATCCATGCTTGGTTCGTACCACACTCAAACAGGGAACTGGAAAGCTGGCGGCCCGGATTGGTGTTCATCCCGACTGGACTTCGACAAGGAGCGCGGTCTGTTGACCACCATGTGCCAAGACAACGGCCTCTTGGTGATGAAGTTCAAGAACGGCGTCTGGCCTTTCCCGGAAACCGTCGCTTCGACTCTGCAAAACTAGCCTGAAGCAGCCAACGGGTGCGCCGGATCGGCCACCCGTTCCCCTTGCGGCGGCGTCTACCCCGGCGCTGCCGCAAGCGGGTTTTCCAAGATTCTTTCCCTTTTGCAAACCATGTGCACGTGAACTGCGGCCGTTCGGTGCGGTGTTTTGTTCCGATTTTGAAAATCCGGTCAAATTTTTGAAAGCGGCATCGCGAAGGGTTCGTTACATTGAATTCGCCTGTCCGATTTCACGCGCCGGGGTGAACCTCACCCGGCAGACGATGGCTGCTGCACGGCATCGTCCATAACTTCAGAACAACAGGAGACAACATGCTTTTCCAAGAGGCGCGGCTTGCGGGCTGCATGGGCCGCAACGGCCTGCCGGTCTTGCGGCGCAAGAACGGCGTCCGGCCTTTCCCGGTGTCGGTGGCTTCAGCCCTGCGGCGCTAGGCTGAAGCAGCAAGCGGATGCGCGGGCTCGGCCATCCGTTGCGCTTGCGGCGGCGTCTACCTCCAGCGTCGCCGCAAGCGGTTTTTTCCACTTTTTCCGCTGGGATTTTTCTCTTGTCTAAACCATTTGCGTGCCGCATGGCGTCTCTCGTCGTGCCCTTGTTTTTCTCCTTTCCGCTGTCGGCTGGCGCATTCGAAGCCGACGTGCATTTCGGCCTGACCCAGTGGCTGGCCTTGCAGGCGGACTTCACGCCGCAGGAGGCGGCGTTCATCGCCCGTGGCGATCAGCAGGCCGATGCCGGCAAGATGGATGCGGTGGCGCCGCTGCTGGAGTATGCCTGCCTGGCGCGTTCGCCGGCCATGTCCGGGGTGGCGCAGTCGTATCACTTCGCTTCGGCGGCCAAGCTGCCGGCACCGGCGGAGCAGCGGTCGATCGCCGCCAACAGCGAGGTGGCGCGGCGCAAGGTGGATGCGGTGCTGGCCGCCGCCAAGACCAAGGCTGATTCGCATCTGCTGAAGCTGGGCGAGGCGCTGCATCTGCTGCAGGACAGCTGGGCCTATCAGGGCGTGCCGGACCAGATCGCTTTTGCCACGCCGGCGGTGCAGTGCGATCCGGCGCTGACCTGGGCGACGCCGAAGGCGCGTGGCGGCTGGAACAGCCACAAGGGCGATCTGGCCAGCCAGTGGCCGGACGATGTCGAGGCGATGGCGGCCGCCACCTACCAGTACCTGACCGCCTATCCGCCGCTGGCCGAGCGCCGCCGCGCCGCCAAGGCGTGGCCGGAAGTGCGCGAGCAGTTGGCCGGCTTTTTGCGGGCCGACAGCAAGGCGGCGCAGCACCGCTGGTTTGCCGCCCAGGGCATCGAGGATGCGGCGTTTCTGAACGGAACGTCGCTGCCGGATGGCGCCGGCTTTGCGGCGCCGGGGCCGCTGGCGCTGGGCCGGGCACTGCCGCAGTTGCCCGGTGAGGCGACTACCCAGTACAGCGCCAAGCCGGACGTCAAGGAGTTTTTCGATGACTTTTTTGCGCAATGGCTGATGTCGGCCAAGCCGGAGGCGGTGCTGGGCAAGACCACCACGGCGCAGCAGCGTCAGCTGGCGGCCCGGCTGAAGCTGTGGCGGCTGCAGAACCACGGCGGCGCCGCCGCGCTGGCGCATACCCTGCAACCCTTGTCCGCCGCGCAGTTGAAGGCGGTGGATGCGCTGGCGCGCAAGCCGGGCGCTTACGTCAGCTATCAGAAGCTGACCGACGCTTTTTTTCCGCTTCTGGAGGACAGCCCGGTGGCGACGCCGCTGCTGCCTTTCATCATCCATGCGCTGCCGGCGCAGGAGGGCGCGCAGCAGCAGGGTGAACAGCAGAAAGGTGTAGAGCGGGCGATTGCGATTGTGAAGCTGCGCCATCTGCCGTATGACGAACTGGGTGTGATCGCGGAAAAGCGCGACGGCAAGTGGCACGCCGTCGATCTGATTGCCGTGGTCAGCCATTAGCGATGATGACGATGCGACGGGAATTTCCACGCGGCTGGCGGCTGGCTGCGCTGCCGGCGCTGTGCCTGGTGCTGGGCATGTCGGGCGATGCCAGTGGGCGGCCGGATGCGGCGCGCATCGATGCGGTGGTTGCCGGCGCGCTGTGCCACACCGGCCCGGCTGGCGCCACGGCGGCGCAGCGGCCGCTGAATGCGCCGGTGACGAAGGCGGCGCCATGAGCGGGGGCCGCATCGGGCAGGGCGGCGCCTGGGCGCGGGCGGCGTTGTTGCTGCTGTTGAGCATGGCGGCGGGCAGCGCCAGCGCGCATGCGTTTGCCGCGCCATACACGCTGCCGGTGCCGTTCTGGATGTATGCCTATGGGGCGGCGGCGGCGCTGGTGGTGTCGTTCGTCATCGTCGGCGTGTTTGCTTCGGCTTCCGGCGACGGCGCCGCCGCGCAGCTATCGTCGGGCGCCGCCGCGCGCCAGCCGACGCGGCTGTTGCCGCCGGCGCTGGTGACGGCGCTGCGCGTGGTGGCGCTGCTGCTGCTGGTGCTGTGTTCGGTCAGTGGGCTGGCTGGCACCGCCAATCCTTTTCTGAACATCAACATGACGGTGTTCTGGATTTTCTTCGCGCTGGGGCTGACTTATGCGACCGCGCTGGTCGGCGACGTGTATGCGTTTGCCAATCCGTGGCGCAGCCTGTGCGAAATCCTGCAACGCTTCGGGCTGTCCTTCGATGGGCGGTTTGTCTATCCGCCAAAGCTGGCGTATTACCCGGCGCTGCTGCTGTATCTGCTGTTCATCTGGATGGAATTGTTCGGGCATACCACGCCGCTGCAATTGTCGGTCTGCCTGCTCGGCTACACGGCACTGACGCTGGTGTGCGCGTGGCTGTTCGGCATCGAGGCGTGGTTCCGGCATGGCGAATTCTTCGCGGTGTTTTTCCGGCTGGTGGGGTTGATGGCGCCGGTCGAGTACCAGTCCGGCGAGGGGCGGCGGGTGACGTTCCGGCTGCGCCTGCCGTTGGCCGGCCTGCTGCAGCGGCAGGCCGTGGATACCAGCCTGGTGCTGTTCATCCTGTTCATGCTGGCTTCCACCGCGTTCGACGGCGCCCACGAAACCCAGCCGTGGAGCCAGTTGTTCTGGCGCGGCCTGTATCCGTGGATAGAGCCGGCGGTGGTGGCCGCCAGCACCCAGCCGTATGCGCTGGCGGCGCGGTTGTACTACCGCTGGCAGTGGCTGATGCTGGTGCTGGCGCCGCTGATCTATTTCGTCGTGTACGTCGGCTTCATCTGGCTGTGCGGGCGGGTGGCGGGCGGCATGCGTTCGACCCGGGAACTGGGCCGGCTGTTCGCGCTGTCGCTGCTGCCGATCGCTTTCGTGTATCACCTGACGCATTACTACACCTTGCTGCCGGCGCAGGGCATCCAGATCATCCAGATGGTTTCCGATCCGCTGGGCATCGGCTGGAACCTGTTCGGCACGGCGCGCATGGAGCTGGCGCCGGTGCTGCTGGACGCCAGTTTCATCTGGCATTCGCAGGTGGCGCTGATTCTGGCCGGCCACATCGCCAGCGTGTTCATCGCCCACATCGAGGCGCTGCGCATCTTTCCGAGCCAGCGCAGCGCGGTGGCCAGCCAGATCCCGATGCTGCTGCTGATGGTGGCGCTGACGGCGGTGGGGTTGTGGATTCTGTCGCTGCCGATGGCGGCGGGGTGAGGCGGGTTTTGAGGATTTTCAACAGAAGGAGATGAGATGTCGGTTTCCAAGCGCGCGCTGACATGGACGGCGGCGGTCGGAGTAGTGCTGATCGCGGGGTATTGGCTGGCCAAGCCGGCACCGCAGGCCCGGCCACCGGCGACCATTCAATCGTCCACGGCGGCGGCGCCAGCGGCGGGCGAGAGCTTCGTCGTCCACGTCGCGGCGGCCGGAGAGCCGCAGGAGCAGTCGGTGTTCCGGGTGACGCAGGATGACGAGGTGGCGATCCGGGTGATTTCCAAGCAGACCGGCACCTTGATGCTGCACGGCGTCACCGACAATCTGGCGGTGGAGGAAAACGGCGAAACGACGCTGCGCTTCAAGGCAACGCACACCGGGCGCTTTCCACTGCATCTGCACGGGAAGGACAACAGCCATACCGAGTTGGCGGCGGTGGAGATTATGCCGAAGTGATTTTGGGGTGGTTTAGATAGCCGAGCTACCACGCTACAAGTGTCCTTCTGATACTCCTGCCCCATCTGTCGTCCCCGCGCAGGCGGGAACGCATGCGTTCCCCCCAGTGTCGTTAACCGGAGGGCGGCAGCGCATCCGTTCCATTCAGTGCCATTGGTGCGAACGCCACTGGGTTCCCCCTTGCAGGGCGCGTTTGCGCTTGCAAGCGCAAACCGTTTCGCAGGCAGGCCGCATGCGGCCTGAATTCCCTGCTCAACCCTGCGCGGGAACGACAAGTAGTGAGAGTGGTGTTTGATTGGGCGATTTCCGAATTGGTGAGTTTTCCAATTACGACGAATAACCGAACCACCACGCCGCAAGCCTCTTTCCGGTACTACCGTCCCACCTGTCGTCCCCGCGCAGGCGCACTACTGTCCGGAATAATTCAGTTGACAAGCTTGTGAAGGGTTGCAGGGAAAGGTTTAAGGGGGTAAACCCCTGTTTGCCAACTTAAAAACCCACCCTGCAACATGTACAGGAT